>Ga0209061_1004117_pt1 | contig 14469 bp, 11 predicted proteins | sample Coa_R1_10_FD_187157 | JGI IMG/M metagenome (GOLD analysis project Ga0209061, IMG submission 187157) | Surface soil microbial communities from Centralia Pennsylvania, which are recovering from an underground coalmine fire - Coalmine... | ecosystem: Environmental > Terrestrial > Soil >...
GGCGCCCGCCCCCGATCTGCAGCTGGCTGATCAATTCTTCGACCAGGCGCCGCTCGTCCATGCGGCGCACGAGCCCGCCCACCGACAGCTTGCGCAGGATCGGCAGCGTCAGGTTGTCGCGGATCGGCAGCGGCAGGAGCAGGCCCTCACCCTTGCGGTCCTCGGGGACCAAGGCGATGCCGATGTGCGCCCGGATCGCGTCGGCCGGCCGCCTGATCCGCTGCTCGCGTCCGCCTACGGTGATCTTGCCGCCGCGAGGCCGCTGCGCTCCGTAGAGGGTGAGGAACAGTTCGCGCTGTCCCTGGCCGGCCAGGCCCCCGATCCCGAGGACCTCACCGCGCCGCAGCGAGAACGACACGCCGGCGACGCCGTCACCGTGCAGGTCATCGACCTCAAGCAATGCCGCGGCGTCCGGTTCTGCCCGCGGCCGCGGCGGGTACATCTCGCCGACCTGCCGGCCCGTCATCAGCGTGACCGCCTCGCTTTCGTCCAGCGACGTCCTTGTCGCGACCTTCCGCCCGTTGCGGAACACGGTGATCCGGTCAGCGACCTGCTCGACCTCCTTCCAGCGATGTGAGGTGAACACCACGCAGCAGCCGGCGGAACGCTGCTTGGCGATGATCTCGAACAACCAGTCGACCTGGTGCTTCGACAGGGAGGCGGTGGCCTCGTCGAGGAAGAGGATCCGCGGACGGCGGTGCAGTGCCCGCACGATCTCCACCACCTGCCGGTCGGCCAGGGAGAGCCGTGCCGGAATCTCGCGGGGGTCGATCGTCTCGATCCCGAAACGCGCGAGGACCTCCTCGGCCTCCGACGGCAGCGACCGCCGCCGCACCAGGCCACCGTGCCCCCGGGGCAGTTGGTCGATGAGCAGGTTCTCCGCGACCGACATCCACGGCAGCAGGCTGAGCTCCTGGAACACCGTGCCGAGGCCGAGCCGCCGGGCGGCGGCCGGGCTGTCCAGCACGGCCCGGCGGCCGTCGACCCTGACCTCACCGCCGTCCGCCCGGATCACACCGCTCAGCACCTTGATGAGCGTGCTCTTGCCCGCGCCGTTCTCGCCGACGAGCGCGTGGACTTCGGCACGTCGCAGCTCGAGACTGCCGTCGGCGAGCGCCTGCACCGCCCCGAACGACTTCCTGATCCCGGCCGCCTCGAGCAACGGGCCGCCCGCGTCGGGAGGCACGGCGCCCGGCCGTGCCTCCGCCGTCTCGTCTCCGGTCATGACGCGAAGTTGTAGGTCAGCTTCCCGGACGGGCAGGACGCGCCTGACTGGGCCGCCTGGAAGCAGAGCCCCTTCACCGGCGCGCTGCTGCTGGTGTCGGCGACGTCCGCGAAGAAGTCCCCGTTGACGCCTCCGAACCACGTTTTGCCCTGGGTGGCGCTGGCGTTGGTCACCGGCGACAGCGGGAAGTTGTAGGTCATGTACGCCGACTTCGAGAGCTTGCCGGACAGGATCTGGTCGGCGAGAGCGAGGGCAGCGACGCCCAGGTAGGGGGCCTGGCCGATCGAGTACCCCGTCACCTTCCCCTGCGCCATGAGCTGCCGGAAGCCGTTCTCTGCCTCCCCCGCGGTGGGCGGCAGGGGACGGCCCGCCTGCTGGAACGCCTTGAGCACGCCGTTGGTACCGCCCTGGCACCAGATGCCGTCAATCTTCGGCAGCGTCGGCAGCGCTGCGGCTGTGACCTGCTCGGCCACCTGGGAGTCCCACTGGCCGTTGAGCTGGTCAACGACATGGATGCCCGGGTACTTCTTCCACACGGCCTCCGCCCCGGCATTACGCTGCTCGTTCACGTACGTGCCGGCGACACCGGTGATCATCAGGACGTTCCCGTGCCCGTGCATCTGCGTCGCCAGCCACTGAGCCCACTGGTAGCCCATCTGGTACTGGTTCTCGTTCACCTTGAGAGCGCATGGCGCGGTCACCGTGTTGTCGAAGGAGACCACGAGAATGTGCTGGCTGCAGGCCTGCTGGACCACGTTGTTGAGGCCGGTCGGCGAGGCGGCGTCGGTGACGATGGCGTTGACGCCGCTCGCGATCATGTCCGACATCTGCTGCTTCTGGGCGCTGACGTCGTTGTTCGCGTTGTAGATCGGGCAGTTCACGTGGCCGGCCAGCGGAGCCATCTTGCAGGCTGCCTTGTACTCGTTCTCCATCTCCACCCGCCACGTGTTGCCGATGTAGGAGTTGGACAGCGCGATCGTGTAATGCGCCGGTTTCGAGCCCGTGCCGCTTCCCGCGCTGGACGAGCTGGACGAAGCTCCCCCGCAGGCGGCGAGAAACATGGCGGTGAGCCCGGCGCTGAGCGCCAGCAACGACGCGCGGAGGCGCCGGCCCGGCGGTTTCCTTGTCATGACAACCCTTTCTGTCGAAGTCTGGTAAAGCGCCGCTGGACGTTGTGGGAGCCTGGCTGCGTCCCGGATGTCCCGGGCGGCTTCGTGAGGATCCCGGGCGGCGGGGACCGCGACGTCGCGCGGGGTCCGTTTCACGAAGCGGGGCGGGCGTCTTGTCCAGGGACACCGACGAGCTCGCCCGGCGGAGCAGGCAGGCCACGTCGGACCGGCCGTCTGCCCGGGTGCGAAGCGCCTCGGTCAGCGAGACGTCGAGGTCACGCCCGTAGTGACGTTGCCCGCTGGTGAAATGCTGTTCCATCGCCCGCCTGGCCCTGGCCGCGTCACCGGCGGCGATCGCCTCGGCAACCTTTCTGTGGTAAGGGAGGGACGTCCGGTGAACTTGCTGGTCAGCGTGGCTGCGGACGATGAGCGCGTATGTCAGCGACCGCATGGAGCTGAAGGTCATCTCGAGGACCGGATTGCGGGACATCGAGACGACCAGGCCGTGGAAGGCCAGATCAAGCTCCGCCGTGACGGCGAAGTCGTCTGCCGATTCCAGGGCGGTGACGACATCTCCGAGGAGCCTCAGCTCGGCATCACCGGGGGCGATGCTGGCGAGAGCTGCGGCCTCGGACTCCAGCGCGCGGCGGGCATCGATGAGGTGATGTGCGGTGAGCACTCCCCGGCGGGCAAGCGCCTCCCGGGCTTCCATCCCGTCGGACGGCTGCACCTCCCGTACGTAGGTGCCCCGTCCTGGCAAGGTCACGACCAGCCCGCGCTCGCTCAGCGTGCGCAGGACCTCCCTGACCATCGGACGGCCGACCGAGAAGCGCTCTGCCAGTTGCCGCTCGGACGGCAACCGCGCCCCCGGGGGCCACTCCCCTGACAGCAGCCTGGCTTCGAGGATTCTGGCGAGCGTCTCAGTAGTCGGACCGGTAAGACCGGACTGACCCGACATGCCCGAAATTATGAGTGACCTCGATCACGGGTGTCAACAGGTTGAGGCCGAACCGTTATCCCAGGCCGCCACCTATCCCAGGCCGCCACCGGGCTCAGATGCCAGCCTGCGGCTGAATGACCCGCAGCTATCCCGCTGTCCCGCGGCTTTCGGGTACGGCGCCCCGGCATCCCGGCGGTGGCTAGAGTTCCACGCTGCCCTCGATGCAGGTGACCGTGGAGCCGCCGACCCAGACCGTGCCGTCGCCGCCTGCGGAGATGCGGACCCGGCCACGGCGGCCAAGCGCCGTGCCCTGGCTCACCACATACGGGGCGGTGGCGCGGCCGGTGCGCAGCAGCCACTGGGCGAGCGAGGCGTTCAGGCTGCCGGTCACCGGGTCCTCGCCGGCACCGCCCAGCTTCGGGGTGAACGCGCGCACCTCGAACGCCTCGGGTGACCCCGGCGGGTACGGGCCGGCCACGCCTACGTCGAGGATGGCGGGCCCCGGGCGCAGCGCGAGGACCGCCTCGGCGCTGTCCAGCAGGACCGCTACCCAGCCCGGCCCGTTGTCGGCCCATTCGGCGGCCACGATGGCGTCGCGGCCGATACCGAGCATCCCCGCGATGCGGCCGGTGAGTTCCTCGTCCACCGGGCCGGACCGCAGCAGCGGCGGCGCGGCGAACGCCAGCCCGCCGGAGTCCTGCCGGATCTGGACGAGGCCGGCGCCGCACTGCTGGACGACCGGATCGGCACGGGCCGGCCTGCCGCCGCCTGCCAGCCAGGCGTGGCAGGTGCCGAGCGTGGGGTGCCCGGCGAACGGCAGCTCGGAGTCCGGCGTGAAGATCCGCACACGGTAGTCGGCACCCCCGTCCTCCGGCGGGAGGACGAACGTGGTCTCCGACAGGTTCGTCCAGTTGGCGAACTGCTGCATCTCCTGCGTGGTCAGGCCCTCGCCGTCGAGCACGACCGCGAGGGGGTTGCCGAGGTACGGCTCGGCGGTGAACACATCGACCTGGCGGAACCTGCGCTGCACGGCACCGAGTGTGCCATAGACGGCCGTCTCCGTGCCTCCGGGTAGACGGCCGTCTCCGTGCCTCCGGGTGACCTCCCGGGCACGCCCACCCGCCACCACCCGTCCGGCATCCCGGGTGGCGTACCGGGCGCCGGCCCGCCCGCTCCGGCGGCCACGGGCTGGCGTGATGTGAGCCGGGGGCCCGGGCTGCTGCGCTCGCGTGCGAGAATCGGACCTGTGGTGCCGGCCGACAACCATGTCCATTCAGAGTGGTCCTACGACACCACCGGCGACGCGTCGATGAGGGGATCCTGCGAGCGGGCGCTGGCCCTCGGCGTTCCAGCCGTCGCGTTCACCGAGCACCTGGACTTCACCACATGGCGCGAGGGCGACCCGATCGCCGCGTCCGGCCTGCAGCCGCGTCACCGGGGCCGGATACGCCCGCTGGACGTCACCGGCTACCTGGCCGCCATCGAAGAGTGCCGCCAGCGCTACCCCGGCCTGCGGGTGCTGTCCGGGGTGGAGACGGGCGAGCCGCACCTGTTCGCCGCCAGCGCGGGCGCCGTCATCGGCGCGCACCGCTTCGACCGTGTGCTCGGCTCGCTGCACGCCGTGCCGCACGGCGGCCAGCTCACCGCGGTCACAGCCGCGTTCTCCTTCCTGCACGCGGACGAGGTTATGCGCCGGTACTTCGCCGAACTGCTCGCCCTCGTCGAGGGCAGCGGGCTGTTCGGCATCCTCGCGCACATGGACTTCCCGCGCCGGTACTGGCCCGCAGGGCCCGCCGCCTACTCCGAGATCGCGTTCGAGGAGGAGTACCGCGCCGTCTTCCGCGCGCTGGCCGCCTCCGGGCGGGTGCTTGAGGTGAACACGAAGTCCCCGCTGGCCTCGGCCGGGCTGCTGCGCTGGTGGCGGGAGGAAGGCGGCAGGGCCGTGTCGTTCGGCAGCGACGCGCACGCCGACTGGCGCGTCGGCGACCAGTTCAAGCTGGCCGCCGACGTCGCCGAGTCGGCCGGGTTCCGCCCAGGCCGCGACCGCTTCGACTTCTGGCGGCGATAGTTCCGGCGGGGCTAGGTTCCGGCGGCGCTTGCCAGGGCGGCGCGGCAGGGACCCCTTGTGCCAGGGCCCGGCAGCCTGGCCGTCAGGCGGCGGGGACCATGCCGTGCGGGTCGATGACGAACTTGCGGGCCGCTCCCTTGTCGAAGTCGCGGTAGCCCTCGGGCGCCTTGTCCAGCGGGATGACGGTCGCGTTGACCGCCTGTGCGATGTGTGCCTTGTCGTGCAGGATCGCCATCATGAGCTGCCGGTTGTACCTCATCACCGGGCACTGGCCCGTGGTGAAGGAGTGCGACTTCGCCCAGCCGAGGCCGAGCCGCACCCGCAGCGACCCGATCTTCGCCTCCTCGTCGACGCCGCCCGGGTCGCCGGTCACGTACAGGCCGGGGATGCCCAGGCTTGCGCCGGCCCGGGCCACGGTCATGATGTCGTTGAGTACGGTCGCCGGCTGCTCCCCCGCATCGGCGCCGTGCCCGCGAGCTTCGAACCCGACGCAGTCGACCGCCGCGTCGACTTCCGGCTCGCCGAGGATCTCGGCGATCTGGTCGCCGGGCGGCCCCTGGCGCAGGTCCACGGTCTCGCAGCCGAAGCTGCGCGCCTGGGCCAGCCGCTCGGGGTTCATGTCGCCGACGATGACGACCGCGGCGCCGAGAATCTGGCTGGCATGGGCACAGGCCAGGCCGACCGGACCCGCCCCGGCCACGTACACCGTCGACCCGGTGGTGACCCCGGCGGTGTAGGCGCCGTGGTAGCCGGTGGGGAAGATGTCCGACAGCATCGTCAGATCGCGGATCTTCTCCATGGCCTGGTCCTTGTCGGGGAACTTCAGGCAGTTGAAGTCCGCGTAGGGGACCATCACGTACTCCGCCTGGCCGCCGACCCAGCCGCCCATGTCCACGTAGCCGTACGCGGAACCTGGCCGGTCCGGGTTGACGTTCTCGCAGATGCCTGTCTTGCGCTCCTTGCAGTTGCGGCACCGGCCGCAGGCGATGTTGAACGGGACGCTGACCAGGTCGCCGACCTTGATGAACTCCACGTCGGGACCGGCTTCGACGACTTCGCCGGTGATCTCGTGGCCGAGCACGAGACCGGTCGGGGCGGTTGTCCGGCCGCGGACCATGTGCTGGTCGCTGCCGCAGATGTTGGTGGTGACCACCTTCAGGATCACCCCGTGCGGGGTCTTGCGCCCGACGTTCGCGGGGTTGACACCTGGGCCGTCCTGCAGCTCCAGCTTCGGGTAGTCGATGGTCGTTACCTCAACTTTGCGTGGCCCCAGGTAGGTCACGGCGCGGTTACCTGGCATGACTCCTCCTGTGGGGGGGCTCGGCTATGGGGCCGTATGGTGCTGACCCTGGCGGCTACCCGCATGTCCGGGACATACACGCCAGGGCGGCATCAATCCCGCTGGGCCGCGTGCCCGCGGCGGTCACCGCTCCGGCCGGGACCAACAATTGCCCTGCCGGGCAGCCCGGGGTGCCCAGCCGGGCGGTGCAACGGCCCCGCCGGGCGCTGCACCACGGCAAGCCGCCCAGGTGCTACACCACGGCAAGCCGCCCAGGTGCTACACCACGCCGAGCTTGCCCGCCCGGTAGGCCAGCTCGGTGCGGTCCCTGGCCCCGAGCTTCCGCATGGCGGCCCGCACGTACTGCTTCACGGTGCTCTCGCTGACGTACAGGTCCCGGGCGATCTGCGGGTTGGTCGCACCGCTGGTGACGTACCGCACCACGTCCAGTTCCCGCGGCGTGAGCCGGTTACCTTCGTCCGGCTCGGTCAGTGACCGGACGACAAGCTGGGCGCTGCGGCCGTCGAACCCGGATTCGCCCCGCCGCACGGCACGGATGATCCGGGCCAGCTCAGCGACGTCGACATCCTTGAGCACGTATGCGCTGGCGCCTCGCTGCAATGCGCCGAGCAGGAGCCTGCGGTCGAGGAACGTGGTCAGCACGACGATCCGGATGGCGGGATACCGGCGGTGGAGCATGTCGCACAGGTCAAGCCCCTCGGCCGGGTCGCCGCCGTTCAGCTTGAGATCCAGCACCATCACGTCCGGCCGGAGCCTGCCCGCCACGGCGACAGCCTCGCTGACGCCGGACGCTTCACCGACGACCCTGAAGCCCGGCTCCAGCTCCAGGATCGAACGCAACCCCTGGCGGACGATCGTGTGGTCATCGACGATGACGATCCGGGCGGTCCCGGGCAAGGTGTCCACGCCCATCAGCGCTCACCACGCCGCCAGGAAGCACGCCAGGAGGATTGCGCGGACATCCGTTGTGGAAGTCTCCCCCGCCATCGCCGACCTCCGTGGGGACCCGCCGTTCCGCTGGCAGTGAACGCGCGGAACGCGCCGATCGGTCCCCTTTCGCACTATTCATTCGCGGCGGACCTGGCTTGTCAAGTCGCGCCCTGGCCGCACCGGGACTGACAGCTTCACCTCCCGGTCTCCGCGGTCCTTGTTCGTACGGCGCGGCCGTTTCGGCTTCTGGCTCCCCTCCCCCTCGCCGGAACCGGCGTTCTTGCCGGAGCCGGCGTTTCCGGCAAGGGACCTCGGCCGGCAACTGCGGCGGCTGCCCGGCAGCCGCGCCACCGCGCCAGTTGCCCGGCAGCAGGGCCAGCGTCCGCCGGCCGCGCCCGGCGACACGTCCCGCCCCGGCCAGCCTCGCGCCCGGCCAGCCCGGCAGCAAGGCGCTGGTGATCGTCACCGGTCTGGCTGGGCAGGACCCCGCGCTGGCCAGCGCCGTCGAGGCCCAGGTGCTGGGCCGGGCACCGGCTCAGACCGCCGGGCAGGTGCGCGCCGCCCTGAACAGGGCGGTGCTGGCCTCCGGCCCCAGCGCGGCCGAGCGGCGCCGCCAGGCCGAGGAAAAGTGCGCGCGGATCGGACACCGGCCTGAGCCTGGCGGCGTCACCGCCACCCTTACCGGCCGGTACCTGCCGGTGGCCCCGTCCTTTGCCGCCTGGAACAGGATTGACGCGATCGCCCGCCAGATGAAGGAATCCGCGGCGGACGCCAGCCTGGGCGAGCTGCGCGCCCACGCCTATCTCGCCCTGCTCAGCTGCCAGCCCCTCCCCAGTCAGGACATGAACTCAGGCGCCGCGGACGGCACCCGCCGCCCTTGCTGGGGCACCTCATCCAGCTTCGCCACCAGCACTGCTCGGCCCCTGGCTGCCGCATGCCCGCTGCCCGGCGCGAAGAAGACCATACTGTCCCATTCAGCCGTGGCGGACGAACATGTGAATGCAATATTGCGCCTTTGTGCGCATATCACACAAAGAGGGTTATTCAAGGTCATGATCGTCTTCGGGTCTGACGAGCATCGTTGCTGCCCAGAGCTTGATCGAGTTGTCGGAGTCGATCTTGTGAATGACCCTCAAAGTTAAGCATTCGCGGGGATGGCGGCTTGAACAGCCAGAACCAAGAATCCTGGCCTCGATCACTCCATCCGGCCGGACATACGTCACCGGTCCCGGATCGTATCTGGCATGATGCGCGATGTGGCGGTTCGCCGCCTTCACACACCATTCGCTTCAAGCCGGGATAGGCTGCTCCCAGCCATCCGAGTCGCACCTACGCCACATGCCGCACCTACGCCACATACAGTGCCTTAGCCGGCTTACGCCTGATGTCGACACCGCCACCCATCAGGGCCAGGCTGGTCACCTTCAGACGCGGCGCACCGGGAAGGCCGGGTCCGCTGGCAAGATCGTTGAAGCCGCCCATGAACTCCACACCCGAGATGTCGACCTCGATATCGCTGGGCACGACGATGCCGATCTCGCCCATGAGCGCATATGCCCGGATGGTGACCTCACGCTCGCCGAACCTTGCGTACCGCAGATCCAGTCCGACCCTGCCCATGACCGCGACAACCGTGTACAGATGCGGGACGACCCACCAGCCGGACCTGCGCTTGCCGGACATGAACGCGACGCAGACCTTCGTATCCGGGGTGCCTCCGATGCGCTCGGGCGGGAAAATGCCCGGTGGCACGGGCGACGGGGCCGCGGTACCCGGTGGGGGCAGGTCGCCGGTGACAGCATCGATGTCGGCGTAGGTCACGGCCGCATATGCCCAGGCGATCCGCTCGCCAAGTTCGGCCAGGGTGAGCCGGCCCTCCCCAGCCGCCAGCCGGAGCGCGTCGACGACCCGTTCCCTGTCCGTGTCACTGACGCGCATCTGACGCCAGCCAGCCGAACCGAACATATCGGTCATTTAATGAGTATAACCGTCATAAATGATCATAACACTCATATGTGGCAGTCCGGCTATCGTCCCTAGGCAGCAGCAGGGGCCACCAAGACGGCAGCATGGCCAGTTGGTCTCCGCAACCGCAACGGCCTTCCGTAGAAGAGTTGCCATCTTTTAGGATTACCGGGACGTGACAGCACTTGTGAGCAAGGAGAGGTGTCGTGGGGGCGGTGGACGGGGTGCCCGTGCCCGGCGAGCCCAGCCCACCCGAACGGCCGAACGGGCGGGAGCGAGACCAGCCACGCCAGGTGCTCCGCGAGCTGCCCGACCCGGACGAACGGAGCCGTGTCTATGCGGCAACGCGCGCGGCAGCGGACGAGATGGAGTACGCGACAGCAGACGGGGCAGGCCGCGAGGCACCGGAGAGGGCCGCAGCGGGAAGGGCTGAGGAGGGAGGGCGGGAACCCGACCGGCCCAGCGGTCCCAGCGGCCGCCCTGACATGACGGGTGCCGCAGCATGCACAGAGGAGGGACCTCACGCCGGTGAGCGGCCCGAGGGGGGTGAAGGGCCCGGCACGGGCGGCGGCCCTGACACGAGGAGCCGACCCTACGCGGAGGGCGGGCCTGACACGGGCGGCGGGCCCGGCATGGGCGAACAGCACGGCGCGGACAGCGCCGGGGCATCGGACTGGCGGGGCGGCTCGCCGGATCGGCACGACGGCCTCCCTGAACGGTATGAGGGCTTTCCGGACCGGCGCGACAACCCGGCAGACCGGCGGGCCGGCCTGGCCACGATGTCGCGCGGGGCGTACTACGAGGCTCTCAAGGCCAAGGCAGAGGCCCTGGACGGCAGTACGCCCAGCCGGGACGGCGCGCCGCGCGGCGGCCCGGAGCACCGTGTGCTTCACCAGCCCGATCAGGCCGACCGCAAGGCCGAGGCACGGCCGTCGGACTACTGGAACGAGGTACCGCGATTCTTCGCGAAGTGGGCCGAGCACGAACGGCGCTGGCCCAGGCCAGAACAAGCCGAGGCGGCCACCGAGAGACGGCAGTCCGGCACGGCCCAGGATCAACCGCAGGCCCGGGCTGACGGGCACCACGCCGCCGAGCGTCAGGCCGAGGCCGCAGACGACCAAGGGCGGCCGGACGCCGCTGGTGAGCGGCACGAGCCCAACACGGCCGGCGAGCAGCGCCCGTCTGACGCCCCGGCCCAGTCACCAGAAGCACGTACAGGGCCGCAGGACGCGCTCGCCCGGTCCCGGCCCGGTCTCGACGCCGAGATGATGACGCACATCGACGACGTGATCGGCCGAATCCCCGACGCGGAGAAAGCGATCTCCGAGGACATCCAGACGGTCGAGCGGACCAACAGGAGCGGCGCCTGGCTGGAGGGTTTCGAGCACCGGCTCAAAGGCGAGGAACGACTCAAAGAGAAAATTACCGACGCACTCTCGACATCCGCGCCGGACGCGACGCCAGAGGATGTCTTGCGCAAAGTTCCCGACGCAATCCGATACACGTTCTGCCTGAAACCGAAGGACTACGCGAAGGGTTACTATGAGAGCAAGCAGCGGCTGGAGAGCAGCGGCTTCGAAATGTATCAGTCCAAGAATTTCTGGACCGACCCGGAGTACAAGGGGATCAACACCCGCTGGGTGACGCCGGACGGGCAGCGGTTCGAGGTCCAGTTCCACACGCCGGAGAGCTTCCACGCCAAGCACCACGTCACCCACAAGGCCTACGAGCGGATCCGCGATCCTAACATCAGCAAGGCCGAGCTACGAGAGCTCCACGCGTTCCAGCGCGAGGTGTCGCGCTGGATCCACATCCCGGAGGACGTGATCAACATTCCCGACTTCAAGAAAGAAGGTTTCTAGATGCCGAACGTCAAGAAGGAAGCTTTCTAGATGTCTCACAAGATCACATACTATGCAGTTATCGACGAAGACCGAACGGTTGACAACCCATACGGCCTTGTACGGCGGCTCGAACACGATGACGGCCCCTCCGACGAAGGACTGCGAAAGGACTTCAGTTGGGCGCATACCCCCGCCATCGTCGAGTGGGAACGCGGCGACTACATGTATGAACTTGTCGAGGTCAGCCACGAGCAGGCGAGCAAGATCATCGAGTACTTCCGTGAGCGCTGGGGGCCGCACGGCCAGCCGGTGAACTCTTGATCCGCAGTCTGTGAACCCCTAACTCGCAGCCGGTGCGCCCCTAACTCGCTGCCCGCGACGGCGGGTATGCCAGCGTCGCCCGCGACCCGGGTCAGCCGGGCTGGACCACGACGCGCCGGCCCGCGCTACGGGAGGGCCGCGCAGGACCGCATGGCGTGGGCGAACGCCTCGCCGCGCTCGCGATAGTCGCGGAACCGTCCGAAGCTCGGCGCCGCTGGCGACAGCAGCACGACCCCGTCGGGGCGCGCCCAGGCGAACGCCCGGGCGACCGCGGTGTCCAGGTCGTCGCAGTCCTCGACGCCCGCCACGCCGGAGAGTTCCGCGGTTCCGGACGTCCCGGCCCCGGCCCAGACCTCGCCACCGGCCCGTGTCGCCTCAGCGATCTTGGCATGGATCCGCGGGCCGGCCTCCGGCAGGGTCAGCACGAACGTCGGGGCGGTACGCGCGGCCAGCCCGGCGGCGAGCGGGGCGTAGTCGATGCCGCGGTCGTGACCGCCGGCGATCAGGGCGACGCGGCGCCCGGGGAATGCGTCGAGCGCGGCGAGCGCCGGGAGGACGTTCGTGGACAGGCTGTCGTCGACAAACGTGACCCCTGCGACCTCCCCGATCACCTGCAGCCGGTGGTCCAGGGAAGCGAATCCCCCGGCGGCGGACCGCAGGGCCGCCTCGTCCGCGGCCTCGGGGATGCCGAGCGCCGCCAGGCAGCGGCGGGCGATCAGGGCGTTGCGCCGGTTGTGGGCGCCTACCAGGCCGAGCGGTTCCATCCAGGTCGCGCCGGGGTCGTCGGCCGCGTGCACCCATTCGACGCGCGGCCCGAGCAGCGCGGCCCGCTCCCGCAGCAGGCTGCTGTCGCCGCTGGCGATCGTCAGCTCCGCGCCCGGCTGCGAGCACGCCGACAGCTTGTCGCGGAAGTAGCGTTCCACGCTGCCGTGCCAGTCCAGGTGGTCGGGATGGAGCGAGGTCACGGCGACGACAGGCGGCGAATACGCCAGATCGGTGGCCTGGTAACTGGAGACCTCGATGACCCAGTAGTCGCAGCGGTCTCCCTGGAGCTCCGGGTCATAGGGAGGGCGGCCGATGTTGCCGCCGACCATGCACCGGTAGCCGAGACCGGTCAGCAGGTGCCCGGTGATGGACGAGGTCGTGCTCTTGCCCTTGGTTCCCGTGATGCAGACGACGCGCGACCTGTCCGCCTCGGCGATCCACAGCCCGAGGCCGCCGGCGACGGGGATGCCGAGCCGCTCGAGGCGGGCCACCTCGGGCCGGTAACGGCTGATGCCCGGTGACTTGATCACCACCTCGCACCGTTCGAGGGCCGCCAGGCCGCCGTCATCCGTGGCCAGCACCGGCCGGCCGCCGAGAGCATCCGCCCCTTCCCCGCCCTCCGGCCCGCCAGCCCCGCCAGCCTGACCCACCGCGGCGGCCGCGGCCTTCGCGGCCTGCGGGTTGTCGTCCACGAGCACGGGTTCGGTTCCCATCGCGACCAGCGCGCGCAGGTTCGCCATGCCCTCGCGGCCGAGACCCCACACCCCGGCGCGGGCGCCGCGCAGGTCGGACCAGGACAGCTTCGTCCTGCTCATCCCGCCTCCCGGAGCCTGCGGGGCCGGAGGCGCGCGACCGCCGCGAACCTGCCGCAGGGGCGTTCCGCGCGGTCGCTGAAAAACCAGCCCGCGCCGTCGTGCACGCCTCGGGTGGCCCCGGTCGGCACGTCCGTGGCGTGGATCTGCCCGCCGGGCACACCTGCGTCGCGGAGCACGAGGCGGTTTGCGGCCCACACGTCGAACAGCCACCGCGAGCCGCTTGCGCCACCTGGGCCGTCCCGCCGGTCGGGACGGATGACCTCGCCGGCCCGGTCACCGAAACATCGTCCGGCTGCCTCGGCAACCTCGGCGCCCACCTGGTACCGGTCCGGCGCTATCACGGGGCCGAGGCAGGCGATGACGTTCTCCGGGCGGGTGCCGAGCGACCGCATGGCCGCCACCGCGGATGCCGCGACCCGTGCCAGGCTGCCGCGCCAGCCGGCGTGCACGCACGCCACCACGTGACGGCGCGGGTCGTACAGCACGATCGGCGCACAGTCCGCCGCCATGACGGCGAGGACGATGCCCGGATCGGCGGTGACGAGCGCATCCGTGCCGCTCACCGCGTCCGCCGGGCCGAAGGCGCCGCTGCCGCGGTCACTCGCGGAGACGACCCGCGCCTGGCTGCCGTGCACCTGGTCAGCGAAGACGAAGTCACCGGCGCCTGCGCCGAGCGCCGCCGCCACCCGGCGCCTGTTCTCCAGCACGCTGGCGGCCTCGTCCCCGACGTTCATGCTGAGGTTGAGGGTCGAGTACGGTCCCTGCGACACCCCGCCCCACCGGGTCGTCACCAAGGCATCCACGCCGAACGGGTCAAGCGCGGGCCAGGCCAGCACCTCAAGGCCGCCGACGTGGCGGAACGCGGATGCGGTGGCCGCCGTCGCGGTCACGGGGCGCCACCCCCGGCGCCTGGCCAGGCACCGCCGGCGCTGGCTGCCTCGGCGTCGCGGAGGACGCGCAGCACGTTTCCGCCGGCCAGCGCGGCGCAGTCCGCTTCGCTCCATCCCCTGCTGAGCAGTTCCGCCAGCAGCGCCGGGTAGCAGGAGACGTCCGCGAGGCCCTCGGGGAAGTGATCGGAGCCGTCGTAGTCACCGCCGATCCCGACGTGGGCTGCGCCCGCGACGGCGCGCACGTGCTCGATGTGGTCCGCCACCTGGGCGAGCGTCGCTGTGGGCATGGGGTGGGCG
>Ga0209061_1004118_pt1 | contig 14467 bp, 9 predicted proteins | sample Coa_R1_10_FD_187157 | JGI IMG/M metagenome (GOLD analysis project Ga0209061, IMG submission 187157) | Surface soil microbial communities from Centralia Pennsylvania, which are recovering from an underground coalmine fire - Coalmine... | ecosystem: Environmental > Terrestrial > Soil > Unclassified...
GGACAGCGATCCCTGGAGACGATTCTCGCCATTCTTGGCACCTGGAAAGCAGGGGGAGCTTATATTCCCCTATCCGCCAACCTGCCTAGCGAGCGACTTCGTGAACTACTTGACGAGGCGAAACCAGAACTCATCCTCGCATCAAGTGACATGTTGCCTGATTTCACAGCAAACGCTATCCCCATTTATCCTATTGAGCGTTGCTTAAGCGAACACGCAACCAAATGGAGCGGTGATCCCGAACCAATCAACCTGCCGGATCACCTGGCCTATATATTGTTCACCTCTGGTTCTACAGGCAGACCCAAAGGGGTGATGGTTACGCACAGAAGTTTGGTCAACGCAGCCCAGGCTTGGGATCGGGTCTACTGCTTGCGCGAAGAAAAGATTCAGACGCATCTTCAGATGGCTGATTTCACCTTTGACGTTTTCTGCGGCGATTTGATCATGGCACTGACAACCGGCGGTACGCTAACGCTGTGTCCCAGCGAACTGCTGCTTGACGCGCCGCGCTTGTATGACGTCTTCACCGCTCATAAAGTCGAGCGGGCGGAATTTGTGCCGGTTGTGTTTACTACCCTCGTGCGTTACCTGAAAAGCGTTAACAAACGTCTCGACCATATGAGAATCCTCATCATAGGTTCGGACGCCCTGCTACTCAGTGCATTTCATGAAGCAAAAGAGATTACCAGTCCGCAAACTCGCATTATCAACTCATACGGACTAACCGAAGCGACCATTGATAGTTCATGCTATGAAGAGGAAACGCTTACACACCCAGGCAGGGGACTCGCGCCTATCGGGCGCCCCTTGAGCAATATGGAATTGTACGTGCTGGATAAACAGATGCGCCTTCTTCCTCCCGGCATTCCCGGCGAAATTTATGTGGGGGGAGAAGGACTCGCACGCGGGTATTGGAAAGCGCCGGAGCAGACAGCCGCCAGTTTTGTTCCGCATCCATTTAGTAGGCTCCCAGGTCAGCGCCTCTACCGCAGTGGAGACCTCGGCCAGCTTCTGCCAGATGGGAATGTCGAGCTGCTTGGACGTAGCGATTTTCAGGTCAAGTTACGTGGCTACCGGTTTGAATTGAGCGATGTAGAGGCCGCATTGTGTGATATTGCCGAAGTTACGGAGGCGATAGTCACCTTTCAGCGCGATCTGGCTACCCCGGAGCGGGATACAGTGCTGGCATATCTTCTGTTGCAACCAGGATGCCAGCTATCCTATGAGCGAGTTTCCGAACACCTGCGCGCTCGGCTCCCGCAGTATATGCTGCCAACCGGCTTTGCCTTACTCAGTGCCTTGCCGTTGTTACCCAATGGGAAAATAGATCGGCAGCACTTGCAGGAATATGTCTCGACCTGGTTGCAACCTGAGATAAGGTCAGCGCCGCGCACCCCCGAAGAGGTTCAGATGGAACGCATCTGGTGCCAGGTACTCCATCGCGAGTCGATTGATATCAGCGCTAACTTCTTCTACATGGGAGGGCATTCACTGCTCGCGACACAAATTATGTCACGTGTGCGCGAAACGTTTCAGGTAGATTTGCCCTTACGGGTATTCTTTACCTGTCCAACAATCGCGGAACTTTCCGCTGAAGTTGTACATGCACGGCAAGCCGTGGCGCCTGCTCCCTCCGAGTCTGACGATGTACTTCAGTTACTCAGTAAATTGAATAAGCTATCTGAGCAAGAAATAGATCGCATGCTCAATGACCTATTGAGTGATGAAAGCTATCAGAGATAATGGGAGGTTGTATGATGGATTTGAGCATCATGTTTTTTGCCAGCCAAACACAGGTAGAAACGGAACAGCCATATCGACTGGTGCTAGAAGCAGCGAAATTCGCAGATACACATAATTTTTGCGCTGTCTGGACACCAGAGCGACATTTCGCAGATTTTGGTGGAATCTTTCCAAACCCATCAGTTCTTAGCGCCGCGCTGGCGGTGCTCACGACAAATTTGCAGATTCGCGCCGGAAGTGTCGTTGCTCCGCTGCATGATTCTATCCGTATTGCCGAAGAGTGGGCGCTTGTCGATAATCTCTCACATGGCCGAGTTGCTATCTCTTTTGGATCAGGGTGGAATATTAACGATTTCGTGCTATTTCCTGAACGTTACGACCAAAGGCGACAATTCATGCACAGGCAAATAGAAGAGATTCAGGCACTCTGGCGGGGTGAGGGTTTAACCCGGAAAAACAGTAAAGGCATTCCGTTTGAGGTGCGGCTCTACCCTCGTCCTGTTCAACAGCAACTGCCTGTCTGGATCTCGGCTTCATCCAGCATAACGACCTTTGAATATGCTGGATCTATAGGAGCTAACGTCCTGACCCACTTTATTAGTCAGGATACTACGCTGCTGGCGGAGAAGATCCGGGCCTATCGTGCGAGCCGGCACCGTCATGGCTTTGAGCCGCAGGCAGGAATAATCACTTTGATGCTGCATACCTTTCTTGGCCAGGAGGACTCAGTAGTGAAGGCTCTGGTGCGCCCACATTTGCGGGAATATCTTCGCTCTGCTGTGTTGTTGGAGAATAATTCCGCCAGCGGAGGTGGAACGATTAGTGGAGGGTTCCAGGTTGCTCCGCAGGATCTGGAACCGGATCTACTGGAGGAAATGCTCGATATTACCTTTGAGCGCTACTACAATGGCTACTCACTGCTTGGCACGGTGAAGAGTTGTCTGCCACGGGTGCGGCACCTGGAATCAATAGGTGTCAACGAGATTGCCTGCCTGATCGACTTCGGGGTTGAAGTTGAACAGGTGTTGGAAGCGCTGGATCCTCTCAATGACCTGCGCCAGATTGTGCAAGGGAAGGAAGGCCGGAATGACTGATAGACTGGCAGTTTCTCTGGCACCTATTGATACCGAGCAGTGCCTTGAACAGTTAAGAGCGCTTGCTCCAAAAATTGGCCTGGCCGAAATCTGCCTTGATATGATGGATTCTTTCGATCTGCCATTGATCATCTCCCAATCTCCTTGCCCGTTAATTATTACCTGCCGGCCGGTGCGTGAGGGAGGAGCATTTCAAGGTACCGAGCAGGAGCGGCTTGCCATTCTGGAATGTGCTATAGATGCGGGCTGTGCCTACATCGACGTTGAGTGGGATAGCGTTGCACTGTTGCGCAGAAGGCATCACAGACGAACGCAAATTATCGTCTCGCGCCACTGGCATGAGTGCGTCCCATTTTCTATCCTCAATGAATTGTACATGGAATTAAAACAGAAGGCTGAAGTTGTCAAGTTCGCGTATCCAGCACGCAGCGTTACAGAAATCATTCCTATCCTGCTTTTTATGCACCGGGCGACGAGTTATGTTATCGGTATAGCGATGAATCTGCCAGGACGATTGACACGCCTGCTTGCACCCTGTTTCCCGAACAGTCTGCTGACATATGTGGCTGCTGCCCAGGGAATGGCTACAGCTGAGGGCCAGTTTTGTCTGGATGAGGCCATAGAACAGTATCATTTAGAGCGTCTGGGCCTTCATACCAGGGTTTATCTGCATCTATGTGAAAACGAGGCTGAGGAGCAAATGGTGATAGAACGCAACAAAGGTGTTATGCCTGGCGAGACTGTACATTTCCCGCTACGCGCCACCAGGGCGGAATGGTCTAAACTGAAGCCTATTTTCAAGGCTTGCTGTCCCCGCTTAACTCTTGTCACTGGTGATGCTATAAAGAGGTAAAAATTTCTCATGGAGAAGACTGCTGATTGTTCTCCCCTGCGCATTGGGATCGTCGGTGCCGGGCGTATTGTTGCTCGTGTTCATCTCCCTATACTGAGTGCAATGCCCGGCGTATCGGTAGCTGGATTGTTTGATCAGGACCAGACACAAAGCCTGCTGCTGGCAAAGAAGTTTCCAGGTGTCCATACGTGTCTTAGCCTCGACGAACTCCTGGCACTACAACTTGATGCTGTTCTGGTAGCGTGCCCCAACTATCTGCACGCAAAACTGAGCATTGCTATGCTGAACGCGGGGGTTCATGTACTGTGCGAAAAGCCTATGGCCACAACGCTTGCTGAAGCCATCGATATGGTAGAGGCGGCTCAGCGTAATAGGCGAGAGTTGATGATAGCCTATGCCAACCGTTTCCGTCCTGAAATTCTTCTATTACAGGAACTCGTTCAACAGGGAAAGCTGGGGGAAATCCAGACCGTGCGGTGTTCCTGGCTGCGGCGAAATGGAGTTCCTGGAACGAACACCTGGTTCACCAGGCGCACACTTTCTGGTGGGGGGGCGCTCATCGACTTAGGATCGCATCTGATTAACATTGCGTTGAGCTTTTGCCCCGGTGCGCATCTGGTAAGTGCCCAATGCTCCCTGAACTACTTGCAGGAGCGTCCGGCGCGGGCGTCCTGGTATTTAGCAGAGAATCAAGAGGAAGTACGCGATTTCTGCGATGTAGAAATAGATGTGAGCGGTTCAGCTCTTTTCGTCGATCCGTCCTATCACCTCTTTCTTGAAGCCAGTTGGGATCGCCTGGTTGAACGTGACCAGACGAGTCTGACGCTCATTGGCACGCGCGGAACCGCCCGTATCGAAACGCTCTTTGGCTTAAGCCCGCATGGTGTTCGCCCGGATTCGCCGCTTACCATCTGGACCAGCGCAGGCCGAGAGGTTCCTCAGATTGCTCATGCAACCGACCTCTTCCTGCCATTCCAGAATCAATGGCGCTGCTTTCTCGCGGGTATCCGCGGCGAGTACGGTCTACATTCACTCCTGCAAGGTAGTTTAACAACAGTAAAAGTAATAGATGCAATGTATCGGTCTGCAGCTTTTGTCACTCCATCGCCTGATCAGCGATAGGCAGAAACAGACCATGAGAGCAAAAAAGTTCATCATCCACGTATACTTTACCGTCATTACGTAGATCGTAGACCATATCCCAGTGGATAGCCGAGAGGTTCTGTCCGCCTGTGCCAGCAAGGCTGCTTCCCAGAGCCAGGTGAAAGGTTCCACCTATTTTCTCGTCGAACAGCGTCTGTTTAATTCCCTGAGTAATGAGGAAATTCATCCCAAAAGCAATCTCTCCAACCCGGCACGCGCCTCTATCTAAGGCAAGCATCCGATGGAGAAAGTCCTGATTTTTCGCGGAAACGGCTTCAACAACTGCACCATTCTCAAAACGGAGGAAGATGCCTTCGACAACCCTTCCATGCAACACGGCTGGAAAACTTATACGAATGTAACCGTTGACGGAATCTTCTACAGGTGCCGAGTAGATTTCCCCATCGGGAAGATTCAAGCGCCCGTTGCCATTGACAAAAGTTCGACCCTTAATAGAAAAAGTGAGATCGGTTTCCTTGCCTACAAGATGAACATGCTGCTTTCCTGTGAGCCACTGAATACATGTGTCTTGAAGCTGGCTCTGTTTCTGCCAGTGTGCGAGGCTATCTTCTGTATCTACAAAGCAGCCCCGGTAGACAAAATCTTCAAATTCAGTCAGGGACATCCCGGTATCCTGTGCATAAGCCTGCGTTGGGTAGAGCGTAACACACCAGCGCAGTGTACCCTCTGCGCCGCGCTGTCCCATCGTATGTAATAGTTGCTGGTGGGCCAAAGAGAACAGTGCCAGGCGCGTTGGGTGGATCTGTTGTAAAGCTCTGGTGTTCTCCTGGGAGAGAATCAGGAGCCGTGCATCGTATTTTTCGATCATCATACGGTCTAAAGGAGAAATATCGATGAGTTGTTTGTCAGAACCTTCTTTGAGAAGAATTTCCTGTACCTCTGGGGCTTCTAAAAACACCTCCGGGTAAGCGTTATGGAGAAGCGCGATACGGTATACCTCGCTTGCCAGCGGCAGCGCTAGAGGTGTTGCTAGAATAGCGAGGCGTTGCCCTCTTCGCATCTGAAGAGAGTAGGTAACAAGAACATTTGCCAGGCGCTGGACACGTGGATCTATCATATGCTTTTCTAATCCTTCAGGTTCCAGGATACAGTCGAGTTCAGTTGCTGAACAATTCTTTTTAGAAGCTCGTTCCGGGCATGATGGATAAAGAAGTGTCCTCCTGGAAACATATGATAGGAGAAATTTTCTCTCGTATGTTTCTTCCAGGCGAGGATATCATGAACAGATATTTCTCTATCCTGTAGTCCTCCAAATGCTGTTAGAGGGCATTTCAAAGGACCCGACGGTTTCCATGTGTAACTTTCAACTATGCGAAAGTCAGAGCGAATGAGCGGAAGCAAGAATTCCACAAGTTCCGAGTGTTCTAAAATTTCTTGGGGAACGCCTCCAAGAGAGCGTATATGTTGAAGTAATTGTGGATCAGGGAAAGTGCTCCATAAGGGCTCTTTCCGTGGTAAATGTGGAGCTCGATATCCCGAAACAAATATATCTGTTGGTGTTCTATTTTCCCTGTCCTGGAGCGTGTGAGCGAGCTCGAAGGCAATAAGTGCTCCCATACTGTGCCCAAAAAGGGCAAAGGGTTTATTTAAGAATGGTTGTATTTCATTTGAAAGATGAAAAATAAGATCAGACAGGGTGGCCGGGAGAGGCTCTAGAAGACGCCTTTCGCGTCCTGGAAGTTGCACTGCACAAACCTCTATGAAATCTGGCAAAGCATCAACCCAGGATTGGTAGATCGAGGCGCTACCTCCCGCGTAGGGAAAGCAGAATAGACGAATTTGTGCATATTGCTTTGGTTTGCGAATATAAAACCACAAATTTTCCGACATAAAGCACCTCATCCAGTAGAATCCACAGGGATTTAGTTCCTTCGTTTCCCTGTTCTTTTCAGTTCGATGGATTCAGCGGTGTTCTGAACGTGTTCATCGCTTCTACCACGGCTGCTACCTGGCAACTCGCTCAGTTATGACGAAGCGAAGCTCGCTCGTATAATGGTTGCCCTGAGCGTCGACCAACCAGCACTGCTCAGGTAAGGGTAGCATTTCTGAGAACACGATAGACTGGCCTGCTTCAGGATCTGTTTGAGCCTGGTCTCGAATCCCCTGAATATGCTTCAGGAGCACTTCAAGGGCTACCGGGCTGGTAAAATCTATAAAAATCGGCTTTTTTTCTGTTGGAAACCTGACAAACATGGCGTCGGGCAAGTCTTGAGCCTTTTGCCAGCGTCTTAAGGTGGTCATCTCCTCTACGGGGTCGGTAAGATTCCGGCAAGGGATATCTGTGATCTGGAAACGCCAGGACTCGCGGTAAGCGACCAGTTGATCGATAGTGATGCGCGGGGTATGTGATGTTTCAGGAAACATACGGAAGTAGCGACTGGCTACCAGCCCGATTAATTCAGCAAAAACATCGGCAATATCAAAACGCAGGCGATGTGCGCGGTCGCATACGCTGAGACCTGTATCTGTCATCTCAACAAGCAATGAGCTAAGGGGTAACTGATGGTCTGTACGCACCACCGCGTCGCCGCTCAGGATGAGCCGATAATCTTGTGGACGGCATAAAGCGTAATGCGCCCGAACCGTGGCCTCAAAGTTTTTGGACATCACAGGTACAATACGCGGATGCGGATAATCGCGATCAAGAGCTGCATGGAGTTGCTCCGGCTGAGGATGCTGTGCCAGAAATACAGGAGTATCTAGAGCATTAATGCCGGTATGCATTTCGCCCAGTACCAGAAGGTACTCGCCCTGCTGAATGGCCTGCTCACTCGCGGCTGCGATCAGTACGTCGGGACTATGGTAACGTACCCGCTGGATGCGTTGGTGTGTTGTCGTAGGGATAAATGCTTGCCGGACTCGAACAGCAATTTCGTGAGAGCGATAGGTCTGATGGCGTTCTGTGAGAGACGGTTGGAGAACGTCCAGCCAACGCTGCTGAAATTCATGTATCACTGTCTGTTCAAGCTGAGTGAAGTCCTGAAAGAAAAATGGGTTGATCCACAACCAGAATTCGGCAAAGTTGAGGAAGCGGTTCTGCGTGCGCCGTGTTAGCTCTTTGTAAGCGTTTTGGAAAAGACGGAAGTAATAGGTTTCTATCTCCATGAGGAGCCACCGGGAGCCCGTAAGGATAATCTCTAAGGGTCGTATCGCGTCTTGCAGAAAAGCTTTGCCCAGCTGCACCTTTCCATTTCTCAGACAGTCCTCGTAGACAAGCATTCGTGCGCCATAGGTCTCGCCAGGGTTACGAGTCGCGGGAATACCGGTAACCTCTTCAAAAGTCATTTCCAGCAGAGATACTGCCTGATCAAGCTCGCCAGCCCGATTACGCGATGCCTCAATACCCTCTTTGGCATGTATAAGCCGTTCGAGGGGCTGTAAAGCCCGCCGGCGGGCTTCGTCGTTGTGGATAGCTAGGAACTGACGCTGCAGGTCGCATTCGGGGTAGATTTCCTCCGTCGCTACATCGAATGTCCAGTGAATACGTCGCGCTTTGACAAGCTTACGCAAGGCTGCATACACTTGATCCTCGCTGTCAATGCTGTTCTTTCTCTGCTGTACTAGATGTTCTGCGATGGTCTTGGCATTCTTGCTTCCATCACAGGCAGAAAGAACTGCCGCGTCAAGTGCTGAAAGCGGTACCGGGCTGGCAAACGGCAAGATGAGCTGTTGTTTCTCAACCAGGAGAAATGGTTGTCTACGTGGGCAGGCCCATATTTGGAGATCTTGTTCACGAGCTAGTACCTGCCCGACGGTGTCAATTGCCCATGTCTCAAAATACACTTTACGTAGAGCAAGCGGTTCATTCTCTACATCCATAGTGAGCGCTTGAGCGTCTGTGGTAAGATGTGCCCAACCAACAGGTCCAAAAAAACTGATAGTATCATTTTTCATGCATAGGCGCTGCAAGAGCGAGAATAAGAGAATACGGAGCCTCCTGGCCTGTCTCTCGGTGATCTGGTTCCTTTCGAGCATCTGTGAAAGCTGGCAAGCCAAACGGCGGTTTTGCCAGATTAGTACCTCTCGTATACGCTCGTCCTGGCTCAAGCTCTTGCACTGAACCATCATATTCGCACGGTAATCGGTCAATAAATGGCCTATCTCCCTTTTAACTCTTTCTATGAGTTCATGCCGGCTATTATAAGCAGCTATCACGTGTCTGTATGGCTCATCTAGTTCAGGGTCAATAGTATGTATTGGTTTGCGCGCGTTCATACGTTTAAGGGTGCGAGTAAGCGAGGAGCGTACATGCTGAATCTGGCTCTTTGTGCGCAAGGCGAGGAGGATCTGAATAGCCTTCTCATCTTCTGTGCCTGTACGGCTCTCTAGCTCAAGTAATTGATCAATTGCTGCTATGATCCGAGGTGCCTGAAAGCGCTCGACCAATGCCACCGGGAAGCCGGATCCGCGCAAACCAACCCATTCCCAGCATTCCCACAAAACAGCGTCATTAAGCGTGGTAGGTAAATTCACTATTTTTTCTCCTTGTATATATCAAGCACCATGCTATGCTTTCACAATTCTTCGCATAGTTTGTATAACTTCTTGTGCCAGGCTTCTGATCTCCTCAGAATCAAAAAAATCGGGGCGGAATTCAACCCGTATTACAAGCCTTTCTCCCAATCGCGCCACAAACCAGAGAATTGGCTGGGTAGGTTGCCAGGGAAGTCGGTCCTGGAGAGCAGTCTGGACACGCCAGAAAGGCAAGTACATGGCATAATGTAAGCGCGAAGAGATTTGATGCATATAATTTATTTTCACAGGCGGATCATAAGGTAAGAGGAGTTTATTTCGTATCTCCTCTTGTTGGCAACAATAGCAAAGTAATTCATATCCCATGCCTTGCTGCGGGAGCGTGCGAAGTTGCTCCTGAACAGCGTGCAGTCTGGCAGTAAGAGGCGCAACGCGGTCAAACGAGAAGCGCAGGGGAAAATATGATGAGAAATATCCCATCGTGCGCGTTACATCCAGTGATTTGCTTATCCGCCCGTGTGTTACAAAACGCATGAATAGCGCACTCTGGTGTGTTTCCTCGGTTAAGACATGTGCCACAGCTGTAGTCAGAACGTCATGTACTTGTATACCGGGTAAATGATGTAACTGATTAAGGAGATCATTGGTCTCGGTAGCGGAAAGCTCTATCACGAGGCGCTCTGGAAAACGTGGTTCGGGGTCCGCTTGCCTTCCCCGTGTAAAGAAGTACAGGGGATTGGGTTCATGTGGCTCTATCTGTGCCAGCCAGAAAGGGACTTCGTGATCAAGCGCTTGCGCACGGGCGTAGAGTTCCTGTACCCAGACGTGATAAGGGGCGGCACCGGTGGGCAAATGCATTGCTTCTTTCCTGGCCAGAGTGGTATAGGCAGTCCTCAGATCCTGTTTCAGAAGCGATTGCGAAACGCCGTCTGAAACCAGGTGATTCACCGCCACAAAGAGACCTGCTGGCCGTTCAGGTCCGAGCAGGAAATATCTAGCTGCGAGAATCGGCCCTGTGAGTATATTCACCATCTGCTGAACTGCCTGCGCCTCGCGGAATAATGCTCCTTCCAGTTCTTCATCAGGCAGTGCTGAGAGATCGCAAATGGACAGTGGCACTTCGACTTCCTCTGGCGGCATAATCCGTTGCCACCAGCGCCCCTCGCTCTGGTACAGGCGTATACGTAGCGCTTCATGATGAGCAATACATAGACGCATTGCTTCGTAAACCAGCTCAGGGTCCCCGGCGGGTAGCTCTAGAAAGAAGTTAATTGTGTATGTGTGTAAATACTTTAGAGGCTCCGACGCGAAGCGACGCGCCTGAGGAGCTGTTAAAGGTAACGGCTCGTCCAGTTGAATTGGGACCCTTACGGGTTCATTTGCGGTGGAGCCTGCTAGCGCAGCCAGATTTTCTATCGGAAGCTGCGAAATACGCTTATACAAATCGTCCAGCTTAATAACCTCATAGTCTTGACTATGCCAGAAACGGCCAGCCATCACTACTCATCCACACCCCAGATCTGGCGCATTTCCTCGCTACTCTTTAATAAAGAACTGAGCGTTCCCTGACTCTCCAATCGTCCATCTTTTAACAACAAGATCTGATCTGCCTGAGCAAGCACCGAGTGCCGATGAGAAACAATCAGAAAGGTTGGTTCGACCTCGAAGCGTTTCCCATAGTTTTGTACTCGCTCCCAAAAAATCGTTTCTGTTTCAATATCAAGAGCGCTAGAAAGATCATCGCAAACAAGCAACTCTGGATTACGCACAAACATACGCGCGGCTGCTACTCGTTGTTTTTGCCCACCGGAAAGCTTGACACCGCGCCGTCCAATAACAGTTTCGATGCCTTTTTCTAAACTCTTGATATCTTCCTCCAGTACTGCCAGATGCAACGCCTCCGCCAGATCTATTCCATTGTCTTTCTCAGGAAGTCCGAGCAGGATATTCTCCTTGAGAGTCCCACTAAAAAGCAAGGGAACCTGGGCGGTATAGGCACTGCGGGGCGGTACAAAGAATGTTGAGGGATCGACTACCCGTTCATCATTCCAGTAGATCGCGCCGCCCTGCGGAGTCAGAACTCCCAACAGAACACGGAGGAGAGTTGTTTTACCTGCGCCGATACGCCCTGTGACAACCGTGAGTGAACCACGTTTCAGCGTGAGAGAGATATTGGCGATACCTCGCTGTGTTCCTGGATAAGAGTAGCAGAGATCTACAATCCTCACGCATTCCAGACGATCCTGTGGATGACGGATGGGGACTTCGACCTGCGGCAGCGGATCTTGCAATGCGATCCTGCTATGCCTCACAAGAATATCGGGAGATGCTTCATTTTGCAAAAGATGAGTGAGCCGTTCGAAAGATACTCCAGTCTGATTGTAGTCAGTAAATATAACCCCCATGCGATTAAACAGCATAGTCATAAAACTCAAGTAATATGCAAAAAGCGCGAAATCTCCAATTGTAAACGAATGATTCTGAATTGCTGCACTAGCCGCAAGCAGTATTAAACCCGTACCAATATTTCCGGTACTGGAAAACACCGAACGGATACTGGAACTAAAAAGCAGTTCATGGAGCGCCGATTGGCGACGCACATCATTGAGTTTTTCAAGATGCTGGCTGACCGGCGACTCAGCATGAGCTGCTTTTATTGCTTGGATTGCGCCGATCATTTCCGCAATAAAATTAGTAATTGCGGCAGCTGCGCGGCGGCTCACTTTGCGGTACGTAACAATACGGCGCTGCGCGATTCTTGCACCGGTGAAGAGGAGAATCAGCGGCGTCAGTACCAGTAATGTAATGAACAGATTGATTCTGAGCATTTCGATTACAGCAAAGATACCGAAGAGAAAGTAGGCGAAAGCAAAGGTTAGATTATCCATAAAGTTTGCTATCTGATCAATATCATCACGAAACTGAACGATCGCCTCGCCTGGCGATCCAGGAACTGCCCTGGCAGCGGGTTGACTCAAAATGTGTTCAAGTAGCGCCTGGCGGATTAAGGCCCCAATAGAGAACAGCAGGGTAATCTCCTGTGCAATGTCAATGGAAACTACTACAGCTCGCACAAATGGGAGTGTAATGATCAGAATAATCACGCTCCAGATGAGCCGATAAGTATGTACATAATCAGGCAGACTATTGAAAAAGAACAAATAGATAAAGCCAATCCCCTGCACATACACACAGAATACAAGAAATTTAATAAAAAAGATACTGAGATATGTAAATGGACGGAACGTTGCTAATTTCCAAATATATCTATTATACCTCATAATAGAACCTCTTTCACTTCAGAGTGCATTAATTGAGCAAAACGCGAATCGCTTTGAGTGAGCAGATCTTCGCGTGAGCCAAATTCCTGTATCCGACCATCCTCTAGCAAGAGAATGTCATCGGCTCGCGCCAACGTCATCAAACGGTGGGCAATAATAATCGCAGTACGACCTTTCAGAAGCGTCTCCATTGCCATTTCCAGCTTGCGCGTGGTCGCGAGGTCAAGACGAGAAGAGGCCTCATCGAGAATTACGATTTTGGGATTCCTCAAAAAGACTCGTGTAAAGGCTAGTAGCTGCGCCTGGCCCGCTGATAACCCGCCACCTCCCGATTCTAGCATTGTATCTAAGCCAGCTGGCTGCGTTTTAAGCCATTCGTCTAATCCCATCAGATGCAATGCTTCCTGAACCAGGCTATCAGGAAGAGAGGAGTCAAAAAATGTCAGGTTATCGCGAATCGTGGCATTGAACAAATGGACATCTTGGGTGACAATGGCAATCGATTGTCTGAACGCATCCAGTTGAAGTGTCTCGATATCCTGGTCAGCGAAGTAGATCGTTCCACCATCAGGCCGATAAAAACGCAAGAGCAGATTGGTAATCGTCGTTTTTCCACTCCCAGTTCGACCGAGTATGCCGAGCCGATGACCTGCTGGCAAAGTGAAGGTCAGATCGTGGAGAACTGGAACACCTGGCGTATAGCTAAATGAAACATGCTCGAAACGCACCTGAACGGGTCCTTCCAGGTCAAGAAGTTTAGAACCCTCAAACATCTCGGCTGGTGTTTGCAAAATCTCTTGTACTCTCTGACTGCAAGCACCAATATTTTGCAAATCGTCGAACTGTTGCGTGATTGCGTCAATTGGGCGAACCAACATGGCTGTGTAATAGTAGATAAGATAGACTGTGCTGAATGAGAAGACATGCCGAATAAAGAGAATCGTGCCTATCGTGAAAGCTACACCGGTTCCAACGGTGATAAAGAGTACAGAGGTATTGATTAATAGAGCTGTTGCCAAACCTGCGCGCCGCGCAGCGCGATAGTACGCTCGTAGCCATAAGGCGAAACTGCGCAGCGTATAGGGAGTCGCACCGTTTGTACGAATATCCTCAGTACCTGCTAGGTGTTCCTCTAGAAATCCATAGATATCTGCACTGGCCTGGCGCTGCTGCCGCCAGAGCGGCTGCGCCTTCCGCCGGATCGTGAAAAAAGCGATAAAAGCCAGGAGTACGAAGCAGCCCAAACCCAGTCCGACTCGCCAATCAATGCAAAGCAGAATGAAGATAATACCCATCAAAAGAAGCAAGTTCCCTACAATCTGGAGCGTAAACTGCGTGAAAAAAGTCGCCATCTTGCTTGTATCACCATCAATACGCTCGATCATCTCACCAGGAGTATGTGTGCTGTAAAAACGTAAAGGAAGAATAAAACAATGCCTCAACAGATCTATACGGAGTTCGTTTGTTGCCTGCCACCCGATATTCGTTCCCCAGTAATTTGACCAGACGTTGAGTACCTGGCTCATGAGAGTAAAAGCGATAAATACTAATGCCGTAAAGATAAGTATGCGTAGGGGCTGCTGGCTTATGGCCATGTCAATAAATTTTTGTAGCACCAGAGGGCTAACAAGCTGAAGAGTCATATTTGCCAGGAACATACCAGAGAGCAAAAATAAGATTTTCTTACGTCTCAAGAGATAATGAGCGAGCAAGGAAAAATACAATTTGATAGAGCGTTGATAGAGGGAAAGGAGGGTCTTAGGGCGGAACACAGAGAGACGCCTGTGCAAGGAGAGAACTCCTCTTTTGCTATTCATGGTTATTCCCCTTTTTAGAGAATAGTTTGCGGAAGATAT
>Ga0209061_1004119_pt1 | contig 14463 bp, 13 predicted proteins | sample Coa_R1_10_FD_187157 | JGI IMG/M metagenome (GOLD analysis project Ga0209061, IMG submission 187157) | Surface soil microbial communities from Centralia Pennsylvania, which are recovering from an underground coalmine fire - Coalmine... | ecosystem: Environmental > Terrestrial > Soil >...
GTTGCGACGGCCGCGGCCGTTCGGCAACTGCTGGTTGGCGAGTGAACTGTGGCAGCAACTGGGCCTCACGGATTTCTGGCGGGACCGGCTCGGCGAAGGACCGTGAGAGCGTTGGTTGGGAGAAGGTGCTCCGTTTGCTGGTCGTGAACCGGCTGTTGGAACCGGGCAGCGAATTTCGAGTGCATCGGCACTGGTTCATGCAGTTCCGGCCACGACTGACGCCACGTTGGTCCAACCCCGGTTGTGGTGAAGACCTACCGTTTACCCGGTTCGTCGCGCCCCAAGTGCGAAAGTTAGGCTAGTCCGCACTCGCAGGTCTCATCAGATTCGAGAGGGCGCTGCCTGCGCTACCCTAACCCTGATGCTCACCTTGATTCGAGATCTCTTCCTTTATCAATCCTGGGCCGACGCAACTCTGCTGGCTGCCGCCGCCGCCGAACCGCGAGCCGCGAGCGACGAGAGACTACTGCAGCTTTTGCATCACGCGGTAACTGTCCAGCGCTATTTTCTCTCCCTCATTCTCGATAAACACTTCGATGCAGCGGCCTCGCAATCACCGCCCGCTTCGCTGAGTGCCCTGGCCGCCGTTTACCGCGAAACAGAAGCTGAGTTTCGCGACTGCCTGATGGGTTTGGGGGAAGAAGACCTGACCGCCCGCAGACTCGCCGTGCCCTTCATCCAGGCGAATCCGATGTTGGGCGAAGCGCTGATGCAAGTGACGCTGCATGGCCAGAATCACCGCGGACAAGGCCTGACCCGCCTCCGGGAGCTCGGCGCAAAACCACCCACCCTCGATTACATCATTTGGACCAAATCTCGTCCAGGCGCCGCCTGGCCGGAGTGATTTGCACGAGCCTGAGCCCTCGTTTCTTGGGCGCGTTGAGATTTCCACGCACAAACTTGAAAATAACCGCCCGGCAGCTATATCATTGGTGTCCGGCCGCCACGGCCTGTTTGGTGGGAGGGGATTCCGCTATGGCTTTTGCCGAAGTGTCCTGGGATAAGCGTAGAGGGTTCGGCCAGACTATGCGCCGCGACCGGTGGTGGCAAACGCCGCTGCTGGTTTTTCTGGGACTGGGGGCGTTTGTCGTCTACACTACCTGGGCCGCATTTCAGGGCAAGAACTACCACTGGGGGCCGTATCTTTCCCCGTTCTATTCGCCAGTGATCTTTGGGGATTCGCCTTTCGCATGGTTCGGGCCGAAACCGGAGTGGTGGCCCGGCTGGCTGGTATTTTCGCCGGCGCTCATTATTCTTCCCTTCCCTGGACTCTTCCGCCTCACCTGCTATTACTACCGCGGCGCTTACTATAAGGCATTCTGGGCCGATCCCCCGTCTTGTGCCGTGGGCGAGCCGCGCAAGAAATATCTCGGCGAACGGCACTTCCCCCTCGTCTTCTTCAACCTCCACCGCTACTTCCTCTACATTGCGTTCATTTTCCTGGTCATTCTGGGACACGACGCATGGGACGCCATGTGGTTTCCGAATGCGGCGGGCGGCACTTCTTTCGGCATCGGCCTGGGCACCGTGACTCTTACCGCCAACGTGGTTCTGCTGGCCGGTTACGCCTTCGGGTGCCACTCGGTGCGGCACCTGTTGGGCGGCCGCTTCGACCGCATTTCGGCTTTCCGCCGCAAATCGTACGATTGCGTAAGCTGCCTCAATGGCCGCCACCAGCTTTGGGCCTGGATGAGCCTGTTTTCCGTAGGCTTCTCCGATATCTACATTCGCCTCTGCGCCACAGGCGCCATTACCGACTGGAGAATCTTCTGATGCCCGAATATCAAACGTATGCTTATGACGTGCTGGTGATCGGAGCGGGCGGATCGGGTTTGAGCGCGGCCATCAAGGCGTCGATGGACGGCGCACGCGTAGGCGTAATTACCAAGTCGCTGCTCGGCAAAGCCCACACGGTGATGGCCGAAGGCGGAGTGGCGGCGGCTTTGGGCAACGTGGACGAGCGCGATAACTGGAAGGTTCATTTCGCCGATACCATGCGCGGGGGCCAGTACATCAACAACTGGCGCATGGCCGAACTGCACGCCAAAGAGGCGCCGGATCGCGTCCGCGAACTGGAAGCTTGGGGCGCAGTGTTCGACCGCACTCCCGAAGGCCGCATCCTGCAGCGTAATTTCGGCGGCCACCGTTATCCGCGTCTTGCCCACGTGGGCGACCGCACAGGTTTGGAAATGATCCGCACATTGCAGGACCACGGCATTCATCAGGGCATGGAGGTCCACATGGAGACCACGGTCCTGACCCTGCTGCTCGACGATGGCCGTGTGGCCGGCGCGTTCGGCTACGATCGCGAACGCGGCCGCTTCCTGCTGTTTCCCGCGAAAGCCGTGGTGCTGGCAACGGGCGGCATCGGGCGCGCCTACCGCATCACGAGCAACAGTTGGGAGTACACCGGCGATGGCCACTCGCTCGCGTATCATGCCGGCGCGGAACTCCAGGACATGGAATTCGTGCAATTTCACCCCACCGGCATGGTCTGGCCGCCCAGCGTGCAGGGCATCCTGGTCACCGAGGGCGTGCGCGGCGAAGGCGGCGTGCTGCGCAATAAGGAAGGCCGCCGCTTCATGTTCGACGATATCCCGGAGAACTATCGCAGCCAGACGGCCGACAATTTCGAGGAAGGCTGGCGCTATACGCAGGGCGACAAGAACGCGCGCCGGCCGCCCGAACTGCTCACGCGCGATCACGTGGCCCGCTGTATTGTGCGCGAAATCAAGGCCGGCCGCGGCAGCCCGCATGGCGGCGTATACCTCGATATTTCCTGGATCAAGGAAAAGATTCCGAACTCGGAAGAGCACATCAAACGCAAACTGCCCAGCATGTATCACCAGTTCAAGCAGCTTGCGGATATCGACATCACTAAAGAGCCGATGGAAATCGGCCCCACCACTCATTACGTAATGGGCGGCATTCGGGTAGATGCCGAAACGCAGATGTCCACGGTGCCGGGCTTGTTCGCGGCCGGAGAGTGCGCCGCCGGGTTGCACGGCGCCAACCGGCTGGGCGGCAATTCGCTTTCCGACCTGCTGGTGTTCGGCAGGCGCGCCGGCATGTACGCCGCCTGCTTCGCCAAAGAGCACGGCAAAACGCGCACCGATGACGCCGCGATCAACCGCGCCGCCAAGACGGCGCTGCTTCCCTTTGAACGCCAGCAGGCGGGCGCGGAAGGACCCTACCAGATCCAGCACGATCTGCAAAACATGATGCAGGACGACGCGGGAATCGTGCGCAACGAACACGAACTCGAACGCGCGCTGGCGGGCCTTGCCGGGCTGAAACAACGCGCGGAACGCGTGGCCGTCTACGGCAACCGCGAGTTTAACAACGGCTGGCACACCGCGCTCGATCTGACGAACCTGCTCACCGTTTCCGAAGCCATCGTTCGCTCCGCGATCGACCGCAAAGAAAGCCGCGGCGCGCATTTCCGTGAAGACTACCCCGATAAGGACCCGGAAGGCTCCAAATACAACACGGTAATCCGCAAAGGCGCGAATGGCGAAATGCAGCTGGAACGTGTGCCCATCCCGGAAATGCCGGCGGAACTCAAACAAGTAATCGAGGAGATGAAGTAGTGGCCAGCGCAACGTTTCGCATCTGGCGGGGCGACCCGAAAGGCGGCAAGTTTCAGGACTACAAAACCGAAGTTGCCGAAGGCATGGTGGTTTTAGACGGAGTGCTCAAAGTGCAGGCCGAGCAAGCCAACGATCTCGCCGTCCGCTGGAATTGCAAGTGCGGCAAGTGCGGCTCCTGCTCCGCCGAAATCAACGGCCGGCCCAGGCTGATGTGCATGACACGGCTGAATTCGTTGCCTCCAGGCGAAATCATCACGGTCGAGCCCATGCGCACCTTCCCGCCCATCAAGGATCTGGTCACCGATGTCTCCTGGAATTACGGCGTAAAGAAGAGCATCCAGAAATTCGCGCCGCGCAAGCCCGATTTTGGCGATGGCACCTGGAAGATGGACCAGAAAGACGTCAACCGCATCCAGGAATTCCGAAAGTGCATCGAGTGCTATCTGTGCCAGGACGTCTGCCATGTGTTGCGCGAGCACAAGAAGTTCGACGAATTCGCCGGACCGCGCTTTTTCGTCCATACCGCCGCGCTCGAAATGCACCCGCTCGATACCAACAGCCGAGGGGCGGATCTTAAGGACAAACACAACGTCGGCTATTGCAATATCACCAAGTGCTGCACCACGGTGTGCCCGGAAGAGATCCATATCACGGACAACGCCATTATTCCGCTTAAGGAACGCGTGGTGGATGAGTTCTACGATCCGCTGCGCATGCTGGTGACGAAGATTTTCGGGAGCTCCGGCCGGGGGTCATAAATGCAACTCAAACCCCTCCATAAAGACGCTATTCCCGCCGCGCTGGCGAAAGCGGAGCGCTACCGTTTGCTCAGCGAGCCGTGGCAAAGCGAAAGCATCTGCCAGGACGTGCTACGCATCGATCCCGATAACCAGGAGGCTCTGATCATGCTGATCCTGGCTCTCACCGATCAGTTCGACAAAGGAACACGCGTTGACGAAGCTCGCGACTTGATTCCCCGCCTGAACAACGAATACGATCGCGCCTACTATTCCGGCCTGATTTCCGAACGGCGAGCCTACTGCCTGCTGCACCAGGCCCGCCACGGAAGCGGCGGGATGATTCATCAGTGGCTGACCGAAGCCATGGGCTGGTACGAAAAAGCGGAGGCCGTCCGGCCTCCGCAAAACGACGACGCTCTGCTGCGTTGGAACACCTGCGCGCGGGTCCTCATGCGCCACTCTCACCTTAAACCCGCTGAAGAAGAACGCCAGGATCCTATCCTTTCCGAATGAACTGGAGCCGCGGAGGCCCCGGAGCAGTCACGGCCCGTGATCGATCACTCACCGGTTCCGGAGGTCCCCCACGCGGTATTGGTACCCCAGGCCGTATTCGTTCCCCACGCCGTATTCGTTCCCCAGGCCGTATTCGTTCCCCAGGCCGTATTCGTTCCCCAAGCTGTGTTAGTGCCCCAGGCGGTATTCGTTCCCCACGCCGTATTGCTCCCCCAGGCCGTGTTCGCATTCCAAAGCGCGGTCCCACCGTTGAGCAGCACCGTGTTGCCCCAAACCACAGTGGAAAGCCAGTTGGGTGATGAATTCCAGGTCGAATTCCCGCTGAACAGCAGGCTGCCCTGCTGGGTGCTGGAGTTGTATTTCGCCGATGGCGATGCCGCGCTGCGGTAAGTCACTTCCGGATCGGCCAGTGCGGCCGCGATATCGAGATATCCCGCTCCGATGGTGAATATGTCATAGTTGTCGGTATAACTCTGGCCGGTTGTGGGATCGGTCGCGGTACTTGCCAGCGGAAAATTCTTGTAAGCCGTCTTCATCAAGCGCGCTTTAATGCTATCCGGAGTCAGCGATGGATTCTGCTGAATCAGCAGCGCGGCCGCGCCGGAAACCACCGGTGTTGCCATGCTGGTTCCACTCAGCCGCAGGTACTGCGGAGTCCCCGTGGCGCTGCCGCCATAATAGCTAGGGGAAACCACGTTAGCCGGAAATTCTTGCGAAAGCGTGCTGCCTGGAGCCAGCAGAGAAACGACCATATTACCCGGCGCCACTAAGTCCGGCTTTACGGTCTGATCGATATAAGTTGGCCCCCTCGAGCTGTAACTGGCTATTAAGTCGTCTGAGCGCGGGTCGGTTTCCATCGTCTTCATTGCGCCTACCGTGATCACTCGCGGATCGTTGCCGGGTGAAAGGACCGTTGCGTACCCGTTCCGGCCCAGGTTCCCGGCCGCGGAAACCACCACGATGCCCGCGTTCCATGCCGCCTCCACGGCCTTGCACAGAGGGTCGAAGTTGCAGCTTTCATAAATTGGCCGGCCTAGCGATAAATTGATTACCCGCACGTTGTATTGATTCTTCAATTGGATCGCCGTGGTAATCGCCGCAATCACCGCTGCGTCGTTGCTCGTTCCGTTCGCATCGAGCACCCGCAAATCCAGCAGATTCGCATTCGGCGCCACACCGCGCAATAGATGCGGCGTGCCCGGCAGGTTGGAAGATTTCCCATTCCCTGCGATAATTCCCGCCACGTGCGTCCCATGGCCGAAATCGTCGTACTGCACTCCCGGAGCGAAACTCTGCCGGTAGACAATGCGCGAACGCGTGGATCCCGCCGCGGTCAAATCCGGGTGCGGATAGATGCCGCTATCAATTACCGCCACTCCCACCCCTGTGCCATCCAGACCTAAGTTCCAGGCCGCGGGCGCATCGACGGCGGCCGTCGAATAATCGAGAGAACCTGCCACCAGCCGGTTCGGCGAAATATAGACCACATTGGATTGGTTCGAGGTGTTGATGATATCCTCGGGGCTTAAGGTAGCTTCAACCGCATTGAGCAAGCCGAGCACCGTCTTCAGTACCCCGCCCACCAGGCTTACCGTAGTGCAGAGCAAGCCGCCTAAAAGGCCGCCGCTACTGCAAGTCTGCGGCGGCGAGTTGTATTGAACGATGACGTCGATATTGGAAGAAGAATTCGCCATCATCGCCTGCAGATCCGGCGAAATCTTCGAGTTGTCAGCCAGCGCAATACCGGTGGCCGACAGCGCCAATACCAAACCAGCAAGGAACCGTAAAGTGAGTGTGCGCATGCCCCCGCAAAATGCAACTTGCCTGCCGGAGCTAAGTACTTGAAAGCCAGTATGTTCCCGACTCTCTGGAGGACACTCTGGCCCAGATGTGGGGGACAATCTGTCCCATGTCACTCCCGGCAGATCCCTCTCTCGCTGCGCCGCACAAATTGCACCAGGTGTAGTGTCTCCGGTGTTGCCAGTTCGCGCTCAATCTTCTCCAATGCTTCTTCAAGCCTCAGCCCCGAACGGTACAACACCTGATAAGCCTTCTTCAGAACACTGAGGTCCGACGCCTTGTACCCAGCCCGCTTCAGACCAACTACGTTGAGTCCCTTAGCCTCGACGTTATATCCGGCATAGAGAAAGAATGGCGGGACATCGCTGTTGATGCGTGTGTTGCCACCGATCATCGCCAGCCGCCCGATTTTCGAATACTGGTGCACCACCACGCCGCCGGAAATGAAGGCCTCGTCTTCCACTTCCACGTATCCCGCCACCAGCGCGCAACTGGCAATCACGGTGTTGTTGCCGATCTTGCAGTTATGGGCGATATGGCCGGAGGTCATGATGTAGTTGCCATCGCCGATCTCCGTCGCGGATTCCGGCGCGGTTCCGCGCGAGATGGTATAGTGCTCGCGTATGCGGTTGCCCCTGCCGATACGCAGATAGCTGCGCGCGCCGGAAAAGTTCTTGTCCAGCGGATCGGTGCCGAGCACCGTGCCGGCAGAAATTTCGTTGCGCTCGCCCAGGGTTGTCCAGCGCTTCACATACACGTAGGGCTCCAGCACGCACTCCGCGCCAATCGCAACATCGCTTTCGATGACGCAGTATTCGCCAATGCGCACGCCCGGGCCGATTTCGGCGCCAGGGTCCACGCGCGCGGTCGCGGCTATCGCCGCTGAGGGATCAATCGCCATGAACCCGTATGGTAATTCATGGCCTTTCCTCCGCGGCGCGAAAATGTCTCGATGCCACCCCCAGCGCCAGAAACGCCAGGACTTGGAAGTAGCCCGGCTCGGGAACGGCGCCCACAGTCGCCGGAGCGGCACTGCCAAAGCTAGATATCAAAATCTGCGGCGTGGTGGCAATTGGAAATCGAAATAGCCGGTCACGCCCGCCAAAGGCGGCGTGTCCAGTCTCAGGTCAAAGCCATCCCAAGCCGGGCGCCCTAGTGATACCCTGGTTCCCACGGGGCAAATCGACAGTGCGCTTTCCAACGATCTTTTTTTGGGTGGCCGGTATCGCCGCTTCCGCTTTCGCCCAGACGCCGGCCTTTGTGGGAATGGGTGACAGTCTCGGCGAAGGCGTCCAATCCGCCAACTCCACCTGGCAGACGCAAATCAATTCGTACCTGAATTTCGTCGCCCATCAAATGGGAGTAAATTTTCCGCTGCCCCTGATCGTGGGTACGCCGTTCTCAAACATCTTTACCGATTCCGGCCGCGCGCGCCTCAATCCCAATCTGAACGCGTCGAACCTCGCGGTTTCCGGCGCCACCGTGGATTCCATCCTGCACCAGGCCGCGCAACAGCCCCCTCAGACCGAAGCCGATCTGGTGCTCGCACCCCGCACCGGTAGTACCCAGATGCAAGCCGCGCAGTCCAATCCCGCCCCCTTCACCATCTGCTGGATTGGCAACACGGATGTCCTATCCGCCGTCCTGGCATGGAATCAACTCACGACTTTGCCCATGACTTCCGTGCAGCAGTTCGAAACCGACTTCGGGCAAATCGCCACGGACTTGCGGCTGATGGGCGGGCATGCGGTCGTAGCCACCATTCCCGATATTCCGCAGATCGCCTTCGTGGTCACTCCCCAGGATCTGAAGACCTTCACCGGGAGCGATTACGGCCTTCCGGCCGGCAGTTACACGACGCTCCCGACCATGCTGCTCATCAAGCTCGGGCTGGTGGACGGCAATACCATTTTGCAGAATCCCAATTACGTCCTGACCGCGGCGCAAGCTGCTCAGATTACGCAGCGCGTGAACGATTTCAACCAGATCATCGTGAGCGACGCGGCCGATTCCGGTCTGGCCGTGGCGGATATTAATTCCTATTTCGAGCAGGCCCAGGCTAACCCGCCCGTATTTCACGGTGTCGCGCTCACGCGCCAGTTTAATGGCGGGCTGTTCAGCCTGGACGGCGTGCATCCCTCCGATATCGGCCATGCAATCGCCGCCAACGTCTTTATTCAGGCGGCCAACCAGAAATTCGGCATGAACATACCGCTGCTCACGCAAGCCCAGCTCACCGCGATTGCCGATGCCGACCCGTTCATCGATTGGGATGGCAGTCATGTGGTGCGCGGCCGGCCCTTGGCGGGCTTGCTGGAAACCCTGGGACCGTTTCTGGGCATTTCCGGAAATTTCAATAACAATCCCGGAGCGGCCCCCGCGGCATCCGCCCCGAAGATCGATCCGGCCGCCGGTCAGCGCTTCATGCAGCAGTACTTCACGTTGAAAGGTCTCCCGGCAAAGACCCCCTGGACCCAGCAGGACGCCATTAATGCAATGAAAGAAGTCTTTCGCGTGGTGCTCTGAGAGCGCCACGCCACGGCGTTACGTCACAGCTTGAATAATTCCCGCAGCCGCCGCGTCTGCACCCGGCTCACGGGCACCTCGGTGTGCTTGCGGTCGTCCATGCGGAGCTGATAGCTCGATTTAAACCACGGTACCACTTCTTTAATCCGGTTGATGTTCACCAGGTAGGAGCGGTGGACACGCCAGAACATCTCCCGGTCCAGGTTGGCCTGCAGGTCTTCGATCGTGCGGTAGTTCGAGTGGCCCTCGATATTGGTGGTCACCAGGGTGATCAATCCGTCATCGATGGTCGCGTAGATGACTTCGCTGGCGTCTACGATGAAATTGCGGTTATTGGCCTTTACCAGCAGCTTGCTACGATGCGCGGTAGCGGGCTTGGCCGGCGCCGCCGCGGCTGCCGCCGTTCCGCTCGCCCACCCCGTGTTTTTCTTTTCTTGCGCCACGCGGCGGGCCCGCTCGATGCTCTCCGCCAGCCGCCCCCGATCCACCGGCTTCAGCAGATAATCCAACGCTTCCAGGCGGAACGCTTCGACCGCGTGCTGCTCGTAGGCGGTAACGAAAATGAAGTACGGCGGATCGGCTCCCGTCTCCCGCAGCCGGTGGATGATGCCCAACCCATCCAGCCCAGGCATGTGTATATCGAGAAACACCAGGTCCGGCTCCAGTTTCCGGATCATCTCTACGGCTTCGAGACCGTTCGCAGCCGCGCCGATCATCTCGATTTCCGGGAAATCCTTCAAAAGATAGCCCAATTCGTCGCGGGCCAACTGCTCATCATCCACTACAATTGTCGACAGCGTCTGGGTCGCACGCTCGCGCATGGAGTTGGTATTATAGCAGTTCGCCTCTGAAGGAGACCCGTTCTTGCCCGGACAACCGCCCGTCCAAATAGCCCCTGCGGAAGGAAAACTGGGAGTTCTCGTACCTGGAATAGGCGCCGTTACCACCACGTTTATTGCAGGCCTGGAAGCCATCAAGCGCGGTTTGGGAAAACCCATTGGTTCCCTTACCCAGCTAAGTACGATCCGGCTCGGCAAGCGCACAGAAGGCCGCAGCCCGGCCATCCGCGATTTTGTCCCCCTCGCCCGGCTGGAAGATATCGTGGTGGCCGGCTGGGATATTTTCGAAGACAACGCTTATGAAGCCGCCGTAAAGGCCGGCGTCCTCGATACGGCACTGCTCGATCAGCTCAAGGATCCGCTTTCCGCGATTCAGCCGATGCAGGCCGTCTTCGACCACGAGTTCGTGAAACGCCTGAATGGTCCAAACGTCAAACCCAAAGGCTCCAAGATGGACCATGCGGAAATGGTGATGGACGATATCCGCCGCTTCCGCGAATCGAGCGGCGCTTCCCGCCTAGCTATGATCTGGTGCGCCTCCACCGAGGTATTCCGCCAGCCGGCGCCCGTGCACGCCACCCTCAAGGATTTCGAGTGCGGCCTGCAAAAGAGCGATCCCGAAATTTCTCCCAGCCAGATTTATGCCTACGCGGCCCTAAAATCCGGCGTCCCGTACGCCAACGGCGCGCCGCACATGACCACGGATACGCCGGCGCTGCTCGAACTCTCGCGCCTGATGAACGTGCCTGTAGCAGGCAAGGACTTCAAAAGCGGCCAGACGTTCATGAAAACTCTTATCGCGCCCGGCCTGAAGTCCCGCATGCTGGGCCTGAACGGCTGGTTTTCCACCAACATTCTCGGCAACCGCGATGGCGAAGTGCTCGACGATCCTGGCTCCTTCCGCTCCAAGGAAGTGAGTAAGTCCTCCGCCCTGGAATATATTCTTCAGGGGCACCTCTACCCCGACCTCTATCGCGAGTTCTACCATAAGGTGCGCATCGAGTATTACCCGCCACGCGGTGACGCCAAAGAAGGCTGGGACAATATCGATATTTTCGGGTGGCTCGGCTACCCCATGCAGATTAAAGTGAACTTCCTGTGCCGCGACTCAATCCTGGCCGCGCCCCTGGTTCTCGACATTGTTTTGTTTATGGACTTGGCGCAACGCGCCGGCCTGCGCGGCGTACAGGAGTGGTTGTCTTTCTATTTCAAAGCGCCGATGCATGCCCCCGAGGTTTATCCCGAGCACGATATTTTTATCCAGTTGATGAAGCTCAAAAACACGCTGCGCTGGATGCGCGGCGAAGACCTCATCACGCACTTAGGGCAGGAATATTACGACTAGAGCGGGCAGCTCTACGGGACAGCTTCGTTTTGTCAACTGCAAGACCGGCGCTGGTATTCGAGCGCCGATGCTGCTAGTTTGTTTTTGAGTTCGTCGCGAAATGGTTTGGCCCGGCGCCGCGTCTCAGTTTCTTGGAGAGCTATGAAAGTACTGGTTATCGGGGGCACCTTATTTATCGGCCCTCTCCTGGTGGAAGAATTAGTCAAGGCTGGCCATGAAGTTGCCGTTCTCCACCGCAAGCCTAAACACGACTTCGGACGCAGGGTAGAAAACATCGTCGCCGACCGGAACGACCCCGAGTCCCTGAACGAAGTGCTATCCGGCCGCCGGTTCGAAGCAGTCTACGACAACGTCTACGATTGGGAACGTGGGACCACTCCCGCCCAGGTCGAGGCTACCGTGCAGGCCTGCGGCGGCAACCGCCTGAGCCGCTACATCTTTCTCTCTAGCGTGGCCGCCTATGGCGACGGCCTGAACCACAAAGAGAGCGATCCGCTCGCGCCCGATTACCACGCCAATCCCTATATCCGCAACAAAGCCGCCACCGAGCGCCTGCTGTTCCGCATGCATTCCCAAAAGGGCCTGCCGGTGGTCACTTTCCGCCCACCATTTATATACGGCCCGGGCAACCCCTTCTACCGGGAGCAGTTTTTCTGGGATCGGCTGCGGGCAGGCAGACCCATCATCATTCCCGGCGATGGCCATCGGCTGATGCAGTTTGTTTTTGTAAACGATCTGGTGACCGCGCTGGTGCGGGCCCTTGTCGAGCCGCGCGCCACGGGAGAGGCCTTCAATATCGCCGATCCCAAACCGCTCACCCAGGTCGAATTCGTCGAGCGGCTTGCGAAAGCGGCCGGCGTTGAACCCGTACTGGTGCGCGTGCCGCGCGATCTCATCCAGCAAACCGGCGGCAATGCAATGGAAGAGCCGTACTATTTCGGCGAATATTTAGATGTTCCGCCCATCACCGAAAACGTCGGCAAGGTCACGCGCATGCTCAAAATAAAGTTGACCCCCTTCGATGCCGGTTTGAAAGAGACATACCGCTGGTACACGCGCAACCACCGCCCCCGAACCGCCGGTTTCGATTTCGACGACAAAATTCTGGCCACCGCCAGGGCCGGCTCTCCGGCAAGCGTATAAATGACTGCGCCCCTTAAAATCGCCGATTCTGATGGGGCACGCGCTTCCGCCGGCCAACCACCGCTTATTCTCGCTCCTGGCTCCTAACTCCTTCGAAATGGACCGCCTCCCCTTTCAGGCGACACGCGCCGGAGCCTGCTACGAACAAATCTCCGGTCTGCCCGCCGTTGTCCTGCTGGACAACGTCCGCAGCCTTTATAACGTCGGTTCGTTCTTTCGCACGGCGGATGCCGTCCGCGCCGAACGGCTCTATCTGTGCGGCATCACCGGCCGCCCGCCCGAACGGGCTATCGCAAAAACGGCCCTTGGCGCCGAAGAAAGCGTCGCCTGGGAGCACACCTGGGAGCCTGTTCCTTTGCTGAAAACTCTGCGCGCGCGCGGCTATGAACTCGCGGCCATTGAAACCACCCTCCACGCACTCGATCTGTTCGACTGGGCACCGCGTTTTCCCGTCTGCCTTATGTTCGGCCACGAAGTCGATGGCATTCGCCCCGAACTCTCCGCCTTTGCCGATACGCACATCCGCATCCCCATGTTGGGTCTCAAACACTCCCTGAACGTCGCCACCGCCGGCGGCGTGGTCTTGTTCGAACTGCTTCGCAAATACCGCGAGATCGGCATGCGGCACACGCGCCTGCCGCCGTGCTGAGGGCCTGCGTTACCATGAAGTTTGGCTCAGATTCTGGCGCGCCTTCGAGGGACCCTCGACTTCATGCCTTCTCCCTCGCCGGAGCATCCGGGGCTGTTCATCCGCGACCCCTTCCGCTTCTCCGACGCCATGCTTATCATCCCTCCGGTGCTGACACCCTGCCTCCGTCATTTTGACGGCGCTCACACCGATCTCGATCTCCGCGCCGATCTGGTACGGCTCACCGGCGATCTCAACGTCAGCCAGATCCAGGAACACCTCGTCCAGACCCTCAGCTCCGCCGGATTCCTGGAAGACGCAACCTTCGCCGAAATGCAACGGGCCCGTCTCACCGAATTCGCAGGCCAACCTGTGCGGGAACCCGCCCACGCCGGCTCTGCTTATCCCGCCACTACGCCCGAACTGCAGCAGACCATGCAGCGCTATATGGGCGCCGGGAATGGCGCCGCCCCCGCGACCGATGGTTTGTTCGCTCTGGCCGCGCCGCATGTAAGCCCGGAGGGCGGCTGGGAATCGTACCAGTCCGCCTACCGGCTGCTCGGACCGCAGCACCGTGATCGCACGTTCGTCATCCTTGCAACTTCTCATTACGGCGAACCCGAAACCTTCGGCCTCACGCGCAAGCGTTTCCGCACTCCGCTGGGCGAAGCCACAACGGATACGGTCCTGGTCGACTGGCTCGCGGGCCACGGCGGCGATGCAATCCGCATGGAAGACTACTGCCACTGTTTTGAGCACACGGTGGAATTGCAGCTCATTTTCCTTCAGCACCAGCTCGGCCCCGGCGTGCGGATCGTTCCCATCCTCTGCGGCCCCTTCGCGCGCGGTCTGCTGAGCGGCCAGCGCCCCGAGCGCGACACCGCCGTCGCACGCTTTTTCGACGCCCTCAACGAGCTCCGCGAACGCGAAGCGCAACGCCTCTTTTGGCTCCTCGGCGTCGATATGGCTCACATGGGCGTGCGCTACCAGGACGACTTTCCCGCCTACGCCGGAAAGGGAATCATGGACGAGGTTCAGGCGCGCGACCGCAAGCGCATCGAAAGCATCAACGCCGGCGATGCCGCCGCCTTCTGGGACCAGGTCTGCGAAAATCGCGACGACCTCAAATGGTGCGGCTCCTCGCCCTTCTACACCTTCCTCAAAGCCGTACCCAACGCACGCGGCCAACTCCTCCACTACCAGCAGTGGAATATTGACGAGAAGAGCGTAGTCAGCTTCGCGGGCATGGCGTTTTCCCGCTGATCTCGCGCCGCGGGCGCGAGTGCCTCCGCTTTGCCACTAACGTTGGCGCTTCGGTTTCAGGTAGAGCGTGCGAACC
>Ga0209061_1004121_pt1 | contig 14457 bp, 10 predicted proteins | sample Coa_R1_10_FD_187157 | JGI IMG/M metagenome (GOLD analysis project Ga0209061, IMG submission 187157) | Surface soil microbial communities from Centralia Pennsylvania, which are recovering from an underground coalmine fire - Coalmine... | ecosystem: Environmental > Terrestrial > Soil >...
AACCAGCCGCTCCGGCGAAGAATATCCTATCGAGTTGACCGGCGCGCCCATCCTCAATCACCGCAGCGAAGTTGTGGGCGTGGCCGTGGTCTTCCGCGACGTGACCCAACGGCGGCAGACGGAACAGACGCTCCGTGCCAGTGAACGGCTGGCCCTGGCCGGAAGGTTGTCGGCCACCATCGCTCACGAGATTCGCAATCCCCTCGACACGGTCGCCAACCTACTTTACTTACTGCTGCGTGAACACCAGCCCAATGACGTCCACGTCCACTATTTACAGATGGCCAATGACGAGCTGGCCCGCATTGCACAAATCACCAGCCAGTTGCTCACCTTTCATCGTGAGGCGCGGAACCCCACCGAGGTCAGCTTGAAGGAGGTGCTGGAAAGCGTGCTGGTGCTCTTCGCTCCGCAGATCAAACGCTGCCACATTACCGTAGAGCGACGATGGGAAACGGACGGCACCGTGCGGGGCTTCCCGGGCGAGCTGCGCCAGGTTTTCTCCAACCTCGTGGGCAACGCGGTCGAGGCCATGTGTGGCGGCGGCCGGCTGGTTCTACACTTGCGCCCCTCCAGTTTGGCGTCCGACCCCACGCGCAAAGGCATACGGGTAACGGTGCTCGACAATGGTCCCGGCATTCCGCTGGGCGTGCGCAGAAATCTGTTCGCTCCTTTCTATACGACCAAGGGCGAGAAAGGAACTGGGCTCGGGCTTTGGGTCAGCCGGGGTATCCTCGAAAAGCACGAAGGCACAATTCATTTCAGCAGCAGCGTCCGGGCAGGAAGAAGCGGCACGGCATTCTCCGTGTTCCTACCCTTCGAACAGAAGCTCGGGCTGCTCGATATCCGACCCGCCTCACCGGCGGCGTGAGGAATCTTTACTTCCTGCGCACCAGGATCTTCCGCTCCTCTTCCCCGCAATGTTCGAGGGACACCTCCACGTCGCACTCCCTTTCAAACCGTGCGAACTTTTCTCCCCATTCCAGCAGCACCAAACTATCTTCTTCGGCGAAGAGTTCGTCCAGGCCAAGCGTATCAAGCTCGCGCGGCGTATCGATGCGATACAGATCGACGTGGTAAAGGTTGACTTCTGGGCCACGGAATTCATGGACCAGTGTAAAGGTGGGACTGGTTACGTCATCTCCGGAAGCGGCCTGCAGACCTTCGGCGATGCCTTTCGCCAGCGTGGTCTTGCCGGCGCCCAGTGGGCCGCGCAAAATTACCATATGCGCGCTCTTCAGCGTCGGCGCCAGCTCCCGGCCCAGCGCCATGGTTTCTTCGGCCGAATGGGTGATGTACTCGTGCGCAGTCATCGCTGTTCGGTTGTCATCCTGAGCGCCTGATCTCTTGCCTCGTTATCCTGAGCGAGGCGCTTTAGCGCCGAGTCGAAAGGACCCCTATAGCAGCAACCAAGAGTAGTTCCGCACCCACTATCCGACGCGCGTCACTTCGTCCCTTGCCCACTGGCTTGCCCGGCGGAAAGCCTCCGGCAAGCCATCCAGCAGATCGGTGGCCACCAGCGAATGCTCGCCCATCTTCTCGGCGGCCACATCGCCGGCCAGGCCGTGCAGGTAAACCGCGGCGATGACTGCCCGGGCATAATCGTTGGGCATTTGTGCAATCGTGCCGGCGGTAATGCCCGTGAGGATGTCGCCTGTACCGCCGGTGGCCATTCCCGGATTGCCGGTGGGATTGATCCAAGCGCTTCCATCGGGCAGCGCGATGACGGTGCGATCTCCCTTCAGCACCAGCACCAGATGATGGTTGCACGCGAAGCTGCGCGCCACTCCAAGCCGATCGGCCTGAACGGCCTTGATGGGGATGCCCGCCAGCCGCGACATCTCGCCGGGATGCGGAGTGAGCACCAGTGGCCGGCGACGTCCGTCGAGCAGGTTAGTCTGTCCTTCGAAAGCGTTCAGTCCGTCGGCATCCAGCACCAGCGGCACCCTTGTTTGATGCACCGCCTCATGCACAAACCGCACCGTCTCCGGATGTCGGCCAATGCCGGGGCCGATGGCGACCACAGTCATGGGCTTGGTGAGATCGAGAAAGCGGCCGCTCTCCGCCGCCGCCAGCGCGATCGAACCGGCTTCCGTTGCCGCCAGCGGCTCGGTCATGATCTCGGGGGCAAACGAAGCTACGCTGGTTAGCACGCGTGCCGGAGTCGCCACCGTACTCAGTCCCGCGCCTGCCCGCAGGGCCGCCATCCCTGCCATCGCCGCCGCGCCCGACTTGCCGAACGAGCCGCCCACAATCAGCGCGTGCCCGTACATGCCTTTGTTGCTGTCGCACGGCCGCGGCGCCAGCAGCGCGGCAAAGTCGCGCGGCGTCGTGACCTCCAGCTTCAGGTTCGAAACGATCGCCTCCGGCGGCGAGCCGATGGGCGCCACCACGATCGGCCCGCGTGTCAAGTTCCCGAAGACGTGCGCCGGCCGCGGCGCCGTGAAGGTCACAATCGCAGCAGCGTGGACAATTCCCTCCCCTGATTGCGGCGTCATGGCATCCGAGTCTGCGCCCGAGGGAATGTCCACCGCCACCACAGGCTTGCCGCTGCCATTCATCGCCGCGATGGCCTCGGCGTACAGTCCCGTCACCGGCGGCCGGAAACCGCTGCCGAGAACAGCGTCGACAATCAGGTCGCAGTTGGCCAGCGCGCGCGACGCTTCCGCCTTCAGCTCCTGTGCGCTGTTGACCTCAACCGGACGCAGCGGCAGGCGCTCGAACATCACCAGCGCGTCGCCCTTCAACTCGCTCCGCGCAGCCAGCAGCAGCACTTCCACCACCCGTTCGGCACGATGCAGTTTGCGCGCGACAACAAAGCCATCGCCGCCATTGTTGCCTTTGCCGCAAACGACGGTGATGCGACTCGCACCGGGGTAGTTCTGCACGATGAAACGGGCAATCGCGCTGCCGGCATTCTCCATCAGCGTGAGCGAGGGCACGCCAAAGCGCTCTGAAGTCGCCCGGTCGATGGCGCGCATCTCCTCGGCCGTGGTGATCTTCATAGGCGCTCCGTCGCGGACTGTTCCAGCCGCCGTAACCCTTCGGGGTCGCCCATGGCGATGAGGTGGTCGCCCTCGTGGATCACCTCATCGGGCGAGGGATTGAAGCGCATGCCCGGTCCCGCCCCTTTGATCGCCAGCACAATCACCCCCATCTCCTGGCGAATGCGCGCACCTTCCAGCGTCTGACCGGCGACGCGCGACCCGGCTTGCACCTGCACCTCTTCGATCTCCAGCGGAAGATGGCGGTCCATCGCGGTATCGAAGAAATCCACCACGTGCGGACGCAGAAATGTCTGGGCGATGCGATATCCGGCAAAGTTGTACGGCGAGACCACGTGATCCGCGCCTGCCGTCAGCAGGTGCTGTTCCGCCTCTTCTTCGCTGGCGCGGGCGATGATCTTCAGCTTGGGATTCAAGCTGCGCGCCGTCAGGATAATGTAGATGTTGGTGGCGTCCGTGGTGGTGGAGGCGACCAGGCCGCGCGCTCGCTCGATGTGCGCCTGCCGCAAAACCGGCGCCTGCGTCGCATCGCCTACCAGCGTGAGCCAACCCTGGTCGGAGTAGCGGGCCAGCTTGGCCGCGTCATTATCGATCATGACGAAGGGCAACGGTTTGTGCGCCAGCTCGCGCGCCGCGCTGCGCCCCACCCGCCCGGCGCCGCACAAAATGTAATGGTCCGACAAGCGACTGATCTCGCGGTCCATACGTCTCCTGCCGAAAACCGATTGTAGCTCGAATTCCAGCAGCGCCTGGGTGGCGCCACCGAAGAACAATAACACCAGTCCCACGCCGGCGATGATGATAAAGCTGTTGAAGATACGGCCTGTGTGGGACAGCGGATGGACTTCTCCGTAGCCGATGGTGCTGATGGTGGTCAACACCATGTAGAAGCCGTCAAACCACGACCAGCCTTCCAGGAAGTGGAATCCGGCCATGCCGATGAAGACCAGCACCAGCAGCGCCACAAAGACGATCTTGAGATTGAACCAGGGTTTCACGCGAGCATTGTGGCGCGACCGGAGAGTAGAGCCGGCCTTTAGAGCCTGCCCTGGGCCTGTCGAAGGACCGGCGGCCAAGCGCTTTATTTGCTTTACGGGCCGGCTTCAACCGGCGTCCGACTCCTGAAGAACTCGACTGCCGCGCCGCAGGCTTGAAGGCGCGATCTGCCGACCGCAACCAAAGTAAGAATTTCTAATCCCCGGAAACCCTCACCTCATTCGGCACTTCCTGCTGCACCTTACTGTGGTGGCGGCTGTAGCCGAAATAGATGATCATGCCGAGGACCAGCCACACGATCAGGCGAATCCAGGTGTCCAGGGGCAAGCTGGCCATTAGGCCAAACGACACCATCATTCCCAGAATCGGCACCACCGGTACCCAGGGCGTTTTGAACGGGCGGGGAAGATCGGGCCGCCGCTTGCGCAGCGTCCAGACCCCGGCACAAACAATCACGAATGCCATCAGCGTTCCGATGCTCACCAGCTCACCCAGCACATCGATGGGAACCACGGCGGCAAAAACTGCGACGAAGGCTCCGACAATCATCGTAGAGATCCAGGGCGTGCGAAAGCGCGGATGTACTGCTCCCGCCCACTCGGGCAGCAGCCGATCGTGCGCCATGGAGTAAAAGACCCGCGATTGTCCCAGCAACATGACCAGCATTACCGTAGCCAGGCCGAAGATAGCGCCCAGCTTCACCAGAAATCTGGCCCACACGACCCCGGTGGCGTCGATGCCCAGTGCTACCGGATCGGAAACGTTCAGGTCGCTGTAGTGCACAACTCCGGTCAGCAGCCCCGACACCAGGATGTACAGGACGGTGCAGATGACCAGCGAGCCCAGAATGCCGAATGGCATGTCTTTCTGCGGATTGCGCGCTTCCTGGGCAGCGGTGGAGACCGCGTCAAATCCGATGTAGGCGAAGAAGATGACACTAGCGCCGCGGGCAATACCCGACCAGCCGTAGTCACCGAATTTTCCGGTCACGTTGGGAGGTATGAAGGGATGCCAGTTTGCGGTCACGATGTCCGGATGCTGAATGGCAAAAATCCCGGCAATGCCGATGAACATCAGCACGATCGCCACTTTCACAATCACAATGGCCGAGTTGAAGTTGGCTGATTCCTTGATGCCGATCACCAGCAGGATGGTGACCGCCACGATGGCCAGAAAAGCCACCACGTTGAACAGCCCCGTCTGTTGCGGCAGGCTGTTGGGATCGATGTGCAGGGTATGCAGCGTGTCCTTCATTCGCTCCAGATGTTCCCAGTGGCCGTTATAAAGAACCAGCTTCTCGCTGGGCGCCAGCGTCAGTCGCGGAGGAATGCGGATGCCAAAATCCTCCAGAAAGCTCAGCACATAGCCGCTCCACCCCGAAGCCACCGTCGCCGCCCCAAAGGCATATTCCAGAATCAGGTCCCAGCCGATAATCCAGGCGAAGATTTCCCCTAGGGTGGCGTAGCCGTAGGTATAGGCTGAACCGGCGATGGGAATCAGGGAAGCGAACTCGGCATAGCAAAGTCCGGCAAAAACGCAAGCCACGCCGGACAGGATAAAAGACAGTACGATTGCGGGACCGGCGTATTTCGCCGCGGCCGATCCGGTCAGGACAAAAATACCGGCGCCGATGATGGCGCCAATCCCCAGCGTGACTAAGTTGATCGGGCCCAGCGCCCGTTTGAGACTATGTTCCCCGGTCTCGGCTGCTTCGGCCATCAGCATGTCGAGGGGTTTACACTTCAGCAGATTAGGCATTCAGGTTTTGGCCTCTTCGTAAAAACTAGGCTCGCGTGCCCGAGTCTACGACGCGTCTGTCGTCGCCGGCCTGCGGGTTGCGCCTCGACCACAGGAAATACACGGGGATTCCGAGGAGCACAATGATCAGCCCCGGCCACGTGTATTGCGGCTTGTACCGCAACAAGACTACATCAATAAAGGCCGCGATCAAAATATACGCCGTCGGCAGCACCGGATACCCGATCGCCCGGTAAGGCCGCGGCTCATCCGGGCGTTTCACTCGCAGTACGAAGAGCCCGCCGATCGTCAATATGTAAAACACCAGCACCGCAAAGATGATGTAGTCGAGGAGCTGGCTGTAGCTGCCGGAAATGCAAAGTATGCACGTCCACAGACACTGCATGGCCAGCGAGTGCACCGGGGTGTGATAGCGGGGATCGAGCTTGGCCGCATCCCGAAAAAACAGCCCATCCCGGGCCATCGCGTAATAAACCCGCGCCCCGGCCAAGATCAGCCCATTGGCACAGCCGAAGGTGGAAACAAGGATGGCCATCGCCATGATCGCCGCGCCGCTGTGTCCGAACATCTGCTGGAAGACCGCCGTTGCCACCCGGTCTTCCGACGCGTGCTGAATGCCGCGCGCCAGCACCGTCGCCCCGTGAGCGCTGCCAGCCAGCGGCAGCACGCTGAGGTACACTACATTGGCCAACACGTAGAGCAGAGTCACCGTGGCCGTTCCCAGCCCCAGCGCTAACGGCAGGTTCCGCCGCGGATTCTTCACCTCAGCCGCAGTAAAAGTAACGTTGTTCCACGCGTCGGACGAAAAAAGCGATCCGACCTGTGCCACCGCCAGAATGGTCAGCGTGCCGACCAGCGCAATCGGTCCTCCCACCCCCACCTGCACCGGATGCAGTACGTGCCATCCCGCATTGCGCCAGAAGTTCGCCCCGAAATTCGCGGCGATCGCTTCCGCATTGCGCCCCACCAACAGCCCCAGCAGCACCAATCCCAGCAATGCCGCGGTCTTGGCGAAGGTAAAGACGTTCTGTACCGCAGCCCCGGTGCGTATGCCGAAGATGTTCACCACCGACAAAAAAATAACGACGACGATCGCCGCCAGGTTCTGTGTATTCAGGCCTACATCCATGTTGCCCAGCACCATCGGCCCGATGGGAATCGGTGGCACATGCCACAGGTGAATGAGCCAGTGCGTGGATGACACCGCCGGAAAGAACACGCCCAGAAACTTGCCGAAAGCGATGCCCACGGCGGCGATCGTCCCGGTCTGCACCACCAGAAACAACGTCCAGCCGTAGAGAAACCCCCACAGCGGCCCGAGCGCCTCGCGCAAATAGACATACTGCCCGCCGGCGTGCGGCATCATCGCCGCCAGCTCGCCGTAGGCTAAAGCACCCGTAATGGTAAGAAAGCCGGTCAGCAGCCACGCGCCGATCAGCAGCGCGGGCGACTCCACCAGGCGAGCAATGTCAGCCGAGACGATGAAAATGCCCGAGCCGATCATCGACCCCATGACAATCGTCGTGGCACTGATTAACCCCAGCCCTTTCACGAACTCGCTTTCGCCGGAGTCGACAGCGATAGGTTTTACTTCCGTGGCCAAGGAACCTCGTTTGAGCTCAAATCTGCTGGCAAGAATTTACATCAACAGCCGTAGGAATTCCTCTGTAATCTTGCCAGGCGCACTCAACAGCTCGGCAATCACGGCGACCGAGTCGGCTCCGGCCTCAATTACCGAGCGCGCATTGGCGCGGGTAATGCCTCCGATGGCGACCAACGGCTTGCTTGTCACTCCTCGCGCCGCGCGAACTCCCTCCAGCCCTACCACCGGATCGGGATTCTGCTTCGATGATGTCGCAAATACCGGGCCGAAGGCGATGTAGTCCGCTGGTCCGGCGTCCGCCTCCCGTACCTGCTCCAGATTATGGGTGGAGACCCCGAGAATCCCTTCGTGCCCGATTACCATTCGCGCACCTTCCGGCGAGAGATCGTCCTGCCCAACATGCACGCCGTCAAAACCCGCAGCAACGCCGATGTCGGCACGGTCGTTCATGATGAGAGTAACCTGGTCACCCAAAATACCCCGGAGCTCGCGCGCGTCCTTCAGCATCTCGCACCCGCTGCCCGCCTTATTGCGATATTGGATCAGCCGCGCTCCGCCGGCGGCCAGATCGCGAGCATAGTCCGCAATCGCCTGGGTCGCGCGCCGCGGCGCAGCCAAACACCCAACATCAACGATGGCATAGAGCCTGGGAAACGATGACCGTGAAGGCATCACCCTACTTCCCCGCTGGCAACGTCGTAAACGTCAGGTCGTGCATCGAGGCAACATTGCCCGCGCTGTCCACCGAGCGGGCGCGGAAGTGATAGGTCGTCCCGGGCTGCAAGCCGGTGAGCTTCACCTCGTGGTCCAGGACCATCTTCTTGTCCAGCGGCGAGGCTTCTCCGTACCTTGTCGTCTTACCATAGATCACTTGCGTGGTCGCCGGTTTGTAGGTCGTCCAGAAAATGGTGGCGGTAGTGCTGCCAATGCTACCCGGCTTGCATCCCCGAAAGTAATTGGGATCACAGTTCACTTTTACGCTGATGGGAGGATTGGTGTCAGCGTAGGGGCCGGTGTAGGGATTGTTGGCTTCGACCACGCTGGAAGTCGTCAGTCCTTCCCGGTAGCGGACGAAGTCAAAACTGTATTCAAATTCCTGGCTGAACTGTTTGCCGCTCCAGGCGTAGCCTTGACCGGGATCGTCAAAGGCATGCCCAAAGGCCAGATCGCCACGGTCGCGCTCCACTGTGTCGCCGGTCTCCATCCAGTACCAGGCGTAGGCTTCCGAAACCTGGTTATTGAGCGTAGCGAAGGTCGGGTTGAAATTGCGCGGTAGCTGGTAGATTGCATAGATAAACATTTTCTGCTTGGGCAGCCAGTAGTGGTCCCACAATACATCCAGCCCTTCTTTGATCACCGGCAGTACGCGATAGTCGGGATGGCCCTCGGCCAGGTTCAGCTCATACCAGTGAATCAGAGTGTCCATGGCGATGCCGACCATAAACGGGTGGACATCCTCGCCTTGCCCGCGGGCAATCATGTTGATGTTCCCCATCAACTTATCGATATTGCGCTGCAGCAGCGGCCAGCGCGGTGCGCCCAGCATCTCATTGGTAATCCAGGCATTGCTGCGGTAGGCGTTCTCGCGAATTCCCACCACATCCACGCTGCCCGCGACGTAGTGTTGCGGGCCTAACGTGGCCACCGCATTCACCGCTTCCTTCATCACCGAGGCCTTAGTCCGCCAATAGTTCATCGCCAGGCCGTAGGTAAAGATCGAATACCCCTGCATGATGCCTCTGTTGGCCACCAGATAGTTTGCATAAGGATCCAGGATAATCAGGGCGCAATGCTGCCAGTGCGAGTGGTCAGGATGTCCGGCGGCCGCCGTATACGTGTCGATGCTCTCATATACGCGGCCTCCGTCATAAAACCAAGCATCGCCCGTCCAGCCCCATGCGGTGAGAAAGTTGCCGGCGGCCATTTGTTGGTCGCGATATGTGCACCATTTATTGCCCAGCTCGATCATCTCCTTGCGCCAAGTGGAAAGCCCCGGTATCCGCTTGGGCGTAAGGTGCGGGGGCGGGGGCGCGGTAGGAGCGGGCCTCACCGTAAAGTAGTACTTGCCTGTACGTTGCACCCCGTCGGTCTCCAGCGTAAACGCCACCTCATACTTTCCCGGAACGGTGTTCGGCGCGGTGCGGAGGCGGATGGTAAAGGTGCGCACGTTGGCGTTGCCGTTTTCGCAGTAGCCCATGTTTTTTTGGTTGTCGAATGTCTGCTCGTCGCGGTCGAGGCCGGTATAACTGGCCCATTGGCAGGAGAAGTGTACACTTATGGTTTCCGGGTTTCCCTTGTGGTCCGCCCCCAAATATCTCACCACGCCGTCGCTGCTGTTGTTGTAGCCCCGCTCGTTGTGGATATAGAGATTGCCATACGGTCCGGCCGTCAGGATCGACAGCACGCGAAAGTACATGTCGTAACCGGCGAAGATTTCATCCGGGCCCTTGGTATAAATCTGAAAGCTCGGCGGGCCGGTGCTGTCCGGCGGTGCGGTACGCATTGGGATCGGAGGGTTCTTCCCATCCGGCGTTTGCGGTCCCGGCGCTGTGGAGAGGTTGCCTTTGGCGTCTGCAGAAGCCACGTAGATGTAATAGGTCCCGTCGCCGGTCTTGGGATTATACGGATTGAGATGGTCGACCCTGACGCGATGCGTGGTCACCAGCGCGGGATCGGGAAGCTCAGGCGCCCAGCGGTCGGGCTCGAACAGGGCGCTATAAGCGATCAGCACCAGTGAGCTGCTGGGGTGCTTGGTGTTCCAGACCACGTCAACCGAGGTTTGGGTGACGTTTTCAAAATGGATGTTGCTGATCTCATTCGGACGCCCGGTGCTGGCGCGCAGCGGAGAACTCCACACCAGGGCCGCGAATCCGCACACCACGGCGCGGCGAAACCCTTTGCCCAGAATCATCATGCTACCCGACCCTCATTGAACGGAGGTCTCATTGGACTGAGGTAATGATAAGCCGAGTTTTACGGCTGGGACCCGGAATGATGCGTGGTGAATTTGCGCAGCACAAATTCCTGGAAGACGCCGGCCACGGCCCCGCTGCCAATGTCAATCATCGCGTTCCGAACCAGTAATCCCGCCCCGCGGTCTGCCGGAGGATAGTAGGCATAGGAGATGGCACCGGAAACAAAGCTGCCGAGAATCACCGAATAATCCGGCTGCCAGCGCCCATTGTCGCCCTTGCGAATCACGGCATTGCTAAGCGCGTGCAGCAGGCGCGAGCGAGTCGTCCCCGTGCCCTGGTAGAAGTAGCGTGGGTCCTGCTTGAACAGAGAGGGCAGCGCCGCGCTGTCGATCAATGTGGCGATAAAAACGTCTCCGTAGGCCGCCCCGAAGCGTCGCGCATAGCCCGCCGCTCCTTGCCCATACTCGCCATCTTCGTCAGCCGCCTGGTAGACTCCCGCCAGCACGCCTGCTCCCACAATGGTCATAGGGTCGATGTTGGACTTCCAGGCCAGCTTGAATTTTTGCTTGGGGGTAAGGGGAGCGGTATTCGGACCATAGGCCACGTAGAAGTTAGGAATGATCCCGAATACTCGTTGCTGCAATTGCTGCTTGACCTCGGCTTCCGCAATTTCCTCCGGCGTAGCGCCCACCTTCACCTCAGTCACCGCCTTGACAAACGCCAGCGTGACTGGAGGAACAATATAAGCCTCCCCAGCATGCAGCACCCCCGACACCGCCTGCGTGACGAAGCCCGGCGCGCTAATCGTGAGTTGAAAGGGGCCTGGAGGAAGGTTGGCAAAAGCGAATTCCCCGTTCTCGCCCGACGTTGTTTCTTGTCTTATGGATGGTCCGGCGGTGAGTACCACGTGCGCGCCGGCAGCCAGCGCCCCGTCCTGGTCCTCGACCGTTCCACTGATGCTTCCCGCCGCCGGCTGCCCGGCGCTGGGAGCTTGCCCGCCGGCGGTTGCGGTGGGCATCGGAGCTGCTGTCGGCGCCTGCGATTGGGCAGACAAAACCAGCGCGTCGAATATCAGGCAGAGACTTACCCCCAGCAAAGCTGCAACCCTAAGGATCGATTGCTGGATGCTTCGGCACTTCACTGCCTCGCCGGAGTCTCCTTTCCCGCTCTACCCTTGTTGCTGCGTTGCCTTGAACCCGATGGTATCATTCCCGCCGGGGACGCGAGACCGCCGCGGACAAGACCTGCTTCGGCCGTGGTTCACACGCTAAATGTTATTCCCCTCCCTCGACCTCAAGTTCCCGAATTTCGCGGCCAAGATGCCACGGCGGGGGTTGTCGTCTCACACCCTTGCCGCCGGGGAGGGAGCCGGCAGCCGGCGCACCAGGGCCAGCGCTGTTACATCATTATCACTGTTGGGCTTGCGCATGAACTGCTGCACGGCATGAAGAATGTGACTGGCAATTTCATCCGCATTGTCCCGCTGCGACTGCAGAAAATGCTGTTTCACACGTTCCAGACCAAACTCTTCCCGCTTGTCCGACGCTTCCACCACGCCACGCGAAACCAGCAGCAAAGAAGCTCCGCGTTGCAATACCGCGGTCGGAGCTTCGTACGTCGAAGCGGAAAACAGCCCCAGAGGCAGGCCGGTGGCAGGCAACTCCGAGATCCCCTCCGCATCGCACAACAGGCCCGGCGTGTGTCCGGCGTTGACGTAGCAAATCGTGCCCAGATCCTCGTTGTAACAGCCCAGGAAGGCCGCACACGAGCGCACTCCCGCGGCAGCACGGCGAATGGCAAGATTCAGCTCCAGGCAAAACTCCATCATGACGTCGGCTTCGTTGATCTCTTCGTAGGCGAACTTCTCCTTCCCTACGCGCTGAAATGTCTGCCGCGCCACTTCCACGATCCGCTGGTTCTCTTTGTGCCTGCCGGCAACGTCCAGCAGTCCAAAGACCACGCGCGAGGGCGTGGCGCGCAGGAAGTGGTAAAAGTCGCCTCCCATCCTCTGCCCATGGACCCTTCCCGCGATCTCTCCGTCGGTTAACGGCGGGAATTCCGCGCGCGAGGAGGCGGCCGGCCGCGCAACGGCGTGCTCGTGTGGGAACAGCATTTTCATCGTGAAGGTGCTTATCATAGCCGAAATCGAGCGGAAAGCAAGCTTCGGTCCGCTCGGCGACGCGATAGGATGTTGGCTGGAGGCTGTGCCTTGCATATTGTCAGCATCGGCGAAATTTTGTGGGACTTAATTGGCCCGAGAGAATATCTGGGCGGCGCCCCGCTCAACTTTGCCGCCCATGCCCACAAGCTGGGGCATAAGGTCTTCATGGTCAGCGGTGTCGGCGACGACGAGCGCGGCCGGCGCGCCCTGCGCGAACTCGAGCATTGCGGCATTTCGGCGCCGTTCGTGCAAGTGCTGTGCGGCCATGCCACCGGTACCGCTGAGGTCGAACTAGCTCCCGACGGCAAGCCGAGATTTCTCATCCAGCGTCCCGCAGCCTACGATTTTGTTGACCTGACGCGGACCCAGTTGCAGGCAATCGCCGCCCTGCAGCCGCAGTGGATCTACCTGGGTACGCTCTACCACGCTTCCCCCAGGGCCCTGGCTTCCACTTTGACCCTGCTGGAGATGGCTCCTCTCGCCAGGCGCTTTTATGACGTGAACCTGCGCGACGGCAACTGGAACCTGGCAACTGTTGAGTGCCTCAGCTCGCATGCCAACGTCGTCAAGATGAGCGACAGCGAAGCCGAGTTCCTCGATGCCTCGTTCAATGCCGACAGCGGCGATGGCTCGGTTGAGGATTTCTGCCGGCGCTGGAGCGATCAATATGGCTGCCAAGTCATCTGCGTGACCTTCGGCGAGCGTGGCTGCGGTATCTACAAGGACGACGCCTATGTGCAAGTACCGGGCTACAAAGTCGAAGTCGCCGATACCGTGGGCGCTGGCGACGCCTTTGCCGCCGCCTTTCTTCATGCTCTTGAGCAAGGCTGGGAGACGCGTCGCTGCGGCGCCTTTGCCAATGCCCTCGCAGCACTGGTCGCCAGCCGACCGGGAGCGATCCCGGAATGGGAATTGGAAGAAGTGGCAGCTATGATAGGGTAAAAATTACATTGCTCACAATGCGTGCAGATCACTGACGCGGCGCGTAGTATCCCTTGCGGGCGCGCACGTGGTACTTCTTATTGTCAGCCAGGATCTCAATTTTGCGGTATTTGCCGTCCGCAACAAAGTCGGCAGGCTTATACGAGATGTCGTACTGGCTGCGCAATTCCTCGGAAATCTGCGTAAAAGCGTTGGCCACGTCTTCGATCTTGAAGGGAAAGAACGCCCGCCCTCCGGTCTGTTCCGCCAGGTACTTCAGGACCTTATCCCCGCGCAGCACCACGCCGCTGGTGTTGGTGGAGATGGCGTAAATAATCACCTCGGCGCGCTGCGCCATTTCCACAGCTTCGGTCAGCGACACTCGGCTTTGGTTATCATCGCCATCACTGAGCAAAATGATGGCGCGCCGCGTGGCCAGCTCCCCCCGGTCGACATTCATCAGCTTGTCGCGGCAGGCATAGTACACGGCGTCATAGAGCGCAGTACCTCCGCCGGCGCGCAACATGCGCACGCCGTGGGAGAGCTGTTCCGTGTTGTCCGTAAAGTCCTGTGTCACCTCAGGCGTGGTGTCGAAACCAATGACAAACGCCCTGTCGTAATGCGGACGTATGATCTGGTTCAGAAACTCAATCGCCGACTCCTGCTCGAAGCGGAAGCGGTCGCGCACCGAGTTGCTGGCGTCAATCAGCAAGCCCACGCGCAGCGGGAGATTGGTTTCGCGGCTGAAGGATTCAATGCTGAGCGCCGGCTTGTTGTCGTCGATCACCCGGAAATCCTTTTCGGTCAGGTCTTTGACGAAGCGGTCGCGTTTGTCGGTGACGGTAAAGACAACATTGACCTCGTTGACGCGCTTGCGGATGAGGGGAATGGAATCATCTGTGCCAGGGCCGGGGGCTGCGGTGGCGCTCGCGTCAGGCTTGACGGCCGCCTCCGACTTCGCGACCGCCGGCGCAGAATTCGACTGGCTGCTCCCAGTGCTGGAGACACTTGCCCCTTGTGCAGAAGGCTGTGGGGTTGCCGACGGTGCAGCACCGGCCTGCGTGCTGCTGCCGTTGGTCTGCGTGTTGGCAGGGGATG
>Ga0209061_1004122_pt1 | contig 14453 bp, 12 predicted proteins | sample Coa_R1_10_FD_187157 | JGI IMG/M metagenome (GOLD analysis project Ga0209061, IMG submission 187157) | Surface soil microbial communities from Centralia Pennsylvania, which are recovering from an underground coalmine fire - Coalmine... | ecosystem: Environmental > Terrestrial > Soil >...
GGTGACGCAGGTCCGCCGGCTCGGGACCCCGCTCCGGCATCGTGGCCAGGAGGCGGGAGAGCACGTTCACCAGGCGTCCGATCTCGACGTGGCCGCGGCTCATCGGCGCCGTGGGATCGCGCCCACCGATCAGGCGCGCGACCACTGGGTACATCTCCCGATCGTCCGAGGTCTCGTGGGGGAGCAATCGGCCGATCAGCGCCCGCTGCACCTCCTCCACCTCGCTGCGGACGACCGCCGGCGGCAGCTCGTCCAGCCGATCCGCCAGCCACCGGATGCGGTCCACGACCGGCATCAGCTCGCGGTGCTCCCGGCCCAGCCGCGCGCTCACCTCCAGGGCGGCGGCATCGGCTCGGCCGCTACGCCCGCCCAACGCCCGCAGGGCGTTCAGGATGACGAGCACATCGATCCCCTCCTGGAGAACGGCGCCGGCCACCGGCGGCAGGAAGCCGAGGGCGGCCACGATCATGGCCCCGAGCGACAGGCCCATGCCCACCACCACGCTCTGTAGGGCAATGCCCCGGGCTCGACGTGCGATCCTCAACCCCTCGGCCAGACGATCCAAGCGGTCGACGGTGAGGACCGCGTCGGCCGCCTCGGAGGAGGCGCTCGCCCCGCGGACGCCCATGGCAATACCGATGTCTGCCACGGCCAGGGCGGGGGCATCGTTGATGCCATCGCCCACCATCGCGGTGAGGCCGTGCTCCCGCTCCCGCAGCACCGCCTGGACCTTGTCGGTCGGGCTCTGCTCGGCCAGCACCTGATCGGCACCCACCGCGGCTCCGACCAGCTCGGCCACGTCGGGGTGGTCGCCGGTGGCCACCACCACCCGCTGGACCCCGGCCCGGCGCAGGGCCCTGACGGCCCGGGGCGCGTCTCCCCGGAGGGGGTCCTCTAGAATCAGGGCGCCCCACAGCTCACCGTCGACGGACACGAACACGCTCGAGGAGCCGTCCATGGCGGTCCGGCGACGCACCGCCCGGGCCGCGGCTGGCAGCTCGCCCTCGCCCACCAGCCATCGCGCCTTGCCCAGGGCGACGCGGTGGCCGTCCACTTTGCCCTCGATGCCCTGGCCGGTCTCCTCGCGCACCTCCTCAGGCATGTCCAGCGAGAGCCCCCGATCTCTGGCCGCGGCCACGATGGCAGGCGCGAAGACGTGCGACGACACCTGGTCGAGTGAGGCGGCGAGCCGCACCAGCTCCTCGGGGGCTCGGGCGCCAAACGTCTCCACGTCCGACACTCGGGGCGAGCCCGCGGTCAGGGTGCCGGTCTTGTCGAGCAGCACGACCCGGGTCCTGGCCAGGGCCTCCAGGGCCGCCCCTCCCTTGACCACGATGCCCCGCCGGGCCGCGCGTGAGATGCCCCCGACGATCGCCACCGGCACAGCCAGGATCAGGGGGCAGGGAGTGGCCACGACCAGGACCGCCAGGGCGCGCACTGGGTCCCGGCTGGCGATCCCGGCCGCGGTGGCGATGGCCAGGGTGAGGGGGAGGAAGACCGCCGCGTAGCGATCGGCGAGGCGGGCGAAGGGCGCCTTCGAGGCCTGGGCCTCACGCACCAGCCGGATGATGCCGGCGTAGGTGGACTCCTCCACGGTCGCGGTCGCGCGCAGGCTGAGCGGTCCCCCGGCGTTGACCGCCCCGCTCCTGGCCAGGTCGCCTGCTCTCCGCTCGACCGGGCGGGACTCCCCGGTCAGGGCCGCCTCGTCCAGCACGGCGATGCCATCCGCCACCACCCCATCGACCGGCACCACCTCGCCGCTCCCCACCAACAGGAGGTCGCCACGGCGCACCTCCTCCGCCGGCACCATCTCCAGCTCTCCTCCCCGCTGCACCCGAGCCAGGCGCGGGGCCCGGGCCAGCAGCGCCCGGAGCTCCCGGCTGGCCCGGCCTCGGGCGTAGGACTCCAGGGAGAGTCCCCCCGACAGCATCAAGGCCACCACCGCGCCCGCGAGTGGCTGACCGAAGGCGAGGGCCCCGCCCATGGCGAGCAGGGCGATCACGTCCACCCCCAGCTCGCGGTGGAGGAGATCCAGCGAGACGGAAACCGTCAAAGGGACCAGGGCGATGACCGTGGTCGCGGCCCAGGCCAGGTCGGCCACCGCCGGCCTCCCCAGGATCCAGGCGATGAGGCCCACGGCCAGCCCCAGGGCGACGCAGGCGAGCACGAACCGGGAGTGGCCCAGCGTCGCCCGGTAGAGTCGCAGCAGGGGAAACCCGACGCGAGGCTCGGCCCCGGCCTCCCCGGTGGCCTCCTCCCTTCCGACAACCTTGCGTAAGGCTCGGTTCGGCGCTGACCGGACGACGGCCCGCAGGCGCTGCATCACGCAGCCACATTACCGGCGCCACCACCAGGCCCCCAGGGCCATCGGTCACCTGTCCGATGGGCTCGCCGGCCCGAGCGGCTCGCGCCCTTGGCCCCAAGCCCGGGAACAGGCTCGGAGCCGAGGGGGGCAGGCGGCGATCCCGACCGAGCCCCAGTCGATTCTCAAGGCGGCCACACGGCGGCCCTGGAGGGCCCCGGAGGGGGATACCCCTGCCGCTGGCGCAAACCGTTGCCGGATGCGAGCGGCGGCGGAGCGGCTGGGACGAGGTCACCGACCCGTGGCTTGTGCCGGACGTGGCCCCCACCGCCTTCACCGCCAGGGAACCCCGCGGCCAGACCCGGGCCGGCATCCTCATCGACCACGACTCGCCGATGCCGAGGCGGCGATCGAACCAGAGAGGGAACGTGGACACAGCCATTGAGGCCGCCGGTTCGCCCCGGAGGCCATGCACACCACGCCCTCGACATCCAGCTCGGGAGGCCACCGGCGCGCTCGCGTCCCCGATCGGGACCGCCGCACACGCCGTCACCCCGCTCCCACAGGGTAACCGCCGAACCGCACACGCGTAGGGCGTCACCATGGGCGGTGTGGCCCCCACCCAGGTCAGCGGACCACCAGCACGGGGCAGTGGGCGAGATGGATCACCTTGTGCGTGTTGCTGCCGACCATCAGCCCGTGCAGGTCGGAGAGGCCGCGTGAGCCCATCACGATCAGGCTCGCGTTGGTCGCCTGCGCCACGTCAATGATCTGGGCGGCCGTCGATCGGGCCGTGTCGCTGACCTGACCGGTGACCTTCGCCCCTGCCCGCTCCAGCTCGGCGACCGCGTCCGCCACCAGCTTCTCGGCGCTCGCCCTCGCCTCCGGCATCACGTCCATGGGGCGCACACCAGGCGCCAGCGGGACGGGAGCGACCTCGAAGACGTGCACGACGCTCACCTCCGCACCGAGCTTGGCGGCAAGCTCCGCGGTGACCTGCGTCGCCCGCCGCGAGTGCTCCGACGCATCGATCGCCAGCACGATCCGCTCGAACATGGTCGATCTACCTCCTGCTCTCGTCGCTTCGCCACCAACCCGCCCGCCGCGAGGCCAACATCCGGGTGGGGTGCCTGACCGCCGGTCGGCGCCCCGCGGTCCCCACCGTGCACGAACCCACCCCATCGATGCGTCCCCCGATCCGGCCTCGGATCGAAGCCGTCGACCCACCAACCGAGTTCGGCGTCATCCTGCGAACCCACCTTGAACCCATCGAAGGCGGCGAACACTCGCGTCAGCCGACCGACCGAACCGAGGAGCATGGGCCGCAACGGCAGCGTCTGCCGACACGCTGGCGGAATCCCGAACGGTGAGCGCTCGCGGTGCCGGTGGCCCGATTCCACGACCGACATCCTTCACGGGCGTCACCGCATTCGTCAGAGTCCAACGCCCCGGTCGATCGGGGGCTCAAGACCTGGCCAGGAGATGCGGTCCCCGGCTCGGGCGCCCTCGCCCGTAGCCATGAGGCGAACGCCTCCCGGCAACGGTCCCTGACCCGTCCTCTGACCGCCTCGTCCCCAACCGGAGCCGTGACCCGGCTCACGTCTGGTGGGTTCGCACCCGATCGGCCGGGCCTCGAGCAGGCCACGAGACCGACCTCGGTCCCGTTCAACCACGTCCGATCGACCCTGTGTCGCCTCGTCGCGGCGCGCGAGGCTGTCGGGTGTCAGCGATGCATAGGACGCGAGGTTCTGGAGAGTCTGGGGAGCACGATGCGTGACCTCGTGCCTGCGTGTCTCTCCTTCCCGAGGGACACACCCCGGCCCGATGTCGCGCAGAGGCTGGAGAACGACCGGACCGGGGACCGAGCGACATGAAGCAAGGAGGGAGTATGGACACCCCTGCGACCTACCTCCACTGGAGCTTCATCCTGATCTCGGTGCCCAACGCGGCACTGATCTTGGGGATGGTCACGCTGTTCGTGGTGGCTCTGCTGGCCCCCTTCCCGGGGCATCGGCGCCACCACGACTCCGAGGAGGCTCCGACCGATGAGTGAACAGATCGATCCGGAGCTGAGGAGCAGCTGGACGCTTGCGATCAGGCACCATCTGGCGCGACAGCTGCCGCTGGGGCACCTGCTCCCTGAGCGTCAGCCCGCCTTCGTTCGCTCCTGGACCTACGTGTTCGGAGCCATCACGCTGGCTGCGTTGGCCTGGGTCGTGGTCAGCGGCATGATTTGCGCCTTCTTCGGCCCCCAGTGGTGGCACGTCTCACCGCAGGGGAGATTCTTCAACAGCCTCCACTTCTGGAGCACCCAGGTGTTCTTCGTATTCATGGTGCTGCACCTGTGGGCGCAGTTCTTCGGTGCGGGATGGCGCGACGGCCGGGCACTCACCTGGATCACCGGTGTCCTACTCTTCGTGCTCAGCATCGGGACCGCGTTCACCGGCTACCTATCCCAGGAGAACTTCGACTCCCAGTGGATCGGGGTCAACGCCAAGGACGCCATGAACTCGGTCGGCATCGGCGCTTTCTTCAACGTCCTCAACTTCGGGCAGATGTACGGGCTGCACATCCTGTTGTTGCCGGGTGCCCTGTTGCTCTTCGTCGTGGTGCACATTCTGCTCGTGCGCATGCGTGGCGTGGTTAGACCCTTGCCGGAGAGGTCGGGGCGATGAGAGCCAGCCACCGTAGCGTGGACCAGGCGACCTACTACGCAGGCGTCCGCATGGTCCCGTACGACCTCGTCAAGGAGCTGGCCCTGGCGCTGATCGGGACCGCGATCCTCGTCCTCGTCCTGGCGGCGGTCCTCTCTTCACCGGACGTTCCCCCGGTCACCATCCAGAGCTGGGCTCAGGCCGACCCGATCGGGTTCGAGAGGACAGCCCTTCAGGAGCTACAGGGTCAGAGCACCAGTGCTCAGTACGGCCCCCCTTACAACCACGCCACCGGCTCGGTGCAGAGCCTCGGGCTCATCCAGCCTCAGGAGTGGGCCGGGGTCCACCTGCCGGTCGACCCAGCCCGAGACTTCGTCCTCCAGCCGCTCCAGACGGTGAGCGCGGGCAACCCTCAGCTGGCCTCGGCCCTGGCCCGGTACCAGGCGGCCTCGCCCGGCCAGCGCTCAAGCTGGCTCGACGCCTACGTTCATGCCCTCGACAAGGCCACGGTGCGGAACGGCCAGGTCGTGGTCGCGCCGGGCTCGTACGGCCCGGTGGCGGAGATGCTGAGCAGCCTGCTGACAATCGCCCGATCGGGTGGCCTGGACGGCCAGCTCCGCTCCAGCACGCGCTTCTACCAAACCGACTTCACTCGCCCCTTGCTCTTCCTCGGCGACGGGGACTACTTCGCCAACTTGGCCCAGAAGCAGCACCTGCTGGGCAGCCAGTGGGGAATGATGAACGAGACCGGCAGCTACCCGGGTCAGACTTGGCTCTGGCTGTACACCATGTGGTACCAGATCCCGCCCTACAACTCCTCGTCCAGCGCCGACCTGCTGGTCATCCTCACCATGAGCGTGCTGACGGTGGCCCTAGCGCTGGTGCCCTTCATCCCCGGCCTGCGCGACATCCCACGCTGGATCCCCCTCCATCGTCTGATTTGGCGGCGGTCGGACCGGTGAGTTGGGAAGAGCACCGACAACCCGAAGCCGACGGAGACCGGTCGGCCGATGGCTCCAGGAGGAGCGTTGAGGCACGACCAGGCTCCGCTGCAGGGGTAACAACAGCTGACGTGTCCACACACTACCATTCACTTCCGTCAACTCGAAGCAGTGGGAGCGCCAGCAAGGCATCCCTCCCGTGACCGCCTCCCGCTGCCTCCCGTCGGGCACGCCTCCCGTTCCGGCCCGGCGAGTCGGTCACCTGATCCCGGGAAACGCCCCGGCGTGACCGCCCGCTCGCGTGTCCGCTGCCGATCAACGTCCGATCTGGACCGGCAAGTGGCGGGTGCTGCCGCTCGGGCGGCCCAGGAGGGGCTCGCCGTCGGGCGCCTTCTGACCGAGGTTGGCTCGGCCCTGAACGGAGAGCGTCGGAGGTTCCTGGCCTTGCGGCGTGACCCGACCGTGACCACGATCGTGGTCGAGCCTCGGGGCCGCCTCGCGCGGTTCGGGGCCGAGGAGATGGAAGCTGCCCTCGCCGCTCAGGGAGGGCGGCAGGTGGGGGTCGATCCCTCCGAGGTCGACGAGGACCAGGTCCGAGGCGTAAGCGAGCTCCTGAGCCGCCTCGGTGCCCGGCACGACGGCCGGCGTGCCGCCGCCCATCGGGGGGCCCGGGCGATGGCGGCGCTCCCGCACGATGGCCCGGAGGGGTGCCCCCCAAGGGTTCCCCATCGGAGCACGCTCCGATGGGGTCCCCAGGCCGGCCTCGTGGGGTCCCGGTGAGACCCGGGCCTCCCGGGCACGCGGCGAGGAAGCGCGAAGCCCGCGAGGGCAACCCCGTGAGGGGTGCCGCATGAGACGATCGCTTACTCAGCGGCAACGGCCAGGAACGCCTCCGCCCGCTGGCGTTCGTCGGACTCGAGGTCGATCATCGTTCGGACTGTCGATCGGTCGGAGGACCCGGTGCCCGCGCACACCGCCGCGGGCGCGTCCGGCGGGATCGCCGTCGAACGCTCGCTTCCAACCCTCGTATCTCGACACCGGGCGCTCGATGCGAAGGACGGTCATACGCTTGAACCCCCATGAGCGTCGGCGAGAAGCCGTTCCGCCCTCGCCCCAACGGTGATGCGCAGAGGTTCGCGCAACCGCCGGCGGCCGGCGCCCAATCCCCACACGGATTCGCCCCTCAGCCCACGGCCTGCGCAGACAGCGCTCGCGACCCTGGTGCTCGCATCGAGCTTCCTCGGAATGTCGCTGGTATGGTGCTCGACGGCACGGCGGCTCAGGAAGAGCTGGGTCGCGATCCGGTCGTTGGACAGTCCCAGATCGGCCAAGGCGAGCCTCGCCCCCGTGGCATCACACGCTCCCCGGCCCGCTCGAACGGCGCCACGCCCCTCCAGCTCGGGTGCCGCGTCACCGCCCCCATGCCCGTCGCGCGAGACCCTCGGCCATGTGCGCCATCCCCGGTGACGGGAATGCCCGGACGCACGCGGCCGTCGCCGGCGATGATCTGCGCCCGAACCAGCTTGAGGGGGAGCAGGGCCTGCTGGAGGTCTCCGGGACTCCAGCCGGCGCGCGTCGCTCAAGCAGGGCCGCCACCTTCGGGCGCCCCCGTGCCAGCCTTGCTTCACCCGCGGCTCCGCGAGCCGGAGCCACGCATCGCCGGGGCACCTCGGTCGAGGGCAGTGAGGGCGAGGAGCAGCTCATGCTCGGCGTCGTCCCAGCGTCTGACCACGATGAGAGCAGCCCGGGGTGGATGACACGGCAACCGCCGGTCGTCCCGGCCGCGCGGAGGTGGCCGGGAAGGGTTGCGCGACCTAGCTCCACTGCGCAGCCCGGCTCAGGTCGGACGCCCGCCCGCAGCCAAGAGGACGGCGCAGAAGACCTGTCCCCCGTCCGCGGTGATCTGGCTCGCCGGTGGCCGCGGCCACGGCCTCGTCGACCCACTCCAGACCCTGGGGGACCCGGCCCGTGGAGACAAGGGCGAGGCCACCGTAGGCCAGGCCGAGCAGCTCGCCGTCGGAGTCGCCGAACTCACGTGCGATCCAGATCGCGTGCTCGACGGCAGTCCCGATCTCGCCCGGTCCCCGCCGGCGACGGCGCGAACGAGGGGCGCCTGGCCGGCGACGGCGGTCGCGCCCCGGATCACGGAGGGGACCGACAGCCTCCGGACGCCGAAGTCGGGCCAGAGCACAACTTCGGGATCGAGGAGCGCGACCAGCGCGTCGAGGTCGCCCCGGCGGGCCGCGACAAAGAGAGCCTCGACGACCTCTCGCCGGCGGGAGCGATCGGGGTCGGGGGTCCGCAGGGCGGCCTCCCTCACCCGCCGCCGCGCCCGGCTGGCCAGCTGCCTCGTCGCCGGGATCCGACCCACGACGGTGGGGGTCTCCTCGAAGGGCAGCTGGAACACATCGTGGAGGACGAACGCCAGCCGCTCGGCCGGGGTCAGGGCATCCAGCACGACGAGGAGGGCGAGTCCGATCGGGTCGGCCAGCGGCGCCTCGTCCTCGGGCCGGAGCTCCGCGTCCGAGCTGATCACAGGATCGGGCAAGCGCTCTTCCAGGGGCTCCTCGCGCTGGCCCCTCCGCGTGCGCAGCCGGTTCAGGTAGATGCGGGCGAGGATGGTGGTCAACCGGCGGCCGAGGTCGTCGACCTCCCCCCACCTCCGAGCGGCCGAGGCACAGCCAGGCGTCCTGGACCGTGTCCTCGGCCTCGGCCAGCGGGCCCAGCATCCGGTAGGCGACGGCCCGTAGACGGGGCCGGTGTTCCTCAAGCGGTCGGCCAGCCACTGGTTGTCGCCCATCCGTCACATCCTGCCCTCGCCGGGCGTCATCGGTGAGGACACGCCGCATACCATCGATGCGACACGGAGGTACCGACCATGAACGCTCCAACCGAGACGGTCCTGGTCACCAGCGGCACCGGCACGCCGGGACGGCTGGTCGTCCCCCGGCTGCGGGAGGCGGGGCGCAGGATGCGGGCGCTCAGCCGGCGAAGCCGCACCGACGAGGCCGGGGTCGAGTTCGTGACCGGGGATCCGGCCACCGGGCAAGGGATCGAGGTCGCGGCCGAGGGCACGCCGATCATCGTGCACTGCGCCGGCACCGCCAGGGGTGACGAGCGGATCCCGGTGGTGAGCACCGCGGATCGCGTCCTGTTCGGCTACCTCGCCTCCAAGCTGGCCACCGAGCGCGTGATCGTCGGTTCCCGCCTGGCCTGGACCACGCTCCGGCTCCCCAGTTCCACGAGCTGGTCCTGGGCCGTGGCACGGCGGCTGGCCCGCCTGCCGGTGATCCCCGTCCCGGCCGGGCTCCGCTTCCAGCCCGTCGACACCGGGGAGGTGGCCACGCGCCTTGCGGCGTCGGCCCTGGGTGCGGCCGCCCATGCGGTCCGGGCCAGGGCCAACCTGGCTCCAGATCGGGCGGTGGGCCGGCGGACGTGGGAGGAATTCTTGGTCGACCGGGCGGGCCAGTCATGACCGGCTGGAAGGGCCGGCGTAGGGCGAGGCGATGCACCTCGCCGCCCAGCCGTCGTGGAGGTGGACCTGGGTCAGGGCGGGAGGGCGGTGCAGCGGCCGTTCGGGCGGGCTCTCCAGCTGCAGCTCGGGACGATGACAGTCCACCTGGCTCATCGGGGCCTGGGATGAGCGCTCGCTGGTCGCCTACGCCTCCCTGATCGGCATCAGTCATTTGCTCTCGGGGGGCTCGTCGGCGGGGCCGCGCCCTAGCGACGCCGAAGGTTGCCACCCTTCCTCGATCGGGCCGCTCCGCTCGTGATGCCCCGATGAGCCGGCGCCAAACGATGTCGCTCGTGATTGCCATGAGGTCACGCCATGGTCCCTTGCCGTCCAGGGCCATCGGCCTCTGGACGATCTGTTCCCAGGAGGTCGATCCTGTAGCCGAGAGGTGATGTGACGTGCGCGACGCAAACGGCGAGCCAAGAGAAGGTGGCACCCTCCTCGTGGAGGGTACTGCCGCGGCGGCCGCCGGCGTCCATGCCAGCGGCCGCGCATGCGTGGTGCGGAGCCTGGCCGAGGCGGCACGCTGCCGCCCCGGGGACGTGCTCGTCACGGTCGATGTCGACGCCGACTGGATGCCGCTCCTGCGGCAGGTGGCAGCCATCGTCACCGACCGCGGCGACCGCTACGGCCGCATGGCGGCGCTCTGCCGGCAGCTCAGGGTGCCGGCGGTGGTGGGAACGGGCAATGCCACGGCCTCGATCCCCAACGGCTGGATGGTGACCGTCTCCTGCGTCAGCGGCGCCGGCCGGGTGTTCGCGTGCCGACCGGGGCGGAGGCAACACGCACGCCCGGTGGGCGACGGCAGATCTCAGGCCCCGACCTGCTGAAGCCGAAGACCGGCCCGCGGCGGCTCCTGCTCGGCGCCCGACCCTCCTGACGCGGCCGACACCGGACCAGAGCGGATCCTGTTTCGCCGTCCCCGACCCCGGCCGTCGGCTCAAGCCGACCGGAGACGGGGCAACTGCCGGCCGCTGAGCGATCACCGGCGATGTCTGGTGATTCACCATGACGGCCCATGAACCTGAAGCGGGGGGCCGAGCACCAGGGGGTGTCGGATCCCACCGCGATCGGCTCGGCGCTGAACGGGAGAGGTCGGAGGCTCCTGGCCCGGCTGCGCGACCCATCCGTGACCACCATCGTGGTCGAGCATCGGGACCGCTTCGCACGGCTCGGGGCCGAGGGGGATTCCGCAAGAGCAACCCAGTGAGGGGTGCCGCTTCAGCACCACTGATCACTCAGCGGCAACGGTTCCCCCCGGACTCCCGACGGCGGCGAGCCAGACGCGTCGCTCAGCTCCGGGTGACTCGCAGCCGGCTGCGGGCCACCCGGGCGGTCGACCGCCGCCAGCGGGCCAGCCAGCCGGTCGCAGCCAGCCCCAGGACCGCCAGACCGGAGAACACGAGGAAACCCCGTTCATAGCCGGTGGTTCCCGTCACCGCACCCGCGATCGAGCCCATGATCGGGGGCAGCACGAAGCCACCTAGCGCCCCGAGGCCCCCCACCCAGCCCGAGGCCCCGCCCACGGCGTGGGGCACGAAGCGGGGCAGCAGCTTGAAGACGATGGCGTTCTGCAGCCCCATCCCCAAGGCGATCCCGACCATCGCAGCCAGGGAGAGGACGAAGCTCCCAGAGAACGAGGCCACCAACGATGCGACCAGGATCAGCCCGAAGTTTCCGGCCAGGGCGTAACGGATCGAGAGACGATCAGAGAGGAGGCCGCCCGGCACCCTGACCAGGGCGGTGATCAGAGAGAACACGAGGGTCAGTAGACCCCCGACGGTGAGGGACGCCGCGTACACCGCGTGCCAGTACGTCGGCAGCCAGGCGGTCAGCGCCAGGAAGCCGCCGAAGGAGATGAAGTAGAAGAACACCAGCGCCCAGGTCACCGGTGCTCGGGCGGCAAGGGCCAGCCCCTGCCAGGTCGAACCGGAGGGTACCAGACCCGTTCCCTGCTCGGCCAGATGGGCTACCGCGGCCTCCTGTCCTCGCCGTCGCAGCTGGAACCAGGGAGCGTCGCGGACGAACCAGACATAGACGATGGTGACGACGAGCAGAGCCACCAGCCACAACCCGTACGCGCTGAGGATGCCCAGCGAGCCTACGGCCAGCGGAAGCAACCATGAGGAAAGGCCGGGCGAGGTGTTGCCGAGCCCGGCGAACACGCCCAGCGGTCCTCCCTGCCGCTCCCTGGGAAACCAGTAGGACACCTGGGCGATGCCCACCGAGAAGGTCGCGATGCCGCATCCGATGAGCGTGCCCAGTGCAAGCAGGAGAGGGAAGGTGCCGTCCATGTGCTGCGGGTACGCGGCCCTCAGGAGGACCAGGAGCCCGGCCATGCCGACCAGGGTGAGGCCGAGGAGCACGGCGAAGGGTCGGCGCCCGCCCGCCCGATCCACCCAGGCTCCGAAGGGGATGCGGAGCAGGGAGCCGGTAAGGTTGGGAATGCTGGCCAGGATGCCCGCCTCCAGCGGGGTCAAGTGCAGCAGCGAGGTGAACCGGGGCACCATCGGCCCGAAGACCGCGACCCCGGCGAAGCCGCCGAAGAAGGCGAGAGTCGCGAGCCAGAGCGCCCGCTGGCCGCTGCCCTCGATCCGGATCTCGGGGTCGACGCTCATCGTGGTCCCTCCATGCAAGGTTGGTCGGAGGCCCGGCCTGTGTCCCGCCGAGCCTCCGGCTGGCCGCCGGCAGCCGTGGATGTCACACCCCCAGCCTCCCCATCGATCACCCTCCGCTCAACGGACTACGGTCCTAAAGGACCGGGGACCATGGCCTGCCTCCGGACGGCCGAGGTCGAGGTCGAGACAATTCGGCGACACCGGTCGAGAGGCCAGATCGACCGACACGGAGACCTGGAGCTGGCACGCCGATCCCAGCGTCAGCTGTGCGGCCACATCCTGCTTCGATGAGCGATGGACGAAGGTCCTGTAGCGGCCGGGACCGCGCCGCCGCCCCCTCCCCTCAGGGGAGCGAGGAGATGGCCTCGGGCAGGACCTGGCCATGGGTTGGCCCCGGAGAGGCCCTCGGCGCCGGCGCCGGATCGAGCGGCAGGTCATGCTGGGAGCAGGTTGGTCACCGGACGGGATCGTCCAGGAGGGAGCTGATGCCGATTCGGGCCGACGATGGGTTGGGGCGGCTCTCGACCCCTGACTGCCACCGGCTGCTGGCCTCGCAACGGCTGGGGGTGGATCGGGCTGGTGGTGGAGGGGCATCCGGAGATCTTCCCCGTCAACCACGTCCTCCTCGACGCGCTGATCGTGTTCCGGACCGCTCCCGACCTCGAGTCAGCTCCTGGCCTGGGTGCGACGGGAGCTCGAGCCGCAGCTTGACGCGCTCGGCGAGCCGTTACCCTATCGAGCACTACCAGCCGCCGGCCCTGAGGCGCCCTAAGGAGGCCTCTGGCCCCTCGCTGCCGGGCGGCGTGACGACGGGCCGGTCATCTCGAAAGCCACCGGAACGGTGAGGTGGCGGCAGGCCGCCGCCCGGCCCTCGCTGCCCCGCACCCTCGGCCGATCGGCCCGGGCCGGATTGGCCGAGGGCTGGTCGGCGGACGGGACCTCTGGCCCTGTGGGGGGCCCGGATGCCGCTCCCACACTCAACTCGGATGCCGGATGAAGGGCTTCGTTGAGCAGGAGGGATTGGCTCCAAGATGCGACGCAAGACATTCGACGCGATCCTGACCGCCGGGGGCGCCGTGCTGGTCGTGGTGCTGATCGTCGCCGGATCGCTGCTCATGTGGGGGTACAGCTTCGTCAGCTCCACCGTCCACGACGAGCTGGCGCAGCAGAAGATCTTCTTCCCGGCGGCGAACAGCCCCCAGCTGGCCAACCCCGAGATCGGGCCCTACCTGAGGCCCTACGCTGGCCAGCAGCTCCTCACCGGGCCCCAGGCCGAGGCCTACGCCAACCACTACATCGCCGTCCACCTGAAGGAGATCGCCCATGGACAGACCTACGCCCAGGTGAGCGCCGCGGCCCAGCAGCAGCCCAACAACGCCCAGCTGAAGGCGGAGGCGGCCACCCTGTTCCAGGGTGAGACGCTGCGTGGCCTGCTGCTCGAGGCGTACGGGTTCTGGGAGCTGGGGCAGATGGCCCTCTACGCAGCCCTCGCCTCCTTCGCCCTGGCCGCGGTGATGCTGGTGCTGGTCGTCCTGGGCTACCTCCACCTCCGCCGGGTCTCGCCCGCAGAGGAGCTCTGATCTCCCAAGCCAGAGGCGAGCGCCCAGGCACCGGCGGACGAGGCAGGCGCCCCGGACCCGACACCGGATCGGTCCCCGGATCGTCGGGCCCGGGCGCCCTGCCGCCGGGGCCCCGGCAGGACCTTCGGCAACGCTCACATCGTCCCTTGAGCTGGTTGGGCCGACGGCGGTAACAACAGCCGACGTGTCTACACGCTCACCGTTCACCTCTGCGAGCTCGAGGCAGTGGGCAGGCGAGCAGGGCATCCACCCCGTCACCGCCTCCCGCTGGCTCCACTCGGGCACGACTCCCGTCCCGGCTCGGCGGGTCGGTCACCTGATCCTGGGGGACGCCCCGGCGTGACCGCCCGCTCGCGTGCCCTCTGCGGATCAGCGCTCTGATCTGGCTCGGCCCTGAACGGAAAGCGTCGGCAGCTCCTGGCCTTGCTGCGGGAGGCGGCCGTGACCACCATCGTGGTCGAGCATCGGGGCCGCCTCGCGCGGCTCGGGGCCGAGGAGGTGGCGGCCCCGGGACGGCGATTGGGGGTGGTCGATCCTTCCGAGGTCGACGACGACCTGGTCCGAGACGGGACCGAGCTCCTGAGCCGCCTCGGCGCCCGGCGTGCCGCCGCCCATCGGGCGGCCCGGGCGATGGCCGCCCTCCGGGACGATGGCCCGTAGGGGTGCCCCACGAAGCCGGCTTCGTGGAGCACGCTCCGATGGGGTCCCCAGGCCGGCCTCGTGGGGAGCCCCCAAGCCGGGCCACCCTGATCCCGCCTCGACGGTCGGGGTCGATGTCGGGAGCGCTGGTTGGCCACCATGGCCACCGCCGAGGGCGTGATCGAGCGGGTGCCCAACCCGGCCC
>Ga0209061_1004123_pt1 | contig 14447 bp, 13 predicted proteins | sample Coa_R1_10_FD_187157 | JGI IMG/M metagenome (GOLD analysis project Ga0209061, IMG submission 187157) | Surface soil microbial communities from Centralia Pennsylvania, which are recovering from an underground coalmine fire - Coalmine... | ecosystem: Environmental > Terrestrial > Soil >...
ATAGTCGCCGTCCTTGAAACTGTCGCTGACAACCGTAAACGCCATGGCCCTTCTCCGTTAGATACAAACATCCGCGCAAAGCCTAGTCGGTCGCGACCAAAGCGCAATGCCGGCACGGGGTGGCCGTCGCCGGCCGCGCCGGTGGGATGGATTCCGCGCGGCGTGCTCCCGGTGGAAGAGGACGCCTGGATGACGCGCCTCGGCTTGTGGTTGCCGTGGTCCCCGACGCTCGCGTGGACCGTCCCTCCGCCGTGTGCCGCGCAAGCAATTCGTGCGCCGTGGGTCGAGACGATCGAGGATGTCGATCCCCGCGTCGATCACACCGCGCGCGACAGGGACCTGCCGCGAGAACTCCGCCGCCAGTCGGTCTTCTATCTATCTATCTATCTATCTATCTATCTATCGCGGCGCGTATCCCGCTGCGGCCATCATCATCAACACGACCGACCGCCTCCTGTACCTGGTACCCGGCAACAGCCTTGCGCTGCGGTACGGAATTGGCGTCGGCCGCGTCGGCTTCCAGTGGGGCGGCGTCCACGTCATCACGCGCAAGGCAAAATGGCCGGACTGGACGCCGCCTCCCGAAATGATCGCGCGTCAACCATCCCCATCGCGCTTTTTGGCCGGCCGTCCCGACGATCCGCTCGGGCCGCGCGCACTTTTTAACATATCGGCAAAACCGTCTATCGGATCCACGGCACCAATGCGCCGGGCACGAACGGTCGCGCGGTCTCGTCCGGCCATTTTCGCTTGGTGAACGAAGCCATCACCGGTCTTTATGATCGTGTTTCGATCGGCACGAAGGTCGTGGTAGAGCACGGGTAGCCGGACGAAATCTCAACCTTGCGCACGGTCCCGCGCAAAGACCGCGCGCGACCCACAGAGAGTCTGCCATGATACGACGTGTCGCAGTGGTCGGCGCCGGTACCATCGGCGCAAGCTGGGCGGCGATTTTCCTCGCCCGCGGTCATGAGGTCCGCGTCAGCGATCCATCCCCCGCGGGCGAGGCTTTCGCTCGCCGTTTCATCGAGGAGGCCTGGCCGACGCTCGAGACGCTCGGTTGGGTCGCACCCGGAGCCGGCATGGCGAAGTTCAGCTTTCATGCCTCCGCAACCGCGGCTGTCGAGGGCGCCGAGTTCGTGCAGGAGAGCGCGCCGGAGCGGGAGGATGTCAAGGTCCGGCTGTTTGCCGAAATCGATGCCGTGCTGCCGCCAGAGGTGGTCATCGCCTCGAGTTCGTCCGGCCTATTGATAAGCCGCATCGCCGCCAGGTGTCGGCATCCCGAGCGCTGCGTGATCGGCCATCCGTTCAACCCGCCGCATCTGATACCGCTGGTGGAAGTGGTGGGCGGAGCGGCGGCTGCGCCGGAGGCGATCGCCGCGGCGATGGCCTTCTATCGCGATCTCGGCAAACACCCCATCCATATCCGGAAGGAGATTCCCGGCCACGTCGCCAACCGCCTGCAGGCGGCGCTTTGGCGCGAGGCGGTGCATCTCGTGGCGGAAGGCGTGGTATCGGTCGCCGATGCGGACGCGGCCATCGCCTATGGACCGGGGCTTCGCTGGGCGTTGATGGGACCGCATCTCACCTTCCATCTCGCCGGAGGCGACGGCGGGATGTCGCACTTCATGGCCCACCTTGCCCCGGCGGTGCAGAGCTGGATGGACGATCTAGGAACGACACGCCTCACGCCGGCGGTGCAAAGGATCATCATCGACGGCGTCGCCGACGAGGCGGGCGGACGCAGCATGGCGGACCTGCGGCGCTGGCGCGACCGCAAACTGCTTGAAATCCTCAAGGTGACTGCAGCGCCGTGAAGGGTTAAGGAAGTCATGGCGCGATGACCGATTTGCGGTGGCATTGGCCCGCCATCGCCGGCGACCCGAGCAGCGCAGAATCGGGATCGGAGAGTCTCACGCTCGATTGGCTCTGCGCCGCGCGGGGATTCGCGCAAGTCCCAAACTGGGACCGTCCACGCATGACGATGCCGATTTCAATCCGATCGGAACCTGCCTCGCGCATGGCGGCGCAGCCCGGCGCTCGGCGTCGGAAGGACGCCATCCCATGAGAGGATGCGGACATCCGCCGGGCGCCCCGCGGGCCGCGTTTATGTCACGGATATGGAAATGGTCCGGGTCTTTCCGTCGCGCCGACAAGCGATGACGATCGCGCGCGGGAAGATGCTTAAAGGACCCTTGAGCCAAACGAAAAGTACCGCGTGCGGTGACTGTCTGCAAAACGGAAACAGCGGTTTTTTAACGAATGGCTGTTTAAGGGAGGGCGTGCCGCGCGCGCAAGCCTTGATGACGGGGCATGCGGCGCGGGCATGGATACGGCACGGCCGCTTGAGCTTCGATGCAGGACGCAAGACGCGAGCCCCGCAGGCGGGTATTGAAGTCGGCGCAAATCGTCCTGAGTGAGAAAGCGCCGAAGCTTGAATGCGTTCTGCGCAACCTTTCGCAGACCGGTGCCTGCCTGCAGGTGTCGACGACCTTCGGCATCCCCGCCGAATTCGGCGTGATCATCGACGGCACGCGCCGTCAGTGCCGGTCGGTCTGGCGCACCGACACCAGGTTGGGCGTCGTTTTCAAATAGGCCCTCCCGGGTCCTTGTTTCGGAATTCAGGAAAAGCCCGTCAAGACGGGGTCCGGTCGGCCCCCGGCCGCGGCGGGCCCGTGCCGATGAGGCCGTCGCCCGACCTCGACCGGATGGCCGGATATGCATTCTCCGGCGGAAGATTTTTGCTGTGGAAGTCGCGTAAACTCGACTTTTGCCGTCGGCCGCGTCTTTGATGATGATGGCGAATCCGCGAGGGTGCGAATACCCGGCACGCGGCCGGGGGCGAACTGTTTCGAGGCCTTGGAGCCGTCATGCTCTGCCGTCTCTCCATCCGCGACATCGTGCTCATTGACCGGCTCGATATCGATTTCACACGCGGACTGTCGGTCCTGACGGGCGAGACCGGTGCCGGCAAGTCGATCCTGCTCGACGCCTTCGCGCTCGCGCTCGGCGCGCGCGGGGACCAGGGCCTGGTGCGACAGGGTGCGGAGCAGGGCCAGGTAACCGCCGTGTTCGAGCTTCCGCGCGATCACCCCGCACAAGCGCTTATCGCGGCGCACGGCATCGTCGCCGAGGACGAGCTCATCCTGCGCCGCGTCCAGCTCGCCGACGGGCGCACGCGCGCCTTCGTCAACGATCAGCCCGTGAGCGTCCAGGCGCTGAAGGAACTGGGCGGCGCCCTGGTCGAGATCCACGGCCAGCACGATGAGCGCGCGCTCATCGACGCGTCGACCCACCGCCGGTTGCTCGATGCCTATGGCGGGCTCGAGGCCCAGGCCGCGGAGCTTGCCGCGCTGTGGGCCGCACGACGCGACGCCGAAGCGGCCGCGGAGACCCATCGCGAGGCGGTTGCGCGTGCACAGGCGCAAGGCGAATGGCTGCGCCACGCGGTCGACGAGTTGACCGTGCTTTCGCCGGAGACGGGCGAGGAGGCCACTCTCGCCGCGCGCCGTGCCGCCATGATGCAAGCCGAAAAGGTGGCCGGGGATCTGCGCGAAGCGCTCGAAACCGTTGCCGGAAGCGGCATGATATCTTCCTTGTCCGCTGCCGTTCGGCGGTTGGAACGGCGACAGAGCCAGGCGCAGGCGCTGATCGAGCCCGCCGTCAAATCGCTCGACGCGGCGTTGAATGCGCTTGAGGAAACGCGCGCGCATCTCGATGCGGCCTTGCGGGCTGCCGCCGCCGATCCGGCCGAACTTGAGCGCGTCGAGGAGCGGTTGTTCGCGCTGCGCGCGGCGGCGCGCAAATATAATGTACCGGTCGACGAGCTTGCCGCGCTTGCGCAAAGGTATAAAGCCGAGGTCGCGCTGATCGATGCCGGAGAAGAGAAGCTCAAGGCCCTCGAGGCGCAGGCACGCGCGGCTCAATCCGCCTACCGGAAGGCGGCGGAAGCGCTGTCGAAGGCGCGCACCAAGGCGGCGCAGGCGCTCGACCGGGCGGTCAATGCCGAGCTCCGACCGCTCAAGCTCGAGCGCGCCCGCTTCATGACCCGGATCGAAGGCGATGCCGCCGCGCAAGGTCCCGACGGCCTCGACCACGTGGAGTTCTGGGTTGAGACCAATCCCGGTACGCGACCCGGGCCGCTCATGAAAGTCGCCTCCGGAGGCGAGCTCGCCCGCTTTCTGTTGGCGCTCAAGGTGGTGCTGGCCGATCGCGGGTCGGCCCCGACGCTGGTCTTCGACGAGATCGACACCGGTGTCGGCGGCGCGGTGGCCGACGCGATCGGCGTACGGCTGACGCAACTCGCGCGCGGCGTACAGGTCCTGGCGGTCACGCACGCGCCGCAGGTGGCGGCGCGCGCCGACCGCCACTATCTCATCAGCAAGGACGCGCTCGAGAACGGTCGGCGGGTCGCCGTCCGGGTGACGGAGCTCGCGGCGGAACGGCGACGCGAGGAAATCGCCCGCATGCTTGCCGGCGCGGAGATCACCAACGAGGCCCGTGCCGCGGCCGCGCGGCTGATCAAGGCTGCGGGGTGACCGCTCGGGGGCGGGGGTGCCGGTCGTCGGCACGGATCCGCATCGCGCGGATGGTCTTCCCACAGGTCGAAGTAAAGAGTCGAGCAGGGCAATGGCGACGAAACGCACGGCACAGATCCCGGTCGCCGCGCTGACCGCGGCGCAGGCCAGGGCCGAGCTCAAAAGACTGTCGGCCGAAATCGCCGAGCACGACAGACGTTATTATCAGGACGATCGTCCGGTCATAACGGACGCCGAATATGACGCCTTGCGCGCGCGTTACAGCGCGATCGAGGCCCGTTTTCCCGAGCTGCGCACGCGGGAGTCGCTGTCGCTCAAGGTTGGAGCTCCGCCGGCACGCGGCTTCGCCAAGATCCGCCACGCGGTGCCGATGCTCTCGCTGGACAATGCGCTGGCCGAGGAAGATGTCGTCGATTTCGTCGCCCGCATTCGCCGTTTCCTGAAGCTCGGCGACGACGAGAAGATCGCCTTCAGTGCCGAGCCGAAGATCGACGGTCTGTCGATGTCATTGCGTTACGAGAACGGGTTGCTGGTCAGCGCCGCCACGCGCGGCGACGGCAGCGAAGGCGAGGACGTCACCGCCAACATCAGGACGCTCAAGGATGTGCCGCACCGGCTCGGCGGTCGCGGTGTCCCGGAGATCTGCGAGATCCGCGGCGAGGTCTACATGACAAAGGCGGCGTTTCTCGCGCTCAACGAGAGACAGAAGGCCTCCGGCGGGCAGATCTTCGCCAATCCGCGCAATGCCGCCGCCGGTTCGGTGCGGCAGAAGGACCCTGCAATTACTGCGTCGCGACCGCTCGGCTTCTTCGCCTATGCCTGGGGCGAGATGAGCACGATGCCGGCCGATACGCAGTCGGGGATGGCGCGATGGTTTGCGGCCTGCGGATTCAAGACCAATCCGCTTGCCCGGCTGTGCTATTCCGTGGAGGAACTCCTCGCCTTCCACCGCGAGATCGAGGAAAGCCGCGCCAAGCTCGACTACGATATTGACGGCGTCGTCTATAAGGTCGATCGCATCGACTGGCAGGAGCGGCTCGGCTTCGTCTCGCGCAGTCCGCGCTGGGCGATCGCGCACAAGTTTCCGGCCGAACGTGCGATGACCGTGCTCAGGGACATCGAAATCCAGGTCGGCCGCACCGGCGCGCTTACCCCGGTCGGCAAGCTGGAACCGGTCGGCGTCGGCGGCGTGATCGTGCAGAACGTGACGCTGCACAACGAGGATTATATCAGGGGCGTTGGAGGAAACGGCGAGAAGCTGCGCGACGGACGCGACCTGCGCATCGGCGACACGGTCGTTGTGCAGCGCGCCGGCGATGTCATTCCGCAGATCGTCGATGTGGTGATCGACAAACGTCCGAAGAATGCCGAACCCTATCGTTTCCCGACTCGTTGTCCCTGTCCGTTGAAGACCAAGGTCGTGCGTGAGACGACCGCTACGGGCGAAGAAGGCGCGCGTTCGCGCTGCACCGGCGAATTCGCCTGTCCATACCAGAAAATCGAGCACCTGAAGCATTTCGTCTCGCGTCGTGCCTTTGATATCGAGGGTCTGGGCGAAAAGCAGATCGAGCTGTTCTTCGAGAAAGGATGGATCAAGGAGCCGGCGGACATCTTCACGCTGCCCGAGCGCAACAGCACGATCAGGCTCGAGCAGGTGGAAGGCTATGGCGCGACGTCCGTGCGCAACCTCTTCGACGCCATCGAGGCGCGGCGCAGGATCACGCTTGACCGATTCATCTATGCGCTCGGCATACGCCATGTGGGCGAGACGACGGCGCTGGCGCTCGCACGCGGCTACGGCTCATGGAAGGCCTTCCACGACGCGGCGTTGAAAGTGGCGCACGGCGACCCCGATGCAATCGCCGAAATGGATGCGCTCGACCAGATCGGCGATACGGTGATTGAGGCGGTGAAGGACTATTTCGGTGAGAGCCACAATCGCGGCATCGTCGAGCGGCTGACGCGGCAGGTGACGATCCTCGATGTCGACCGGCCGAAGGCGGATTCGCGCATTGCCGGCAAGACGGTGGTGTTCACCGGCACGCTCGAGAAGATGACACGCGAGGAAGCAAAGGCGCTCGCGGAGCGCCTCGGCGCGAAGGCGGCCGGTTCGGTGTCGCGCCGAACCGACTTCGTCGTCGCCGGTCCGGGGGCAGGCTCGAAACTCGCCGAAGCCCGCCGCCTCGGCATCAAGGTGCTGAGCGAGGACGAATGGCTGCGGCTCGTGAAATGAGGGGGCCGCGGTCAGTCCTGCCCGATCCGACTTGCCATGGCTGACTTGACATGCATGTCGGTGAATTTGAGCCGTCATTGCAAACTCGTCACGGGCACAGCGAAATAGTCCAGAAGCGAGCAGGCCGACCCGCTATCGCTTGATTGCGATGGCTCCTCGCCACGACGGTACCGGTTCGCTCCGATCGGGACTGTTCCGATCATTCCGTCACAGTGCGCGATGGGCGCACATTCATAGGCCCCGCGGGACGAGACCATGCCGCTGCGCCCCCGACGGACGGCCGCCCAACGCGGAGCCTCGGCACGGCGCGTCGAGGCCCCGGACGCCTTTGTTGCGGCCGCTATCTGGCCCAGGGGAACAGCACCGCCGGAAAATCGGCAGCGGAGCGCTGTTCGGGGTGCTCTTCATAGTGCGTCGGACGGGGACTGTCCGCCGGCTCGATCGCCCGGCGATAGAGGTGCCAAGTGGCATGGCCGAGGATCGGCACGATCACCGCGAGACCGAGAAAGAACGGCAGCGAGCCGATGAGCAGCGCGAGCGCGACGATCAGACCCCATACGGCCATGGTCACGGGGTTGCGGGCCACCGTGCGCAGCGACGTGACGAGCGCTACCGCCGCGCCCACGTCGCGATCGAGCAGCAGCGGAAAGGAGACCGCGCTGATGGACAGCACCACGACCGCGAACAGGAAACCGATACAATTGCCGACCACGATGAGGTGCCAGCCCGCCGGCGTGGTGAAGACGTCACGCAGGAAGGCGCCGACCGAGACGGGAGGGGCATAGCCGAAATCGGCGACGTAGAGGGCATTCGCCACTGCGATCCACAGGCCGAAGATGGCGAGCAGCAGGAGACCGAGCGCGACAATGGCTCCGATCGACGAGGATCGGACGACGTCGAACGCGTGCCTGGCGGAGGCCGGCAGACCCGCTTCCCGTCGGCGGCTCAATTCATAGAGGCCGAGTGCCGCGAGCGGGCCGATCAGGGCAAAGCCTGCCGCCAGCGGGTAGAACAGCGGCAGCACGGCGTAGCCGAAGGCGAGCCGCGCGGCGAGCAGGCCGACGACGGGATAGATGGCGCACAGGAACATCGCGTGCGTCGGCATGGCGTAGAAGTCGTCCGCGCCCTTGGCCAGCGCAAGCTTCAGGTCGTCTATGCCGATGCGGCGGACGACGATCGGGGCAGGGCCCGCGCCGGCGCCGAGCAGAACATGGGAGTAGGCCATGACCGCCTCCTGAAAGGGTCCAGACGGCCAACGATTGCGGCCCCCGGGCCGCTTCGTCGACCGGCCCGGCGAGGCATCCGCAGGCCATCATTGCCATGTTAACATGGAAGGGGTCCTGTTGGTTCTTCACGTTCCCGCGCGGGCCGCGGTCTCCGGAGCCCCGACGGCGCGGAGCCATGTCGCGGGCGGTCGCTCAGGCGGGGGAAGGCAGGAGCAGGCTGTCGAGCTCGAGGGGCTTATGGCGCGATTTGAACCATTCCGCGCGCATCGCCGCGCGGCTGCGTCCTCGATCCGTGAGGGGCAGCCTGAGGGCATTGAGGAGACTTTCGACCTCCTGCCTTGCTCTGCGCGCGCTGGCGCACGGGATCGATTCCCGCCTTGCATCGAGCGCGGTCAGGCCCCGGACGAAACTCTCTCGGTAGATCGACCTCTCCGTCAGTCCTTCGGCGACGCGAAAGGACAGCATGGCCGACAATTCGGCGAGCGCGCGATCAATCCGCCGCCGGTTTTGCGAGCCCGGAGCGGTCAGCCGATTGGGGAGCACCACCCAGTCGACGAGCACCCCGTCCACGAGACGACGTCCGCGCCGCGCCTCGCGCACCAGGTCGGCGTAGTGGCTGACGCCGAGGACCGCGAAATCGACGGGATCGATCCGCGCAAGCGCGTCAAGGTCCAGGAAACTGTCGTTGAGCGGCGTGACAAGCGTGTCGGCCATCGCATGGGCGAGCCGTGCGAGGTAGCAGTCGCTCGGCGGAGTATCGATGATCACGAAGTCGTGTTCGTGCTGGATCCTTTTCAGGACTTCGTCGAAAGCGGCGAATTCGGCACGTTCGTTCTCGGCGGCGCTCGCTCCTTCCGCCCGCGCGACGGCGCAATGATGCGGCAGCGGGAGCGGAAGATTCATGCGTGCCGCCCAGGTGCGGCGGTTTTCGACATAGCGCGTGAGGCTCTTCTGGCGGCCGTCGAGGTCGATGGTGGCCACGCGCTGTCCCGCCTGCCGCAAGGCTACGGCCACATGCATCGCGATCGTGGTCTTGCCGGACCCGCCCTTCTCGTTACCGATGACGACGACGTGCGGGAGACCGTTCATGCGAGCCGGCTCAGCCGACATGCGTGTCGCCTCCAGACGCCTTGTCGATTTTCCGTGATGGTCGCGAGTCGCGCGGGCGTTTTGTTTCGTCGCGTGGACTCGCGCATAGGTTAACGCAGCACTGACGCGATGGTTCCGCCGGTGCCTCGCGGACGCCGGCGTCGGGTTAAGCTCGGTCGCGCCCGCCTTGCCGGCCATGTCAGGCGGCGACCGCCCGGCCGGGCGTGGGACCGGCCGGACTCGACGCCGAAGGCGGTCGGAAGGAGGCGGCGGACCTAATGCGCGGCGATCCGCGCCGGCTCCTTCGGGTTCTCCAGGGCGGCGACGCGGCTTTTCACCGCCTTCTGCACCTTCTCGAAGGCGCGCACTTCGATCTGCCGCACGCGCTCCCGCGAGACGCCGAATTCGGCGGCAAGCTCCTCGAGCGTCACCGGATCCTCGGCAAGCCGACGCGCCTCGAAGATGCGCCGCTCGCGGTCGTTGAGGACGTCGAGCGCCTCGATCAGGGCCTTGTGGCGATTGTCGCTTTCCTCGCTTTCGGCCAGCAGGCGCTCCTGGCTGGGCGTCTCGTCCACCAGCCAATCCTGCCATTCGCCGGAATCGTCGTCGCGGATCGGCGCGTTGAGCGAGGCGTCGCCGCCGAGCCGGCGGTTCATGTCGACCACGTCCTGCTCGGTGACGCCCAGCCGCTTGGCAATGAGCTTCACCTGGTCGGGCCGCATGTCGCCATCGTCGAGCGCCGAGATTCGGCTCTTTGCCTTACGCAGGTTGAAGAACAGCTTTTTCTGGTTTGCCGTGGTGCCCATCTTCACCAGCGACCACGAGCGCAGGATGTATTCCTGGATCGCAGCCTTGATCCACCACATGGCGTAGGTCGCAAGGCGGAAGCCCTTGTCGGGCTCGAAGCGTTTGACCGCCTGCATCAGTCCCACATTGCCTTCGGAGATCACCTCGGCGATCGGCAGGCCGTAGCCCCGATAGCCCATGGCAATCTTGGCGACGAGCCGAAGATGGCTGGTCACGAGCTTGTGCGCGGCTTCGCGATCGCCGTGCTCGCGCCAGCGACGCGCCAGGATGTATTCCTCCTGCGGTTCCAACATGGGGAACCGCCGGATTTCCTCGAGATAACGAGCAAGGCCGGATTCGGCTTTGAGGACCGGCAAAGCGGCAGCATGGGCCATAACAGCGCCCTCCTTAGTGCCCCCGATCGATCGGCAGGCGGTTTGCGCCGTCGCTCCCCGAGCCGACGGCGCGCGGGTCATGTTGCGACCGCGAAATCGCTGGATCGCGGGCGCAACATAGCGGACCGGCGGAGCGAAGGAAAGGATGCCCGCCGTCACGTCGTCGTGACCCCGGCCGGTGCCCGGCATTCCGCTCAACCCACTGGTTCTGCAGAATTATTCCGGCGAGCGCGGGTCGCTTTCGCGGCCCTGGCCGGCCAAGGCCTGGGTTAAACGACGCAAATCGTCCGGCAGTTCCGAACGGAACGCCAGTCTTTCTCCGCTATAGGGATGGTGAATGACCAGGAAATAGGCATGCAGGGCTTGTCTGCCAAGTCCCGCGAGCGCAATGCGTGCTTCCGGCGTCAGCTTTGCCGCCTTGGTCCGGAAACCGGCGCCGTAGGTCGAATCGCCCAGGAGGGGATGTCCGGCATGGGCGAGGTGCACGCGAATCTGGTGCGTGCGGCCGGTCTCGAGCCGGAGGTCGAGGAGGCTCGCCACCGGCCTTCCATCCGCCCCGCGGTAGCATTCCAGCATCTGCCAGTGGGTGACGGCGGCGCGGCCGCCTTCGCGCACCGCCTGCCGATCGCGGGCGTGCGGATGCCGATCGATGGGGGCGGCGATGGTTCCGCGCGAGCGGTCGGGCGCGCCCCAGACCACGGCGAGATAACCGCGCTCGAGCCCGCCGGCGCTTTTTTCGGCGAATTGCCGGCTGAGCCCCCGATGCGCCCGGTCGGTCTTGGCGGCAACCAGCAGGCCCGACGTACCCTTGTCCAGCCGATGCACGATTCCCGGGCGCCTCACGCCGCCGATGCCGCTGAGGCTTTCGCCGCAATGGGCGATCAACGCATTGACCAGCGTGCCCGTCGCGTGCCCAGGGGCGGGATGCACGACGAGCCCGGCCGGCTTGTCGATGACGATGATGGCATCATCTTCGTAGACCACGGCGAGCGGAATATCCTCCCCCGCCGGCGCGGCGGGTTCCGGCGCAGGCAGGATGACGTCGATACAGTCGCCGCGATTGACGCGTTGCGCCGGATCGCGGATCGTGCGACCCGCGACCGCGACCCGCCCGGCGAGGATCAGCGTCTTCAATCGCGAGCGCGACAGCGCGGGGATGTGCGCGGCGAGCACGCGGTCGAGTCGGAGGCCCGTTTCCTCGGTCGCGACGACGACTGTTCTGGCCGCTCGTTCCGCCATGGCTCAATCGATGACTGACGCTTCGCCTTCCGATCCGCAAGCCGCCGCGACCATCGCCAAGGTGCGACGGTTGATGGTGATCGCGAGCCTTACCACCTTTCTTGCCTTCGCTTTCGTGCTCGCAGTCATCGGCTACCGACTTTTCCGGGGAACGGGAAGCGCACCGGCGCCGCCGGCCGAACTGTCCGCCACGCTCCCCGCCGGCGCCAAGGTCGTTGCCAGCGCCGTGGGAGACGGCCGCGTGGTACTGACGATCGAAGTGGGCGGCGCGCTCGAGCTCCGCAGCTTCGATCTCGACACGCTCAAACCGCTGGCCGTGCGCCGGCTGGACACGAATCCGTAGCACTGCGCATCGCCGGCTACCGCCCGCGCGGGGGCATGCATCATGATCCCCTGATGGTCTCAAGCACGGGCAACAGATAGCCGATGAATTTCTGCGGGTCTTCGCTCATCGGAAAATGTCCAAGTCCCTCCATGATGATTGCCTCGGCGCCGGTACGCCGAGCCACTTCGCGTGTCCCCTCGGCCGTGCACGAATAGTCGTATTCGCCGGTGAGCAGATAGAGCGGACAGCGCCTGATGTCGATCTGGCCGATCCGGTCGCGGATGTCGCCTTCGATCATGTAGAAGTTGAGATCGCCTTTGAACACGCCGGGTCCGCCCTGCATGTAATGCCAGAGCGTCTCCCAGCGGCCTTCGTTCGGCGCCGTGGGCGCGATGAGCCCCGATACGATGCCGGCTGCGACCATGCCGCCGTCCAGGTCCGGCCGATCGAGCCAGGCGAGGTCGTAATAGGGCGCGGTGTAGGCCGCCGATTCGAGGCCGATCAGCGCGCGGAATCGCTCCGGCATCTCACAGGCGAGGTGCAGCACGATGCGTCCGCCGATCGAACAGCCCATGACGACGGGTTTGTGGAGCTCGAGCGCCTCGATGATCGCGACGATTAAACGCATATAGTCGCGCGAGGTGAGGCTGTACTCGCCGTGCTGCCAGCCCGGGGGCGGCGATGACTTGCCGTGCCAGGGCATGTCGAAGGCAATCACGCGGAAATTCTTCGTCACGCGCGCGTCGTTCAACAGCCCACGATACTGGCGCGCATCCGCGCCGGCAGTGTGCAGGCAGAGAAGAGGGATTCCCTCGCCCGCCTCTTCGACATAGATCCGGTGCGGCTTGCCGTCGAGTTCGAGGCGGAGGTAGCGGCCGATGATCGGTTCGAAGCGCGGGCTCATGACGCGGCCTCCCGACGCGGTGCCGCGATCACCTCCTTGAAGTAGAGGAGATTGGCCATGAAAGGATGAAGATCGCCCTCGATCCGCATGAGCTTCTGTTTCACCAAGGCGAACACATCGGTGAAGCCCAAGGGTGGCAGCGGTTGCCAGAATTTCTCCCAGACGGCGCGCGACGCGCGCAGTGCGAACGCATAGTTGGGGGTGATGAAAGGGCCGGGCGTAACGGTGGCCACGCGTCCGCGCTCAATGCGGATGAGCGTGTCGTGATCGTCGATCGCGATCAGGAATGTGGTGTCGACGAAGCGACCGCGGCGTACCAGCGCGGCATCGGCGTTGACGTATTTCGGAATGGCCTCGAGCATGGATCGACTCCTTCTTGGCAATATCGGCCCGGAATGTCGCACTGCCCTGCCGCACGCGCGATGTGCGCCGTTCCGCGCATGGCGCTGGCGGCATGGCCGATCGTCTGTCGTGAAGGCGCATCGGCGGCAGACGGCATCCGCAGGCGAGCATATCGGAATGGCAAGCGGCATCGCCCCGTTTTCCGGCGAGACACCGCGGGCGCTCGTCGGCCCCGGCAATCCCCGCGGCAGGATCGCCCGTGCTTGCGCGGGGGCGGGATCGAGGTTATGTCGACATGCCTCCGCGGAGCTCCCTTCGTCTAGCGGCCCAGGACGTCGCCCTCTCACGGCGAAAACAGGGGTTCGAGTCCCCTAGGGAGCGCCAATCTTTTCAATGACTTCCGCGCGGGCGGCCGAGAACAGAACCGGGTGTGGGCATTGCTTCGGGAAGGCGGAGGGCTGCGGGCGTGCTTGCCGGGCGAGTTGCCGCTGCGTCGGATCCGGTCTCGAATTCTTCATCGGTCAATTGCATCGGTCCGTTGCGCCACCCGATGATGATTGCGGCGAAGAGGATGTCGGTCAGGAAGTTTCCGGTGAGCCCATCGCAGCGCGCGGCGATGCGGGGGAAGTTGTTAAGTCGAGTGACCGTCCATTCCATCGGATTGCGGTGCAAGAGCCTGACCAACTGCTGGCCTCGGACTTCAAAGGCATCGATGGGGTCGGGGCAGACCGCCAGAACATCGGCGACATGAGCGACATCCCCTTCGGCAGGGACGGCAAGATCAAGGCCTGGGTCGCAAGGGTCGGCGGCTTCCTCGGCATGGGCGCCGGCGCGTTAGGTTATGTCGGGTCCGACGACGGCCACATCGTGCAAGATGCGCCGGAGGACAAGTGCGTACGGCACGCCGGCCTATCCTTCCGGCAAAGCAAGACCGACATCAAGTCGCGCTCGATCAGCATCGCGCCGTCAACCCCGGTCATGAATTCCGCTTTCCGAACTTTCCACGGCGGCACGTCACGGCGGTGATCGCGCTGTGCCGATCGATTATGGCGTGACTCGACATCAGCAGCGATGCCCTGCTCGCACATTCCGACGTTGCACCATCGCGCAAGCGGGGTCCGGGTGAGAAATTTTCCCTCGCGTGCTCGCACACGAATCCGGCATCGCCCATCGCGTGCGTCCGCCGCCGATCAACACGGACAGCGTGAAGCTGCTCCCGGGCAACCGCGGCGGGGCGGTCGTTCGCCTGCAGCGGATGCCGGCGGCTGACGGTTAGGGGATCGAGGAGACCGGCCAATACGACGATGCGAGGCGCCATGCAGTGATCGCTCTCCGGCATCATTTCCGGCCAGCGCGTCGACGGCATCGTC
>Ga0209061_1004125_pt1 | contig 14444 bp, 14 predicted proteins | sample Coa_R1_10_FD_187157 | JGI IMG/M metagenome (GOLD analysis project Ga0209061, IMG submission 187157) | Surface soil microbial communities from Centralia Pennsylvania, which are recovering from an underground coalmine fire - Coalmine... | ecosystem: Environmental > Terrestrial > Soil >...
CTTGCCCGACTGGAACCAGCGGTAGGCGGTCACGGGGTGGATGCCTTGCTCGCGCGCCCACTGCTTCAAGTTGATGGAAGTGGATTGTAGTGTATAGGCGCGTCAGCTGTTGTTAACCCCAGCCTCTCCCGGATGGCCGGGTTCCGCTCGGCCAGGAGAAGGAGCGCCGGTGGCGCAGCGGCGCCAGCACCCTACGCTCAACCACCTGGCCCCCCCACCCCGCACGCGGCCTTGTCGCGTAGATGCCGGGCCCGGTGGGCAGGGCGACCACGCCATCGTGACGGGTCGGGTCGAGGTGGCTGGGCTCGGGATCAGGGGTCGCCGACGCCGGCCCTCAGGCTGTCGGGGACCACCAGCTTGGGCGCGCCCCCATCGCACTCGAACGGCACGTGCACGCCCAGCCAGCTCCGCGGGCCCCGGCCCCGCACCGTCTCGGCGCAGGGGTGGCCGCCGGCCCCCAGCACGGCCACGAACCCCTGCGCCGGTCAGATCTCGCCGCTGCCGGGCTCGACCCAGGGACTTGGCACCGTCGTCCTCGCCAGCCCGGGGCCGAGGCCGACCCCACGAAGGAGCTCCCCCCGGAACGCGTTCCGATGGGGGCCCCGTGAGGGGTGCCACGTGATGACTCCTGCTCACCCAGCGGCAACGGGCTCAGCTCCCATCGATCCGAGGGCTCGAAGGTGCCCAACCCGCGACGCGGGTCGATCTCCCGGCCAGCGCTCGCCTCCACGGCACGAGCGAGGAGATCAACCCGTGGAGGCCCAAGGCACGCCGCCGGGCAAGCACCATGGCCATGCCCACGAGGAGGCAGGACCCAAGCGGGCAGAGCAGGCGTCGCTGACTCAGCCGGCCGCGTCCGCCCGGGGTGGGGCCTGGGCTCGCAGGATGGCCTGCGACGACCGCCGACGCCGCCCGCTGGTGGCTCCCTCGGGATGGCCTGACGGGGCCCGGCGGCGGCCCCGTGCGACTCGCTCGGCGGACTCCCCCTGCTTCGTCTGCACGGCGTACACCTTGGCCTCGAAATCCTCGAGCATGGCCTCGCACTTCTGGATCCACGCCCGGGCGTCGGCCTCTCGGGGAGAGCCGAACCAGTCACGTTCGCGGACATGGTCGAACCAGGAGCAGATCTTCTCGAACTCGACGCGAATCTCCTCCGCCTCTTCGTACGTGAAGTTCTTGCGGAAGGTCTCGAACTCGATCTCCTTCGTGAAGTTGACCTCGCAGTTCTCGATGATCTCGTCGTAGTGCTTGTTGGTCTGCTCCAGGAACTGGCGAGCGAGCTTGACCTCCTCCTCCGGGGGCAACTTCCGCAGGGGCAGCAGATGGTACTCCCCTCCTCCCTGCTCGATACGACTCAGGACTGTCGTCAGCTCACGTCTGAGACGGACGGTGTCCGGGAAGACGCAGACCGACTGCTGGAGGTAGATGGCCCCCATCTTCTTGAGCATCCGCCACACCGCGACGCGCGTAGCCGTCGGCTTGGCGGGGACCCGATACACCAGCAGCATGAAACGGCTCGGCCGCTGACGTGGGCCCTCCTCCTCCCCCTGCTGCGCGACAGGCCCCTCTCCAGCTTGGTGGGGCATCCCCCCCTCGTCAGCATCGTCATCGTCGGCCTCTCTCGACGAGGGCTCCCCCACGGTCTGAGTGAACCACTCAGCCATGCCCTACAATTGTAACACCTGTTTAATTTAAAAGCTGATCCTCCAGGGAGGCGAACCTCATGCTGAGACTGATCGCGGCTGGGGATTCCATGATCACCCGTCGGCTCTCACCGAGCCGTGACCGCGCCTTCCTGGACCTCGTCAACCTGATCCGTTCCGCCGACGCTGCCTTCACAAACTTTGAGATGGGTTGTCCGCGGGACCCGCTGATGCCCAACGTCAACCATCCGAGCGCCTTCCAGTACTCCAAGCCGTTCGTGCTGGACGAGCTCAAGTGGTGCGGCTTCAACCTCATCGGCGCCGGGAACAACCACATCGGCGACTACGGGCCGAAGGGGCTCATGGACACGCTCGAGGAGATCGAGGCTCGAGGGCTGGTGACCGCGGGCGCCGGGGCCAGCCTCGGCGAGGCCAGGGCCCCCGGCTACCTCGACACGGCCGGCGGCCGCCTCGCCCTCCTGGCCGCGAGCTCGACCAACGTCGAGCACGGGATGGCGCTCGCCCGACGCAGCGACATGGACGGCCGCCCAGGGGTCAACCCGCTGCGCTTCGAGGTCAGCTACTACCTCGACGAGGCCCGGTACCGAGCACTCGTGGACATCGACCAGGCGCTCGGCACAGCGGCGACCACCCGACACCGGCAGGAGTTCAGCGCGCTGCACGGTCGGAGCAACCCGGACGCCCTGAGCTTCCTCGGCGCCAACTTCTTCCGCGGCGACACCTGTCGGGTGTCGACCAGGCCACGGGCGGCGGACCTCGACGCCCTCCTTCGGGGCATCGGCGCCGCCCGTCGTCAGGCCGATCTGGTCGTGGTCAGCCTCCACGCCCACGAGGGACCAGCCAACGACCTCAACTCCGACACGCCCGCCGACTTCATCGTGGAGGCGGCCCGGCGAGCGATCGAAGCTGGCGCCGACGCCGTCCTCGGGACGGGTCCCCACATGCTCCGGCGCATCGAGATCCACCAAGGGAAGCCGATTTTCCTGTCGTTGGGCAGCTTCGTCTTCCAGATCGAGACGGTGCAGCGGCAGCCCGCGGCTGCCTACGAGAAGCACGGCCTGGGGCCGGATTGCCTGCCCCCCGACGTCACCGACGCCGTCGGGGCCGTCCGGGAGGGACCGCCTCGTGGCTTCTGGGACCGGCGCATGTGGACCAGCGTGGTCGCGGACTGCCGCTTCGAGGAGGGTCGGCTTCGCTCGCTCGAGCTCCATCCGATCGACCTGGGCATGGAGCTCCCGCGGCACGTCCGAGGGGCCCCGGTGCTGGCCAGCGCCGAGCGCGGCGAGGAGGTCCTGCAGGGCTTGGCCGCCCTCTGCCGGGAGAGCGGGGTCGAGATCACGACGGAGCGCGCCGGCGACCGCGTCGTCGGACGCCTGCGGCTCTGACCCGGGACGGCTGAGCACGGGCGTCAGGGGACGATCGGTCGAAGGCGAACGGCGCCCCCGAACCTGGGAACGGCCCCGGCCCCGCGGACCCGAAGGTCGTCTCCCCCGGTCGCGCCGGCGTCGAGGCCGCAACGAGCGGGGCCAGGTGGCGGGACGGGTCAGGCTGGGTTCCTGAGCGGCTCCCCACGCAGGGCACGGGCGACCTCCTCGGCGGCCTTGGTCTGCAGCTCGCGTCGCGCCTCAACCGAGAACCAGGCGACGTGTGGCGTGAGCAACAGGTTGGGTGCCGAGCGCAGCGGGTGATCGGCGGGCAGGGGCTCCAGCTCGGTCACGTCCAGGCCAGCCCCGGCCAGGTGGCCCGAGCGGAGGGCCTGGCCGAGCGCCACCTCGTCGACCAGGCCGCCCCGCCCGACGTTGATCAGGACCGCACCGGCCCTCATGGAGGCGATCCGGCGCGCGTCCAGCAGGTGCCAGGTGGCGGCGGTGAGCGGGACGTGAAGGGAGACGAAGTCGGACCGCGCCAGCAGCTCCTCGAGCGTGAGGGGCTCGACCTCCGCCTTGCGCATCTCCTTGGCGGCCACCAGTGGGTCATGGGCGGCGACCGCGAGGCCCAGGGCGAGCGCCTTGCGGGCGAGCTCGCCTCCGATCCGGCCGAAGCCCACCACGCCGAGGCGGAGCGTGCTCAGACGCCGGATCGGGTAGCCGCCCGCGACGCCGCCCAGCTGGCGGTGAAGCGCCAGCAGCAGGGCCAGGGCATGCGTGGAGACCTCCTCCACACAGTAGTCGGGGACGAAGCCGACCACGATCCCGCGCCGGCGGGCGGCCTCGACGTCGATGTTGTCGACGCCGACCCCATAGCGCACGATGGCCCGACAACGTAGACGAGCGATGCGCACGGCGTCGAGCCGGAACCGAGCGCCGATCAGGATGGCGTCCGCCCGCTCTGCCTCGCTCAACACCTCTGGCTCAGGCCGCCCGCGCAGGTCGACCAGCTCGGCGCCCAGCGGCTCCAGCACCGCCCGCTCCGCCCCCAGGTTTGGGAAGCGGTGGTCGATGACCGCAACCCGTGCCGGCAACGCGGTCAGCCCCGGGCTCGACGCACGCGTCCGGTGGTGGCGTCGAGCGGGTGCGGGGTGGTCACCAGCCGCTCGTCGAAGGGATAGGTGGTGTAGATGTCCGGGTCGCCCTCGGTCACCACCAGGTTGTGCTCCAGACGGACCCCCCCAACCCCGGGCTGTCCGGCATAGGGCTCGAGGTTGAACTGCATCCCGGGCCGAAGGACGAGCGGATCCTCCTTGGAATGGGGGCTGAAGTACGGCGGCTCCCAGGGCGCCACGCCGGAGCCGTGGCCGAGCGAGTCGAGGACGTAGGGATCGGCCGCCGCGAAGACGTCGGCCGTGGTGTTGCCAGGGCGGGCGGCGGCGCAGGCGCTCCAGAGCGCCTCGTAGCACCTCTGATGGAGATCCATCTGCGCGGGCGTGGGCGTGAGGTCGCCGCAGACCCAGGTTCGCGTGAGGTCCCCCCAGTAGCCGTTGAAGCAGCCGCCGATGTCGATGATGACGAGGTCCCCCTCACGGATCACGCGGTCCGAGGTGAAGCGACGGTACGGGGCGGTGTAGGGGCCGGAGCAGACGATGTTGGAGCACTGCGTCCACTCGCTGCCGAGGGCGGTCATCCTCTGCCAGGCGGCGGCCAGCACCTCGCACTCGCGGACGCCGGGGCGCAGGGTCGCCAGGGCGGCGTCCATCCCCGCCTCGGTGATCGCGTTGGCCACCTTCAGGCAGGCGATCTCGTCCACCGTCTTGATGATCTTGGCCTCCATCAGGATCTTGTAGCCGTCGACGAAGCGGCTCTTGGGGAAAGCCCTCTTGAGGTGCTCCTCCAACGTCGGCCCCCAGAGGTCGACGCCGATCGTCTTGCCGTTCAGGTCGCCGACCAGGCCACGCAGGAGCTCGGCCCACTTCCGGATCCCGACCTCCTCCCGGAAGTTGGCGCGGGGCTGGATCGCGTCAGTGGGCAGCCAAGGCATGCGCTGCCGGCAATGCTCATAGTCCATCGTGAAGAGCAAGGGGTCGCCGTCTGGGATGAGGACCACCGTGGCGTTGCCGAGGAGCGGGGTTGGCCCGAGGTGATGTCGGTAGCCGGTCAGGTAGCGGGCGTCCTCGGTCCGGAAGACGAAGAGCACGTCGGCCTCGGAGGCCCGGAGGGCATCCCTGGCCTTCTGGAGCCGCTCGCGACGCAGCCGGTCGAAGTCGATCCGCTGCTCCCAGTCGACGCCCATCATGCCGAGATCGACCATTCACCCTCCTCCTAAGCGATCGCTGGCCGCAGGGTGAGGTGCCGGCGATAGAAGTCGAGGGTCCGCCTCCAAGAATCGCAGGCCACCTCGTAGCCCGGGTTCTCGGGCCTCAGACCCGAGAGCCGGAGGAAGGCGTGGCCGACCCCCGGGTAGATGACGCACTCGAACTCAACCCCGCGCTCAGCCAGCCTGGCCGCCAACGTCCGCACGTTGTCGATGCCCACGCCGGTGTCCTCCTCTCCCCACAGGCCAAGGATCGGGCCATGGATCTCGTCCACCATCTCCAACGGGAAGACGAGATCGGTCCGACGGTACCGGGCGGGGAACCCGTAGTAGCAGACGCTCACCAGGTCGTCGCGATAGCCGGCGAGGTTGAGCACATAGGTTCCCCCCAGGCAGAAGCCGAGCGTGCCCGTGCGTCCGGCGCCCCCCGGCTGTCGCTGCAGGAACCCGATCGCCCGTTGGAGGTCGCTCATCGCCTGGACCTCGTCGAGGCGTGCGAGGCGCTCCCGGGCCACCTCCAGCGTCTGCTCGCGCAGCGGCTCCAGGCGGAAGAACAGGTCCGGCAGCAGCGCTTGGAAGCCGGCGACCGCCAGACGGACGGCGAGCTCCTCGTAGAAGGCGGTGCGACCGTAGACGTCGTGGATGACCAGCACGCCCGGGCCCTCGCCACGCTCCGGCCGGGCCAGGAAGGCGGGCATGGCGCCCTTGCTCGTCGTGACGTCGACCTCCAGGCGCTGGACCTCGGGAGCTTGCATCCCCTCCGGGACCTCAGGATGGCACATCGTCGCCATCGTAACATGGATAAGTAACAAACGTGATATGTAACAATCGTCAAAGCCTCCGGGGGCTCCGGGCCGGTGGCGACCGGGAGGGCGCGAGGGCGACGATCGGCCCATGGCGCTCAGCTGGACCTTCCGCGCCCGTCCAGGGGCCGAGCCCCAGGCCATCCCGTGTCGAGCCAGGAGGCGCCCGGCCCCCTCGACGTGCCGGGGGAAGCCTCCCGGCCGGCTCAGCACCGCCCGCTACCGGCGCTCATCCCCCCGGGTCGGAGGGGGGACCAGGCTCCAGCCGGCAGACGGTCGGCAAGGCGTTCAGGAGAAGATGGCGACACCGGCGGCGGCGGCCAACGCCAGCACCACCACCGACGGCAGGCGGCCACTGGCGACCAGGAGCGCGCTGGCGGCGACCAGCGCCAAGGTGGGCGGGTCGAAGCCGTGCGCCCCAACCAGGCGGAGCATCACGACCGGGAAGGTGGCGACGATCGCCAGGTTCAGCCCACGGACGAAGTCACGGATCGGAGCCAGGTCGCCGAAGCGGCGGTGCAGGAGCTCGATGGGCACGATCAGGAGCGGTGGCAACGTCGCGGCCACGACGGCCAACACCGCCCCCCACCACCCCGCGACCAGGAAGCCAAGGCTCACCACCCAAAGCCCGGTCGGGCCGGGGGCCACCTGCCCCACCGCCAGCGCGGCCCCGAAGTCGGCCTCCGTCGCCCAGTGGCGAGCGAGCAGGTCCTCATGCAGGCTGGGGAGGTTGCCGAGGCCGCCGCTGGAGAGCAGCGTGGCCTTGAAGAAGAGCCAGAAGAGGCCGAGCGGGTCGGGCACGCTCAGGCCCCGCTCAGAAGCCGGCGCGACCAGCCCAGCAGCGTCGAGGCAACCCCTGCCCCGAGCAGCACGACGAACACCGGTGGCCGCCAGAAGACCTGGGCGGCAAGGGACCCGAGGAGGACGGCGACACTGGCCATGAGGCTGAGCCGACCCTCGACGCGGCTGGCGCGCAGGGGCGGTCGCGCCAGCCGGACCGCCATCACCAGCCCCAGACCGGCAACACCGGCGGTGACCCCGCGCAGCGCGAGGGCGGCGACATGGAGGTGGCTGACCAAGGCGTAAGCGACGGTGAGCAGGACGGTGACCGCTGCGCTGGGCAGCACCAGCCCGGCGAGGGCCACCGCCGAGCCCGCCCCACCGGCCGAGCGCCAGCCGATCAGCACCGATAGGGCGAGCAGGTTGATCCCCGGCGGCAGCTGGCACATGCCCCAGGCTTGGGCGTACTCGGCCGGCGTCATCAGGCGTTGACGCTCGACAAAGGTGCGATAGATCAGGAGCTGGGTGGCCTGCCCGCCCCCGAAGGACTGGAGCCCGATCCCGGTCCACGTCCGAAGCTGTTGGAGGAGCTGGCTCACGGCAGAGTGTAGCCGCCGTCAACGGCGAGGGTGTGACCGGTGATGAAGGAGGCGCCGGGACCGGCCAGGAAGACCACCGCCGCGGCCACGTCCTCCGGGGTGCAGAGCCGGCCCAGCGGGATGTCGGCCGCCCGCCGGGCCTCGTAGCCGGGGTCGGCGAACTTGTCCTCGCGACCGGGAGTCCGGGCGCTGGCCGGGGCGACCGCGTTGACGGTGATCCCGTACGGCGCCCACTCCAAGGCCAGGGCCCGGGTGAGCTGCTCGAGCCCTGCCTTGCTGGCCGCGTAGGCGGCACGCTGCGGCCGGACCACCCGGCCGTAGGTCGAGCTGATGTTGATGATCCGTCCCTGGCGCCGGGCCATCATGTCGCGGGCGGCCGCCTGGGCCATGAGGAAGCTGCCACGGAGGTTGGTCTCCAGGACCGCGTCCCAGTCCTCAGGGCGATAGTCGAGGGCGTCGATTCGGAGCGTGGCGCCGGCGTTGTTGACCAGGATGTCGACCCGGCCGAGCTCAGCCACCACCCGCGCCACCCCAGCCTCGATGCTCGCCGGATCCCGCAGCTCGATCCCGACCCGCAACGCCCGGCCACCGGCGCTGGCGATCGCGTCCTCGGTCTCGGCAAGGGTGTCGGGGCGACGGGCGCTGATGGCCACGGCCGCGCCAGCGCGCGCCAGGCCAATCGCGATGCCGGCGCCGATCCCGGCCCGGGCCCCCGTCACCAGCGCCACCCGACCCTCAAGCTCCATGGCAGCAAGTGTTATACAGAACATCGGTTACTCTCGATGATGTGCGGGACTACCTGCGCCGCACCTTCGGGCTAGAGGGCAAGGTCGCCCTCGTCACCGGCGCCCGGGAGGGCATCGGCTTCGCCGCCGCGACCGCGCTGGCCGAGGCGGGCGCCCGGGTGGCGGTCACCAGCCGCAGCGCCGACGGCCTGTTGGCGGTGGTGGAGGCGATCCGGGAGGCGGGGAGCGAGGCGCTGCCGCTGATGATGGAGATGCGCGACCTGGCCAGTGTGCGATCCGGCATCGAGCGAGCCGCCGAGCACTTCGGTCGGCTCGACGTGCTCGTCAACAACGCCGGGGTCGCAATCCGCGCTCCCTCGCTCACCTACACCGAGGCCGAATGGGCCGAGGTCCTAGAGGTCGACCTCCGAGGTCCTTTCTTCGCCGCGCAGGCGGCGGCGGCAATCATGGCGCGCTCCGGGGGAGGCCGGATCATCAACGTGTCCTCGGTCTTCGCGCACAAGGCGATGGGCAGCCGTGCCGCCTACGCCGCGAGCAAGGCGGGGCTGGAGCAGATGACCAAGGTGCTGGCCGTGGAGTGGGCCAGTCACGGGATCACGGTCAACGCGGTGGCGCCAGGGACAGTCCTCACCCCGAGCCGCGAGCACCTCTTCGCGACCCCGGAGGCGCTCGCCGAGCGGCTTCGGATCATCCCCCTCGGCCGCCTTGGGAGGCCCGAGGACATCGCGCCGGCGATCCTCTTCCTGGCCTCGCCCGCCGCCGCCTGGATCACCGGCGCGGTGATCAACATCGACGGTGGGATGCGGTTGTAGGGTCGCGCCACAGCCCCCTCGGGGGAAGGGCCCCTCGCAGACCCCCGGCCGTCGGCCGCGTCAAGACCCTCGCGCTCCACCACGGAGGGATGCCCCCCAGCCGCGGCTCAGCCAGGAGGCCCGGATCGAGGACGCGGGCCCGGCCAGGCCCGAGGAGGGGTCAGACCCAACGATCTCCGGCCGCCGATCGGCGCGACCAGCACCGCCGGTAGGGTCGGGATCGAGGCCCTCTCCATCGACTGAGACCTCCGGTCGTCGGAGCCAAGGGCCCTTTGGCCTCCCCCTCGCGAAGCCCTGGGAGAGCTCCAAGGTCGCTTGGCTTCCGGGCGAACCGGGGGTGCCACCGGCGGCTCCGGCGGGACCAGGGCTCGAGGTGGCCCTCGGCCAGGGGCGTGGGGGCGCCGATCTGATGCCCGCTTGGAGCACGCCGGCAGAGGCGAACAGCCGCCCCCCGTCGGAGAGGTCCGGGGAGGTTCGGCCTCGGCAAGGCTGAGGCCCCCTTCGACCCGGCAGCGCCATCGGGAGCCCCGGGGTGGACACCGGCCCCGTCGGGGGCCGCCCCAGAGGCAACCACCTGCCGGGCCGGGAGTGATGAGCACCGGGCTGGCCAGCACCGTGGGCAACAGCGCGCCTTCGTCGATCGGGTGGGATCACCTTCCCAGAGGCGGTCATCCCTTCCACGGTCTGGACATTTGACGCCGCTCAGGGCGGTCGTCAGGCCTCCTTGGGCCCCCAAGCCCCCGGCTGTGTCCCCACGAGCCCCAGGGGTGGGTCGCCAACGTCCGCTCGTCGCCATCTCCCTTCATCACCGTTTCCCTTCATCACAACGACCCTCTAATCGGCCGCGGCTAGCATGCGTCCTGTGAGCCACAGCTTCCCCTCTCACCTCTCACCACCCATGTCATCAGCATCTCCTCAACGGACGCGTCAGGTCCGAGCTTTGGTGCTGATCGTCGTCGCCGCGATGCTTTCCCTGGCCGGCTGCACGGGCGGCGGAAGGGAGGCTGTCTCTGCGAGCCCACATCGTTCGGTTGACCTCTCCATCTACACGTACATGCCGCTGGCGAGCCCAGCTGCTGACTCCCTCTTCGCTGGGTTCGTGGCTGACTTCGAGCGCTCCCACCCCAACGTTCACATCACGACCATGAAACCGGCCACGACGGCCTCGATCTTCGCCTCCCTGCAGCAGGACATCTCCGCCGGCAACGTCCCCGACGTGGCCCAGGTCACCTGGGATGAGCTTCGCTACGTCGTCTCCCAGCTCGGAGCTCAGGACCTCGACACGATCGTCGGGGCCGACGCCCTACGTGCAGAGTGGGGAGGTCCCTATCCCTACAGCCAAGCCGTCACTCGGCTCGGGGTCGTGAACGGCAAGACGTATGTCGTGCCCTGGACGGTTTCGACACCGATCCTGTTCTACAACGCCAACCTGTTCCGTCAGGCCGGCCTTGACCCGACGCACCCGCCAACCACCTGGGCCCAGGTCAAGTCCGACGCTCTCACCATCAAGGCGAAGACGGGGGCCAATGGGGTTGCCACCGGATGCCTCGGTCAGGCAGCCGTCCCCTTCGACTGGTGCGCCCAGGCGATCGTGGACTCCGCCGGCGGGGGCGTGGTGTCGGCCGACGGCAGGCGGGTGACCTTCAACACCTCGGCCAACGTCGCCGCGCTGCAGGAGATGCAGGACCTGGCCAGGAGCGGGGCCATGGTCGACCTTACCGCGCCCCAGGAGGTGGCCGAGTTCGGCAGCGGCAAGCTCGGCATGCTCCTCACCACGGCGATCTACCAAGCCACCTTGCTGCAGGAGGCGGCGGGTCACTTCGACGTGCTCGCCACCGGGTTGCCCTCATTCGCGTCGCGCCCAGCGACCCCGACGCCGTCGGGGTCGGGGCTGGCCATCCTGACCCGGGACCGAGCGAGGCAGGAGGCGGCATGGGAGCTGATCCAGTACCTGACCAGCCCATCCTCCCTCACCCAGATCACCAAGAGGATCGGTTACGTGCCACTCCGTCCCTCGTTGGCGAAGGCGCCCGAGTACCTGGGCAGTTGGGCCAAGACCAGCTCGCTCGTCGACGTCAACATCGCCCAGCTCAGCCACATCGTGCCGCAACGCTCGTATCCAGGATCCCACTTTGCTCAGATCGAGCTTGACTTCGTCAACGCCACGGAGGCGATCGTCTTCGGAGGTGAGTCGGCGAGGTCGGCTTTGGACCAGCTTCAGTCTGTGGCCTCAAGCCTGGGCTCCCAATGATCGGTATATCGACCCGCCGCTCACAGACAGCTCCACCCCCTGGTGACGGCAGGCCATCTCCCATCTTCCTCGACCATGTGACGCATCGCTTTGGACACATCGTTGCCCTCGACGATGTCTCGCTGGAGGTCAAGGCCGGGGAGTTCATGGTCCTGCTGGGCCCGAGCGGATGCGGGAAGTCGACGCTCTTGCGGGTGGTCGCCGGCCTGATCGCGCCCACCAAGGGACGGGTGATCGTCGGCGATCGTGACGTCACCTCGCTGCCCCCCAAGGACCGCGACCTGGCGATGGTGTTCCAGAGCTACGCCCTCTACCCACACCTCAGCGTCCTCAAGAACATCGAGTTCGCCCTGCGTGCGCAACGGTTGCCACGGGCAGAGGTCGAGGCACGCAGCCTGGCGGCGGCCGAGCAGCTTGGCCTCTCCGGCGTGCTCAACCGCAAGCCGCGAGAGCTCTCAGGCGGGCAGCGCCAGCGGGTGGCATTGGCCAGGGCGATGGTCCGGAATCCGCGCGCGTTCCTGATGGACGAGCCGCTGTCGAGCCTCGATGCCCAATTGCGGGCAGCGACGCGGATCGAGCTGTCGGAGCTCCACCGGGCCTTGGGGACGACCTTCGTCTACGTGACGCACGACCAGCTCGAGGCCATGGCCATGGCGACCCGGATCGCGGTGATGAACCGGGGCAGGATCGAGCAGGTGGGCACCCCCGGCGAGGTCTACGACCAGCCGGCGACGACGTTCGTCGCCCAGTTCGTTGGCTCGCCGCCCATGAACCTGATGCCGGCCTCGATCGGGAGCCGATCGGGGAAGGTCCGGCTTCGGGTCGGCGAGTCGGAGGCGACCCTGTGGGACGGCGACCTTGAGCCTCGAGCGGTGGTGGTCGGGGTGAGGCCCGAGCGCCTCCGCAGGGGTGGGGAACGCGGGGGCCTCGCCCTTGGGGTGATGGTCCGATCGGTGGAGAACCTCGGCAGCGAGGAGGTGGCGATCTGCGAGCACCGAGGCGAGCGCTTGCTGTGGAAGGGACCTCGTCCCATCGAGGTCATGCCCGGCGACGAGCTGGTCCTGCACGCATCGAGCAACGATCTCTGCCTCTTTGACCCGGCCAGCGGCCGCCGTCTGATGTGGGTTCCGGATGCGGCCCCACAGGAGAGGCCGGTCGCGATGGCCTCGGGAGCTTCCCTCACTCGGCGGGGGTGAGATGCTCGTCGCCCACGCCCCTGTGGAGGAGGTCGCCCCCGACGCCCTGCCGGCGCCGCCCCGCCGCCGATGGGCCTCCCTGGCCCGTCAGATGCCGCCGTACCTCTACCTGACCCCGGCACTGGTGGTGATGGGGGTTTGGGTCTATCGCCCTCTGCTGCTGTCCCTCACCTGGGCCTTCTACCGCTGGAACCTGCTGCCCACCCGCCCCAGGGTGTGGGTGGGGCTCACCAACTTTCGCCAGGTCCTGACCCAGCCGCAACTGTGGCAGGCCCTCGAGGTCACCGGCCTCTACCTCCTCGGGATGGCCGTCTTCCTGGTCGGCGTGCCGGTGGCGGCGGCCGGGCTGAGCGAGGGGACGACGCACGGCCGAGGCCGCAGGCTCTATCGGGCCGCCATCTTCGTCCCGGTTCTGGTTTCGCCCGTGGTCGCCGGGACGCTCTGGAGCTTCCTGCTGGCCCCCAACGGCGGCATCGTCGACCGCCTGCTCGGCCATCTGGGGATGGGTGACGTCAACTGGCTGGTCGAGCCCGGCCCCGCCAGGGCGGCGGTGGTCCTGGTCGCCGGCTGGAAGATGGTCGGCCTCGCCGTGCTCCTCGTCGAGGCCGGCTTGGCCGGGATCAGCGCTGAGTACCTAGAGGCGGCCGCGGTCGACGGCGCGTCGAGGTGGCGGAGCTTTTGGAGGGTGACCCTTCCCCTGCTCTCACCAACGGTGGTGCTCCTGCTCATCGTGACGCTCCTGCTCACCCCACCGATCATCTTCCCCCTCGTCAACTCTCTGACCCAGGGAGGCCCGAACGGAGCCACCACCGACATCTACTACTACGTGTACGTCAACGGCTTCAACAGCGCGGATGTCGGCAACGCCTCGGCGGCCGCGGTGCTCTTCTTCTTGGCCTTCATCCCCGTCGTGCTCGGCGGGGTCCGTCTTTTGGAGAGGCTCAGCTTTCTCGACCGCTAGGGAGGATCCCGTGACGCTGGTCATCGACAGCCGAAGCTCGGAGGTGCCGGGACCTCCCTTGGGCGCCCCGGCACCGGCCCAGGGGCGTCGAGCGCAGCTCGCCCGTGGCCTCGGAACCGGCGCCGGGCACCTCGTGATGGCCTCCCTCACCCTGTTCACGCTGGGGCCGGTCACGTGGATGTACCTGCAGTCGTTCCGACCCGAGTCTGAGCTGCTGACGTCCCCGCTCTCCTTCGGTGACCTGACCCTGACCAACTATGCGGCGGCGCTGGCCGCGTTCCCCTGGCCGGTCGTGCTGGCCAACACGTTCGTCATGGCCAGCGTCATCACCCTCGCCCAGCTCTTCACCGGCTTGTTGGCCGCGTACGCCTTCAGCTGCTGGACCTTTGCCGGCCAACGGATCCTGCTCATCGCTTTCGTCCTCAGCTGGACCATCCCCTTCCACGTCACCATGCTGCCCAACTACGTGCTCCTGGTGAGGCTCGGCCTGGTCAACTCGATCGCCGGCGTCGCCATCCCACAGCTCTCCGCGGCGTTCGCCGTAATCCTGCTGCGCCAGCACCTCATGGCCCTCCCCCAAGAGCTGCTCGACGCGGCGCGGGTCGACGGTCGCTGCTCGTGGTCGACCCTATGGAGGGTCGTCGTCCCGAACCTGACCCCCTCCATCGCCGCCCTGGCCATCCTGCTCTTCGTGAGCTCGTGGAACGAGTACCTCTGGCCGGTCGTGGTCTTCCACACCGGCCCCTCGGTGCTACAGCTCGCCATCCAGGGCTTCTTGAACGTCGAGGCCACCGACTACGGTGGCCTGCTGGCGGCCTCGGGGCTGGCCTGCCTCCCCCTGCTCGCCCTCTACGCCTTGCTCCAGCGTCGGGTGGTCGACGCGTTCGTGCACTCCGGCCTGCGGTGAGCGGTGGAGGGGGGAATCGACCCACTGTTGCTCAGGAG
>Ga0209061_1004126_pt1 | contig 14443 bp, 13 predicted proteins | sample Coa_R1_10_FD_187157 | JGI IMG/M metagenome (GOLD analysis project Ga0209061, IMG submission 187157) | Surface soil microbial communities from Centralia Pennsylvania, which are recovering from an underground coalmine fire - Coalmine... | ecosystem: Environmental > Terrestrial > Soil >...
CTCATGGCTGTGACCCTAACTTCCCAGGTGGCGTTCGGGGCTTGGCACACGCGGGAAGTACATGAGCCAGCCAGGCTTTAGGGTGGATCGCAAAACATCGACGGCAGCACATCAAGGGGCGGCGATGACGGAACTCCCCGATTGGGCTCGCCCACTGGACTTGGCGCCCAACCCTGAGGGTGGCTGGTTTAAACAGATGTGGCGCAGCGATGTGACCGTCAGTCAGTCCGCGTTGCCGCCGGACTACACCGGCCCGCGCAGCGCCGCAACGTCGATCCTGCTACTACTCATGCCCGGCCAGCCGTCGGCTTGGCACACCGTGCGCAGCGCCGAGCTGTGGCTGCACCACCGGGGTAGCCCGTTACTGCTCGATATTGGCGCCGAACGCCGCAGCGCCACAACGCATGTGCTTGGAAGTGACATTCTGGCCGGTGAGCGACCGCAGGTGCTGGTGCCGCCCCGCCACTGGCAGCGGGCACGCCCGCGCGACGACGAACCGAGCCTGGTCAGCTGCGTGGTGGTGCCCGGTTTCGACTACGCCGACTTCGCGCTCGGCGTCAGCGATTAGTGTCGCAACGACGATAGGTTGAACACCGCGCCAGTGGGATCTGCCGCTGACGCCAACCGACCGTACGGGGTGTCTTCGGCCGCTCGCAGCACCGCGCCGCCATTGTCGGTGATCGTTTGCAACGTCTTGTCGACGTCCTCGGCGCCGAAGAAGATGCTCCAGGTGGGCCCGGCATCGGGGTCATCGGTACCGACTGCCACCAGGGCGAGAAATCATCGCGGGCCGTCAGGCGTCGGCGAACACCCTGACGAATTTTTGCAGCGACTCGCGGATATCGCTCTTGAGAGCGCCGGCAACCAGCATGCCGATTGGCCCGAACAGGGCCGGACCGCCAAGGTGAACGTCGAAGCTGACGACCGAACCGTTGCCCTTGGGCTTGACCTTGGCGAGCAGCTTGACCTTGACACCGCCCACACCGTCACCGTTGAGGGTCATCGCTTCGGGCGGCTTGAAGTGAACGATCGTCCACTTGATCCGGTTGGGCATACCTTTGACCTCGACGATCGATTCGACCACGGTGCCCTTTTCCAGCTTTTCGGGCAGCTTGCTCCGCCATACCCGGTGAATGGTCAGCCATTCCTTGTAACGCGACAGGTCAGCGGCGTGCGACCAGGCCTCCTCGGGCAGCAACGGCACGTCGATTGATCCGGAGAGTTTGGCCATGGTCAGTTCTGCTGGTCACGCCCGTCGCCGACCTTGTCGGCGTTCTTTGCCAGCAGGTCTTTTGCCTTGTCCGGGAAACCCATGCACTGTCCTTTCCGTTGCCGACCCTACCGGTCGGGCATTGTGGCCGATCGCAGCGGCCAGCGACAAATCGCCGGGGCGCGGCGCATCACTCGGCCGCGCTCACCGTGTCGTGTGATGAAGCTCGAACCTCGTTGAGTCGCAGCTAAAACGGTGGTGGGTCGTCGTTGTTGTCGGGTGGGGGCAGGTTGAAGTAGTTGGGGTATTTTTCTCGGCGGGCGAGGCGCGCTTGCCGGTTGTGGCGGCGTTCGGTGGCGATGCGCTGTGCGCGGTCGTGGGCGCGGGTGCGCCGGCGTTTGGGCATCATCGCGCTGCGGTCCCCGCAGTAGTGCTGGGGTGGGCTGGCTGGCGGGTCGGCTATTGCGCCGGTGGGTTGGCACAGGGCCGGGAACAGCAGCGCGCTGCCCGGGGTGGTGACATAGGTGTGCCCGGTCGGGGCGGTCAGGATCAGGGTGCCGTCGGGCAGTTGCTTGTCGCGCCAGCCCCAGAAGGTTTTCACCAAATGATGTGTGCGGCAATAAGCTTTGAGGTTCGACGCGTGGGTCGGCCCGCCCTGCGCGTAGGGGATCGTGTGGTCGAGGTCGCATTCGAATGCCGGACGGTCGCAGCCGGGCCAGCGGCAGGTCAGGTCCCGGCAGCGCACAAAATCGGCCAGCGCCTTCGACGGGGTGTATCCCGGCTCGGGCGGGGCATCGCCGGGATGCACCAGCGGCATCAGCTTGGCCGAGGTGGCCAGTTCTGTCACGAGTTCCGGTGGGAGCAGCCCATCGGCTGCCACCAGCGACCCGGCCGCGGCGCCGTTGGGCTGCTCGGCGATCAGGTGAAGTGTCACCGGGCTGGCGGCCGGGCGCGTGCCGGCCGCACAATCGGGGCGCCCGCAGCGGCAGCCCAGCCGATCGGCCCCGGCGGCGAGTGCGCCCAGCGCATCGGCGCGGCGCTGGGCACGGGTGCGCGGATCGTGGTCACACACCGTGGCCGCCAACGCGTCCAACCGCTTGTCCAGGGCCTGGGCGTCGGTGGTGAACACGGTGCCGTGGATTTCGGAGGTGCCGCCCTCGTCGCGAGGGCCGATCCAGACCTGCCGATCGGCTTGATATTCCTTGCGTCGGCGCACCGCCTCGGCGTCGGCTCGGGCGACGATCTTGTCGACCATCGCAGCCAGCCGGGCCCGGGTCAGCGACGGCCAGCGCGGCACCGCCATGGCCAGCTTGGCATCCACCGCCGCCCGCACCTCGTGGTCGGTAATCAACTCGGTGCGGTACACGATCGTCTGGAACGTCCGATAGTCGATATCCCCGGCCGTGAACACCGCGCCTGTCTTGGGTAGCCGCTCGCGCATGGCCCGGGCATAGCGCAGCCGGCTATCGGCCAACGCCTGGCTGATCCGCAACGCGGCCGCGACCTCGGCGGCCACCGCCTCTTCGGTGTCGATCGCCCACTGCTCGGTTTCCGCACACCGCGACAACCGGTGGGCGAATAGCTCACCGATCGCGGTCAGCTGCGCGGCCGCCGCCCGATTCTCCGCCCGCCACGCCGCACAGATCTGACCCACCAGCGCCGCCGATTCCGGTGTGGTCGAGGGATGACGCCGCTCCCACATCTCATCGAAGCGGGCGATCACCGCCAACCGCGCCTCTTCATCGAACATGTGTGCGAGTATGCCATAGCGGTATGACAAAACGGGTGGCACTGTGGCCACGCCCGCAACCTGCGTAAAGCAGCACCGCAACAGCCCAAGATCGGCGCTGCGCGCCGTCCGCGGCCGGTGACATACGGGCCCGATGTCGACGCCGCGCTAACGGTCTGCTGGACAGTGCTCGCAACGCCAGCCAGCAAACGGCTCGCCCGCATGCTGGCCGAGCCCGTGGCAGTCCTGCGCCATTTCGCAGAGCTGATCATCGATGACGAAACTGCCGAACTATTGGTGTCAATGTCGGCGGCCACCATCGATCGCCGCCTGGCTGACCAACGAGCCAAATACCGGCTCAGGGGCGCCACCACGGAAAGAGTTCGCCGGGTTCCTCGGCGTCCACGCGCTCACCCGGCCTGGGCGCCGCAACCCGCACCTGCGCGGCGTCGGCGGCCGCGAGCAGCCGTTCGATTGGCTCGGCCCACGGATGCGGCGCGAGCCGGAACGTACACCAGTGGATCGGCACGAGAAGCCCAGAGCCCGACCCGGTGACGTCGAGGTGCGCCCGGACCGCCTCCTCGGGATTCATGTGGATATCCGGCCACGCTTTGTGGTAGGCACCGACCGGCATCAGTGTCACGTCGAACGGCCCATAGTCAGCGCCGACCTGAGCGAAAGTTTTGGTGTAGCCGGTGTCGCCGGCAAAATATGCGCGCCGGTTCGGGCCGATCACCACCCATGACGCCCACAGGGTGTTGTTGCGGCTGAAGAAACGACCCGAAAAATGCCGCGCCGGCGCACAAATCAGGGTGAGTTCGCCGACCTGGGTGCGTTCGAACCAGTCCAGTTCGATGACTCGTTGATCGGGAATGCCCCACGCGCGCAGATGAGCGCCCACACCCAACGGCACCACGAACGGGGCCCACTGACTGTGGGCCAACGCGATGACGGTGTCGATGTCGAGATGGTCGTAATGGTCATGGCTGATAACGATGGCGTCGACGGCCGGCAGCGCGTCCACTTGGATCGGCGGCGGATGCATCCGCTCGGGGCCGATCACATCGGAGGGTGAGCAACGGTGACTCCACACGGGGTCGGTCAGCACCCGGTAACCGTCGACCTCAAGCAGCGTCGTGGCGTGGCCGAACCAGCTGACCGCCAGCCGATCCGGGCCGCAGTCGATGACGCCCGGGCGGGCCAGCGGAATCGGCACCGGCGGACGGGTGGCGGCCAGACCGCCAATGATCTCCCGCAGGATGAGCTGCTGCTGCTCGCGGTCCGGGCTGAACAGCGATGCCGGGTCAATGTTGACAAAAGCACCGTCGCGAAAGTTAGGCGAACGCTCGGCCACCTTGCGAATTGCGGAAGGGTCTGCGCCGAGCGCGGCCGGGGCGCCGTGCAGTGCCCGCAGCACCCACCCGCCGGCCGCCAGCGTGGCCGTCCCCACCACCAGCCGCAGCGGTCCGCGCAGCATGACGGTCAGGCTCCCCGGAACTTCGGTGGTCGCTTCTGCATGCGAGCAACCTGGGCCTCGATCGCGTCCTGGCTGGCCCACGCCTTGTCGAACAGCTCCTTATGGATCGGCGCCGGGTCTTCGATGGCGCCGTCGTCGTTCAGCACTCGCTTGGCGTGCTGCAGGGCCAACGGCGCCAGGCCGGCGATCTCCGCCGCCCAGGCCTGCGCGTCGACCACCGTGCCGATCCGATTGGCCATGCCGGTGGCCAGCGCCTCTTCGGCCCCCAGCTTTTCTGCCGCGAGCAGCATCGCCCGCGCACGGCCATGCCCGACCAGCGAACACAACCGCCGAATGCTCCAGTTGTCAAGTGCCAAGCCATATTTCGATGTAGGAAATTGGAAGAACGCGTCCGGGGCCACTACCCGCAGATCGCATTGCATCGCCAGTTGCAGGCCCGCGCCGATGGCGGGTCCGTTGATCGCGCCGATCACCGGCATCGGCGCAGCATCCATTGCTTTGTGCAAAGCGATAAGCCGGTCCGGATAATCCGCGGCGAACGCGTCCCCGCTCAGGTCGGCGCCCGCGCAGAACACACTGCCCTGACCGGTCAGCACGATGGCGCGCACGTTCTCAGCCGTGGCCTTCTCGACGGCTTCGCGCAACTCCTCGACGAGCTCGGAGTTCAGCGCGTTTCGGCGCTCGGCCCGCTGCAGCTCGATGGTGGTGACGGCTTCGACGCGAGTGACACCGATCAACATGCGCGCCAGCCTAATGGGCAGTAGGCGATCCGGACGGGGCGGTGTCATGTTGCGACGGCGGGGTGCAAAGCCGCAAGAATCTAGGGGTGCCAAGCCAAGACGTCGTCGAGCCGACGGTGCGGACGCGTGACCGCATCGCGCTGCAGGCAGTGAATTTCTTCATGGCTGACATGGAGGCCGGCATGGGCCCTTTCCTGGGGGTGCTGTTGGCCGGCCGGGGCTGGACCACCGGCACCATCGGCACGGTCATCACCCTGGGCGCCATCGTCGGCATGCTCACGGTCGCACCCGCCGGAGCGTTGGTGGATGCCACCACCCGCAAGCGAGCCTGTGTCATCGTGGTCGGCCTGGCCGCTGTCGCGGCCTCGGCGGTGATCTTGACCACCCGGCACTTCTGGGTCGTCGCCGCCGCGCAGTCGGTCATGTGCATCTCGGGAGCGACGATCGCACCGGCGGTGATCGGCATCACCCTCGGCGTCGTCGGCCAGGCCGGATTCACCAGCCAGAACGGTCGCAACCAGGCTTACAACCATGCCGGCAACATGGCCGGTGCCGCGATCTCCGGACTGCTCGGCTGGATATTCGGCTACGCCGGGGTGTTCTGGCTGGCCGCCGGCTTCGCGGTGGTCACGATCGCGGCAACCCTGGCGATTCCGGCTGGTCGCATCGACCATCACATCGCCCGCGGCGAAGCGCTGAGCGGCGATCAGGCCCCGGTCAAGAAGCTGCGGGTGCTCCTCGAATGCCGGCCGCTGCTGGCGCTGGCCGCCGCGGTGACGCTGTTCCATTTGGGAAATGCGGCGATGCTGCCGCTCTACGGGCTGGCCGTGGTCGCCACCCACGCCAACCCGTTTACCACGGTCGCCAGCACCGTCGTCGTCGCCCAGGCGGTCATGATCCCCGCCTCGCTGCTGGCGATGCGGATCGCGCAAACCCGCGGCTACTGGCTGGCGATCCTTATCGCGTTCAGTGCCCTGCCCATCCGCGGGCTGATCGCGGCGAATGTCATCACCACCTGGGGTGTCATTCCCGTCCAGGTGCTCGACGGCATGGGCGCCGGCATGCTCTCGGTGGCGGTGCCCGGGCTGGTGGCCCGCCTGCTCGACGGCACCGGGCACATCAACATCGGTCAGGGTGCGATCATGGCCGCCCAGGGGCTCGGGGGCGCACTCAGCCCGGTGCTCGGCGGCTACGTCGCCCAAATACTTGGATTTCCAACAGCTTTCGCTCTGCTCGGCGCACTATCGGTGGGCTCGCTGATCATCTGGCTCACGTTCGGTCCGATGCTGCGCCGCGCGGGCAACCACCTGCCCGCGGTATCGGCACCCGCCGAGGTGACCTGAACAGGTTTCACTCGTCGGACGTCACCAGCTCCCAGTCCGGCGGCAAGCCTTGCGTCGTGGCCTTCCGGCCCCGGGCTTCCACGTGCACGGTCGCGCTGCCGAGCACCAAATCCGTCAGCGCGATCCGGCCCCACGCCGCCGGCAACCGCGGCCGCACCGTCAGCCGGCGCCCGGGCACGTCGGGCTCCAGTCCCAGAAACGACCTCACCAGCAGCAGCGGAGCCGCGCTGGCCCACGCCTGAGGGGAGCACGACGTGGGGTAGGGAACCGGGACGCTGAACTGCTGGCGCGGGAACCCGCAGAAGAGCTCCGGCAGCCGCGCCCCGAACAACTCCGCCGCGTCGAGTAGCCCGGTGGCCAACCGTTCGCCCAGCTCTACCGCACCCGGGAGGTGCCGGTACCGCAGCAGCCCCGCGACCGCGATCGCGGTGTCATGCGGCCACACCGAACCGTTGTGATAGCTCATCGGGTTGTAGGCACCCATGGTCGTGGCGAGCGTCCGCAGCCCGAACCCGCTGTCCATCTCGGGCCCTGACAGCCGTTCGATGAGCAGGGCGACGTGCTCGTCGGCGGCGATTCCGGTCCACAAGCAGTGACCGACATTGCTCGTCAACGCGTCGACGGGGCGCTTGTCCTTATCCAGCGCGATGGCGTACCAGCCCTGCTCCGGCAGCCAAAAGCTTTCCAGGAACTTCGCCCGCAAGGTGTCGGCACGCTGACGTAGCCGGTGCGCCAACTCCGCGTCGCCAAAGGCGTCGGCGAGGTCGGCACGCGTCAGCAGCGCGGCGTACTGGTAGCCCTGGACTTCGCACAGCGCGATCGGCGGCTCAGCCGGGCGCCCGGACGCGTCGTTGATGCCGTCGAAGCTGTCCTTCCAACCCTGGTGGATCAGCCCCAGGTCGGTGGCGCGCCGATACTCGATGAAGCCGTCGCCGTCCCGGTCGCCGTACTGCTCGGCCCACGCCAGCGCCGCGTCGGCAGCCGGCAGCAGTGACCGCACGATCGCCTGGTCGGCGCCCCAGCGCCAGCATTCGCCGAGCAGCATCACAAACAACGGGGTGGCGTCGATCGAGCCGTAGTACACGCTTCCGCCGAGCACATCCTCGCTGGCCGGACCCCGCCGAACCTCATGCAGGATGCGGCCTGGCTGTTCCTCGGTCACGGGGTCTTCGCGGCGGCCCTGGGCCCGCGCAAGTAGCCGCAGGGTGCCGATCGACAGGTCCACATCCAGCGGCAGCGCCATCCACGCGGTGAGCAGACTGTCGCGACCGAACAAGGTCATGAACCACGGTGCCCCCGCTGCCACGTACCACCGCTTGCCGCCGGTGTCGTGGATGAGCAAGGCGCCCAGGTCACTTTCGGTGCGCCGCAACACTTGTGCGAGCACCGGATGGTCGGTTTCGACCTTCGTCGCAGTGTCGCGCCAGGCCTCCAGTTTGCGCGCGGGTGCACTGGCCTCCAGATTCTCGCCGCGGTGCAGCCGGGGACTGAGCTTGCGGTCCGCCTCCGTCGGCTCGGCGACCAGCTCGATTTGACGCTGTTCACCCGACGGTACGACGATCCGCCACGCCAGAGAACCGGGTAGCACGATCGGGTCGCCCGTGGCGGTTATGGTCAGTCCCCGCACCGGGTCGGCGCGATCGCTCAGCACCAATTCGTTGTCGATGACGGTCATGTCTGCCGAACCGACCGATGAGCGACCTTCTTTCACCGCGAACAAATCGGCGAAGTCGGCATCGACCACCAGTTGCAGTGACACGACAGTGGTTTCGGAATCGAGGTTGTGCAGCGAAATGGTTTCCCGCATGCCGTCGGCGATCAACCGCTCCCGCACGATCAGCAGGGTGCTGTCGGTCCGTCCCGCTCTGGGCGCTCGGCGCAAAAGGAACTGCGCCGCAAATGCTTCCGGCGTGTGCACAGCCAGCGGCTCAGCAGTCTGACCATGCAAGCGCAGCTCCCACCTGGACAGCACCCGAGCGTCACGGAAGAACAACCCGTGCGGTCTGCCGGGCAGCACGTCGCCGTGCTGATCGGACAAGCAGAAGGTAGAGCCCTCAACCAGAGTTATGGTGTCGCCGCCCGAGCCGATGCGCGTTGGCTCGCCGACGTTGAAGGCTCCTGGGACGCTCATGCACTGACTTTCTCGTCAGGTTCAACATAGCGGACGGCCTCTATGATGTCTGCTTCGTTGCGGATTGCATGACGCCGGAGGACTTTTCGATAGATCTGCTCGTAGCCGTAGCCGAGCGCCGACACGTCGAAGTGAGCCATCACGTGGCGCCGGCACGCGGCTGGGTCAAGTGTACCGACCTGGCGAATGGCGGTCGCGAGCTCCTCAGGGCGGTCGCACACGAAACCCGTGACACCGTCGACGACAACCTCTGGCACGGCGCCCCCGCGCAACGCGACGACCGGCGTGCCGCAAGCCATCGCCTCGATCATCACGATCCCGAACGGTTCCTCCCACTGGATGGGGAACAGCAGGCAACGGGCGCCGCCCAGCAGCTTGCGCTTGCTGGCCGCGTCGGCCTCGCCGAACACGTGGTCGGTGTCGGTGAGCAGCGGGCGCACGCACGTTTCGAAGTAGACCTTTTCCGAGGGCTCGCTGCACTTGCCGGCCAGCACCAGCGGAATTCCAGCCTCGTGGGCGGCCTGCACGGCCAGATGCGCGCCCTTGTAAGGCGCGTAGCGTCCCAGGAACAGCGCATAGTCGCCTTTCCTGGCCTGGAAGGGCCAGTCCTTGATTCGCAGCGCATTGTGCACGCGCCCAACCCAATTCAGGTCGGGAGCCAGTTGCCGTTGCCGGTCACTGATGGCCACCAGCCCCACATCATCGCCCAGCTCGCGGTAGTAGGGGTAGAGGTCCTCGTCGATCGGGCCGTGCACGGTTGCCACCGTCGGCAGCCCGAGCGCCTGATAGGACGGCGCGTTGAGTGGCCCGGCGAAGGTGTGGTCGTGCACGATGTCGACCCCGTCGACCGCGGCTATCCGGGCGATGGCGCTGCGCACCTTCAGCGCGTGCATCACCTCGGGATAGGGCTCCCCCAGCCGCTCCGGCACGGTGCGATCCCACAGCGGGATGAACTTCGCGGCGGTGCCCGGATCCCCGGCGCCCAGCACGGTGACGTGGTGACCGAGGGCGACGAGCGTGTCGGCGAGATCGGCGACCACGGCCTCCACCCCGCCGTAGCCCTTCGGGGGGATATCGAAATACGGCGGTGCCGCCAACACGATTCGCATCGGACGCAACGGGTTGGTCACCCCCGGTCCGACCGTAGCTTCGACGACGAAGTCGCTGCCGCGCATCGATTCTCCCTCCCTTCGACCTCCACCACACGCGTTAGCACTCTCATCCGCCGAGTGCTAATTATGCTAGTCGGACCCGCTCTCGCCAAGTGGAAGCGGTGTCGCCGCACCAAATCCCACTGGCTACCCTCGAGCGATGCGCCGCACGGGAATCGACGAGCTGTGCGAGGCGGTGCTTGACGACGGCTCGTTCCTCAGCTGGGACACCACGCCGCAGCCGGTGCCGACCTCGCCGTCCTACGCCCGAGAGCTGGCCGCCGCCCGGGCTGCCACCGGCGCGGACGAGGCGGTGCTGACCGGGGAGGGGCGGGTTTTCGGCCGCCGGGTCGCGCTGGTGATGTGCGAATTCGGGTTCCTCGGCGGCTCGATCGGCGTGGCGGCGGCGGAGCGGATCACTACGGCGGTGCAGCGCGCAACCGCAGAACGGCTGCCGCTGCTGGCGTCGCCGAGCTCCGGCGGCACCCGTATGCAGGAGGGGACGGTCGCGTTCCTGCAGATGGTCAAGATCGCCGCCGCCGTCACCCTGCACAAGCGGGCGCACCTGCCCTACCTGGTGTATCTGCGGCACCCGACCACCGGCGGGGTATTCGCGTCGTGGGGTTCGCTCGGGCACGTCACCATCGCCGAGCCCGGCGCGCTGATCGGTTTTTTGGGGCCGCGGGTGTACGAGCAGCTGTACGGCGAACCGTTTCCCGCCGGCATTCAGCTCGCGGAGAACCTGCAGCGGCACGGGGTGATCGACGGTGTCGTGCCGCTCGAAGAGCTGCGGGACACGCTGGATCGCACCTTGAAGGTGCTCGTCGACGCGCCCGAGCCACCACCGCCGTTGCCGCCCGCCGAGCCGATACCCGATGTCGCCGCCTGGGATTCGGTGGTGGCGTCACGGCGACCGGACCGCCCGGGAGTGCGGCATCTGCTGCGGCACGGCTGCACCGAACAGGTGCTGTTGTCCGGTCTGCTGTTCGGCGCCGAGCAGGGCGAGGCGGCGACCATGCTCCTGGCGCTCGCCCGGTTCGCCGGCCAACCCGCCGTCGTGCTCGGTCAGCAACGCGTCGTGGGCGGCATCGTCGGTCCCGCCGCATTGCGTGAAGCCCGCCGGGGCATGGCGTTGGCCGCCGAACTGCGTTTGCCCTTGGTGCTGGTCATCGACACCGCCGGCCCGGCGTTGTCGGCCGAAGCCGAGCAGGGTGGGTTGGCCGGCGAGATCGCTCGCTGCCTGGCCGACCTCGTCACGCTGGAAACCCCGACGGTGTCGGTGCTGCTGGGCCAGGGCAGCGGCGGGCCGGCGCTGGCGATGGTGCCAGCCGACCGGGTGCTGGCGGCACTGCACGGCTGGCTGGCGCCGCTGCCGCCGGAGGGCGCCAGCGCGATCGTCTTCCGCGACACCGCCCATGCCGCTGAACTGGCTGCGGCACAAGGGATCCGGTCGGCCGACCTGCGCGCCTCTGGCATCGTCGACCGGATCGTCCTCGAGCACCCCGATGCCGCAGACGAGCCGATCGAATTCTCCAAACGGCTTGCCGGCGCCATCGCTGCCGAAGTGCACGCGCTGCGCGCTGTTCCCGACGCCCGGCGCATGAGGACCCGGCTGGAACGCTACCGCCGGATCGGGTTGCGCTGACCGTCGGCGGCGCGGAGCCCGGCGTCCCACCGCCGGGCGTCTCCTTCAGGCAAGATAGGCGGCATGGACACTGGTGTGACCTCACCCCGGGTGCTGGTTGTCGACGACGACTCGGACGTGCTGGCTTCGCTGGAACGCGGACTGCGGCTCTCCGGGTTCGAGGTGTCGACCGCGGCCGACGGCGCCGAGGCGTTGCGCAGTGCCACCGAAACCCGCCCCGATGCGATCGTGCTGGATATCAACATGCCCGTGCTGGACGGGGTCAGCGTGGTCACCGCGCTGCGCGCCATGGACAACGACGTGCCGGTCTGCGTGCTGTCTGCGCGCAGCTCGGTCGACGACCGGGTGGCCGGGCTGGAAGCCGGCGCCGACGACTACTTGGTCAAACCGTTCGTGCTGGCAGAACTCGTCGCGCGGGTGCGCGCGCTGTTGCGCCGCCGCGGCTCCACCGCGACGTCATCGTCGGAAACCATCACGGTGGGCCCGCTTGAGGTCGACATCCCGGGCCGCCGCGCCCGGGTCAACGGGATCGACGTGGACCTGACCAAGCGGGAGTTCGACCTGCTCGCGGTGCTGGCCGAGCACAAGACGGCGGTGCTGTCCCGCGCCCAGCTGCTGGAACTGGTGTGGGGCTACGATTTCGCCGCCGACACCAACGTCGTCGACGTGTTCATCGGCTACCTGCGGCGCAAGCTGGAAGCCGGCGGCGCACCCCGGCTGCTGCATACTGTTCGTGGGGTCGGATTCGTGCTGCGCATGCAGTGACGGGAAAAGACCCATGCCGCTATGAACTTGCTCTCCCGAATCTTGACCCGTACGCCCTCGCTGCGCGCCCGGGTCGTAGTCGCGACGGCCATCGGCGCGGCGATCCCGGTGCTGATCGTCGGCACCATCGTGTGGTTCGGGATTACCAAGGACCGTCAGTATTGGCTGGACCGCCGCCTCGACGAAGCGGCGGGTTTCGCGATCCCGTTCCTGCCACGTGGCCTCGACCAGATCCCGCGCTCACCCAGCGACGCCGACGCCATCATCACGGTTCGCCGCGGTGATACGGTGACGTCGAATTCGAGCATCACGCTGCCCAAGCTCGACCAGGATTACGCCGACACCTACATCAACGGAAAGCGCTACCGGGTGCGGACGGTGGATATCCCCGCACCGCAACCGATGTCGGTGGAAGTCGGAGCCACCTACGACGAGACGATCGCCGACACCAACGCTCAGCACCGCCGGGTGGTGCTTGTCTGTGCGTTCGCGATCGCTGCGGCAGCGGTATTCGCTTGGCTGCTCGCGACGTTCGCGGTGCGACCGTTCAAACGGCTGGCCCAGCAGACCCGTTCCATCGATGCGGGCGACGAAGCTCCGCAGGTTCAGGTGCGCGGCGCCACTGAGGCCGTCGAAATCGCCGAGGCGATGCGGGGGATGCTGCAGCGGATCTGGGACGAACAGAACCGCACCAAGGAGGCGCTCGCCTCGGCCCGCGACTTCGCGTCGGTGTCGGCGCACGAGCTGCGCACCCCGCTGACGGCAATGCGGACCAACCTCGAAGTGCTGGCCACCCTGGATCTGCCCGACGACCAGCGCAAAGAAGTCCTCAACGACGTGATCCGCACCCAGTCACGCATCGAGGCCACGTTGAGCGCGCTCGAGCGGCTGGCGCAGGGCGAGTTGTCCACGCGGGAAGATCATGTGCCGGTCGACATCACCGAGCTGCTCGACCGTGCCGCGCACGATGCCATGCGGGTTTACCCGAATCTCGATGTTTCGCTGGTGCCCTCGCCGACCTGCATCATCGTGGGGCTGCCAGCCGGGTTGCGGCTGGCCGTCGACAATGCGATCGCCAACGCGGTCAAGCATGGGGGCGCCACCCGGGTTCAGCTGTCGGCGGTCAGTTCGCGAGAAGGCGTGGAAATCGCGGTCGACGACAACGGCACGGGAGTGCCCGAAGAAGAGCGGCACGTGGTGTTCGAGCGGTTTTCCCGCGGATCGACGGCTTCGCATTCGGGGTCGGGACTGGGGCTGGCCCTGGTGGCCCAGCAGGCCCAATTGCACGGCGGCACAGCATCGTTGGAAAACAGCCCGCTGGGCGGGGCGCGACTGCTGCTACGCCTGCCCGCACCCAGCTAGCCCTGGTTTCGGCGCCGATCGTCCTTGCCTGCGGCGTCGTCGCCCCCCGTGGCTTGGCTCAGCGGTATCTCACGCTCGACGCGACGAATCATCAGCGCGAAGGTCAACACCACACCCAAGGCGAACGCTAGCGCGGTCAGCCACCAGTTCACATCACCCATCACTGTGCACCGGTTTCGCGTGCGCCGGGCAGATCCGCAATCGCTTGTTCTTCGCTGGTGCGCCTGATCGTGAGGACAGCGATTGCCCAGGCAACCGCGGACCCCGTTACGAAAGCAAGCAGATACCACAACCATTGAATCACGAAGTCCATTCCGGCTTCTCCTTAGCTGAAATCGATTTCGACACGGCACCGATCAGGACGTCGACTGCCGGCCTCCGCACGGCTGCCACTCAACGATGCGTTGATGGCGTCGTTGCCGGCGCTGGGTGGAAAACTTCCATCTTGTCAAGAATGTTCAGGTTGGGCCAGGCATCCTCGGCGGCCTGTTCGACGGCATCGCCCTGATCGGCTGTTGCAGCGGTCCCCACCAGGGTAATGGTGTCGCCTTCGACAGTGAGTTTGAAGTCGGTTATCAAAGCGGCAGCGCTGAAAACAGGTGCGGCATCCGAGAAATCGAGCGCTTCGATGTTCGGGTTGATGCTGGTTTTGTCGATGACGTTGACGTCGGGGACTGAGCTCTTGACGGCGTCCAACAGCGCGCGCTTGGCCATGTCGTCAGGAAATTCGCCATGCAGCGTTATGTCCTTGCCATTTCGGATGATTGACAGCGGTGCCAACGATATGGCCAGCACCTGAGGCGGTTTCGGCGCAGCACTGGGAGCGCCCGTGTGGGTAAGGGTCGGTACCTTGCCGGCAGGACCGGCTGCGGGCGAGCCGGCGCGCTCGG
>Ga0209061_1004127_pt1 | contig 14443 bp, 13 predicted proteins | sample Coa_R1_10_FD_187157 | JGI IMG/M metagenome (GOLD analysis project Ga0209061, IMG submission 187157) | Surface soil microbial communities from Centralia Pennsylvania, which are recovering from an underground coalmine fire - Coalmine... | ecosystem: Environmental > Terrestrial > Soil >...
ACGAGCGCGACCGGGCGGTGGGAGAGCGCCCGCTCGAGCAGGCGCTCGACGAGGACCGGCTCGAGCCGGGACGTGACGACCACCAGCTCGCGCGAGCGGAGCGCCGGGCCGGCGCCGGGCGCGAGGATGTGGCCGACCGGGCTGGTCGCGTCGGGCTCGGCCGTTGCGAGCAGCTCGAGCGCCTGCCGCCAGTCCGCCCCCTCGGAGGACACGGCGTGCGTCTCACGCCGCGCGCTGTTCACGACGAGGAGGCAGCGCCGGCCGCGCCGCGCCTGGCTGAGCACGAGCGAGCCCGCGACGCGGACCGCCGCGTCGAACGACGAGTCGGGCGGCCGGCCCGCGACGGCGGCCGCGTCGCCGTCGAGGAGCACCGCGACCTCGTCGCGCGGCGAGTCTTCCAGCTCCTTGACCATCAGCTGGCCGCGGTGGGCGGTCGAGGGCCAGTGAACCCGCCGCAGCGACTCTCCTCGCTCGTGCTCCCGGACGCCGTGCAGCTCGAAGCCGGCCACCCGGCGTAGCAGCAGCCGGCGGCCGTGCTCCAGGCTGCCGCCGGCGACGACGCACCGCTCGAGCTCGGCCAGGCGCGGGTAGACGACGAGCGCCTCCGGCTCGGCCAGCGTCAGCTCGCTCGCGGCGAGGCCGAACGGGTCGCAGAGCGTGAGGCGAAGCGCCGCGAAGCAGTGGCGGCCCCGCGGCAGGCCGCGCAGCCGGTACGAGCCGGCGTAGCCCCGGCGGCAAGGCCGCAGCTCCACCTCGTGCGCTCCCAGGCGGCCCGCTCCGTCGGAGGCGACCGCCGCCGGCAGCGGCAGCGCGCGCACCGCGTCTCGCTCCACGATCACCTCGATCTCGACCTCGTCGCCTTCCAGCAGGCGCTCGGGCGGCCAGCGCCGGCTCAGGCGCAGGCCTCGCCGTGCGCAGCGCACCCAGGCGAGCGCGAACGGCACGGCGAGCACGAGCCCGGCGGCGACCGGGTAGAGAGCAGCCGAGCCGAAGACGACGGCGGCGATCCAGCAGAGGACGCCGAGGGCGAGCACCGCTCGGCCGCGCGCGGTCAGCGCACCCTCCGGCCGGCGCCTGCGCCCCGAGCGGCCCGCATCAGACGGGCACGGGCGTGCGCCGGAGCGCGTCGGCCACGAGCTCGTCGGCGGCGAGCCCGGCCGTGCGGGCTTCCGGGGCGAGGATCAGCCGGTGGGCGAGCACGGGCACGGCGACGGCCTTCACGTCGTCGGGAACCAGGTAGTCGCGGCCCTCGGCGAGCGCCCGCGCCTTCGCCACGCGCAGGAGGGCGATGCCCGCGCGCGGGCTCGCGCCGAGATAGAGGCGCGAGTCGGCCCGCGTCTGGCGCAGCACCGCGACGACGTAGCGGCTCAGGCTCTCTTCGACGTAGACCGCGCGCGCCGCGTCGACGAGCCCGAGCACGCCGGCGGCGTCGGCGACCGCGGGCAGCGACGCCAGCGGCGGGCTGCCCGTCTGCTCGCCCAGCATCCGCGCCTCCTCGGCGAGCGGCGGGTAGCCGAGCGAGAGCCGGACGGTGAAGCGGTCGAGCTGGGCCTCCGGTAAGGGATACGTCCCTTCGTACTCGATCGGGTTCTGGGTCGCCATGACCATGAACGGCGCCTCGAGGGGATAGGTGACCCCGTCGACCGACACCTGCCGCTCCTCCATGCACTCGAGCAGGGCGGCCTGGGTCTTGGGTGACGCCCGGTTCACCTCGTCGACGAGCAGGAGGTTGGCGAACACCGGGCCGGGCCGGAACTCGAACTCGTTGCGCTGCTGGTTGAACACGTTGACCCCGGTCACGTCCGACGGCAGCAGGTCGGGGGTGAACTGGAGGCGGGCGAAGCGGCAGTCGAGCGACCGCGCGAGTGCCTTGGCGAGCATCGTCTTGCCGACCCCCGGGAAGTCCTCGACGATCGCATGCCCCTCGGCGACGAGGCAGAGCACGACCAGCCGCAGCGTCTCCTGCGGCGCGTGCACGACGCGCGCGAGGTTCTCGACGATGGCTGCGATCAGGCCGGTCGCGGCCGGTGCGACCGCCCGCTCAGCCATCGCCGAGCAGTCGTTCCACCTCGTCGAGGATCGCGACGGCGACCTCGTCCTTCGGCGCCCTCGCTACCGTCCGCTCGCCCCGCACGCTGAGCAGCGTGACCTCGTTCTCGGCGGCGTCGAACCCGATCCCCGGACGCCCGACGTCGTTCAGGACGACGAGGTCGGCCCCCTTGCGCGCCCGCTTGTCGCGTGCCCGCTCGAGCCCGGCCTCGCCCGTCTCGGCCGCGAAGCCGACGAGCACCTGCCCATCCCGGCGGCGCTGGCCGAGCTCGGCCAGGACGTCGCGCGTCGGCTCCAGCTCGAGCGTCCAGGGAGCGGCGTCCTTGGGGCGCTTGCCGGCGAGCGCCTGCGCCGGACGGTAGTCGGCGACGGCGGCCGCCATCAGCACCACGTCGGCCGCGCCGGCGCGGGCCAGCGCCTCCCGCTCGAGCTCGGCGGCGGTCGGCGTCTCGACCACCTCGACACCGGCGGGCGGCGCCACCGCGAGGTTCGCGGCCAGCAGCGTGACCAGCGCTCCCCGCCGGCGGGCCTCCGCCGCGAGGGCCACCCCCATGCGGCCGGACGAGCGGTTGCCGAGGAAGCGGACGGCGTCGAGCGGCTCGCGCGTGCCCCCAGCCGAGACGAGGACGCGCTTGCCGCGGAGGATGCTGCGGCCGTGGAGGGCAGCGAGCGCAGCCCGGAAGATCTCCTCCGGCTCGGCCATCCGCCCCACTCCCAGCTCCCCTTCGGCGCTCTCGCCCTCGTCGGGGCCGACGAGCACGACGCCGCGCTCGCGCAGCGTGCGGGCGTTCGCCCGGGTCGCCGGATGCGCCCACATGCGCGGGTTCATCGCCGGCGCGACGACGACCGGGCCGCGATGCGCGAGCGCCGCCTCGCTGACGAGGGAGTCGGCGAGCCCGTGCGCGAGCTTGGCCAGCGTGTTCGCCGTGCAGGGCGCGACGACCAGCAGGTCGGCCCGCGTCAGGTGCAGGTAGGGGTCCTCCGTCTCGTGCGCCGGCCGGCGGGCCAGGGCACGCAGCGTGCGGGCGGTCACGAAGCGTTCCGCGGCGGGCGTGACGAGCGGCACCACGTCGTGGCCGTCGCGCACGAGCAGGCGACACAGCTCGCACGCCTTGTAGGCGGCGATCCCACCCGTCACCCCGAGCAGGACGCGGGCCATGCGGGTAATGATGCCTGGCCTCCGCGGGCCGGGCCGGGCAGGACGCAGTCGGCGAGCGGGCTACGCGGTGTACTCGTACCGGAGCATGCCCTGGGCGACCTCTTCCAGGGCCATGGTCAGGTAGTTCTTGGAGCGGCTCTCGACGAGCGGCGGCAGGTTGTCGCCGAAGGTGCCTTCGCCGAGCTGGTGGTGGTAGTTGTTGATCTGGCGGGCGCGCTTGGCGGCCACGATCACGAGCGCGTAGCGCGAGTCGACGTGCTCGAGCAGGTGGTCGATCCGGGGTTCGATCATCGCCGCGGCATGGTAGCTGCCGGGCAGATGAGCTCCGAGACGAGCTGCGTCAGCTCGCCGGCCGCTCGCTCGAGGTCGTCGTTGACGACCACGTAGTCGAACTCACCGGCCTGCTCGAGCTGGCGGCGAGCGAGCGCGATCCGCTCGTCGATCTCGCCGGCGCTCTCCGTCGCCCGCTCCCGCAGCCGTCGCTCGAGCTCCGCGAGCGGGGCCGAGATGAAGATGGTGACCGCGCCCGGCAGCTCGCGCTTGATCCTGAGCGCGCCTTCGGTCTCGAGCTCGAGCAGCGGCACGCGGCCCTTGGCCGTGATCCGCTCCAGCTCGGAGCGGAGGGTGCCGTAGCGGTGGCCGGACACGTACTCCACGTGCTCGAGGAACTCGCCGCGGGCGACGCGCTCCATGAACTCCTCGGGCGTCAGGAACCAGTACTCCCGCCCGTCCACCTCCCCGCGCCGCCGTTCGCGCGTCGTGGCCGAGACGGTGACCTCGATCGCGGGCGCGCGCTCGGCCAGCTCCCGGATCAGCGTCCCCTTGCCGGCGCCCGACGGGCCCGTGACGACGAGCGCCGCCGGCCCGTGCACTAGCGACTGTTGAAGAGGCCGATCAGCTCGGCCCGCTGGCGGTCGGAGAGGCCGCCCACCGTCTTCGACTGGCTGATCCGGCAGGTGGTCAGGAACCGCGCGGCCTTGACCCGGCCGAACTTCGGCACGGCCATCAGGATGTCGATCACCTTCGCGGTCGAGACGTAGTCGGGCGGGTCGCCCAGGATCTGCTCGATCCGCACCCGGCCTTCCTTGAGGTCCTTCTTCAGCTTGGCCCGCTTGACCCGCACGTCGTTCGCGCGCTTGAGGGCGTCCATCCGCTGGTCGAGCGAGCGGAGCGGAGCGTGCGCCTGCGTCTTCGTGGGGGACACGGAGCGACGATCTTACCAGCGCTCCCGCCAGCATCAAGCCGGGACTTTTCGGGCCGTTTCCGGGGCTTTTGCCAGCCCCACTGCCGCGTCGGGCGACGCCACGCCAGCCTCCGCACAGGCCTGCGCGAGCTCGGCGCGGATCCGGGCCGGCGCGCCGGGGTCGGCGAAGAGCACCGTGCCGAGCGCGACGTCGCGGGCGCCGCAGGCGAGGAACTCGAGGGCGTCCCGGCCGGACTGGATCCCCCCCATGCCGACGACCGGCAGCCCGGTCGCCTCCGCGCAGACGCTCACCGCGTGGAGCGCGACCGGCTTCAGCGCCGGTCCCGAGAGGCCGCCGCTGCCGCGGCCCAGCAGGGGCCGCAGGCGGCGGTCGAGGGCGAGCCCGCGCAGCGTGTTGACGAGCGAAAGCCCGTCCGCGCCCGCGGCGGCGACGGCCCGCGCCACCGTGGCGAGGTCGGGGTGGGCTGCGGAGAGCTTCGCGTACAGCGGCAGCGGGGTGGCGAGCCGGCAGCGGGCGACGATCGCCGCCGCCGAGTCGGCGGCCTCGTCGACGTTCGGGCAGGAGAGGTTCAGCTCGACCGCTGCCACCGCGTCCAGGGGCAGGCGGGCACACGTCTCGGCGTAGTCCGCGGCCGTGAAGCCGCCCACCGAGACCCAGATCGGGACGGTGAGCAGCTCGCCGAGGCGAGGCAGGTGCTCGGCGAGGAAGCGGTCGCGGCCGGGGTTGGCGAGGCCGATCGCGTTCAGGAGGCCGTGTGCCGTCTCGGCGAGGCGCGGCGGCGGGCTTCCCTCGCGCGGCAGCGGCGTCACCGTCTTCGTCACGAAGACGTCGAGCTCGTTCGCGACCCGGGGGGCGGCGAGCGCGTCGAGGCAGCCGCTGGCGTTCAGCAGGCGCACGGATCGTTCCCTCCCACCCGGCGACGCCGGGGCTGGCGTACGCCGCCCGTCGCCCGCCCGAGCGGACCCGCCGGTCTCACGCCACCGCCTCCGCGGCGGCGGTCACGCGAGCGGCGTCGAGCACAGGCCCCTCCAGGCAGAGACGCTGCAGGCGCCCGTCGATCTCGACCGCGCAGCCGAAGCAGGCGCCGTAGCCGCAGGCCATCGGCGCCTCCCAGGCGAGCTGGGCCGACGGGCAGCGCGCGGCGAGCGCCCGCAGCATCGGCTCGGGCCCGCAGGCGAGCACGTCGTAGCCGTCCGGCAGCACGTCGGTGACGAGCAGCGGGTCGACCACGACCTCGGCGCCGGGAAGCAGGGCCGCGGCCGCCGCGTGGTCCTGGGTGCGGAAGCCGAGCAGGGCGGGCGGCGCGTGGAGCGCCTGCGAGAGCCAGGGCAGGGGTGCGACGCCGATGCCTCCCCCGACGAGCAGCGGCCGCTCGACGTCGAGCCGGTAGCCGCGTCCGAGCGGGCCGAGGACGCCGATCACGTCCCCGCGCTCGAGGGCGCAGAGGGCCTCCGTTCCGGGTCCCACGGGCTCGATGAGGAACCCGAGCTCGCCCGGCGGGGCGAGGCAGAGCGAGAACGGGCGCGGCAGCAGCCGCCCGGGGGCTTGCAGCATGAAGAACTGGCCTGGCCAGCCGGGGTCGAGGGCGCGTCGCTCGAGCCGGAGCAGCGTGTACGGCCCCAGCCGCTCGGCGCCAGTGACCCTATGCCGAGCGGCCTGCTCCGAGCTCCGCATCGATCCGCTCCTGCAACGAGAGCGCCTGCTCGGCCCGCGCGGTCGCGATCGCGTGCACCGCCGCGGCCGCGCCCGAGAGGGTAGTGATGCACGGCACGCGCCGGGCGAGCGCCGCCTCGCGGATCGCGTAGCCGTCGGAGCGGGCGTTGCGGCCGTCCGGGATGTTGATCACGAGGTCGCAGCGACCGCGGCGGATGAGGTCGACGACGGTGGGCTCGCCGTCGGCCGCCTCGCTCAGCTTGCGCACCAGCTCCACCTCGATCCCGGCCCGCGCCAGCGTCTCGGCCGTCCCCTCGGTCGCGTAGAGCCGGAAGCCGAGGCCGGCGAGCGTCGCCGCGATCGGCACCGCCTGCTGGTGGTCCGGCTCCCGGATCGAGACGAACACCGCCCCCGAGCGCGGCAGCCGCCGCCCGGCCGCCCGTTCCGCCTTGTCGAGCGCGGTCGAGAGATCGGCGGCGCTCGCCATCACCTCGCCGGTCGAGCGCATCTCGGGCCCGAGCACGGGGTCGCTGCCCGGGAAGCGCGCGAACGGCAGCACGGCCGCCTTGACGCTCCACTGCCGCGGAGGCCGTTCCGGCGGCAGGCCGAGCTCGCCGAGCCGCGCCCCGAGGGCGAGGCGACAGGCGGCCTGAACGAGCGGCAAGCCGGTCGCCTTGCTCACGAAGGGGACGGTCCGCGACGCGCGCGGGTTCGCCTCCAGCACGTAGATCTCGCCGTCGCCGGTCGCCGCGAGCTGGACGTTGAGCAGCCCCACCGCGCCGAGGGCGCGACCGAGGAGCTTGACGACGCGCGTGATCTCCTGCATCTGGGCGAAGCTCAGGCTCGGCGCGGGCAGCACGCAGGCGGAGTCGCCGGAGTGCACGCCCGCCTCCTCCACGTGCTGCATGACCGCGGCGACGTACGTGTCGTGGCCGTCGCAGAGGGCGTCGACGTCGACCTCCACCGCGTGCTCGACGAAACGGTCGACCAGCACGCGCTCGAAGGGGGGCAGCGCCCGCAGCTCCTCGGGCCCGTAGCAGACCCGCATGGCCCGGCCGCCGAGGACGTACGAGGGGCGGACGAGGACCGGGTAGCCGATCCGGCCGGCGATCTCGACCGCCTCCTCGGCCGACGAGGCGATGCCCCACTCGGGCGAGCGCAGCCCGTGGGCGGCCAAGAGCCCGGCGAAGCGTTCGCGGTCCTCGGCGAGGTCGACCGCCTCGAACGGGGTGCCGAGGATCCGGTAGCCGGCGGCCTCGATCAGCCGGGCCAGCTTCAGCGGCGTCTGGCCGCCGAACTGGATCACGACCCCTTGCGGGCGCTCCCGCTCGCAGACCGCCAGCACCGACTCGGCGTCGAGCGGCTCGAAGTAGAGGCGGTCGGAGGTGTCGTAGTCGGTCGAGACCGTCTCGGGGTTGCAGTTGACCATCACCGCCTCGTAGCCGAGCTGGCGGTAGGTGGTGGCGGCGTGGACGCAGCAGTAGTCGAACTCGATCCCCTGCCCGATCCGGTTCGGGCCCGAGCCGAGGATCACGACCCTGGGCCGGGCGCCGCCGGCCAGCGGCTCGTCCGCCTCCCCCCAGGTCGAGTAGTAGTAGTTGGAGGCGGCCTCGACCTCGCCGGCGCAGGAGTCGACGCGGCGGTACGCGGGCCGGACGCCGCAGGCGCGACGCCGCCGGCGTGCCTCGTCCTCGCTCGTTCCGGCCGCCGCAGCGATCTCGGCGTCCGAGAGCCCGAGCCGCTTGAGGCGCAGCCAGTCGCCCGGGCCGAGCGCGTCGAGCCCGCCGAGCGCGGCGAGCGCCTCGCGGACGCGGGCGATCTCCCGCCGGAAGAAGGGGTGGACGCCGTCCGGCAGGTCGGCGAGCGTCGGCCAGGGGGTGGCCGCGCCGGCGTCGAGCTCGCGTGAGCGGAAGGCCTTCAGGAAGGCCTCCGTGAAGCTGCGGCCGATGCCCATCGCCTCCCCCACGGACTTCATCTGCGTGCCGAGCGTCCGGTCGGCGCCGGGGAACTTCTCGAACGCGAAGCGCGGGAACTTGACCACCACGTAGTCGAGCGCCGGCTCGAAGCTCGCTGGCGTCGTGCCGGTCAGGTCGTTCGGGATCTCGTCGAGCGTGTAGCCGACCGCGAGCCGAGCCGCCACCTTGGCGATCGGGTAGCCGGTCGCCTTGGAGGCGAGCGCCGACGAGCGCGAGACCCTCGGGTTCATCTCGATCACCCGCATCTCGCCGGTCTCGCGGCTGCGGGCGAACTGGATGTTCGAGCCGCCGGTGTCGACGCCGACCGCCCGGATCACGGCGATCGCGGCGTCGCGCAGCTCCTGGTAGGCCTCGTCGGGGAGCGTCATCTGGGGCGCGACCGTGACCGAGTCGCCGGTGTGGACGCCCATCGGGTCGAGGTTCTCGATCGAGCAGACGACGACGACGTTGTCGGCCCGGTCGCGCACGACCTCGAGCTCGAACTCGTCCCAGCCGCGGACCGACTCCTCGACGAGCACCTGCCGGATCGGCGACTCGGCCAGGCCCCGCTCGACCTGCCGGCGGAGCTCGTCCGGGGTGGCGGCGAACCCGCCGCCGTGACCGCCGAGCGTGAACGCGGGCCGGACGACGGCTGGCACCGGCAGGCCGTCGACCTGGTCGAGGTCGGTGACGACCGTCGAGGCCGGCACCTTCAGGCCGCAGCTCTCGACCGCCTGCTTGAACTTCAGCCTGTCCTCCGCCCGCTCGATCGCCTCGAGCCGGGCGCCGACCAGCTCGATCCCCAGCTCGTCGAGCAGGCCGCCGGCGGTGAGCTCGCGCGCCAGGTTGAGCGCCGTCTGGCCGCCCATCGTCGCCAGCAGGGCGTCCGGCCGCTCGAGGCGGAGCACCTCGGCCACCCCCTCGGCGTCGAGCGGCTCGAGGTACGTGCGGTCGGCGAAGCCCGGGTCGGTCATGATCGTGGCCGGGTTGGAGTTGACGACGATCGTCCGGAAGCCGTCCTCCCGCAGCACCTTCAGCGCCTGGCAGCCGGCGTAGTCGAACTCGGCCGCCTGGCCGATCACGATCGGGCCGGAGCCGACGATGCAGATGCTCTCGAGGTCGGTCCGCCTCGGCACTACGCCCCCACCGCCTCGGCGACCTCGTCGACCCAGGCGTCGAGCAGCGGCCAGCCGTCGTGCGGCCCCGGCCCCGCCTCGGGGTGGAACTGCAGGGACCGGGCTCGCAGCTCGCCGAGGTCAAGCCCCTCGACCGTCCCGTCGTAGAGCGAGACGTGCGACACCCCGGCCGCCTCGCTCGCCCGCACGGCGAAGCCGTGGTTCTGGCTCGTGACGAGGACGCGGCCGCTCGCCCGCTCGAGCACCGGATGGTTCGCGCCCCGGTGTCCGAAGGGCAGCTTGTACGTCTCGTGTCCGGCGGCCAGCGCGAGCAGCTGGTGGCCGAGGCAGATGCCGAGCACACGGGTGCGCCCGAGCAGCTCGGCCACAGTCTCGGCCTCGGAGACGAGCGGCTCCGGGTCGCCCGGCCCCGGCGAGAGGAGGACGCCGTCGTACGCGGCGAGCTCGTCCGCGTCCGCGTCGTGCGGATAGACGGTGACCGCCGCCCCGGCCCGGGCGAGCCGCCGCAGCACCGAGCGCTTGACGCCGTAGTCGACGACGGCGATCCGGACCCGCCCCTGCCCGGCGTAGACGTAGGGGGCCTCCGTCGAGACCCCGGCGACGAGGGCGCGCCCCAGCATCGGCGGTTGCCGCCGCGCCAGCTCGAGCGCGCGCTCGAGCGGCAGGTCGCCGGAGACGGCGATCCCCGGCGCCGAGCCGGCGCCACGCAGGTGGAGGACGAGGCTGCGCGTGTCGACGCCGCTCAGCGCCACGATGCCCCGCTCGCGCAGCCAGTCCGTCCACGCGGGCCCGCGCGCCTCGCGCATCAGGACGGCGCGGGCGTGCGTCCGCGCCGACTCGTTGCGTTCCTCCGCGACGCCGTAGTTGCCGATCATGGGAGCGGTGAAGCAGACGAGCTGGTCTTCGAACGACGGGTCGGTGACCGCCTCCTGGTAGCCGGACATCCCGGTCGTGAAGACCGCTTCGCCGAGCGCGTAGCCGCAGGCGCCGACGGACTCGCCCGGCCAGACGGTGCCGTCCGCGAGGGCGAGGTAGCCGTTCACGCCTCGTGCACCACCGCGCCGCCGGCGACGGTCAGCCGCACGTCCCCCCGCAGGGTCGCCCCCGTGAGCCACGAGTTCGCCGAGCGCGAGCGGAACGGCCGTTCCCCGACCGTCCACTCCCGCTCGAGGTCGAGCAGGACGAGGTTGGCGGTCGCGCCGACGGCGATCCGGGGCCGCTCCAGCCCGAAGACCCGGGCCGGGCCCGCCGACATCCGCTCCAGCAACGTCTCGAGCGGCACGAGGCCGGGCTCGACGAGGTGCGTGTAGAGGGCGGCGAACGCGGTCTCCAGGCCGGTGACCCCGAACGGCGCCGCCTCGAACGGCACGTCCTTCTCGTGCGCCGCATGCGGCGCGTGGTCGGTGGCCACGCACTCGACGGTGCCGTCCCTGAGCGCCTCGACGAGGGCCGCCCGGTCGCGCGCCCCGCGCAGCGGGGGGTTCATCTTCAGGTTCGGGTCGAGCGAGCGGACGGCCTCCTCGGTCAGGACGAGGTGGTGCGGCGTGACCTCGGCGGTCGCCCGCACGCCGTCGGCGCGCGCACGAGCGAGGAGCTCCACCGACTCGCGGGCGGAGAGGTGGAGGAGGTGCAGCGGCTGTTCCTCGTAGCGGGCGAGCGCGAGGTCGCGGGCGACCATCGCCGCCTCCGCGACGGACGGCTGGCCGGCGAGCCCGAGCTCGGCGGCGACGCGCCCCTCGTGCACCTGGCCGTCCCGCGAGAGGGTCGGCTCCTCGCAGTGGAGCGCCAGCCGCCGGCCGGTCGTCGAGGCGTACTGGAGCGCCCGGCGCAGCAGCCCGGCGGAGGCGACCGGGACGCCGTCGTCGGAGAAGCCGACGGCGCCGCCGGCGGCGAGCTCCGCCATCTCGGTCAGCTCCTCCCCGCGCTGGCCGCGCGTGATCGCCGCCAGGAAGCCGGTGGCGACCTCCGCCTCCCGCTGCGCCGCCTCGGCGAGGGCGCGGAGGATCGGGGCCGAGTCGACGGCCGGATCGGTGTTCGGCATGGCCAGGATCGCGCAGTAGCCGCCGGCGGCGGCAGCCGCCGTCCCGCTCGCGATCGTCTCCTCGTCGGGGCGGCCGGGGGTGCGCAGGTGGACGTGGGGGTCGACGAACGCGGGCGCGAGGACGAGGCCGGCCGCCTCCACGACCCGGTGCCCGTTCGCGCCGACGCGCTCCGCCAGCTCGACGATCCTGCCGCCGTCGATGCGCAGCGAGAGCCTGGCGTCGACTGCCTCGACCGGGTCGACGACGCGGGCGCCGCGGATGACGAGGTCGGCGCCGGCGCGCGCCTTCTGCCAGAGCGCCGCCATCAGGCGACCTCCGCGGCGGCGAGGGTCTCGACCGCGACCGGCCCGCCGGCGAGAAGGTCGTAGAGCACGGCCATCCGCACGGCGAGGCCCGCCCGCACCTGCGCGACGATCAGCGAGGCAGGCGAGTCGGCCACGCGCGGGTCGATCTCCACCCCGCGGTTGATCGGGCCCGGGTGCATCACCCGCTGGCCCGGCCGCAGCCGCTCCGGCGTGATCTGCCAGCGCGCCGCGTACTCCCGCAGGCTGGGCACGAAGTTCTCGCCGGCCGCCATCCGCTCGCGCTGCATGCGCAGGACGTAGACGACGTCGGCGTCGCGGATCGCCTCGATCTCGCTCGTCGCCTCGACCGGCAGCTCGCGCGGCAGCAGCGCCGGCGGCCCGACGAGCGTCGAGCGGACCCCGACGAGCGCGAACGCCTGCAGCAGGGAGCGGGCGACGCGCGAGTGGAGGACGTCGCCGACGATGGCGACGTGCAGCCCCTCGAGCCGGCCGAGCGCCGCTCGCAGCGTGTACAGGTCGAGCAGCGCCTGGGTGGGGTGCTGATGCTTGCCGTCACCGGCGTTGACGACGTGCGCCTGCGTGACGCGGGCGACGAGCTGGGGCGCTCCGGCCTGCGGATGGCGGATCACGATCACGTCCGGGTCGTAGGCGCCGAGCGTGAGGGCCGTGTCCTTGAGTGACTCTCCCTTGTCTACCGAGGAGCCGGCCGACTTGACGGTCAGCGTGTCGGCCGAGAGCCGCTTCGCGGCCAGCTCGAACGACGACGCGGTCCGGGTCGACGCCTCGTAGAAGAGGTTGACGACGAGGTGCCCGCGCAGGGTGGGCAGCTTCTTGACTCGCCGCTCGAGCGAGGCGGCGAACGTGCGCGCCGTCCCGAGCAGCCGCTCGACGTCGTCGCGCGTCAGGTCGGCTACCGAGAGCAGGTGGCGCCGGGCGGCCGGCGCCGGCGGCCGCAGGTCATCGCCGACGAGGCGGATCACCGGCTCTCCTCCTCGGGGCTCGGCACGAGCAGGACGGCGTCGACCTCGTCCACCTCGACGAGCTGCACCTGGATCCGCTCGCCCCGGGCCGTGGGCAGGTTCTTGCCGACGTAGTCGGGCCGGATCGGCAGCTCGCGGTGCCCGCGGTCGACGAGCACGGCGAGCTGAACACGCGCCGGCCGGCCGTAGTCGAAGACGGCCTCGATCGCGGCGCGAATCGTGCGGCCGGTGTACAGGACGTCGTCGACGAGAACGACCGTTCGTCCCTCGAGCGGGAAGTCGAGCTGCGTCGCCCGCACGAGCGGCTGCGCCGCACGCGGCGCCTCGCCGCCCCGAACGGCGACGTCGTCGCGGTAGAACGTGATGTCGACCGCGCCGAGGGCGGGCGCCGTCCCGGCGCGCTCCTCGATCAACCGCGCCAGGCGGTGCGCGAGCGGCACGCCGCGCGTCTGGATCCCGACGAGCGCGACCTCGTCGAGCTCCGGGTTGCCTTCGATGATCTCGTGGGCGATCCTGGCGAGCGTCCTGCCGAGCGCGTCGGCGTCGAGCAGGACGGTCCCCCGAACCGGGGCCTGGATGCGCATTCGACTCCTTTCCGGCCTCGCTGGACCGAGTTAAAGGGGTACGGCTGCCGGGACTGTAGCGGCCTGGCCGGATGGCCTGCGCTTCCGAGCCGCGCGAGGATGGGCCCGGGCGGGCGACGTGCCCGCGCCCGGCGAGGCCGGCGCCTTACGGCTCGGCGATCAGGTCGTCGGGCTCGGTCAGGGCCTCGATCGCGTCCTTCGCCGTCTCGAGGTCGGCCTCGGGCACGAGCACGCTGACGGCCTCGTCCTCCGGCGCCGGCGCGATCGAGCAGTCGATGCCGGCCTTGCGCAGCAGCTCCTGCAGCTCCTCGGCTTCGGCGACGTCGCCGGCGAGCGCGACCTGGACCAGCCCGCTCACGGCCGACCCCGGCATCCCGGCGCCTGCGCGGCGCTGCGATCGGTTGCGCTGCTCATGAAGGGTCGATCATAGGGACTTCCGGCCGTTCGCGGGCGCCTCGGCGGGCGCCGCGCGGGACGAGGCGCGGCGCGCCCCGCTCGGGGAACGGCACCTCGACGCTGTCGAAGTCCCGCGGCACGACCGTGTCGGGGAACACCGCGCGGGCCTCCTGCTCGAGCTCCGGGCCGAGGTAGCGCGGCGAGACGTGCGTCAGCGCGAGCAGGCGCACCTGGGCCAGGCGGGCGACCTCGGCCGCCTCGGCCGCGGTCGAGTGCAGCGTCTGGCGTGCTCGCGCCGCCTCCTCGCGCGAGAAGCTCGCCTCGTGCACGAGCAGGTCGGCCCGGTGGGCCGCCTGCACGACGAGCGGCGAGGGGGCAGTGTCGCCGGTCAGCACGAGCTTGCGGCCCGGCCGCGGCTCGCCGAGCACCTCGGAGGGGGTGACGGCCCGCCCGTCCGGCAGCGTGACCGGCTCGCCCGCCTGCAACCGGCCGCGCAGCGGCCCCGCGGGGACGCCGAGCGCGTCGGCGGCGGCCGTGTCGAACCGGCCCGGGCGCTCCGCCTCGACCAGCGCGTAGCCGAGGGCCGCGACCCCGTGGTCGACGGCGAAGGCCTCGATCGCGTACTCGCCCCGCTCGAGCCGCTCGCCTGGCTCGAGCGGGACGATCGCCAGCGGATACGGGAGGCGGCCGACGAACGGCTGCAGGCTGGCGAAGAGCTCGCGCACTCCCCGCGGACCGTAGACGGTGAGCGGCGTCTCGTCGCGCCCGCGCAGGGCGAAGGTCTTGAGCATTCCGGGCAGGCCGAGCACGTGGTCGGCGTGGAAGTGGGTCAGGAAGATCTCCTCCAGCTCCGGCAGGCCGATCGCGGAGCGCTGCAGCTGCCGCTGCGTCCCCTCGCCGCAGTCGAAGAGCAGGCGGTCCCCGCCGCGGCGGACGAGGAGCGCGGCCGCGCCTCGCTGGGCGGTCGGGAGCGAGGCGG
>Ga0209061_1004131_pt1 | contig 14435 bp, 13 predicted proteins | sample Coa_R1_10_FD_187157 | JGI IMG/M metagenome (GOLD analysis project Ga0209061, IMG submission 187157) | Surface soil microbial communities from Centralia Pennsylvania, which are recovering from an underground coalmine fire - Coalmine... | ecosystem: Environmental > Terrestrial > Soil >...
GAAGTCTCTGGTGATCTCGGGAGACGAGGCGACACTGAGCCGCCGCCTGAGCGAGCTGCTGGCCGAGGGGCTGGACGAGCTTATGATCTATCCGCTTATGCCGACAACTGAAAGGCAGGAGCGAGAGCGATTGCTCGGCCTGCTGGCAGCCCTGCACGATTGATACCTCGCTTTACAGGCGCCACAAACGGCCCGGGCCGGGCAGCCGCCCATCTCTTTCGATACCGGGCCAGATGAGGCTGGACATGGGTGGTTAGCCGATGCTTGAAAGCATCGCTGGCCGTGGACGGGACGCGGCGCGTCTGAGGAGACGGGGGACCATCTGCCGATGGATCACGCCGACAGCCGCCCAGAGCGGGCGCGCCAGAGGCCATGTGTAGTAGACGCGTGTGCTCCAAACTGCCGTCGCGCCCGCAAGGTTAAGCGCCAGTTGAGATTTCAGGAGCGTCGAGTGCAGTTCGAGACACACCGCGTCTGGCTCCCTGGTGACAATCGGCCAGCCGAGAATGTGATCTGGTGACGTTCGTGGCCCGAGCCGCAGGCCCAGCACTCCCCGCCACCCCAGCAGAAGAAACCAGCGCACGGGGCGTGGGGCATCCTCGAAGATGGCCCGCACCCACTGCTCGGCTGTACGCGTATCCGTATCTGGGATCGATACCTCAAACATATCTTTATAGTTCGGTGAATTGCCGGTGGCTCTGGTCTCCCGAACTACTGCAATGCGACGCACGCGTATCGAGCTGACCTGTCTGCCCATAGCATTCCTCCCTCTTTTTATCTCATCATCTTGCATACAACAATCGTAGGGCAGAAAAGGAACGATGTCAAATTCCTTTGCCTACTCAATAAACGCCCGCGCAAAGGAGTGCAGAGTATCCAGTTGCAGGACATCGGGAAACCCCAGGATCACTTCCTGGACTCCTGCTGCCTCCAGTTCCGCCAGGCGCTCACGGATAGTATCCGGGCTGCCGATTAGCGCTCCTGCGCCGGAAGGGCGATTCAGGAGCGCGGTAGGGACTTTTGCCCGCGCCTGCTCATCGGTTTCTGCAATGGAGCAGTAGGCTACGACTGTGCGATGGATGCTCTCGTAGTCGCGTCCGGCGGCTTCACAGTGATGTTTGAGGATAGCAAATTTGCGTCGAATCGTCGCCACTTCACCCGATATATTGCAGGCGTCGCCATATTGCGCGACCAGCTTGAGTGTCACCTGCTCGCCGCCGCCACCAATCAGCAGGGGGATATGCGGCTTTTGCACGCCTTTAGGCTGGTTGATGGCCCCGCGCACCTGATAATACTTGCCTTCAAAGGTAGCCTCTTCCTGCGTCCACATGGCGAGAATGACCTGCACGGCTTCGCGCAGACGCCGCAGCCGGTCAGCAGTATCAGGATAGTTATAGCCATAGGCGCGATATTCATGCTCATACCAACCGGCTCCAATACCGAAGTTAAGTCGCCCATGCGAGAGCACATCGACGGTACTCGCCATCTTCGCCAATAGCGCGGGATTGCGGTAGCCATTACACGTGACGCCCGCGCCGATACGTATACGACTGGTGCTACGGGCCAGGGCCGCGATGCTGGTCCAGCACTCAAAAGTTACTTCCTGTGATGGCTGTGGAATAGTATGGAAGTGGTCAGCGAGCCAGACTGAGGCAAACCCTGCCTCTTCGGCAGTCTGAGCAACGCATGTCATCGTTTCGTAGGCTTCAACCGGATCCTTGATGCTTGCCAGATCCATTGTCCAGCCTTGCGGTAGAGACAAACCAAATTGTAGAGGCATTAACAATTTCCTCGATTCTGTGAATATGGAAGAACTTCTTTCTTCCAGCCTGGCGCGCCGGATGCGCGCCATCTTTTTGCACTCGTCGCCACCTTCGGTGGCTCGCATCGGGAAGGCCAGGCGGGCGCCGAATGGCGCCCGCCTGGCCTTCCCGATGCGAAGCGCCGCAGGCGCTGAGCAGTCCAGTAAAGAGAAGATCCCGCCTTGACGGCAGACGCTCCGTTTGAATATACTCTCCTGGTGATACCAGGACCAGTGTTTCTTGATCATAGGTCTCTGACCACCAGGATAAGGAGAAAACGCGATGCAAGAGAGTGAGCGCCGCCGGACACTCGCCAATTTTTTACGCCAGCGCCGGGAGCGGCTTACTCCCGCCGATGTCGGGCTGCCGCCGGGTCTGCGCCGCCGCACGCCAGGGCTGCGCCGCGAGGAGGTTGCGCAACTTGCTAATGTGGGCGCCTCCTGGTACGCCTGGCTGGAACAGGGGCGCGATATTCATCCCTCGGCGCAGGTGCTGGAAAGTCTTGCGCAGGCGCTCAAGCTCACGCCCAACGAACGCCGGCACCTCTTCGTGCTCGCCGGGCAATCGCCCCCTCCGCACGTCTCGCAGGAGAGCGTGAGTCCGGCGCTGCGACAGATGCTCGATGAACTGGACCCGGCTCCCGCGTGCGTCATAGGACGGCGGTACGACTACCTGGCCTGGAACAAAGCCGCCGAGGCGATCTACGATATAGCGGCAACTTCGTCTCCTTACGGGCGCAACATGGTCTGGCGACTTTTCACCAATCCGGCGCAGCGCGAGCGTCCCCACTGGGAACAGCTTGCGCGTGCGACCTTAGCGGAGTTTCGCGCGGCCTATGCTCGCTATCCGGGCGATAGATACTTCGAGGAGCTGATCGAGGCTCTCAAAGAGATCAGCCCGGAATTTCGCCGCTGGTGGCCCCATCACGATGTGCGCAGCACGCTGGATGGTCACAAAACTATGGAGCATCCGACGCTGGGACGCCTGGAGTTCGAGCATATCAACTTGCAGGTGCTCAGCGAACCCGATATCAGGATTGCGGTTTACATGCCGGATGCCGCGACACGCGCGAAAGTGGAGCAATTTCTGGAAGCCAGCAGTGAGCGGCTTGTTATGAAAGTGATCGATCAAGTCAGTCCGGGAATGTCATCCTCTCGCGGCATGAGCCGCAGTCCTGAGGCATGAAGGGGAAGGATCCTATGGCGGCGCGCGGATCCTTCGCTGCGCTCCGCTCAGAAGCTCTGCCCTGAGGAACGAAGGGATGACAGAGAGCGAAGGATGACATGATCTATAGGTGCGCCGGGTGTGCAGGTTGTGAAACAGGTCGCCTGAAAGGATGAACATGCCAGAACCGTCAACTTCCTCATTATTGCTGCCAAAGCTGCGGCCCCCACGCCTGCTCTCCTCGCTCGTGGCACGCCCGCGCCTGCTGGCCCGCCTGGACACCGCCCTGGAGAGCAAACTGATGCTGCTCGTGGCTCCCGCCGGATTCGGCAAGACAACCCTCATCAGCCAGTGGCTACATGATCGCCAGGTGGGACCGCTGGCATGGGTTTCGCTCGATAGCGGCGACAACGACCTGTTCCGCTTCTGGCGCTCTGTCATTACGGCCTGCCAGGCGTTCGATCCGGCTCTGGGACGGGGAACGCTGGCGCTCCTCTCTGAAGCCACGCAGCCACCTTTCGTGGCACAGCCGCCACAGACGGCTCTGACGCTCCTGCTCAACGAACTTGCACAGCAGCAGCAGGATGGACTGCTCGTCCTCGACGATTATCATGTTATCGAGGAGCCGGCCATTCATGAGACGCTGACCTTCTTCCTCGACCACCTGCCCACCACGCTCCACGTCCTGCTGCTCTCGCGCAGCGAGCCGCCGCTTCCCCTGCTGCGCTGGCGTGCCAGAGGCGACATCGCCGAACTGCATGCCGCTGATCTTCGCTTCACCCCAGAGGAGACGGCAGCCTTCGCGCGACAGGCGTTCTCCACTCCGCTCTCGGACGCGGCCCTGAGTCAGCTTGACGCGTCCCTGCAAGGATGGGCGGCTGGCCTGCGCCTGTTGTCGCTCTCGCTTGCCGGGCAGAGAGCAGGACGCGAGATCGAACAGGCTCTCACCTCTCTGGGCGAGCAGGCCGGGGCATCGTCCCCCTATCGACCTCTGCTGGACTACTTTGTAACCGAGATTCTGAATGCACAGCCGCAGGAACTGCAACACTTTCTGCTGCAAACGAGCGTGCTCAGCCGGCTTAACGGCCCGCTCTGCGACGCCGTTACCGGAGTGGAGAACAGCGCCGGGCAATTGGAAGCCATTACGCAGGCAGGGCTGTTTCTGGAAGCGATGGATGGAAGGGGTGGCTGGTATCGCTTTCACGCCCTCTTCGCTGAAGCGCTGCGCCGCGAGGCAGTTCTGCACCTGGGCGAAGCGGTGCTGCGGGCATTGTCGCTGCGAGCGAGCCGCTGGTACGAGCAGCACGATCTGGTGGATGATGCGATAGAGGCGGCGCTGCGGGCGCAGGATTTTGAACGCGCCGCCGTGCTGATCGAACGCGTGGACATGGACGGAGAGATCAGCGAATTGTATACTGTGCGCCGCTGGTTGGAAGCGTTGCCGGAGGTGATACTGCGCGCCCATCCGACGCTCTGCTGGCTGGGAGCGTTTGCGCTTCGGATACCCCAGGAACAGCACAGCATCTCTACAGCGCTCACGGAGCGCGTGGAGGCGCTGCTGCGCATGGCCGAGGAGGGCTGGCGCAATCAAGGCAACCTGGCTGCTCCGGGCCTGATCGCCGTCTTTCGTGCAATGAGCAACTGGAGTTCGGGGCAGTTTCCCCGCGCGACAGAGTACGCACAGCAGGCGCTTGCTGTACTCCCTGACGACATGCAGGAGCGCAACTTCCAGATATGGCGCAGCGTCTGCCTGTTCATAGTTGGAGTTGGCCTCATGTACGAGGGCCGCTTCGAGGAGGCACGCACCTCTTTCCTGGAGGCACATACTCGCAGTCCGATCTCTAATTATCAGCGTCTCACACGCGGCCTGCTCCTGGTAATCGGTGCATGCAGCTACACGCTGGGTGAACTGCACCAGGCGCACGAATACTACCAGCAGGCGTTCTCCGCAGCAAACGGGCCTGAGGATCGCGAGGTCCTGACGCACGCATCTCAGGGCCTGGCAAGCATCGCTTTTGAATGGAACGACCTGGCGCGCTCCGAGCAGCAGGCCAGCGAGGCGCAGGCACTCGCGCCGGAGGAGTTCGCGGATCTACGCGCTTCCGCTGCCCTGCAACTCGCACAAATCGCCCACGCACGCGGGCAGATCACCCAGGCTCAGCAGCAGGTCGCGGTACTTCTGGCGCGACTCCAGACGGCGAAAACGCCCGAGGCTGCTCAGAGGCTGCATGATGTGCAGCTATTTTCGGCCCGTCTTGCGCTGGAAACCGGCGATATTCAGGCAGTGCACCATGTTCTCGCAATGCCCGCCCTTCGGGAACATCCGGCTGCCCGTGTAGTACGGGCGCGCCTCCTGCTAGCCCAGGACAGGCCACGCGAAGCATTACGAGTGCTTGAACGTCTGCTGCCTGATATACAGGGCTGGCGTATCACAATAGAGACACACATCCTGCTCGCGCTGGCCCATGCTGCCTGCCACCAGGAACGCGAGGCGAGAGAGTGGCTGCGGCAGGCGCTCACCCAGGCGCGCGGCGAAGGTCTGATCCGCATCTTTCTCTCCGAAGGGGCTGCGCTAGAAAGCCTGCTGCGCCAGGCGATGCCGGCGCTTCACGAACCGGCGCTGCGTTCCTACGCTCGGAGTCTCCTGCGCGCGTTTGCCATGCCTGCGGTCCCGCAGAGCGCTTCTGGCGCGACCTCCTCAAGTGAGGAGCTATTGCAGCCCCTTTCCATTCAGGAACAACGCGTATTGCGACTGCTTGCCGCCGGGCGCAGCAACCAGGAGATCGCGCAAGAACTTGTCGTCTCAATCAACACCGTCAAGGACCATGTGAAGCGTCTCTACCGCAAGCTGGGTGTGAGCAACCGCCTGCAAGCCAGCGAGGCGGCGCGCCGTATGCATCTCACTGACCTCTAGTTCCTTGCTCTGCTCCTTCTGAACATATCTTGAAAGGGATCGATCAAGTCCAGCCATGTCATCCTGAGCGGCAGCGAAGGATCCGTTGGCTGCACGCCGATCCTTCGCTGCCGCTCAGGATGACATGGCTGGCTTCCCGCTTCTGGTTGGTAACATTCATCATTCTTCACCACAACCACCCGCAGAACCACCCGCCAGGGTGATGCTCACTCCTAAATTATTAGGCTAGACTTACAGAGGAAGTTTGAAACACCGCGTAACCGGGATGGAAATAAAGCCATTCCTGGTAGACGCTTACGAGATTGAAGGAGATTGTCTTATGCGTCGGCTCTTGCCCGCGCTGGTACTCGTTCTAATGGCGCCGCTGGTGGCGGAACTGCTTTCGGGTTCAACGCCCCTCGGTCAGCCCATTGTTCTTGCCTTCCTGGTGCCGATTTACCTGCCGCTTTACGGTGCGGGCGCGCTTCTCATTCGAGAACTGGTGCGCCGCAGTGGACGCGGATGGGCAAGCATTCTGCTCCTGGGAGCAGCCTATGGTCTTGTCGAGGAGGGCCTCGTTTCGCAGAGCCTGTTTAACCCCAATCTCTATAATGCCGCCGATTGGGGAGCGCGCATCCTGGGGATCAACGGGGTTTTTACCGAAACGGTGATCGTTATCCATGCGGTCTGGAGCGCGGCCATCCCGATCCTGCTCACCGATCTGTTGTTCCCTGACCGGCGCAATGCACCCTACCTGGGACGTGTCGGCCTTGTCGTCACCGGCATCTGCTACGCCCTCGGAGTCGCGCTGCTCTGGCTCGTCGCCCACATCTCTTTCGCAGCAGGGTATGAGGCATCACCCATCCTGCTCGGTCTGACCGCGCTGGTCACGCTCGCGCTCGTCGTAGTAGCCCTGGGCGTGCTTCCCAGGAAGGCACCCCGGCCAGTGCGAGAGATCAGCGCTCCGCACCCCTGGGTGGTCTTTCTGGTGATCGGCAGCAGCGGATTCATCTGGCATACCGTGCTGTTTCTCTGGCGCATTCAGCCAATGTTCTCGCACTGGCCGCTCGTGCTGCTCCCGATGCTGAGTTCAGCGGCCATATTCGTAGGGATTGCCTGGCTGGTGAGTCGCTGGTCACAGGCGCAGGACTGGAACGATCTTCATCTTCTGGCTCTGGTCGGTGGGGCATTGATCTGCCACGCGCTTTCCGGCTGGCTAAGCCCCACGCATACTCTGGCCGACAGGGCAGCTCTCACTGCGCTCGCGCTGGCAATGGCTGGCTTTCTGAGCTGGTTCGCGCTGCGCGTTCACCGCCGGCTCTCCCATCATGACGGTACACTGAAAGAGCCTGAGAAGACATTTTCTGTATCAAACCGATAAGAAAAAAGGAGAAAATATATGACATCAATGATGTATCGCGAACATGTCGCCACACGCAAGCTCGTGTGGGTAGGTCCGCTGACCATCGTTAGCGCGATCATCGTCAATCTCATCATACGCAGCATCGCCGTCGCGCTCTTCGGTGTGCCCGCAGCGTTCCAATATATGCAGGCATCCTATATCATCGGCGGCACGATAGTCTATCTGCTGCTGGCCCTGCTCGCCTTCGTGCTGGTCAGTCGCTTCGCGCGGCGGCCCATCCGGTTCTATCGCTGGCTTGCGCTGGTCGCTCTGTGCGTCTCGCTGCTCACCCCGGTCATGGCGCTGACCGGATCGCTCGCCGCACCAGGCATGAACCTGTCCATCTTCTGGACCATGATCGCCATGCACATCGTTACCGCCGCCATCACCGTTGGCCTGTTGACCACCCTGGCGCGTAGTTAGATGAAATCGTTAGCGAAACGCTGCAAGCGCGCCCGCGCTTGCAGCGTCTCGCTAACGATGCCTATAAGAAATACAAAGAACGCGTTTATAGACGCTGCCTGCTCGTTCCTTCCTGTGGTGAGATGATGCTCAAGAACAGCGCCCACATCATGGCTTGACACATATCCAACGGCTCCGCTATAATCTGGAGCAAGCAGAAATAAGCAGGGGGATTGCAACCTCTGCTTTTTTATTGATGGTGCGAGGGGAAGCTATGCTGCCGCGAGAAGAACAGGATATGAGAGAGGCCGAGCATAAAGCCGCAGCGTTGCAAAGAATATTTTTAACAGGATTGTCGGGCGTGGGAAAAACGACACTTGGGCAGCGAACGGCGAGCCTGCTGGGCTGGAGCTTTATCGATACAGATGATGTGCTGGCCCAGCGCATGGGAATGCCGGTAGGACAGGTGCTGCTCGAATACGGCGAAGAACGCTTTCGACAGCTTGAGTCCGAGGCGCTTTACGAGCAGGCAAAGGAGACACGCGTGGTAATCGCCACCGGCGGCGGCATAGTCATCCTGGCGGCCAATCGCCAGTTTATGCGTCAGCATGGGCTGACCGTCTACTTACGAGCCTCCGTCGAAACCGTCTGGAAGCACCTGCAAGAGTCGGACGGGAAAACCCTGCGCCCCCTGATCGCCGGAGAGCACGGGCAGCAGCGCTTACGCGACCTCTACACCACACGCCGCGCCTGGTACGAAGAAGCCGCGCTGCACCTCGATACAGAGGAAGGTCCGCAGGATCTGCTGGCGCAGCGCCTGATTGCGCAGGCGCGCGCTCTTGGATACCTGCTATAGACGTGTTGGAACAACCAGAGCAGCTCTTCAGGTCCCCTTGCCGCCTCCGGCGACATAGATATGAGAGGTGGATGCTGCTGGGGCGGACAGCCGTCCGCCCCAGCAGCATCCACCTCTCACATGTGCGAAGCGCCTGCGGCGCTTCGCGGTCAGGGAAGCTGTATACCTCACGAGACCTTTTGCTACGAGACCTTTTGCTGGCCCTGTCCCTCAAGAAGCCTGTCAAGTGTCGCTTTCTTGATACGATAAGCCTGCCTCGTGTTGACATGCGGCAAGACGACAGCCTCCAGCGCCCCGACTTTCACCCAGCGGCGCACAGTCGTATCATCCACGCGCAAGATACGCGCAACCTCGGATACCGTTAACAGATCATCCATCGTACTGTTCTCCTCTTCCTTATGTAATGCTGGCGATAAACTGCATCTCTTCACCGCAGCTCATCATATTTGAACCGAAAGAGAAAAGGTGAAGAGACCTATTCCTACCAAAACGTTGTGTAGCTATTGTAATACAATGTAGGATACTTGTAAAGGGTGGAGGGGAAAAGAATATAGAAGGGGGGAAGGAATCGGCGTCGATATGTAGAAGAATGAGAAAAGGGAAAAAGCGGGGAACCTCGTGCCCCTGGCGGGGCACGAGGTTCCCCGCTTTTTCCTTACCGTGCGGTTCGGCGCCCGTACTGCCATACGGCCAGCGGGACAAAGACGACAAGGATCCCGACACACCAGGCAATTGCCTGCAAGATGGTCGAGGCATCGGGCTGGTTGAGAAGCAGCCCGCGCACGGCGTTGGCGATCAGCGAGACCGGTTGGTGGTCGGCGAAGACGCGCAGCCAGGCAGGCATGCTCTGCGTCGGAACAAACACGCTGCTGGCAAACGTCAGCGGGAAGAGCCAGATGAAGCCGGCCGATTGCGCCGCCTCTACCGTGCGTGCTGAAATCCCTATCATCGCCGAGATCCATGAGAAGGCGAAGCTGGTGAGCAGGAGAATGCCTCCCGCTGCCAGCCAGGCAATGACGGTGCCCTCTGGCCGAAAGCCTACCAGCAGCCCGACTGTCCACATCACAATAACGACAAACGTGTTGCGCGCCAGGTCAGAGATCGTGCGACCGGTGAGGACCGCCGATTTTGCCATCGGCAGAGAGCGGAAGCGATCAACCAGGCCGCGTTGCAGGTCGTTGGCAAGGCCGATGCCTGTACTCGTCGCGCCAAAGATGACGGTCTGCGCGAAGATGCCCGCCATCAGGTAGTTGACGTAGCTGGTGCCCTGGACGGCAATGGCCCCGCCGAATACGTAGCGGAAGAGCAGGACGAACATGATCGGCTGAATCGTCGAGAAGATCAGTTCGTCAGGAATACGCGGAATCTGGAGTAGATTGCGCTTCGCCAGGACGAGCGCATCCATCAGCGTCCAGTAGATTCTGGGACGCGCCTGCGGTTTGACTATTTCTACCGGGCGGATATCGCTGGTTATCATCGTGCTGAACTCCTTGCGACGGGTCGAGCAGTCGGTGTTTCTTCATCCACGGATAGCTCTCCCGAAGTAGCGGTGCGCCCCGTGAGCGCGAGGAAGACATCATCCAGTGTTGGCCGGCGCAGGGCCAGGTCATCGAGGGGGACCTGAGCGGCATCGAGATCACGCACGATAGAGGTGAGAATCTGCGCCCCCTGCGTCACCGGCACGATGAGATGCCGGTTGGCCGAGTTCACCTGGATGTTGCCCGAACTGTAGGAACGCAGCGCCTCCACAGCGGCATCGAGGCTTCCACCGCGCGCCACCGTGAGTTCGATGCGTTCGCCGCCAACCCGGGCCTTCAACTCATCGGACGTACCTCTGGCAATCACGCGCCCCATATCAACGACGGCGATCTGGTGGGCAAGCTGGTCGGCCTCCTCCAGATACTGCGTGGTGAGCAGCACGGTAGTCCCGGAGGCTGTGAGACCGCTGATGACCTCCCACATTGCCAGGCGCGCGCGTATATCGAGGCCCGTTGTCGGCTCGTCCAGGAAGAGCACCGGAGGAGCAATAATCAGGCTGGCCGCCAGATCGAGGCGGCGGCGCATGCCGCCCGAGTAGGTCTTCACCACTCGCCTGCTCGCATCTGTCAGGTCAAAGCGCTCAAGCAGTTCGTTCGCCCGCCGCCGCGCCGTCGCACCGGATAAATGATAGAGTCGCCCGAACATCTCCAGATTTTCGTAGCCTGTGAGGTTCTCATCGACGGCGGCGTACTGGCCGGCGAGGCCGATGCGCGCCCGCAGCGCGTCAGCATCCCTGACAACATCGAAGCCAGCTACCTCCGCTCTCCCGGCGTCGGGACGGAGCAGCGTCGTCAGGATGCGCACAGCGGTAGTCTTGCCGGCGCCATTGGGGCCGAGCACCGCGAGGACGCTACCCTCCTCGGCGCTGAGATCCAGCCCGGCCAGGGCGCGCGTCTTCCCATACTGTTTTTCAAGTCCTTCGGCCAGAATAGCCGGTTTATTCGCCATACCCTATTTTTCCTTATCACAGTTATTAAACAGCTACATTTCATTATTGTACCGCTGCACGTGATTGACCTGCATGCCGCGATATGTTACACTTATGTGGACAGATGTCCGTATCCTTATTGTAGCGGACAATTGTCCACTTGTCAAGAGGGAATGAACAATGAGAGAAGATGTTTGTGAGTTCCCCTGGCCTCCGCGAATACCGCAGCCGCTAGCTTTACAGCAGCGGCATGAACGGCGCGATGCAGCCGAGCATCGCCAGCGTATCCTGGAGGTCGCGCGGCGTCTCTTTGCGGAGCAGGGCGTTGAGGCTGTCAGCATGCATCAGATTGCCACCGCAGCCGGGATCGGGCAGGGAACATTGTATCGCCGCTATGCCCATAAAGGCGCGCTCTGTATGGACCTGCTGCGCGAAAGTCATGAGCAATTTGTAGGAGAGATCACGAGGTTGTTAGCGGACAGGAAAACGGCGCCCGTGCTCGAACGGCTGGATAATGTATTGTCCTGCATGGTTGCCTTTCTCGAAGAGCAGGGGGCCTTTTTGGGCGCGATTGCCGCAGCGAATGCGCGCCACTGGCTCTGCGATGAAACGGACAGCACGCGGCAGCCGGGACCCTCTCACGGCTCCCTGAGAGAGTGGCTGCACGCAGTACTTGTAGCGCTGCTCGCCGAGGCAGTTGAGAAGGGAGAGCTGGCCGCGCTGGATATCCCCTACGTGGCCGATGCCATCCTCATCACCGTCAATCCCATGTTCTATCGCTTCCAACGGCAAGAGCGTGGTTACTCCCCCGAACGCATCCTGCAAGGGCTGCGGCGCATCTACATTGAGGGCGTGAAACCCCCGAAATAAGGAGCGGCGACTTACCCGACGATCTGTGACTGATGCACAATGTGGGGAAAGCCATCGTTGCAATCGACGATGTAGCGCGCTGCTATATCATTCGTATTTGCTGTTCCCGCAGCGGTTCGGTATCCTCTTGCCATATATTTGCGGCCTGTAAGCGTCTTGCCAGGTGGAATGATATAGATGATCTCCCCGCTGTAGTGGCAATCACGCTCCTTCACTGTTATCCTATCGCCCAGGTGATACTCACCCTCATATAGAGGTCCAAAAAGGCTGGCAAGCTGTTCCCCATCGCCCGGATTCAGCGAATAGCGCTCATAGACGCGCTGACCATCTTTGATAGATTCAATGATTGGGATGCGCACCTCCGTCTCAAGTGTGATAACCCACAGGCTCAAAAACGCCTGTGGCTGCACCACATCAACCGGACTCCACATCGAGGCTCGAAGGCCCGGGCCGGCGTGAATGCTTTCGAGGGCAGCACGTTCAAACAATTTGATCTGGATGAGACGAAGGATGTCATCGCTCTCGCGCTGACTGAGTTCCAGGAGAGAAGCTATCTCGATATTGTCCACTTTCACTGATGTTCGCATTCCATCTTCTTGCCAGTCAATCGGGTCAAGCGCGATATGAAGCTGTTCGCAGACAGCCATGAGCTGTCTGGCTTTCCGGCATGCTTCCTCTTGCTCCCCAACACTGTTTCGGCGTAAGTAGGTCATAGCGTATGGCTCCTCTTGAGGCAGATAGTGAACCTGCCCTCTTCCCGGCGCACATTCCATGTTAAGCGTGAGGGAATGCATCTCACCTGTTACTGATAGAACCATCACAGTCTGGCTGGATGGCGATCACAGTCTCCTCAGCTCTCATGATTCCCTCTGGTGCGCGATAGTGGTTCCGAAGAACATGATCGGATCACAAGGGCAAGGATCAAGAAATCAGTGCGGAGCCTGAAAGGAGAAACGTTTAATTATGCCTTCTCATTTACCATTAAGTCACATTCTGACGGGTATTGTCAACGTGCCGGGACGAAAAAGCCCTGCCGGGGATAATGCAGGGCTATGTAATGCTCGCCAGAAGCGGGGGTCAAAGGGGCTGCCGCCCCCTTGCGGGACGCGGGGTGTCCCCGCCCAGACTCTTCCTTTCGGGCGTGGCGTGGGGAGCATTCAATAGCCCTGGGGATAATTCTGCATTGTAGACATCTACATATTTCTCTACTATAATAATGCTGGATAAGAAAGGGAGCGCTATACTCATCGCAGAAGGATGAGGGTCTGTGAGAGGTGGTCACGGATGCAGCAACTTGATCGCGCCCGGGCATTCCTGCGCGGCATACGCATGGTCCCGGTCTCCTGGCTGAGCCTCTCCAGGGGCAGACGCCTGCTGGTCGTGACACTCTCCTACGTTCTGGGCATCGCCGGACTCTGGCTCCTCTTTCCCCTCGTCCACAATGGCGCCACAATGTTCCTGCCTATTGCCTGCGCCTGCTGGCTCTTTTACTATCGTGGTCTGCTCGTGAGCCTTGTGCTCAATGGTATCGCCTTCCAGCTCTCCTACTATCTTCTGCTGCGCGGCATGTTACCGGATCAGGCATTTATAGAAGGGGGAATCATCGGCTTCGGAACCTCGCTCGGACTCGGACTGGTGGTCTGCTGGTTGCGGACGGCGGTTGAACTCGTGCATGCCGCTCACCAGCGCGCACACGCCGCTGAGCAGGAGCGCCTGCTGGCCTTAGAGGCGGAACGCCGTGCCACGCTTGCTTACGAGCATCAGTGCAAGGTCAATGAGATCAAGGAGCAATTTCTGCTCAATGTAAGTCATGAATTGCGCACCCCGCTGGCCGTTCTGGGAGGTTTCCTGGAACTGCTCAAGGACTATTTTGACCAGCTGGCCCCCGAGGCGCGCACCGATCTGCTGAATCAGGCATTCGAGAGTCACCAGGACCTTGTTAGCCTGGTCAATCGGGTGCTGGAAAGCATTACTGTATCCCAGGAGCTTCCCCCGGCCCGCCGCGAAGCCGTCTCTATTCGTCAGGTCGTAGAGGATGTGCTCGCTCATTTCGATCCCCGGGACATCGCCTCATACACATTCCAGCTACAGATAGATGAGCACATCCAGGTCAGGGCGGACACGCAATTCTTGCGCCAGGTGTTGCGAAATTTGTTCTCGAATATCTTCAAGTATGTTCCCCCTCACACCGAGGTCAGCATTGAGGCCAGCCAGTCCACTCCTTCCTCTCCCGTGTATCTCAGTGTGCAAGACAGGGGGCCGGGAATCCCACCGGAGGAGATTACCCTTCTCTTCGAGAAGTTTGTTCGCCTCAAGCGCGACCTGGCCGGACCAATGCGCGGCACCGGGCTGGGACTCTACATCTGCAAGCGCCTGGTCGAAGCAATGGGAGGGCGCATCTGGGTGGAGAGTTCTGGCCGCCCGGGAGAAGGCAGCCGCTTTTGCCTCACCCTGCCTCCCCTTCCCGCCTCATATCCCCTTGCAACCACGGTGGGTTCAGAGGAGGCAGAGGCATAAAAGACGCGGCGACCTTGCGAATTATGCAGGAAAACGATCAAGACCGGAAAACTCCCCCGGTG
>Ga0209061_1004132_pt1 | contig 14429 bp, 9 predicted proteins | sample Coa_R1_10_FD_187157 | JGI IMG/M metagenome (GOLD analysis project Ga0209061, IMG submission 187157) | Surface soil microbial communities from Centralia Pennsylvania, which are recovering from an underground coalmine fire - Coalmine... | ecosystem: Environmental > Terrestrial > Soil > Unclassified...
TGCAGGTATTCGTCGTGCTGCTGCGCGTCGACGACATACGCGAACCCGAACGGCACGCTCACCCAGGTGGTCACGCAGGTCCCGACCCGGGCGAAGGCTTCCAATGGTGTCCTGGTGCCGGTGAACACGACCCTGGTGAAGACCCACGGCCGTTGGGCGGCCAAAGCGGCGAACGCCAACGTCTCACTGCGGTCGGCCTCAGCTCTGAAGTCTCCCGCCGCGGTACACAAGGCCGTCCCGTCGGCCGCGGCCCTGCTTCCGACCCCGACGCCGGTGGCGACCTCGAGGTCCGTTGCAGGGCTCGCTCATGCGTCCGCCGCGTCGTCCACCGCGATGCCGACTGCGACCGCCTCGCCGACCCCTACCGCAACCCCGACGCCAGCGCCCAGCCCGGTGCCGATTGCGGGAGCTGGCTCGACTTCTGATGTGGCGGACCTGCGTCTGCCGGGTGCGGGGAACATCGAGATGGGGTTCGGGGCGGCCCTGCCGGCCCCGACCGTGGCGGGGTCGACGGCGACGTATGCGTTGACGACGACGAGTTCGTTGACCACGTCGGTGTTGGACGACGGGTTCAGTGAAGACGTCATGCTGGGCTCGGCACCGGTGGTGGCACCGAGCTACTCCTTCCCGCTGGATCTGGCCGGCGGGCTGACGCCCCGGTTGAAGAACGGGGTGCTGCAGTTCGTCGACAGCGCCGGGACGGTGCAGGCGGAGAGCCGTCCGCTGCAGATGTGGGACGCCAGCCGGGACAGCGCCGGCGACCCGGACCACTTCGGCACCGTCGAGGCGAAGCTCGTGCAGGTCGGCGGCGCGTGGGTGCTGCAGGTGACCCCGTCGATGTCGTACCTGACGGATGCGGCGACGCAGTTCCCGGTGACGGTCGATCCGACGGTGGTGACGACGAGTGACGCGGACACCTACTACTCCAACGGTGGGACCGTCGATCACGGCGCGGACTATGCCCTCTACATCGGCACGCAGGACAGTGGGACGACGGTCGACCGTGCGTACATGAACTGGGACACCGGTCCGTGGGTTGGTCGGGTGGTGACGGCGGCGTCTCTGTCGCTATACCAGTACGACGCCAACAGCTGCTCGGCGAAGACGAACACGCTCTACCCGACGACCAGCTATTCGGACGTGAACTCCGCCAACGTGACGGTGAACACCGCCTCGGAGTGGTCGGAGTCGCCGTCCTCGAACACCGGTGGTGGCAGCTGCCCGACCGAGCCGAACGGGTACGTGACGTGGGATGTCACGCACATCATCGACGGCTGGACCACCGGCGAGGTTCCGCAGTACGGAGTCGAGATCCGCGCGGGCTCGGAGACCGACGACAGCTACTTCAAGCGGTTCTGCTCCCGCAACGCCGCCCCGTCCGGGACCGGGCACTGCGAGGGCACCTCCGGGATGCCGCAGCTGTCGATCACCTACGTGTACGCGCTCGGGCAGCAACCGCATCAGGGAGCCGTGCTCTCCCACCGGCTCGATGACCGCAGCCAGTACGCCGTCAACACGCAGGACGGCGACGGGGTGCTGACCGCCTCGGACATCTCGATGGAAGGTCGCGGCCTGAACCTCGGCCTGACCCGCTCCTACAACAGCCTCAGCCCCACCACCGGAGTCCTCGGGAAGGGCTGGTCGTTCTCCGGCGGCGGCGACGTATACCTGTATCGGGAGGACAACAACCGGTGGGACTTCGTCTCACCATCGGGTACCTGGTACGGGCCGTTTGTGCGGAAGTCGTCGAATAGCAGTCAGTTCTGGGCGCCGAGCTTCGGTGGGCTGAATGCGGACATGAAGGACAACGGCGACGGCACCTTCACGATGACCTTCCACGCCAGCCAGGAGAAGTACACGTTCAGCCAGCTGAACTGCTCCAGCTGCAACAAGTACTTGACGACCGACACCGACCGGCACAGCAACACGATCACCTACGGCTACACGGGCGCCCAGTGGACGAGCATCACCGACACCCACACCCGGGTCCTCAACGTCAACTACGGCAGCAACGGGCTGGTGTCCTCGATCAGCGAGGGCAGCCTGTCCGGTGGCGGCTCGTACACCTCGAGCCCTAGGACGTGGACGTACGGCTACAACGCTTCGAACCAGCTCGCCTCCTACATCGACCCGACCGGTGCCCGCACCGACTACGGCTACGACAGCAACGGGCAACTTGCCACGATCACCGACCCCGCCCAGACGAACGGCAACCGGCCGATGACGACCCTCACCGTGCAGAACGGGCAGATCGCGCAGATCGACTACAGCACCAATGCCACCGGCGCGACCTCCCGGTGGACCTACGCCTACAGCACCGACGCCTCCGCAGCGCAGACCGCGTGCGGCACCGACCATGCCTGGACCGCCTACACGACCGTCACCGATGTGTCGGATCCGCAAGGTGGGGCGACGAAGTACTGCTACGAGGACCGCACCGGTAACCCGAGCCCGACCACCCCGGAGGGTGCTGACAGCAACGCGCAGCAGATGCGGGTCGTCGACGGCGTTGGCCACCACCACTCCGAGAGCTTCACTCCGGACATGTCGGCGCTGAACGAGACCGAGCAGTCCAACGACGGCGCCGCGAGCGGCTCGACCGTCTTCGCCTACGACGTGAACAGCAACCTCACCACCGCGACCGCGCCGACGGACAACAGCGGCGACACGGCCGGCACCACCTCGTTCCAGTACTCGACCCCCAGCTTGGTGGCCGGCGGCAGCTTCCTGCCGTCCGCGGCCGGATCGAACGGGTCGTCCTGCTCGTCGATGGACTACAGCGCCGCCGGAGACATGACCGATGTCTATTCGGGTCAGTCGTCCGGTAGCGGCAGCACCTGCACCAACGGGACCAGCGGGCGGCACAGTCACGTCGACTACAACAACGACGGCACCGTGAAGGACTCCTACGGCCCCGTCGTCGGCGCCCTGTCCTCCCGCACCAGCGCGGACGAGACCACCTACACCTACGGTGACGCCTACACCGTCGAGCCCTATCTCGGTCTGCTCACCAAGGTTGTCCGCCCCGGCGGCAACGCCACCTGCACGACCGACCGGACCCTCTGCACCACCTACACCTACGACGGGTACGGCCGGGTTGCCTCCAGCACCGACGGCAACGGCAACACCACCCGGGACAGCTACGACGCCGACGACCGCATCACCCAGGTCCTCACCGGCGGGGCGACCACCTGCACCCCGACCGCGGGCACCTGCATCACCTACACCTACGACGGGGAAGGCAACCTCGCCACCCGCACCGACGTGAACGGCACGACCACGTTCACCTACGACTGGCTAAACCAGCCCGCCACTCAGACCCAGCCCGACGGCACCGTTCTCACCACCGTCTACGACGACGCCGGCAACCTCACCTCCTACAGCCAGGCGCTGACCGGGCAGACCGCGGACACCGTCACCTACAAATACGACGCCGCGAACGAGCTCACCAGTGTGACCGACGCCACCGGCACCTTCACCTACACGTACAACTCCAGCGGCCAGGTCAACGTGCTCACCCTCCCGTCCAGCACCGGAGTCACCTTTACTTCGCACTACACGCAGCATTCCGGGAAGTTCAAGGGCATCAGCGTGGCGGGGGGCAGCAACTTGCCCTCCACCTCGAACTACTACACCGACGCTCAGAAGAACGAGACCGGCAAGGCGCAGTCCGACACCGTCACCGTCGGTTCCACCAGCACCACCTACAACTACGCGTACAACAGCGATGATCGGCTCGCTTCCGACACCCCCTCATCGGGCACGAAGTACAGCTACACGTACGACGCCGACGGGAACATCCGCTCCGCCACCGCCGGGACGACCACGACCTACTACGGCTACAACGAGAACGACGAACTCTGCTGGTCCGGCCCTAACGACAGCAGCACCGCCGCGATGGGCCAGTCCTGCGCGACCACCCCGTCCGGCGACACGACCTACACGTCCGACAAAGCGGGCGAGAACCTCGGCCCATCCTCCGGGCCGCTGGTCTACAACAGCCAGGACCAAGTCACCTCGATCAGCTCACCCTCCGGCGCTGGCCCCGTCTCGCAGGGCTACTACGACCAAGGCAACAACCTGCGCCGCACCGCCGGCAACATCACCTACACCCAAGGGTCGAAACTCGGCGTCACCGCACAGACCATCAGCGGGTACAGCAACGCCACGACCTTCTACACCCGCGACCCGAACGGGAAACTCCTCGACGAGCACGGCTCATCCGGCACTTACTACTACGAACCCGACCAGCTCGGCTCCACCATCGCCCTCATTGACACCAGCGGCAACTACGCCGCCGGCTACAACTACGACCCCTACGGCAAAACCACCACCATCAACGGCACCAGCAGCACCGCAGCCGCAGCCAACCCCTGGCGCTACACCGGCGCCTACCAAGACCCCACCGACGGCTACTACCACCTCGGCGCCCGCTACTATGACGCCGCCGGACACTTCACTCAAACCGACTCAATTGCCGGCAGTCTGACCCGTCCGGACAAGTTCAACAGCTACGACTACGCGGCTGGTGATCCCATCAATGGGGTGGACTTGTCTGGCAAAAACTTTACGAACGACCTTGCTGGAGGGCTACTTGGTGTTGCAGTAGGGCTGCTCTGCGAAGCGGCTAGCATTGGCCTCGGCTCCTTTGGATGCGGAGTGTTGGGTTTCGCAGTGGGTTTGGCTTACACCTACGCACTCGACAGCACGGAGGGAGAGGAGTTGGACTTTACTTGAGCGAATTGATTGAGCTTATAATCGTTGGCGCGCTCATAATCGTAGGGTACATAGTCCTCCTGCCGATTGTTAGGCGGCGCAAGCGCAACAATGGAGGCGTCACGCCCAAGGCCGTCTGGCTGTTTATCGCCATCGCGGTAGTCCTCGTCATCGGCTTAACGGTGTACAGCCTTTTGCAGCATCGTTAGCCTCGGTCTTTCGACGGGCCGATGGGAACATCCGGGACTGCTGCAGCTTCGGTTGAGTCCTTACGGCTAGGTGCATGCGCGCGCTTGCCGGGGAGGATGGTCCTCGTGGTGAAGGCGTTACCGGAGGAGTTCCGTCGGGACGTAACCGCAGTGAGCCCGGAAGGGCGAAGCGCCGATTCGGAATTTCGGAGATGTGTCTGCAGCGGTGGCTGCGGATCGCGGACCGAGACGATGGGCTCAGCGGTCCGAAGCCGGCCGCTGGCAGCGGTGAGACCGCGGAGAGTGCCGAGCTCAGCGACACGACTTACACGCCTGTAGTTTCTGGTTCTGTTCTCGGCTACGGTGTGCGCATGGCGCAGCGCTACCGAGGTGGTCGACCGAGCAAGGGCGACCGCCAACCGCTGGTTTCTCGAGTTGCAACACCGATCGCAGACGCCGTCCGAGAGCGAGCCGCGACGAGTGGGCTCAGCGTGAACGACTACATCGCTCGAGTTCTTGCCGCCAACGTTGGCCTCGAGCAGCTGGCGCCCGATGTTCATCACGAGGAGTTGCCGATCGCAGACGTCGCTTAACGCAGAAGGCCCACCGCACGCGGTGGGCCTCAAGCTCTGCGCTCAACCCGGTTCGAGTTTGGCGACCAGACGGGTGTGAGCGGTTCCGAGTCGAAGTTCCGGTTGGTAGCCGGGCCTTCGTTGTACCCCAGATGACTCTGGAGATGACGGCATCGTAACCCACTTCGCTGCGTCCAACTACGCCCAAACCGCCCGTGTCACCCGGACTGGGGCACCTTCTAGGCCCACTTTCTCGGCGTCAGCGGGCTGGAGTCTCAGCTCGTGGGCGCCTCCAACCCCAGCAGGCGCCTATTCGCAACTGCCCGCCTGGACGAACCGCACCCGCTGGCTCACTCAAGTCCGGGCAGTCCTGTCCACGCCGGCTGGGGAGCAAACGCGCGCCACCGCCCATGTCGCCGTCGACACGCTCCTGCGCGTTGCGGCTGCCGACGCCGCCGCAGCGGACCGAGCAACCGGACGGAACGTCACCACCGCCCACGAGACCGTCGCAGCTGAACTCGGCATGTCAGGCAAGACCGTGCAGCGCGCCCGCACCCTGCTCGAGCGCCTCGGGCTCGCCGTCACCGTCTGGGCAGGCCGCTACCTCACCACCGCGGAACGGGCCGCCGCCCGACGCCAGCACGGCGGGCAGCAGTTACGTGCGGCCTCCACCCGCGCCCTCATCACCCCGAAACACGCCGCCCGCCTCGTGCCTGTGGAGAATGTCCAGCTACCCCGTAGGGGTCAACCAACCCCTAGACCTCACCCTTCGAAGAAATCACCAACGCGCGTGACCGCGCGGCGAAAAGCAGCCCAGACAACACCGATCCCGATTGGGGTGCAACGCCTCGCCGCCCAGCTCGCCCAACGAATGCCCTGGCTCGCCCGCAACCGACACATCGGCGCCCTCGCGAAGCTCCTGCACCGCCATCACCTCGATGCTGACGCCGGCTGGACCGCCGACAGGATCCTCCGCGCCATCGAAATCCACAACCGCGCCTCCGGGCAGACCATCCCCGACCCGGCCGACCAACGCAACCCACTCGGCTACCTCAACTGGCTACTCATTCAAACCGCCCCCCACCTTGCCGAGGATTCGTCGACCACCGCGCGCCGAGAACCGCGATCGCCGACGTTCTGGCAGCTCGAGGCCGAACAGCGCCGACGTCGCCTCGCCACCGAAGACCCCGCACTCCGTGCCGCCGTTATCGCGCAGCTCCGGACCGACATCACCGCCGACCAACAGCGACGAGCAACAGCCGCGATCCCCGAGAACCGAGCGCGGTCAGGCATCTTGCGATCGGAGGGGTCCGTCTGAGCGCAACCAGGACTGGACGGCGTGGCGGTCGAGTCCTGCGGTTGCTCGCTTGGGACCAAACTCGCCGCCGATTAGCGTCGCGCCCGGCAACGTGCGCTGCAGGTGCTCGATCTCGGGGGAAGTGGCGATGTCGAAGTCGCCGGCTGGAGTCGGGGAGACGTGAACCACGATGGTGATCGCTGCGGCCACGTCATCGGCTGTGAGGAGGTTGACGATGTGGGCGTCGTGGAGGCTCTGCCCGAGCACGAGGATGTGCGTCGCGTTGCGGAGGTGGTGTCGGAACGCGCCCCAAATCTGTGCGGCGGGGGGCCCGAAGGCCGTGGGGTCCTTCTGCTCGTCGGGTAGCAGCAATGCCGGAACGCGTCGTTCATCGAACGTTTCGTCCGCGGGTGTTCGCCGCACGACGTCCCCGCTGTGCTCGTACCAGCCGACCGCTCCGTGCAGGTGCAGCACCGGTACGAGGCGGGTGCTGTCGTTCACACTGGTCAGCAGGTTCGGGGTGAACCTCGACGCTGCGTCCCCGCGTCGCGACGCAAACCCTGAGATCAGCTCGGATGTGGTGTCGGCGTCGAGAGCGGCTTCGATGGCGAGGTCGTAGTTCGTCGTTGCATGCGCCAGATAGCTCTGCCGCCCTTTCTGGTCAGTTGAGCGCAGCAGTGTATGCAGGGCGGCGTACGCGTCGGCAGCCGCCGCGGTGTCCACGCGATCCGGGCCGAACGTGGTCCAGGCTGACTCGACTGGTCGGCGCCTGTTCCGGCGCCGCCCAACTGCACCGACGGGGGCGCCAATGGCTCAAACCCCGCCCTTGCCGGGTTCCGTAGGGCCGGTAGCGTCTTTGGGGCCGGCCGTGCTGTCCCCGCAGGTGGTGCCGGTGCGTCCGCTGGAGGCACTTGGGGAAGCGTCGCCAGCGGACGCCACCACCGGCCGTGCTGGGCGTTCGGGTCCGCGGGGTGAGCGGACGGTGACGGTCGCGGTCCGGTTGACCCCGGCCGAGCATGCCCGCTGGGTCGCTGCCGCGGCTGCCGGCGGCCGAAGTCAGCTGGGGCGGTGGGTGCGCGAAAGCATCACCGCTCGCCTCGACGGCCGGCGCGCTCCGGCGCCGGTGAGTGCCGGCGCGCTGGAGGAGCTCGCGCAGTTGCGGGCGGAGCTGTCGAAGGTGGGGTCGAATGAACCAGGTCGCTCGGGCGTTGAACGTGCAGACGAAGGGCGGGCCGGTGCAGGTCGACCGGCAGACGGTCCTGCAGGCGATCGAAGCGACCCGAACCGAGCTGGGTCGGGTCCGGGATCAGCTGAACGGGGCCGGCCGGTGATCGCGAAGATCACCCGCGGTACGCGAGTCGGGGACATCGCGGCGTATCTGCATGGGCCGGGGAAGGCGAACGAGCACCGCTACCGCGACGGGTCGGAGATCATCTGGGGCGGTCAGGTGATCGGCGGGAACCTCGGCCGGGAAGGGGACCATACCGGAGTGCGGTGGGCGCAGGACCTGCGGGCGGCGCAGGCGATGCGGCCGGAGATCAAGTACGCCATCTGGCAGACCTCACTCCGCACCGCCCCCGGCGATCGACGGCTATCGGACGCGGAGTGGGCCGATGCCGGGCAAACGTTCGCCGAGCAGATGGGCTTCGACCAGCATCCGTGGGTGATGGTCCGGCACGGCGAGGACCACGTGCACATCGTCACCTCCCGCGTCTCCGAGACCGGGGTGGTGTGGCACGCCCGGCAGGACTACCGGCAAGCCCAAACCGCCGCCCGGCAGCTCGAGCACGACTACGGGCTCACGGAAGCACCGAGGCAGCGAGCCATGGTCCGGGCACGGACGCCGGCGGCGGTGGAACGCCAGGAGTACCGGGATAGGCAGGTCGAGCTGACCGCGAAGCGAGCCGAGGAACTCGCGCACTTCACGACGGTCATGGAGCGGGCGACCGCAGGCCTGCCACCGGCAGACCAGGCGCCGAAGGCGCAAGCAAAGCGGGACCGCGACAGTGAGGCGGGGCTCGACGCAGCACGTCATACACCTGACATCGATCGGAGACGTGACCGGAGAGACCGCGGACATGAGCGGTGAGCGGGCTTGCAACGGATCCGGAGAGCGTTGGGAATCAAGACGAGGGAGACATCCGAGCAACGTCGCATGAGACGACGGCAGAGTGTCAGCGCGGATGTGACCGTCGGACACCGGCGTGACGGAACGAGCGGGGCATGAAAAACCCGGCCCACGAGGGACCGGGTGTGTAGAAGACGACTCTAGAGGTCGGCGCCTCGCGAGCCCTCCTACGGTTTGGAAGCCGGGGCAGGTGTGCCTGCTCGACGGTCGTGGAGCTGGCGTCGCTGAACTGCGCAAACCGGCAACCCTCGGCCCTTCTGCGCCCTCTCCGCGCAGTACCCGACGACTGCCGTACCGCGCGGAGGCGGCAACCGCGCAACTCTGAGATGGCAGAGGCATCGGACGGACCTGATGTTGAACTAGCAGGGGTATTACAGTGCCAGCCGTCGCGGTAACCCGTAGAAGTCTGCGGTGTCAGCGGCCAAGACCGAGTAGGTCATGCTTGACCCATGCAACCCCCCACCGCCATGGCGGTGCAGCGTCACGGCCGGCAGTGGCATTCCGGTGTGCCCGCCGCCCCGCCGACCCGTGCGCAGACCGTCGAGGCCATGCTGGAGCGCACCGGCCGAAAGGCGGTTCCGATCCGTCGAGCGTTCATCCAGTCCGAGACACCCGATGCGCACGGCAGCCGCGGGGCGCTGTTGGCACGGATCGTGCACACCCGCGACGCATCGGCGTTGGATGCGTACCTGCTGATCCATGCCATGGCCAGCAGCGAACCCTTCGACACCGAGTACCCAGCGGTCAGCTGGGTCCGGGCCCTCGGCCTGGACAGTGCCGCCACGCCCGATGCGGCTCGGGGGCACTGGGCCAAGATCACTGCTCGGCTCATCGAGCTCGGCCTCATCCGGCGGGAGCGGCGCGGGAACCGGATGGCGTACGTCCTGCTCCACGAGGACGGGACCGGCACCCCGTACGAGCGGCCCAAGACCGGCGCGGACGGCCTCTGGTTCTCGCTGCCGCACGCCTATTGGACGCTCGGCCACGTGCAGGCGCTGACCCTGCCGGAGAAGGCGATGCTGCTGATCAGTCTCGATCAGCGCAACCCCTTCCCGCTCCCCGCAGATCGGACCCCCTCCTGGTACGGCATCTCGGCTGCCACCGCCGCCCGGGGACTGGCCGGGCTGCGCAAGCACGGGCTGCTCATGTACGAGACGAACTGGCGGATCGATGCCAAGTCCCCCACCGGGTGGGCTGAGGAGCGCGGTTACCAGCTCCTCGGCCCCTACTCGGCGGCAGAACGCCGCGCCGCCACCCGAGCTCCGCGGACCCGCAAGGCCCCGATCTACTTCACGACCAGTCAAGACTCCGCATGAGCACCCTCTTCATCGACGAGAGCAAGACCCGCGACTACATCGTCGTCGCCGCAGTCGTGCTCCCGGCCGACATCGCGGCCTACAGGGCGTCGATCAACAGCTTGCGTATGAAGGGACAGCGCCGCATCCACTTCACCACCGAGAGCCCGGAACGCCGCCGCAAGATCCTCTCGGCCCTGACCGAGCTCAGCGTCCACGCCGGGGTGTACCGCGCAAACTTCTCCCGAGAACGTGACAGCCGGGCTGCCTGCCTCCGTGCCGTGGTGAAGGACGTCCCTCGACTTGGCGTGGATCGCATCGTGCTCGAGCAGGACGACTCCATTGTCCAGTTCGACCGGCAACTGCTCTTCACCGAGCTGCGCGGCATCGGCATGCCACACGTCGCCTACGACCACGAACGCGCCACCGCCGAGCCGCTGCTCGCGATTCCGGACGCACTCGCCTGGTGCGTTGCCCGCGGCGCTGACTGGAGCCGGCGCGCCGCACCGATGCTCGGACCGATCCGCGAACTACGCCCCTGAAAACGCGAAACTCGGCACACCCACCGTCCGGAAGGCTACCGAGTTCACTTCACGCAGCTACTGCCACATGCGCGAACAAGTGTACATACGCTCCGGGTCGGCGACAACACAACCACGCCTTTCACCTGCGGTTTTGCCCACAGTCGCAGCTCGCAACATGATGTCTAGCGCCCCTTGCTCACTGCGGTCGCGCCGGACGGGTGCCTAGGAGGCCGTATCGGCGGCCTGAGCGCCGTAGCCCTCCAGCGTCCGCCTACTTGTGCTCGGCCAGGCGATCAAAGGGAAGCGGGATCAGTGCGCCGCGTCGTAGGCCTCAAGCACGGTGACAGGGACGCGACCACGGTTGGCGACGGTATGGCCGTTGGCATTGGCCCACTGCCGAACCTGATCCAGATCCTTCCGACCACTCCCGGACGACTTCCTCGCCGGCGTGCGCCCTACAACCTGATCGCGGCGCGCAGCGTCGGCGTACCGAGCCACTGTGTCGCGCAGGTTCGCCGCGTTCACCTTGCTGAGGTCGATGACGTAGCTGCGGCCGTCAAGCCCGAACCGCACCTCGTCGATGTCGCCGGCATCCAGCTCGGTTCCGTCGAGATCATCGATGACCTGCACCACGTACTTCTGCGCCATGGGACCTCCTCGCCTGCTCCAGCACGCTACCGCCCGCCCATCCGACGGGCCTGTAGCACGGCGCCTCCAGCATTCTTGCTAGAAAGAAAGCCAGAAGGACAGTTGGCTAGAGAGATTGCTTGCTGACTTTCTGGCGTGTCGGAGGCGGCTGCGTCTTCCTCTGACGCCACCATGGCGGCGTGCAAACCGTGATGGTCTACAGCGAGTCAGGCGGCGTCAGCAAAACCACCACCGCCGTCTCACTGGCCATGGTCAGCGCCACGCTCGGCAGAGAGGTTCTACTTATCGACCTAGACCCTCGCGCGGCCTCGACAAAGTGGCTTGATGCCAAACCGAAGGAGGATGGCCTTCACGTCGGCGCGATTCTGGGCGACGAGAACCCGGAAGGGTGGGCGCAGGACATCGCCGTGACGAGTCACTGGTCAGAGAACCTTCGCATCGTGCCGTCCTCGCGAAGCGTCTCGAACCGTGAGGCCGACCGAGCCGACCATGCGGAGCTTCGACTCAAGGTCTCGCTCGAAGGTGTCGCTGCCGACCTCGTGGTGATCGATTGCCCGAACCGGCAAGGAGGCCCGCTCACCCTGTCCGCGCTGAACGCTGCGGACACTGTGGTCTATGCGGCGACCCCCAGCGGCGACGGTGTTGACGGAGTGGTGGGCGCGCGTAGGACGGTCGACCAGTTCCGCCTCAACCGCTCACGCCTCGGCGCGCCGACACGCCTTCGAGAGGCGGGGATCGTAGTGGGTAGCGTCCGCGAGACCGTGATGAGCCGGCCGGCGGTGGCGAGTATCGAGGAACTGCGCGAGATGGAGCTACTACTTACGCCCCTGGTACCTGACAGAGCGATCGTGCCGGAGGTTCGCCTGACGGGGGAGTGGTACGGCAACTACAGGAAGGGGCAGCCAGTGCTTGATGCGTACAGGGCGATCGCGGAGCAGGTGATTCAGTGAGCGACCAAGCAGACCGCCCCGCATCGCTGCGTAGGGCACCTCGCCCGGCGCCGGACGAGCGAATCGATCCGGTGGACTACAGGGCCCCTTCGCCCGATATCTCCCCGCCGTCCCGACAACAGGCCGGGGCTCGACCAGTTCCCGTAAGGCGGGGACGACCCCGTCGAGAATTGACCGCGCAGTTCTCGACGCGATTGACGCCCGACGTCATTGAGCTGATCGATCGGGCAGCATCCCGAGAGGGTACGACCATCCGAGACGTGGTGGAGCAGGCGATTCGTCGAACCTGGAGCTAAAGGCACCGACTCGTTGCCGGATGGCCTTTCGCGGCTGCCGGTAAGGCCGGGTCGGAGGGCTAACCCCCCTCGTTGGGCCCGTCGTTCGGTGTGACGGGTCTGGCGACGGGGGTTGGGGCGTCTTGCCCTGTCCTGGCCTGCCTCCTCGGACGGTGCCGTACGCGAACCACCCTCACTCTGCGTTCCTTGAGAGAGGGTGGTTCGCGTATTCAGGAGGCGGGCCAGGACAGGGCAAGACAAGGTTCGATCAATCGGGGGTAGTTAGATCCAAAGTGACGATGGCGTGGTCGGAGTTTCAGTACGGAAATAGGGCGGCTCTTTCCAAGCTGGCTCGCAGGGGAAAATCAAGTAGGGGTGAGCGGTCAGTGGGCGGTTTTGGTGCTTGTGTATGTGCATCGATCCGAACCGGCTAGTTGCTTCGTATTTGTAATTCCTGGGCAGAATGGCATGCATCGCCGCATCAGTCCTCGCCCGGTGCAGGGCGTCTTGCAAGGGGTGCGATGCGAGACGGTCGGGAGCGAGACGCGTTCCTGGTCGAGGAGGGGCTTTTCGCTGTCTCGTGACTGTGTGTCGTAACCCGTGGGTACCGTTCGCCGTGTGACGGTCGGTTGCGAGACGGGTGGCGTGCGATGGGGAAACTGATCGGGTACGCGCGGGTGTCGACACGGGGTCAGGTGACGGATCGGCAGGAGGTGGACCTGCTGGCGGCCGGCGTTCGGCGCGATGACCTCTATCTGGATCGTGGGGTGAGTGGTACTCGAGCGTCGCGGCCGGCGTTCGATCTCGCGGTGGCGGCGTTGCAGGCGGGTGACACGTTGGTGATCACGACGTTGGACCGGTTGGGGCGTTCGACGGTGCACATGCTGGCGCTGGCTGAGCAGCTGCGGCAGCAGGGGGTGTCGCTGCGGGTGCTCAACCTCGGGGGAGAGGCGGTGGATACCGCGAGCCCGATGGGATCGATGTTGTTCACGGTGATGGCGGCGTTGGCGCAGATGGAGTTGGAGATTAAGCGGGAGCGGATCCTCGACTCGATCGCGAAGCGCCGGGTTGCTGGGCAGGACCTCGGCGGCCGGCGGCAGCTGTACACCGAGAGCCAGTTGCGGACCGCGTGGAAGGCGATCGAGGCGGGAGAGACGGCCGCGCAGGTCGCCCGCGACATGGGGATCTCTCGCGCGACCCTCTACCGGCGCCTCAAGGGCAGGGCATGAACGCGGTGCGGTGTCACCTGCAGGGGGCGGTTTCAGGTGGTGCGCAGGTTGTGTTTGCCCTGGTTTCCCGGTCCGCATAGGGGGACCGGGATGGGGCGACACGCCGCGGCTCGGGGTACATCTGCGGTGCGGGGGTGCGGATCTGCTGCGTGGCGGCGTGTCGGGGTGCATGCTTGCGCGACCACCCCGTGGGGGGAGTGGGTGAGGGCAGAAGTCTCGGGGGAGTCATGCCTGCAGGTATTCGTCGTGCTGCTGCGCGTGTTGGTCGGGGTATCGCATCAACGGGCCGGTCGCACGGTTGGGTGACCGCGCTGGTCGGGGCGGTGTCCGGGGCGCTGATCGTCGGGCTCGGCCCGCTGCCGACGGCGTTGGCAGCGCCGACCGGGTTCGCGGTCTCCCACGCGGTGGTCGCGGCCACACCGGACACAACGGCGGGACCGCACGGTGCGGCGAACCAGATCCGTGCGGCGTTGGTGCAGGCGAAGCGAACGAAGAAGCGGGTTGAGGTCGTCGGGCAGCGTGGACTGGCCTCGACGACATACGCGAACCCGAACGGCACGCTCACCCAGGTGGTCACGCAGGTCCCGACCCGGGCGAAGGCTTCCAA
>Ga0209061_1004133_pt1 | contig 14429 bp, 13 predicted proteins | sample Coa_R1_10_FD_187157 | JGI IMG/M metagenome (GOLD analysis project Ga0209061, IMG submission 187157) | Surface soil microbial communities from Centralia Pennsylvania, which are recovering from an underground coalmine fire - Coalmine... | ecosystem: Environmental > Terrestrial > Soil >...
TTGGCCTCTCCGCGCGCATGAATACTACTCCCAGATCAACTCTTGCTCGGCAGGATAAACCGCTGGCTGTTCAGCGAATATGTCATCAGCCGCCTCTTCGACATACTCGCCCGCCGCCCATCGTTCGGCGCGATCCAACGCGCTGACCCAGCGGAAGAACAACGCACTCAGCACAATGATCAGCGGGATGTCCATCACCAGCCACATGGTCAGCCCGGCCAGTTGTTGGTCGCCCAGTCGGGTGAAGCCCCACAGCAGCGGCGCGTTGTCATAGGTATGATAGAGAGGCTGCGCCGCGAAGGTGAGAATGGCGCCCAGCGCCATCATGGGCTGCGTGCTGATGAACATATACAGCATACCAAAAAGCGGTGAGATGCGCTTGGCCACCTCGTTGGCCGGGCTAAGGATCGGCGCCCAATAGAGCAGCGCCGTACCGATGAAGAGCAGATTCATCAGGACATGCAACGGATTGTGCGTGCGCGCCAGGGTCGCCAGCGGGGTCAGCGCAGTCACATCCAGCGCGCCCCAGGCAGCCAGCCCAATTACTACAATAATCCCAGCCAGCAAGAAGAGCGTCTGCGGCCAGCCTGAGGCGCCGTCCTGCAATCTCCTATCTTTGCGCCCTGTGAACAGCATTCCCAATCTGGGCGCGAACATCAGCGCGCCTAGCAGCAGAACGCCTCCCACCGCCAGATTCTCGATGATCCAGGTCGCCTCGACAACCGGTTGCGGTGGCGTGGCATCGAACACCGCCGGAATGTGCCAGAGCCACATATTGGCGTTATACAGCCCAAACGCGACAACCGGATGCGTCAGCCGACGTGTCACATGCCGCGCGGTCTCGCCCCGCACAAGCGAGGTGAGCATCCAGCCAGGCGTGGCCAGCAGTAGCAGCGGCGGACACACCACAGAGAAAAGCAAATGCTGCATCATGTGCATGGTCAGCGAATAGGTCATGCCCAACGTTTCGAGCGGCGAGAAGAGGCCAAGCGCCAGCAACGCCATCACACCGAAAAAGAGCGGCGGCTGCCAGCTATGCACAGGCGCGTCAGCTCCCAATCCTCCCAATCGTCGGCGCAATGGGCCAAGCGCATAGAGATAGGCTCCCAGGACACCAAGAACGATAACCAGGGTAAGCGGCTCGAAGTTCCAGCTTGCCCATAGGGGAATCGGTGTCGCGTTCGCCGCAGGGTTCATGAACTATTGCCTTTTCACATACGTTCGAGGTCTCCCATGAGTGTAACCTGGGAGGCGGATGACTGTCTATCGGGAAACAGCCGTATTGGACATAAAGCGCCTTCGCCATTTCTACATACTTATCCGCTCTGATACTCCATACTGATCCCGATAGGCGCCATCCCAATCGGGTACGCTATGATCATCATGATCGGCGCATGCCGCGTATTCGCCCTCTACCTTGCTTGCCTATGGAGGCCAGTATGGACTCCCTATCTTCCAGATCAATGCTCCTACCATCAAGATACCTGGCTGTGACACATGATGTGTCACATAGCAGGAGAAACGTGGCTCTGTCCAATGGCGCAAATCAGCGCCAACCAACTGACCAGCTAGGGCACGTGCGGAAGGGCTTCTGGGCGCTGCTGGCGCTGACCATCGTCGCGGCGTTTGCCCTGCCGATCAGCGTCTACTACACCACAACGACTACATCGCTTGTGGCGCATCTCTGCCTGTGGCCCACTGTGCCTGCTGTTGATACGCCCACGCGGCTGATCATTCTGCTTGCGCCTGGACGCGACAGCGCAGACACGCAAGGCCCCTGGGCGCAGGCAAGCGCGCAGTGGGATATGCTCTCGATGGAGATGGGACAGCAGCGTGCGGCGGTTTCGGGCGCTGACGCCAGTTACGGCATATTCGTTCTGCCGCTCTCATTACAGATGGTTGGCTCCTGGCGCGCGACTGTGCGGCTGCAAACGCCTGGCCGTCCCCTCTGGCAGCAAAGCATCCAGTTCGACGCCCGACCACAGGCCACCCGTAGTAGCCATGCCGCGATCCCATCGCTTCAGGCACTGCTCTCCTACTGCCAATCGCGCCAGCATGCCACAGTTTCCAGCGCCCTGGCGGCAGGCGCGACGCTCTATGCCTGCGACGCCAGGGCATGGCCTGAACGTGGAGGTGGTGTATGAGCGCGGCGCCAATGCAGGAATCCTTCCGGCCCCATCTGCTTGCCATCAAAAGATTGCTTGCCACGCTACGAAGATACAGCGAGCGTGCGTTGGCAAGGCTGCGGTTCTCCACATTTGAGAAGGCGATTCTGGCGAACAGCGTGATCATCCTGCTGGGAACGGCGGCGGGCTGGTGGATCACACAACACAATCCCGAAGCCTATCATTATGTGATTGATACCACGTTTATCGCGCTGGTGGCGCTGGCAGGCGTCGTCGTCAACTTCGCGCTGTTGCGCGCGGCGTTTGGGCCGTTACGCGCCGTGCTGGCGACCATCCGCACGGTGGAGGAAGGCGAGATGGATGCGCGCGTGGAGAGCGTCGGCAGCGATCCCGATGCAGAAACGCTGGCACGCGCCTTCAACGATATGCTCGACCGGCTGGCGCGGGCGCGCGATGAAACAGTAGCGCGCGAACTACGCGCGCAAGAGGCGGAGCGTAGACGCCTGGCGCTGGAATTGCACGACCAGACGGGCCAAAGCCTGACAGCGATGGCGCTCCATGCGCAAGCCATCGCACAACGATTGGCGGGCGAAACAAGCGTCGCCTCGCGGCAAGCGCGCGCGCAGGCTGAGCAATTGGCGACGCTGGCTGAGCGTACCCTGGCCGAAACACAGGCGCTCTCGCACCAGTTGCGTCCCTCGCTGCTGGATGATCTTGGCCTGGCGGCGGCGTTGCGCTGGCTGGCAGACGACGCCAACGCACGCCTGGGCATCAAGGTGTGCGCTGAGGTAGATAAAATGGATGTTGAGGCGCTCACCAAGACGCGCCTGCCTGACGAGATCGAGACGGCGATGTTTCGCATCGCACAGGAAAGCCTGACCAACGCCGTCAAGCATGGCATGGCCCGGCATGCGACGATCATCCTGCGCCAGACACGCGATAGCCTCACACTGACCATTACTGACGACGGCCAGGGATTCGACCCCGCACGGATGGGAGCCGCTGCCTCACATGCAGTCTCTATGCAGCCACAAGGGATCGGCCTGGCGGGTATGCGCGAACGTGCGCGACTGGCGGGAGGCGCATTGATGATATGCCCGGCGCCGGAGCACGGTTGCCAGGTGCGCGTCAGCATTCCGTTGGGCATGGAACCTTCATCAGTGGAAGTGGGCCATGAGGCGGCAAGCTGTCAAAGAGCGCATAGTCCCATACATAAGCAGGAGGCGCCGGTATGACGACGGACGCACAATCAAGCGGTGGGATCATCCGGGTGCTGCTAGCCGATGATCACGACATACTGCGCGACGGTTTGCGGGCGCTGCTCGACCTTGCCGACGACATCGAGGTGGTAGGCGAGGCGCGCACCGGCGGCGAGGCGGTCGCTGAGGCGGCGCGTCTGCGCCCGCATGTCGCGTTGGTGGATATCAGCATGCCGGAGATGGATGGCGTGGAGGCGTGTCGGCGTATCCGACAGCAGGCGCCGGAAACGCGCGTGCTCTTTCTCACCATGCACGAGGCCGAGGAATATTTCTTCCAGGCACTATGCGCGGGGGCCGCTGGCTATATCATCAAGCGCACTGCCTCGGCGGAGTTGCTGGCGGCGATACGCGCGGTGGCGCGCGGCGAGTCGTTCCTTTCGCCAGGAATGACGCAGGCGCTTGTCAACGCCTATATAGATCGCCGGTCGCCGCATCAGCGCGCCGAGGCGGCTCAAACAATCGGCGGCAAGGGCCAGAGCGCCCAAGACACCCACATGGGAAACGCACAACAGCCGGTCAATCAGTTCGACCGCTATGCGACCCTGACTCCGCGTGAACGCGAGGTGTTGCAACTGGTGGGCGAAGGCTACACCAACCAGGAGATCGCCGACCGGCTAGGATTGAGCGTGAAAACGGTGCAGACACACCGCGCCGCCGTGATGGAAAAGCTCGGACTGCGCGACGTGACACATCTTGTGCGCTACGCCGTGCGGCGTGGTCTGGTTGACCCTGAACGCTGAAAGATGGCGCCTCCATACATACATGCTCGTAATTGGGTAGTCTTCCCCGTGGAAAAATCGGGAAGTAGCCCGATACCAACACGCCAACGAAACGCCTATGCTACCAATGCGCAGCGCGTGTATATCCACATATCCACATATCCATACACGAAGCGCATGGCTCCCAAAGGGGAGCGCGTTCCATCGTTGATAATCCCAGGAGGACAGTACCCGTATGCTTCGTCTGCTTCATTATTTTATCCTACGCGCACAGCGGATGGGATTGAAGGCGCTGGCCGGAGCAGGTCTGGCGCTGCTGGCAGCATTACTGATCTCGCCAGCCATCATTCAAGCTGCCCCGGCGCAGAACGTCAGCCCCAAGGTGGCTTTTCACGCCTACTATACCGGCTCGGTTCCCAAAGCCAACGCGATCCTCAAGACGGCTCCGACGCAGGTGATCGTTCATTTTGCAGAGAATGTCAATCCTCAGGGGAGTGACGTGATTGTCTACGGCTCCAAGGGCGATCAGGTCAGCACGGCTCCTGCCCAGGTTGACCGCGCCGACCTGAAGACAATGACTGTCCCAATGAAGGGCGACGGATCGGAAATCTACTTTGTTGTGTGGCATACTGTCTCCGCTGACGACGGCGACCCCGACATCGGTGGCTTCAACTTCCTGGTCAACGCCGATGCAAGCTCTGTGCAAGCAGTGCAATCGGCCAATGGCACAGGAAGCAACACCACCGCGACGAACACATCTTCTTCGTCAGGGACACCGATCTGGCTGACGATCCTGATCGCCATTGCGGCGCTGCTCGTGGGGGCTGGCGCGCTCTACTTCGCGCAACGTTCAGGCTGGGCGCCGACGCCTGGAGGCGGACCGGCGACAGCGAAGGCAAAATGAGAACCACTGAACCTGCCTGCGCTACAATACAATACGAATTGTAACTGTGGGGGTACTCTTTACATGGAAGGCGAACCAACAAGGGAGGATAGCGTGAGCAGGAGGAGAGAGCGGCAAACGGGATGCGACGCGACGCATACATTAGGGAAGCGCCCATACCGCCTGTGGCGCTCTGCGCTCATGCCGCTCACTGTCCTGTTGGCTGCTCTCATGCTGGGCGCCGGTTTGCTTCCTGGCACAACGCCAATCGCGCTGGCTGCTCCTCTGACAACCAACGTGCCACAGCATCCAACCACTGCGCTGCATGCGTTGCCGGTGCGCGAAGACCCGCCTGCCGACGCGATTCTTCAGGCGCCACCCTCGCAGGTGCGGATGTGGTTTAGCGAAGACCTCAACCCACTGACCTCGAAGATTGTCGTGGTCTCTACGACGAACCACGAGGTTGACCTGGGCGACAGCCATGTGGTGGCTGACAACCCACGCGAGATGATCGTCTCGCTGCCGCTGCTGAGCGCAGGAACCTATGTGGTCGTCTGGCGCACGCAATCCGCTGAAGATGGCCATATCGTCAGCGGCTCGTATATCTTCCGCATCGCCCGGCCAGATGGCAGCGTGCCACCCATCCCGAAGGTGCTGCCCACCTCGCATATCATCGGTGGTGGGCAGGCGCTCGCCACTGGCACACTGGATGGCCCTACCACCGTCCAGGCGATTATGACGTGGCTGGCGCTGCTCTTCATGGTCTTCTGGGTGGGCGGCGTCATCTGGGAGACATGGATACTTGCCCCCAGGCTGCAAACCGATCCCGATCTTCGGGCGGCGGCTCAGGCGGCTGTCGCGCGCTTCCGCACTTTGGCCCCCTATGTGCTGGCCGCGTTGCTTGTCGCGGACGTGGGGATCATCCTGGCGGAGGCCGCCGAGCTGGCTGGCGACTGGTCGGGCGCGTTCTCGCCAATATTGCTGCGGGCGATCATCTTTGGCAGCCGCTACGGCCTCTTCTGGTGGATGCGCCAGCTTGTGGCGCTCGCTGCGCTTGCCGCCACGCTGCTGATTCGCCCTCCCGTCGAGACAACAGGCGCTGAAGCGGACGAGGAACAGGCAAGTGAAATGCCATCCCATCCCATCTTCAGCGCCGGAGACGAGACCGCGACCCAGGCGATCCCTGACTGGCGGCGCGAACTGGTGAAAACGCTTCGCGACATACCACAACTTCCCCGGCAGCTCTGGCGCGGGTTGCGGGCGCGCTCTGGCGAGGGAGTTTTGTCACTGCTGTTGGGCGCCGCGCTGATCGCCGCCTTTGCGCTCTCTGGCCATGCCGCCGCCGTCAGCGCCTCTGAACTTGGCTACGCGCTCAGCGTGGATATATTCCATCTGATCGCCACCACTGCCTGGCTGGGCGGCCTGCTCTATATCGCGGTTGTGCTACTGCCGGCATTGCGTGGGCTGACCTCATATCAGCGGGCGCGTGTGGTGGCGCTTGGCCTGCCACAGTTTGGCGCGCTGGCGCTGGTCTGCGCGGTTCTGCTTGCGGCCACCGGCTCGCTCAACACGGCGATCCACCTGACCTCCATCGAGCAATTCTTCACAACGACCTATGGCCGCACACTGGCCGTCAAGATCGAACTCTTCCTGATCATGGCGGCAATCAGCGCCTACCATGCGTTCTTCCTGCGGCCACGGCTGGCGCACGTCCTGACAGAGGAAACTTCCTCGCCCGGCAAACCTGATGCAGGTTCACAACGCAAGCGGTATAATGAACCTCAGGGGGAAACGCCGAGGCAGCGACGCAGCCCAGCGAGCGGTGAGCGGGCAAAGCGAAATGTAGCGCCGACCAGCGGCAAAAACGCGCTTGCCATTGCAGGAGCCACCGGTTCAGGCTCATACGGCCTGCGCATGGGACGAATGGGACGAATGGGCACGACAAGTTCCATAAACGCTGCCCACCAGGCAAACGGTCATGCGCGCCAGAACGATTCCCAGGCAGAGCCAACTTCGTCCAATGACGACGCCAGCCAGGGGTCATCTTCGGCGCAACGGTTGACGCATGCGATAGAAGATTGGCTGCGGCGTGAAGCCACCCTGGGAGTTGGCGTATTACTCTGTGTGGCGTTGTTGGGCGCCTTCGCCGGTTCACTCTATTCGCTGCCATTGGCGCCTTCCGCCCATTCGTCGGGAGCCTTCACGCAGATGAAAACGGCTGGCGGCTATCATATCTCACTGACCGTCACGCCCGACGCCTTTGGAACCAACACCTTTAACGTGACGCTGACGAACACACAGGGGCAGCCGGTCAATGGGGCGGCCGTCCTGATTCAGACGAACGATCTGGATATGGATATGGGCGTGCAGAGCGCACAATTGAAAGCGGTGGGAGCGTCGTCGCCAGGGGTCTACTCCGGGCAGAGTGATCTGACGATGGCGGGCCACTGGCAGATCACCGTGAAGGTGTTGCCGCCCGGCAGTCAACAATTCGTCATCACATCATTTAAGCTGACGGCGACGTATTCTTGAGGCATTTCGCAGCATAGGGGAGAAAAACAATGAGTCGGCCAGCAGCGTCTACCAAAGCGCGTCCTCAGAGCGCCAGGGTTTCCGGCGTCCGACGCCAGCCGCCGACAGGAGCGACAGGAGCAACCGGAGCAACCGGGCAGGCGAGCAAGAAGAGCAGCGCGTCGTCGGCTGGTTCGGTGAAGGAGCGCTCATCTGCGGTTGTTTCGCAGGCCATGCGAACAGCGCCGTCCGGCGCAGCGGCTGAACAGGGGAAGCGTGAGACCGTCACGCCAAAGGCCAACACGGCCAAAGCAGCGTCGCGTCCTCCCACGAAGACAAGCAGTAAACCACCGAAGAAAGGCAATTCAGGCGAACTGCTTGCGGCATTGGCGAAGCTACCAATACGCTGGCTGGCGTTTGGCGCCGTGCTGGTTGCGCTCATTGCCGGTTCGTTCGCGCTCTATCGCGCCTTTGGCCCCAATGCGGGAAGCGGCTCTACAAGCGGCGGGTCTTCATCCATCTCCGCGCTGCAAGGCGATGACCTCGGCGGGACGCCAGCGCCAAACTTCACGCTGACCGATCAAAACGGCAATCCAGTCACGCTCAGTTCGTTGCGTGGCCACCTGATCGCGCTGACCTTCTTCGATTCGCTCTGCCCACATACCGACTGTTCGTTGATGGCGCAGTATGTGATGGCGAGCGCCAATCTGATGACGCCACAGGAGCGCGCACAGGTGACATGGCTGGCGATCAGCCTAAATCCCTGGCACGACACCCCCGCCACGGCCAAAACGTTTTTGTCGTCACACAATGTGACGATCCCCATGCGCTATCTGCTTGGCACGCTGGGGCAGGTCGCTCCCGTCTGGAGCGACTATCACATGGAATCAATTCTGCAATCCAACGGCATTGTCATCCATACCACCGGCCTCTATATCATCGATCAGCAGGGACTTGAGCGCGTCTTCCTCGAAGAGGGATTCGATCCCCATATGCTGGCGGGCGACCTGCATCTACTGCTGACGAAGCATATTCCTATCAGCGCCAGGGCCACAGCGCAAAGCGATAACTCCGTCTCGCTGACGCAATCTACAAACACCGGAACGCTGACCCTGCGCGCCATCCCTGGCCAGTATGGCACGTATGACTTCGAGTTATGGGTGTGGGACGCGAACCAACAACCTGTGCAAGCCGCCCAGGCGACGCTTGATCTGACGATGACCGATATGGTGATGCAGCCGGTGCATGTCGTCTTCCAGCCGGACGCAGACCTCGGCTCAGGCGTCTATCAGGCGCACGGCGTGGTCTCGATGGCAGGCCATGCGAAGGTGGTGGTGAATGTGCAGCCGCTGAGTGGCTCGCCCATTCAGGCGACATTTTACTTCACCGCGAAGTATTGAGTTTTAAGAAGGGACAACGATGTGGCAAACGACCGAGAACAGGCCCGCGCGTTCATAGACCAACGGCTGGCGGAGATTTTCGCGCCCGAAGATGAGGCGTTGCGGGCGGCGCGCGAGGCGACGGCAGCCAACGATATGCCAGCCATCGAGATCTCGCCTATACAGGGACGGCTGCTTCAGGTATTGGCGCGCGCCTGCAAAGCGCGTTCGATTCTGGAGATTGGCGCGCTGGCAGGCTATAGCGGCATCTGGCTGGCGCGGGCGCTTCCCCCCGACGGACGCTTCATCTCGTTGGAGGTGAGCGAGAAGCATGCGCAGGTGGCGCGAGCCTCGCTGGCCCGCGCGAACATCGCCGCAAAGACGGAGGTGATCGTTGGCCCGGCGACTGAATTGTTGCCTGCGCTCCTTGTTGACGCTCCATTCGATCTGATCTTCATTGACGCCGACAAGCCCAGCTATCTCACCTATCTGGATTGGGCGATCAAGCTGGCGCGTCCTGGCACAGTGATCGTGGCGGATAACTGCATACGCGGCGGCCCACCACTTAGGGATGACTACGCACAGAGCGATGATACGGTGCGCACAGTAGGTGAATACGACCGGCGCGTGGCAAGCGATCCCCGGCTGCTCTCGGTGGCGCTGGCGATTGACGAGGATGCCACCGACGGTTTCGCCATCTCGGTCGTCGTGGGCTAGCGCCATTGCTATGGCGTAACCAGGGACATTGGCGGCGCGTAGACAAGGCGTATTCATCGCAGCGTTTTGCGCTCCGTCAGCCCTGGGAGGCCGATTCATGCAACAACCCATCAATAGCCAACCGCTTGAAGACACACCCCCTCCACCGCTAGACAATCTCACTCTCCCTTCACAGCCACTTTCTGCTGGTTCCGTCTACGCGCCCTATCCGCCGTATCCCCCCTATCCTCCCAGCCAGCCCTATCAGCCCTTCGCCAACGGCGTCTATCAACTTCCTGCCCAGGCGCCGATCATCGTGCCATATCCTGTGCCAGCGACGCCAACCGAACCGGGCTACAATCAGGCGCTCACCAGCGTTATCCTGGGCGCGGTCGGGCTGGTCAACCTTCCCCTGATCTTTGGCTTTGTGGTCTGCGGCGCGCCAATTGCGCTGGCGCTCTCAACGCTTGGCGTAATCTTTGGCATCCTGGGGTTGCAGTCGCCCAGTCGCAAGCGCCTCGCGATCATCGGTCTCGCGCTTTCTGGCGTGCCTATCGCCTTGATGCTGCTGTGGATGCTCGTCAGCGCGATTATCGGCCTGTTTTCGTAGGAGGCAGAGCGTCTTGTAGCGCCAACGTCCTCGCTGGCCCGTTCGCTCTGCCAATGGCGCAGGCGAACCCACTTCGCCACCGGCTCATTCACAGCGAGAGAAGCCGTCCGAGAGCGCGGCGCTACGAGGCCAGTGGGTCGTGTCCACGGTAGGCGGCGTCGAGCACGTCCATCAGATGCAGGACGGCGATGGGAGCATCCAGCTGGGCCAGTGAGGCGCGCAGTTGCAGCCAGCAGCCGGGGTTTGCAGTGACGACCGCCTGCGCGTCAGTCTCGATCACGTGGTGGGCTTTGCGTTCGCCCAGACGGTGCGCCATCTTGGGGCGTGTGAGGTTGTAGACCCCTGCGCTGCCACAGCACAGAGCCGCCTCCTCCATCTCGATCAATTCAAGCCCTGGGATGGCGCGAAGTAGCTGGCGTGGCTGCGCAGTGATGCGCTGCGCGTGGGCTAGGTGGCAGGCGTCCTGATACGTCACCCGCAGCGAGAGTGGCGTGAAGCGCGTATTCAGTTCGCCGCGCGCCAGCAGATCGCCAAGCAATTCCGAAGCGTCGCGCACATGGCTGGCGAAGACCTGGGCGCGCTCGCGCCAGTCAGGATCATCGGCGAAGAGTTCGCCATACTCTTTCAGAGCGGAGCCACACCCTGCGGCGTTTGTCACGATATAGTCGGTCTCTGTCATGCCATCCGCGAACGTCTGCTCAAAGGCGAGGATGTTCTGGCGGGCAAGCGCACGGGCGCGCTCCATCTCGCCCGCATGGATGGTCAACGCGCCGCAGCATTCCTGGCGTGCGGGGGTGATCACCTCGAAGCCGTTGGCGTTGAGCACACGAATGGTCGCGCGGTCGGTCTCGGCGAAGACGGTTCCCATCACACAGCCCACCAGCAGGGCGACGCGCCCACGCAGGGAAACATCGGCCAGCGGCGGATAGACCTCGCCATTTGGGATGAGGAAGCTGGCGGGCAGATCAGGCAGTAGCGCCTCTTGCTCGCGCAGGCCAAGCACTTCAAGGGCGCTTGTTGTGCGTGCCAGCCGCCTCACGCCCGACCGCTGATAGAGGCGCATGAGCCGACCCATGCCACGGAAGCGCCGCTGATCGCCAAACAGGCCGTCCAGGCTGGCGGAGCGCGTCACTCTGCGCAGCAGCGCGCGCGTGGGCGAAGCCGCCGGTCGCTGCCTGCGCGCTCGCTCGATCTGGGTGCGGGCGGTCTCGACAAGCTGACCGTAGCGCACGCCGGAGGGGCAGACCGCCTCGCAGGCGCGGCAATCCAGGCATTGATACATCTGCTCGACAAACGCCGGATCGTTGACATCCAGCGTACCGGAAGCGACGGCGCCGATCAGGTGGATGCGCCCGCGTGGAGAGGACGCCTCCTGATAGGTCTCGACGTAGGTAGGACAGCTCGGCAGGCAGAAGCCGCAACGAATACACTTTTGGAGGATATCGTCGCGCGGCTGATCCGGCCCACTGAATCCCTGGATGGTCAGGATCGGCTGCGATATTGGCTCGGCCTGGTTTGGCGATTCAGCATCGAAAAAAGGAGGGATGTTTGTTTCGGGGGTGTCTGTAATGCCAACAGTATTGGTAGTATCCTGCTGTGTGTCTGGCGTTTCGATGCTCATGCCGCGCCTGCCCTCTCGCCTGTCCCTGACCGTGATGTTACTTCTATTATACGCCTATTGCGAATAGGGCGAGAGCGGCGGGCGGGCGAGCAGGCGGGCGGCAGGCGGGCGAGAGTCAGGCGAGCGGGCGGGCGGTTGAAACCGCGCCTAAGGGAGCAAGCTCCACGAAGTCCGCCTACGCGGACTCGGATCGGGCCAACGGGATCGCAATGGTCAAGGAGCATTCCAGGCGGCAGGCGCCGAACGAGTACCGCCGCTGTCCTCGGCGGCCCGTCCCGCTGCCCCATATCATGGGCTGCCATCCGCAGCGCCGCTTGCCCAGCCAAGATACCGCCGTCTCTTGCGGCACGTGTCATCGGCCCAGAATGCGCTCAGTCATACAGAAGCATTCATCCGACGCGCGCTACCCAATAGCGCGGCCACAGCTTGCCAGCGGCGATGTATCCATCGTGATGGCAAGTGTGATATACGTCCCTTCCCAGAAGTCTATGCGCAGGTTGCGTCCGCCTGGTTTGCCGCCCGCCGCCGGGCTAAACGCTGTCACAATGCCGGTATAGGGAGAATCAGGAGTGTCTTCGCGCAGCCGAGAGGTAATGCAGCGCCAACCAGTTTTAGGCAAGATAGCCTGATACGCCTCAGTATATTGGATAAGGTTAGCACGATGACTGATATAGTTCCAGGTTGCCAGCGTATCCGAAGTGTGATTGTCCCCTTGTCGATTGACGAATTGGGCTTGATAGGGGATGGGAATGTCGCAGGTCAGTCCATCACGTATGGGTGTGCCGTTTCCACAGTACACCAGAACACTTTCCGCCCCCTGCCCAACATAGTTGCACGCCGAACCTTCCTGATAAGGAAGAATAGGGCATGCGTAGGGAAAGGGAATAAACAGGTAAGCCACCAATTCGCAAGCAATGACTGAGCAAAGCAAGGCGATCAGCACAAAAAGCGGAACCCTCAGACGTTGCCAAAACGACACCGAATAGTACGAAGGCTCAGAAGCGGAAGATGAATCGGCAGACATCATATGTTCTTCATCAGGTTGCGGTGGAATATCATTGGACGGCAAAGACATTATTTACCTCCCGGATTAACAAGGCGGCAGCTTACCACTACGGCTCCCCATAGATATGCCCATAGTCCGGCGTCAGCTGCGCCGCGTCGTAGCTGCTCCATGCGCTATCAGGCGTGAGCGTGGGCCAGCCGAAGTGTGCGCTCGTTGCGGCGGTCAGCGTCGCCTCGCCATAGCCGCCGATTACCGTATCGGCGTAATCGTCGAGCATGATTCCCTGGGTGTTCACTGTCACGTCGGCCAGGGATACATTGGATGGATGTTGCGTCCAGATGGCGCGCTGGGCCAGAAAGCAAACTGTCTTCACACGCTCATGAGCGGCGGCGATCTGCGCCTTCGTCTGAGGCAACGTATCGGAGAATGTCACTACCACCAGCGCTCTCTGCTTTTGCGCGTTATATGTTGTACTCATCCGTGAGATATGGCTTGCCAGCGGCGTCAGCGCGTCGCACACCACATGATAGAGTTGCGCCTGAAAGTCTGCGTTCGCGGGGGCGCCTGGGCAAGCGAGGGTATGGGGCGTGGCCGTCGGCGTGGCAGGCTGCGCGGCAGACGAGAACGCACAGCCTGCCAGCAACGCGCACAAGGCAAACGCGATGAGCATAACGGTGACGAAGCGGGCGCGTCGAGCGTTTCCAGAGGGCGCGAGCCAAACCCGTCCTGTTGGTAGATATCTATCCATTGTGGCGTCTCTACCCTCTATGTATTATGCCTTGTGATCCTGAACATCTTTGCGGGTGATGGTGAGATAACCGACGAGGATGACGATAGCAATCGTCAGAACCAGCGAGACCTTGGTATCGCCAAGCCCAAGCCCGCCCAGGAACGGCTTGCCAAAATAGTCGGCGAACGAGGCGCCAAGCGGGCGAGTAATGACGTAAGCAAACCAGAAAGCGAACACCTCGTTGAGGCCAAACAACCAGTATGCCTGTGCAGGAATCGTAAAGATACCGATAAACAGGATGCCTGAGGCCAGATAGCCAAGATTCAGCGTATCCGCCGTTAGGTCGCCAACAGCGGTGCCAAGCGCAAACGTCGCCATCACTGTGGCCCAATAAAAGAACTCGCGGCGGAAGGTGTAGATGCTATGGATGGAGAGCGTTTTCTCCGTGAGATACCAGGCGGCGAAGATGACGGCGAGGCAGATCGAGAAAAACACTGTAGATTCCAGATACGACACATGCAAAACGACATGCAGCACGTCGGCGGCCATCGTGCCAAAGATCGCCACCATCACGACAGCCAGCCAGTAGACCCAAGCAATGTAGCGCCGAACCACAAACTGTAAAGCAAGCGCGGCGACAAAGCCAACGCCGCCAAGAATCACCGCAGCATAAGGACTGATGAAGTGAAACACCAGATAGTCGGAGGTGGACTCACCCATCGCGGTCGTCAGCAATTTCACGATCCAGAAATAGATGGTCACTTCTGGCACTTTGCGCATGGCGCGTCGTACCGCGATTTGTGTTGGCTGGGGTTGTAACGTGGCTGTGCTCACTCTATCGTTTCCTCAAGTACCAAGATCGTCCAAATTGCCTATCTCAAAGATACGG
>Ga0209061_1004134_pt1 | contig 14429 bp, 8 predicted proteins | sample Coa_R1_10_FD_187157 | JGI IMG/M metagenome (GOLD analysis project Ga0209061, IMG submission 187157) | Surface soil microbial communities from Centralia Pennsylvania, which are recovering from an underground coalmine fire - Coalmine... | ecosystem: Environmental > Terrestrial > Soil > Unclassified...
AGCATCTGCCCAAGAGAGGCGGCCTTCGCGCAGCGCGATTCCGCGCTGCTGATGCAAGAGCGCTTCTGCTTGCGGATTCAGGAAGATCACGCGGGCCTGCTGGTTCACGGCCAGAACCGCGGTGTCGAGCCGGTCCAGCGCGAGCTTTGCTAGTTCGCTGAGAAGCTGGCTATTTTCGAGCTTTTGATGGAGCTGGAGCGCACGTTGAACATGCGGGGTGAGGAGGCGCAGAAACTGCAGCTCATCGGGTTCGAATGGTCCCTCCGGCTGTGCGCGCAGCAAACTCAAACCGCCAAACGCACCGGGTGCGACCGGCACGGCCGCAATGGCCGAATGATGCATCTGGTAGCGGAGGCAGAAGTCGTAATATCCGGTTTCCTTCGCGCGCGTAAGCAAGTCTGGAGGCGCGTTTGTAAGAGAAGCGGTGGAAAGAAAAGCGCCGGTTCTCTGTGTAGCATGCAAGGCTTGTAACGCGCGCGGGTTTCTGATGCCGTAATCACTCGTCCATTCGCGCAGAGCCTCTGCCGGCAAGCCAAAAGAAGAGCTGACAGACGGATTTTGGTTTTGGGGGTCGTGAAGGGTGATGGCTGCGGCCTGGCAGTGGAGCAATTTGCAGAGTTGGGCGAGGAAATGGTTCCAGGCGCATCCCTCCGGGCTCATCAGCCCTTCATAGAGCAGTCCTAACAGCCTGGCGGTTGCTTTTCGGTCCGCATCCATCACAGCCGGCTCTGGGCCTTGGTGGGAGTTTATCAAACTCCTCCCAAATGGGAGATGCGCAGCGCCAGGGGCGTTCCGTACACTGGCCGCAAGTGAGGAGTCAGAGGATTCCCAGAGCCGGGATCGCAAGCGGCTCGGGTTCACTAAGGTTAGGGAAAGTCTCTCTTTTTTGCCTGGCGTTACTCTTAGCCGGATCCGAGCCGCGAGTGCGAGCGCAGGCGCCGGAGAGAGAGCCGCTACCGATCCAGATCCAGAACCCACGTCCGGTGACGTCTGGCGGCGTGGTTCTGCTGGTGCCGTTGAACGGGTCGCTTCAGATTACCGGCAGTTGTATGAGCGACAACCGGCACCGGGTGGTGATCGTCCGAGTGACGGCGCCACGAGGCCCCTCCATTCCGCTCACGGCGCAACTGGACTCTCGCGGTGATTTCGCCGTGAATTTTTCTCAGACGAGTGTGCCGGGCAGATATCAAGTCGAAGCCATTGCGCCAGACGGCAACGGCAAAGCATCTTCCGCGTTTCAGGTGGTCAGTCCCGGCGAAATTGCCGATGGTGCGGCGAACACTGTGAATGGCCTGCTGATGGAGACGAACACGATTCTCGAGACTGCGGAGCATGACCTATCGCAGGCGCCTGTCTCTCCGCCACAACAAGAAGCGGAAAAGAAGCTCGCACATATGCAGGACAGGCTGCGGCAGGGGACGCAGGTGGTGCAAAGCTTGCGGCACTCCTTGCACGAGTTCAACGATCTTGCAGCGAAGGCTCCGGCGCTCGAACCGCAGTTTCCGCCTCTTTGGAAGGCGCTTGGCGACTGGCAATTCCAGGCGGCCCAGAGGCAGGCAGAGATTCAGGCCAAATTACAAGCCACTCAGAACGCCACGCAGGTATGCGGGATGTTGAACGCCGCGATTGAAGCGCTTAATCTCATCGCCGGGTTGCTTGATCCCATCGATGCGCTGAAGGACATTGTGAGCGACTGGGTGCAGCAGAAGCTTGGGTCGCAAGAAGCGATCCAGAATTTGGACGCTATGGTGAAGTTGGCAAAAGACGACTGGGAGACAGCAGATAAAATGACGGAGGCTTTTTGCGGGGAAGGGATGGAGGCTACGGTTGCAGCGCACGAGGTTCCGGAAAGCTTCCGGTCACTGCTTACGGGTATCCTCTCGTATTTGGGAAAGACAGCGTTTCTTGTGTACTGCCAAAAGTTTGAGGGTCCATTCGAGGCTGACTTTCACGTCGCGTTTACCGAGTCCCCCCAGTGGAGTTACCATATCCAGCTCTCGGGCAGGCTGCTTCTGATGTATCCCAGGAACGCGAAGCAGACCACCCATCTTACAGGGTATTTCGAGGGTAATGCCTCGCAATTTGAGTTGACGGAGGATCTCATCACGCTGCTCGATCCGTCCTTGCGTCCCTACGTACTGATGCGTAAGGTATTTACTCCTCCGGTTGCACCCTTTGTCTCGCTTGTGGGCCAGGGATTTCGCAGGCTGGGTGCTCCCGGCTATTTTGAGGTACCGGTGGAGGGGGATATGGTGAACCGGGACGTTACATTGCACATTCGTTCTGCGGTGACGGATTTCAGTGAGGCATTTCGAGCGCGGGTTTTTTATCTGATGATTGCCCCTGTGGTGCCGGTCCCTTTCACTCTTCAGATGAGTATGCCGACTCAGAATGCCTATTGGATTCTGAGTCGAGGCATGGGGGAAACAAGCCACTGGCAAGTGAGCATGGAGGGGGAGAAGATGCTGCTAGAACACGAATTTCAGCGTAAGTTTGTGGCGCCCGCCTCGCCTAAATTTTGGGTCACTTGGGAAATCAAGGTGAAAGCTTGTAATCCGGGCTGCCTTGAGGAATAGAGGAACTCTAAGAGCACGATCAAAAGGAGGATGGTATGAAAGCGGTTGGATTGGTGGTTGCAGCGGGGCTGCTGAGTGTGCTTGCAGCATGCACCGGCTCGACTTCGATCAGCGCGAATTCGCCGCCTAAGGGAGCGGCGGACTCGAAGTCTGGCTCGGCCTCTCTGGTCAATCCCTGCACGCTCCTGACGCAGGCGGAAGCTTCGGCGGCACTCGGGATGCAGTTTGGAGCGGCGGAGATGATCGATAACAAAAAGCTTGGCAAGCGTTGCCGCTTCGCCACTGGCGATGACGAGTTATTCATTGACATCAGCGACAATACTGGCCTTGCAGACAGCTATGCCCTTTTGCCGAATGTGGTGAGCGTAAAAGGGCTGGGGGACAAGGCGCTTTGGATGCCGGGGAGATGGGAGACAGAGAACAAGCTCCTGTGCATTGTCAAGCACAATATTTTGGTCAACATCGGATTCCCGCCTTCGGTCAAGTCTCTGACGCCGGGCGCCAGGAAGGTCGCGGAACTCGTCGCCAGCCGGATGTGAAGTGGAAGGGAGAGCCGACATGAAGGGAAAGAGAGACGTATCCGTATTTTTGCTGCTTGCGTATTTGTTCGCTGGCGCACTGCTTGCAGGAGCACAGCCTGGCGCGCGCGATTCGATGCCGCAGACCAGCCAGCCGCCTGAAGGCCAGGAAGCTGCGGCTCAAAAGCAGATCAAGATCGGTGTTCTGCCGTTTGCCGATGCGACCGGCACCGGGAGTGACCAGGCGGGAGCCGTACTGAGCCGGATGATCCAGGCCGAGTTTACGCATTCCACCGATGTGATGGCCTATGCGCTCGATCCCGGGAGCCTGCATCCGGGGGATCTGGATGCGCAAAAGGCTGCCGAGATTGGCCGCGCTCACGGTGTCGAAGCGGTCATCCTGGGCACGGTGCTGCAGGCGGATTCCGGCGAGTCCAACAAGGGCGGCAGCACGTCGGTCTTTGGTCAACTCGTAGGGGGCGATTTGCGTCTGATGCGCGCCACGGTGACGATTCAGGCGGATCTCTATCGTGTGCCGTCGGGCTCGAAGATCGACAGCTTTCGCATCACTGCCAAGGATAGTGAGAAGAAGTTTGGACAAACCGCCTATACGCGTCTAGGCGACATCACGAGTCACGATTTCAGCGCCAACAACAGTGCATTGGGCAAAGCGTTGCAGAAAGCGGTGGAGCAATTGGTGAAGAAAGTTGCCGCGGATGAGCCTCGCATTTTGTCCACTGCTTCGCATGCGAGCAAGCAGCCCTAAGGATGCCAGGGGGGGCGGTGGGGCGGCGCCCGTTTTCGCAGTTTCCATTTTTAATTTGCAATTCTGCTTACAACGCGCTATTGTCCTAAGTACATGGAGAGCGCTCCAGCACCTGAGATTCTTGACCAGGAATGGATGCGCAGCATGCTGATCCGGTGGCGTTTAAGTGAGGCTTTCCTTTCCTCAACCGAAGCGGGTGATGCGCCGGAAGAAAGCGCGTTACGCACGATCATCACGCGTGATATCCCGTTGTTAATCAAAGAACTGCTCCGTCTGCGGCCTGAACTCGCGATTCCCCCAGCCAACCTTTAGGCATGCCCCACTGAAACGCCTGGCCTGCGGCAGCGTCCTAGGAGCGGGAAGGCAGTTGTATGAAAGCTGTGGTTTTTCACGGTGTGGGTGACATTCGGCTGGAGGATGTCAGAGAACCGAAGATTGAAGATGCCAACGACGCGATTGTCCGCCTCACTGCGAGCGCCATCTGCGGTACCGATCTGCACATGGTGCGCGGCACGATGCCGGGCATGAAGCCGGGCACAATTCTGGGGCATGAAGGAGTGGGGATTGTGGAGGAGACCGGCAAAGGCGTTCGCAACCTCAAAGCTGGCGACCGCGTGGTGATTCCTTCGACGATTGCATGTGGTTATTGCTCCTATTGCCGCGCTGGCTATTATGCGCAGTGCGACCATGCGAATCCCAATGGCAGACACGCCGGAACGGCGTTCTTTGGCGGCCCGAAGGATAGCGGGCCTTTTCATGGATTGCAAGCTGAATACGCACGAGTTCCCTTTGCAAATGTGGGGCTGGTCAAGTTGCCGCCCGAGGTGAGTGACGATCAAGCGATTTTGATTTCGGATATTTTCCCGACTGGCTATTTTGCCGCCAAGCTGGCGCAAATTAAGCCGGGAGATACGGTGGCGGTCTTTGGCTGCGGGCCTGTGGGGCAGTTTGCGATCGCGAGCGCGAAGATGATGCAGGCGGGGCGCATCTTCGCGATTGATCATATTGAGTCGCGTCTTGAAATGGCGCGCCAGCAAGGTGCGGAAACGATTCATTTTGAGCGGGATCATCCGGTGGCGACGATTCGCGAGCTCACGGGCGGGATTGGCGTGGATCGCGCCATTGACGCTGTGGGCGTTGACGCTCAGCGGCCGCATGCGGGACCTGCGGCCAAGGAGGCAGAGGCCAAGGCCAAAGAATACAAACGGGAACTGGCCGAGATTGCGCCCAAAACCAACCCGAAGAATGGCAACTGGGTGCCGGAAGACGCGCCCTCACAGGCTTTAGAGTGGGCGGTGGAGGCGCTGGCCAAGGCGGGCACGCTCTCGATTGTGGGCGTCTATCCAACGGCCGCGAGCAGCTTTCCGATTGGCGCAGCGATGAACAAGAATCTCACGCTGAATATGGGGAATTGCCACCATCGCAAATACATACCCAAACTGGTGGAGATGGTGCGGAATCACACCCTTGATCCCGCCGCCATCCTCACGCATGTGGAGCCCATTATGGATGCGATTGAGGCCTACCGGGCGTTTGATCGCCGCCAGGCCGGGTGGATGAAGGTCGAGCTGCTGCCGCAGGGCCGGGCCCGGGCGGCTCACGCGTAGAAGTGCGAGCTCAGCAGTTTTAGCCGGCGACCCGACTTTGCGCCATCCTTTTGTAACATTTGCTGCTCTAACATCAGTAGAGCGGTGTTCTTGCCGGTGTCAGATCCCACGGCCAGCAGAGCGCGCAGGCGCTACATACAAAGAAGCGGACTGGCGGCAACTGGCCTCGCCATTCTGGCGTTCGTGGCCTGGGGTTACTCGCGGAACTGGTTCCGCTCGAAAACTGCGAAAGAACCTGGTCGCGGCGCCATTGCGGTAGTCGGGTTTGAAGACGTATCGGCCTCTCCTGGAAGCCTGGATCTCTCAAACGCCTTTACTGTCGGGCTGGCTCAGCAGCTTTCGATCAGCGAAGGACTGCGGGTTGTGCCGGGGGAGCAGATCGCGCATTTGCAATTGAGCTGGCAGGCAGGCCGGGCGTGGGAATATTCGCGCCGGACGCTCTCGCTGATCCGTGAAAATACGGGTGCGGATCTGGCGCTTTGGGGCAGCTACTACGTCTTTGCGGCTGGCTCTGGCGCAAACCGTTCCGTACGCTTGAACCTGAGCATCGCCCACACGCTTTCGGGAGCAGTTGTGGCCGAAATTCAAAGAAATGGCGATGCCGGGGATTTGATTCAGTTGATCGAAGAGACAGGCGGGGAGATACGCGCAAAGCTGCACCTCCCACAGCTCTCGAGCGAGCAACGAAACTTCAGCCGCGCGATTTTGCCTGCGAACTCTGATGCCTTGCTGGCTTACGCAAACGGTCTTGAGGCCTTGTACCGGTGGAGATATCAAGTCGCCTGCCAGTTCTTAGAAAGCGCGATCACGAGCGACCCGGGGTATGCGCTGGCGCACGCGGCGCTGGCACGAGCCCTTGCTGCACGCGGGCTGGCGCCAAGGGCAGAAGCGGAAATCCGCGAGGCTGTCAATCTGGCTCATCCGCTACCCCGCAGGCAGCGACTCCTGATAGAGGCCGAATATTACGAACTCGAAGCCGAAACCTCGAAGGCGGTGGAAACATACAAGAGGCTATTCGAGCGCTATCCGGAGGATCTCGAAGCCGGGCTGGCGCTAGCGAAGCTGGAACCGGACGGGGAGGCGGCGCAAACGCTCGAGACGCTGCAGAAGTTGCCGGGGCCGTTAGGCGATGATCCGCGCATTGATTCACTAAAGGCTGCCATTGAGTTGCGTTCCGGCCGTTATGCGGCGGCGCGACTCGCATCGGAGAGTGCTGTGATTCAGGCGCGCGAGCGCGGCTCCGAGGATCTGCTGGCGTCTGCACTCGTCATACAGGCGCAGGCTGAAGAGGAGCTGGGGCAGAGGCCGCGGGCCGCCTCGCTTTACCGGCAAGCCGAGCAGATCAGCAGGGCGCTCGGTAATCCGCAAACGGAAGCAACGTGCCTTGAGAATTTAGCGCGGATGGCGGAGGATGCCGGAGAGCTGGATGCGGCCGCGGTCCGTTATGAGCAAGCGCTCGAGATTGGCCGCAGCAGCGGAATGTCCGTCATCCTGGCCCGTGCTGGCGGGGGGCTGGGGCGGGTGCATTTCGAGCAAGGGCGATTGGAGCAGGCGCAGCGTGATTTGGAGCGATCGCTGAATCTGTGGCGAGAGCAGCAGGCTTATGCGGAGATTCCGCTGGCTGAGATCGAGCTGAGTGAGCTGTATCTTCACCGCGGCGAATTGCACCGGGCAGCGCAGACGATCGAAGATGCAGTGAAGGCGCTTGAGAATACGCACGGGGCGTCTCAGGCAGAGGCGCTTGCGGTGCTAGCGCGCGTGCGTATGGAGCAAGGCAGGCTTGGAGCCGCGGCGCAGACGGCCAATGAAGCGCTGCAGATTGCGCGCGGTCTGCGTAAGTCTTATCCCCTGGCGCGTATTCTGCTCACTGCGGGTTCGATTGCACGGGAGCGAGCTGCACTCGAGGAAGCGAGCGAGCGATATTCGGAATCGCTGCGTCTTTTTTCTGCTCTGAAGTTGAGGATGGGAATTGCGGAAGCGCGGCTTGGCATGGCGCAGGTAGAACTCCACCGCAGGCGCATGACTTTCGCGGCTCGCTGGGCGCATGAAGCACTGACGGAATTCGAACAGGAGCACCGCAGCAGCAAGACGGCGGTGGCGGCGGCTCTGCTGGCGCAGGCGGAGCTTGCCAGCGGGCATGCCGCTGTGGCCGAGACAAGATTCCGGCTGGCGCGGCGGCAGCATCTGCAGGACCGGCTGGCGGCAGACCTGGTTGATACGGTGGCGGCACGGCTTGAGGCGGCGAAAGGGAATCGCGTACGCGCCCGTTTTGCGCTTCACTCGCTTGTGGCCGATACCACCCGCCGGGGACTCGCGGCAGACCGTCTGCGGGCAGAGCTGGCTCTTGCAGCGATCGACCCCAACTTTGACGTGGCACAGCTCATTTCCGAGGCTACGCAGGATGGGTTTACGCTGATTGCCAAACAGGCTGCCGCGCTCCGTCCGGTTAAAGACGCAGTCGCGCCCTAGCGGGGCGGAGGCGAGCGGCGTGCGCCCCGGCTCAATGCAGTGCAAGAACGAAGTATTGCGCCGGAGTGTCGCCCACGTTCTTCCAGCCATGCTCTTCGTTTGAAGCCACGTAAGCGATCGACCCGGGGCCGATCCTTGTGGTGCGGCCAGAGATGGTCACATCGAGCGTTCCTTTCTGTACCATGATCATCTCTTCCCAGACGTGGTGATGCGCCGGATGCGGCATCTGACCGGGCTGCAAGGTGGTGACATGCAGGTCGATGTGACACCCCGAGTGCGTGGTTCCGTTGAGCACCTGGCGCGTTTCGTTGCCATTGGGAGCCTTTTTCACGGCCAGGGATTCGAAGGGATAACATTTCGAGGGCAGCAACTCCGCTTGCGCCTCTGCGCCGGCGGCTGCGGCCAAGGCAGGCAGTAGAAGAGCGAGCTCTCTGCGGGAAGTCTTCATATGGTTCCTTTCTTCTCGTTCCTTTCTTTCCTTTGTTCAGCGTGAAGCCTCAAGCTCGGCAGAATCCGGCTCGGAGCGGCCGAGCGTATCGTACAGCGGCGCGGCAGCGCGAACATGCGGATTCTCCTGGGCCACGGAGATGGCGAAAATACGGATTTTCTGATTATCCGGCAACACGAGCGTGCGCGCGCTGGCGGGCAGATCCAGGTCGTAGGCGAAGATGTAGGAGTACTGATAGGGCTCATTCAAACCGTCAGCGGTGTGGTGGTGCGAGGCATACCAGGCGAGGGTTGCCGGTTTGACATATCCCGGCACCAGGCCGGCGTAATCTTCTGGATAGCGCGGCTGCCAGGCTTTGGGCCAGTTGGGAGGCGGCGGCCACACGGCGTGATGAGCCGAGATGGCCCAATCGCGTTTGGGTTCGTTCTTCCACAGGCGTGTGTCCCACTGGCCGATGAAACCGCCCCAGTCTTGGATTTTGAGATTCGCCACCCGGTTGCCAATCCGAAATGCGCCGTTCTGGTCACCATCGATGGCGGAGGCGAGGATATAGACGCGGTTGTAATGGCCGGGCGGCAGATCGATGGTCTGCCCTTTTGCGATCACAGCGTCCGGCGCGCCGGTTTTTGCTTCGGGCAGGTGAAAGTTCACGCCGTTGAAGGAGATTTCCTGCGGCAGCATTTCGGCGGGGAAGGCATTTCCGCGACCGTCGAAACCGCCGCCTTCGGTGCGGGTGTCATCGTTGCTGGCGGCGGCGAGATCGTAGTGCAGCGGGACGGGCTGGGACTGGACGGCTTCCAGTTTTTCGGGAGCTCTTCCAAGATGCAGGGCAAAGGTGCGCGGCTGATAGGGGCTAAAGGAGGTGACGAGGATCCCATTTTCAACCTGGGCCGGACCTACTGGCTGCTCCTGCCCGTTGACTTCGCGAGCGCTGGCGATGGGCCCGGCAAACGAGACGCGGACATTTGCCTGCGGCTGCCCGTCCATTTCGACCATGCGCAGGATGACTTCATCGCTTAGCTCCGCTTTCTTCAGAGCCATGACGCGAATGTGCGGGTTGTTGATCTGGAGCAGAGAGAAGCTTCTGCCGAGCGGCCCGGAGTGCTTGGCGCTTTCAAACGCCATCAAGGGATCGTTCAGGCGATAGCCCAGCCAGTCTGTTTGCGCTTCACGCCAACTGGCCGGATGACCCGCAAGACCGAAGGTGATCTCATGATGGCCCCAGTCCTGGCTTGCCTGGTCACTATAGGCCGGCGGTTGGCCATTTCTGCCTGGCTGCAGGCCGGGCGTGCGAATGAGCGTGAGGCGAATCGTGTTGTCGGTGCGCTTGTCAGAGCCGTTTTTGTAATCGGTCAGGATCGTGGCTCCGAATGTGCCGCTTTGGTCGGTGAGATCGATCCAGCGGTGAGAGGCGACTTCAAATTGGCGATCAAAGGCGGTGGGTCTTTCGATCGTGCCGACATCCCAGTTATAGGTGGCGTTGCGATTGGACGCGGCGAGTGGGAAAACGGCTTTCAAATTCGCCGCTGAGGTTTTCCAATCGACCGCTTCGTGGAATGCGACGTAGCTGCCGGCATCGCCCGCGGCCAGGCTCACGGTCTGGACAAATTTTGAGCCCTCCGTGCTTCGTGTGACTTCTAAGGAGACGCGCGCGGGACCATTTTCTGCGATGCGGATTTGGGCGGGCCCGCTCACATAGGCGCGCGGCTCAGCCTGCTCCTGATCGAAATCCATATTCCAGGCGGGCCACTGGCGCGGGCGGTCGGTCGAGATCGCGAGCCGTATGGGAGAGGAGAGCAGTTCGCGTCCCAGGCTCTTGTCGTAAATACTCGAGACATCGCCGTTGCTGTCGAGTTTGACCAGATAGCGGGCATTTTCGAGCGACGAAGGTGTGACTTTAAGCTGAGAACGCTTGTTTGAGGTCACAGAAGGCCGCACCTCATAGACGGCGTAAGCAACCGGCTGGACCTTGGCCAGGAAGATGACCTTATTGCCTTCAAGCTGAGCGGGAGTTTCTCTGCCGTCGGGATCATAGACGCGCACGCTGCGTGGCGAGCCGTGCGGGAAGGATACCTCGGCTTCTACGAGATCTTCGCGCGGGATGTTGAGGGAGTTATACACCACGATGGGGATGCCGCGTGTGGAGGTGTCCATGCCGGAGACGACGGCTTCGGTGGCGCTGGTGAGCACGCTGGCAAATTGATTCAGTGCGATGATGTCATCATTCCAGGCGAACTGGTAGGCTCGCGGCGTGGCGGTTCCTGCGGCGGTGTCGTGGAAGTGGCCGCCCATGACCAGCGTCCAGGCATCATTCAGGCGTTTTTGCGGATAAGGGCGCGCGCCCATCCATTCGGCGGCTACCGATGCCTTTTCGGCCGCATCTCCCAACACCTCATTTCTGCGGATCCAGCGTTTGTGATAGGCCTGCGAAGTGAGCGAGCCGGCGGAGTGATTGATGAGCTCGAGGTCACCGCGATAGGTAGGCATGCGCGCGGTCATCTCGGGCTGGATAGAGGCAAAGAGCTGGTTGGCCGAGGATTCGATGACATGGACCGGTCCATCTCCTACGCGAATGGGCGTGCTGGAGGCATGGGGCAGGGAGAGCTCGTGCTCGAAACGCCGCAGGAAAGGCGGTACGGGAAGGGAGGGAAGAACGGTCTCGCTTTTGGTGACAATGGCCTCGAGCAGCTTGATGGAGGATTCCTGCGCTGCGCCGCCGGTATCACCCGTGCCGACGTAATGGTAATCGGCATAGACGCCGGTCACTTTGCCATCGAGATCGATGCGTTTGGGCCAGTCCACTTCGATCTGAATGGGCCGCTCGAGCTGCTGGAGGAAACGCGGCGGGATCTGGGCGCGCTGCTCGGGTGTGAGCTGAGGCGGCGGGAGAGGAGGCGGCGCGGGCTTGCTTAAGTCGGTATAGACCTGGCTGGTGTAGCTGCCGGGGTTGAGGGCGGCGATCACACTCTTGCCGTCCGGGCCGATCCAAAGGCCCACGTTAAAAGGAATGCCTTCTGGCGTCTCTTCGATTGAGCCGGGGCCACCCACTTTGGGCGCTGGCTGCCAGGCGGAGCTGAGCTTCTGCGTCGAAAAGCCCTTGATGCCGGCATGCGCGAGAATGCTGGGCAGTGAGGCCGGAAAGCCGAAGCAGTCTGGCAGCATGTATTCGTTGCTGGCTTTGCCGAATTCCTGTCGAAAATACGTGTTGCCGTAAAGGATCTGCCGGATGATGCCCTCGGCGCTGGGCAAATTGACATCGCCCTCTTCCATGGAGGAGCCCGCCGGAAACCAGCGGCCCGCTGCTACATATTGCTTGACGCGGGCATAGTCAGAGGGGAAGTACTCCTTCATCAGACGGTAGCGATTGGCTCCCGTCCAGTTGAAGACGTAGTGCGGGTATTTATCGATGTAGTCGAAATTGACGCGCATGGTCTTCAGCAGATATTCGCTGATGGTCTGCGGGAACTCCCATCGCCACTGGGTGTCTAAGTGCGCGTAGGGGACGACGAAGAGAGTCGGTTCCCTGGTGATGTCAGGAGGCTGCATGGTTTGCGCAGCCAGAACGCAGGCAAGCAGGAGATTGATGGTGAAAGGCGCAGCGAGTTGGAAGTTTCGCATATTGGGCACCGCGAAAGACTATACCACTCTGCGCTCTTAGACGGATTGCGAGCAGCCTTGCAGGCTGAAGAGAGCCAGTGCGGCAAAGGCGAAGCCGGGAACTAGTTGGTTTGGAAGCTTCCAGCAGGCTGTTCGGAGGCGCAATCGATGCGGTACCAGTAAGTGGTTCTGGATTTCAGTCCGCTGAGCTGGATCTTTCGCTCGCGCGAGCCCCCGCTATCCGGGACGCGTGTGAAGTCCTTGATGAGCGAGGGATCGGTTGCGCTATAGTCGACCGGACAGCCCTGCGCATCCGGAGCTTCGAAGGCGATGATTGCCGAAGTAGTGGTGATATCCGCGGCGCCGGCTAGTTTCACTTTGCCTTCCGCTGCCTCGAGCTGATCGATGTCTGCGCCTGGCGGCTTGCCGTCCGTCGTTCTCGCGGAACGGTAGGGACTGTCGGGGCGAAGATGAAAATCCGGAACCGGGCCGATGTAGTTGCCGCTGGCATCAAAGGCGCCGGGCGTGAACTTTGTATTGACCCATCCTACGGATGCGAGGCTCTGTGGCACGGTGCTGTGGCGCGGGGTGGGAAGCCAGATGTTACCGGAAACATACCGGGGGAAGGTCGATTGTATTTCGGAACGAGATAGTTGCGGTCCATTTTCTGGATACGCACTCTTGGCCCAGCCTGGGATGATCAGGTTGCCCTGAAAGATCATATCCGGCTTTCCTCCGGCGGTAAAGCCGCAGTCCGTTCCCTCCTGATTCGATCCGCATCCGGTTTGTATCTCGAGATTCTGGCCGAAGGTACCGATGGTGTAAGTGAGGATGTTATTGGTGATTTGGACGCCTTCTACTGGATAGTTATTGGTGCGCCACCCGATCCACTGCGTAAACTTACCTTGCGGGTCATATACCGTGTTGTGATCCAGAATGAAATCTTCCTGAGCATTCCCGGTGGCTATAAAGTCGCCGGTGCCTTGATTCACGGGAGAATTGCCGGCATTGGTCCAGTCACCTGTCGAATACAGAATTCCGTTCATATCCCAGAAGAGATTGTTATAGGCGCGGAAGCGCGCTCCCGTTTGCGGCTGGATAGGACCATTGTCATAGGGAGTAATTCCACTCAGTCCGGTTGGCACATGCTGAAAGGTGTTATTGGTGATGTCTACGTCTGTGGTGCCGCCGCTCGGCGCTGTTTTATAACTTGTGGCGGGTGTAATTTCGATCGGAGCTCCAGCGGAAATTTGATGGAATTCGCCGTCAAAGATATTGCCATCGATCCAGACTCGCTGGCCGCCTTTCCATTCGAGCACTTGCCGGTTGCGATAATCATAGCCGTCGGATAGAATGCCGGCTTGTTTCGCATAGTGGTTATAGGCGATGTCGAGATGGCTCATCGGGACATGAAAGGTATTCCGCTGGATGAGATAGTCGGCACGGAAACGTGATCCGCCGCCGTCATCGAAATGAATCAGAATGCCGGTGCCGCTCACATAGTTGTTTGAAATCTGGTAGGGACCAGGTCCTATTCCTGCTAACAGGCATGCGCAGCTTTCTGAATCTTCGGGTTGTGAAACCGTTCCCGGAATGAGCGTTCGAATTTGTCCCTGAGGAGTCAGTACGGCGCATCCCAGCGGAGCGGCAGCCTCACGGTCGTATGAATCGGCTGGAATGACTGCGTCGCCTTCTGCACAGGAAGCGTTACCGCCTTTTTCGATTGTGAGGATGGTTCCGGAGCTGGCCGTTGCGTTGATTCCGCGCGGCACGGCGATGATCAGCTTTCCCGCCATGTCAAAATAGACGCCGATTTCCGGTTGATGGATGGACTGGTCGGGAGCGCCGGACCAGGAGATAGTAAGTGGACTTGTCAGCGTTGCCGGATGGGGCGCGCCGTAATAAACCTTCGTGGGAGGGATAGTAAAACTGGTGTTACTGACACGTGCTGGGGCAGCAGAGGTGTTTGTGGGATTAGGAAAGGATAAGTTGGGGATCTCATAACTTGCGTGCCATAAGTCGAGGTTATCGATATAGGAATCTTTGATCGCCATGTTCTTGCCGTCGAAGAATCCGAGTAAGCGTATGCGGTCTTGGCGTCCGGGCGGGTGGTGAATCCAGACGCGATCAAAGATAATGTTCTGATTGCCGGGTCCGGTATCAAAGAGATCCGTATGAATTCGGGGGTCGGAAGCAAGTTCCGGGTTGGGCTGCCAGGTAAGTTCGAGTCCGGTGAATCGCATGTTGGCGGTGAGCGTATGGCCATGGCCGTCACAGCAATCGCCAAACGGGAGCAGGATTCTCTGGATGTTATTCGGGCTGATGTCGGTCGCGAAGGGCTTCTCGAGGATGGCTAAGTTGGGCGCCCAGTTGGGGTTGATGCGGACGCCGGGGGGAGGAAGCTTGCTATCGAGAAGCGGGAGAGTGGATTTAGAGGCGGTTCCGTTG
>Ga0209061_1004135_pt1 | contig 14424 bp, 9 predicted proteins | sample Coa_R1_10_FD_187157 | JGI IMG/M metagenome (GOLD analysis project Ga0209061, IMG submission 187157) | Surface soil microbial communities from Centralia Pennsylvania, which are recovering from an underground coalmine fire - Coalmine... | ecosystem: Environmental > Terrestrial > Soil > Unclassified...
AGGGAGGCAATGTCTAATCGGGGAAGCGGGCTGTTGCGTGCTGGAAAATAGTTTCCAATACAAGGAGACAATTATGGGCGACGATCGAAGAAACTTTTTAAAAGGGGTGGCCGGAATGATGGGGACTTTTTCGCCTTTGGGTCTAACGTCTCAAGCTGCTCAACCGCTTGGCCTGGCTTCAACCGAGCCCGAGGGCAAGCGGAGGATCCGCGATAAGTTGTGGATTTGGTCCCTGGAGGCCGGAATGTATAACGATGCGCCATGGGTGCCTGGCAGCTCGAGAATAACGCCAGCCGAGGCAGCATTTTATCTCGGAGTCCCAAACGTTTGCATGGTAACGTATAAGACCGAGTGCAAGCTGCGACCATCGCCTCCTTATGACCAGTATGCGATTGCTTTACTCGCTCTGAATCAGGTGATTTGGGCCCTGGGCGGAGCGCAGCGGCAAGACATTAAGGCTTGGCTTCACGACATCCTCCAACTGTCGCAAAAATACCCCAACATTATCGGCATCCAGATGGATGACTTTTACAAGGGCACGCTGGACGGCGGCGAGATTGGCTCGCTCACTCCCAGAGAACTTGCCTATGTTCAAAAGCAACTAAAGACCAACGAACACAAATTAGACCTTTGGCTAACTCTTTATCACCATGACTTAAAATACGATCTTTCCGAGTCTCTGGCCGAATTCGATGTGGTGACTTACTGGACATGGGATGCAGAGGATTTGGAAACCCTTGAGCAGGGGTTCGTTCAAGCAGAGAAGGCTGCCCCACACGCGAGGAAAGTGTTAGGTTGTTATATGTGGGATTTCGGCGCGAAGAAGCTGATGCCTATTGCCCTGATGCAAAGGCAGTGTGAACTGGGACATTCGTGGCTTCGTAATGGGCGCATCGATGGAATAATCTTTGGCATCAGCAATCTTTGTGATCTGAACCTCGAAGCTGTTCAATGGACGAGAAGCTGGATCCATAAAGTAGGCGATGAACCTTTGTAAAGCGAATCGCGTTCTCTCGGCAGGGAGGTGGGCTGGACAGGTAACCCTCCGCATGTCAGAAGCGTGTGCTGCGATGCTGATTCCTCCCACGTTGGGTGAGGGATTACGGCCTGATGCCCGCCTTTTTTCTGCGTGACCATCGAGATTCCTGGACAACAAGTGGACGACCCAGCTCCTGGCTCCCGGTCAGAAATATAATTCAAGATCCAATGCGGTACCATTGCGGTCCTGCCCCCCTCCACAGGCGCTCCTTGGTATTGTTGGTGTGTGACATGAAGGCACAAACGAGAAAGAATATGCCCGTTACTCTCACTGATGTCAAAGCTGCGCGCGAGCGGATTGCAGGAGAGATCATTCGAACGCCGTTGGTGTTATGTGACTCCGTCAGTGAGCCGGTGGGCGCTCCGGTTTATTTGAAGTTGGAAAACTTGCAGCGGACGGGCGCCTTTAAAGTGCGAGGCGCCGTTGCAAAGGTAACCAGCTTGACTCCCGCGGAGCGCCAGCGAGGCCTCGTCTGCGCGAGCAGTGGAAACCATGGGATTGGAGTCGCGTATGCCTCGGGGCGTTTTGGCATCCCCTGCGTGGTAGTGCTTCCTGAGAACGCCAGCGACTATAAGATCTCGCTGCTCGAAAAATACGGAGCTCAAATACTTAGGCATGGAATAACCTCTGATGTCAGGCAGGAGAAGGTAATTCAGCTCAGCCGCGAAAGAGGTTACACACAAATTCCGTCTTTTGCCGATCCCGTTCTCATCGCTGGCCAGGGAACGATCGGGTTAGAAATTCTGGAGGATCTGCCCGATGTGGATGAAGTCTATGTTCCAGTCGGGGGTGGGGGGCTGATCTCGGGAATTGCGGTAGCGATCAAAGAACAGCGACCTGAGACTCGCATTTACGGAATCGAACCCGAGCACTCCAATGCCATGTGGGAAGCCTTGCGTCATCAGGGGCCCGTATTGTTGCCACGTGTGGAGACTATTGCGGATGGCCTGGCTGCCGCGATCACGGAGGACATAAATTTCTCCATAGTAAAACATTACGCAGATGAAATCATCCTGGTCAGTGACCGCGAAATATTGGAGGCGACGTTATTTCTGCTGGAAAGAGCTAAGATTGTGGTCGAACCTTCAGCAGCAGCAAGTGTTGCAGGCCTGCTTAAAAATTCCAGAAAGGGTGGAAATGCCGTAGCGGTGATCAGCGGAGGCAACATAACCCTTGAGCAGATTGAAGAGCACCGGCGTCGATGGAAGGGATAAGTGCCTGCCTTTTTAGCGACCCTTCTGTTGCGCGATAGCCCTTGCGTCGCGGCAAAGTCGGGCAAACTCCCTCACCGTTTTGGGAACATACCCCCTCGTGGGAAATACTAATCCAACCGCGCAATAGATTCTCGAACCGGAGGTTCTAAACGTATGAATTTTATCGTTGTGCGCGCGGTGCCTGGACCGAAGGGCGATGCCGGTATCAATCTCAACAAGCTTGTCGATGGCCTCCTCGTTTTCGAGAGCGATGGCTCTATGGGCGAGGCGCGTACGCAGCGACGAAGCGGAAGCCGCCGGTTTCTGCCCCTGGGGATCGTTCTCACCGAATCGCTTCGAGAGGCTGTCGCCATTCACCGGAAGCCGCGGCGCACGCCGAGTGCAACGTTTCGGGAGGTCATGCTGGCCTCGCTCGGTCCGGGGTCAGCGGGAGGGGCGATCGAGGTCACGTGGCCAAACGGCGAGACGGTGCGTTTTGGCGCTGGGACCGAGGCGGCATGGATCGGAGCCGTGCTGGAGGCAGTGCATCGGGCATGTTGAGCCTCTCGCCGGCGACATGGATTTTCGTGGCCTTGCAGCTGGTGGATAGGCGGGCGGGTTTTGATCGCCTCTACGCTCATGTCCAGTCCCAACTGAATCAAGACCCCCTGAGTGGCCATCTTTTCCTGTTCACCAACCGGTTGAGGAACCGCGTAAAGGTTTTGTATTTCGATGGCTTTGGCCTATGGGTCTGTGCCAAGCGATTGGAGCGTGGTAGTTTCGGCTGGCCGAGCGGGGAGGAGCCGGTGCGCGGCCTGCGTCCGGAAGAATCGCAAGTTCTGCTGCACGGGCTGAGGCCACGCCGCGACGGAATTGGTTCCGCAGGTAATTTCCCACCCCTTGTGTCCCTCCGGCTGTATTTTTCACTGGACTCTATTTTTCCCCTCTGCCATACTCGGCCTATGCCCGTAGCGAGTGAGAGCGCCGTCGTGCAAGGCCGGGCGATGTCCGTATCTAATTTTGCTGCCGCTCCTGTAACTTTTACTATAGTCTTAGTCTGACCTACCTGTAGTCGGATATCCACGCGTTTTCTCTGTTCCGCCCGAACGTCGATTCCTGTGTATGTGGCGGTCTGAAAACCTATCTTGTGGACGGTGACAGTGTAGGTTCCAATATCTAAATAGGGAAAATTATACCCACCGCTACTATTCGTTGGCGTCGTTCGTGTAATTCCAGTTTGTTCATTCTTGAGGATAACCGCTGCCCTAGGCACGACAGCCCCGGTCGGATCACTCACTACCCCTAGAATTTGACCTTGTGGCACCTGCCCGCATGCCCGACCAGTCAATCATGTCGTTCCCGACAGCAAGACAAAACCGAAACTATGTCCCCACCTCGTCGCATTGCTTCCCGCTTGTTTAATAAGAAGTCCCGCTTTCATACTTGATTTGATATAGGGCGGACAGGCGGGCGCTGTCAAGGTGAGAGCATCTCAAAATTTTCAAGTTGTCCATAATATTGGACACCGCTGCTGTCTTCCAGGCATAGACCTTTCATGCGTTAGCTTTACGTTCTGGGATGCCTGCGTTCAGTCTTCGGGAGTTGAAGACTCCGGCTTTCAGTCCGCTCTTCAAATCAGCAGCGGCCCTAAATCCATCCTCCCCAATGACATCCTACCCGAGAGGCCATCTCGCGTCGTGTCCAACATTTTGGACATATTGATTATGAAATTGTTGCCGCTGTGCCGAAAGCGCTGTAGACTTTCGTGCGAAGGGGGGACTCGATGACCTTGCGAGGGGCGCGCCGATTGTTACCATCGGCACGAGGTCGACCGGACAGGATTTTCCTTGCGAGGTGAAATTCCATGAGCCATCTACGGGCGGGTGTCGGACGTTGCGATATCACTCCTGCTCCCGGCACCCCACAGGGGGGATGGGGGGCAGCTACACACCAGCGCGGACTGGGTGCAGATATGCCGCTCTACGCAACGGCTCTGGTGATCTCCGACTCCAATGAATCCGCTGCGATCATCGATGTCGATTCGATCGGATTTAATGACGAATGGGCAGGCAAGATCATCGGCGCCGTTGCCGCTCTTACAGGCCTGCCACGGGAACATATCCGGCTCTCTTGTACTCACACCCACTCGGGACCGAACACCTTTCGCCTAGGCACGATAACGGAAGGGATTGACATGATAATGAGCTATTTAGAGTCACTCCCTCTCCGGATTGCCGGGGCGGCGTGGCAAGCGCAGCGGAACTTGGAGCCGGTGCGTTGCGCTGCAGCCTCCAGCAAGTGCGAAATTAATGTAAATCGTCGGATGAAGTTACCGGGCGGGCAGATCGTGGTTGGGAGGAACTGGGAAGGCCCCGTCGATTCCACGGTTCAAGTGGTGCGATTTGATGATCTAAATGAACAGCCGGTAGCTGCCATTGTTCATTACGCCTGCCACCCGACCACTATGGCCTGGCAATGCCGATATTTCACTCCAGACTACCCGGGCATTGTCAGGTTAACAGTCGAGCGAGAGCTTGGGGGCACATGCTTGTTCCTTCAGGGAGCCGCTGGCAATCTGACACCCCGTCGGGGCTTTACAGGCGATTTGGGTGTCTACCGGCATTTGGGTCTGCTGCTGGGCCTGGAAGCGGCCAAACTGGCCGCCAGCGTTGAAACGTTACCCCGGGAGGAACATTTCCAAGATGTTCTCCAATCTGGCGCGCCTATCGCCCTTTACGAAGACCGCCCCCGAGAACCGGACGCGCCGGTTTTGAAGGTTACTTTGCGCACACTCAACCTCCCTGCTAAACAATTCCGGCCGCCGGCGGAGTTGGAAGCCGAAGCTGAAGCGGCTCGCAAGGAACTTGCTCGTCTGCGCAACGAAGGTACAGAAGAAGAAATCCAGGCTGCTACCGCCCGAGCGACGCAGGCCGGCTGGCGTGCAGGTTACGCTCAACAGTATTACGGCAAAAACCAAATCGAATGGCCGATGCAAGGCATCCGCATCGGCCCGGTAGCGTTGCTTTCTGTTGCAGGCGAGCCTTTTACGGAAATAAATCAGCAGATTGTGTCTAATTCTCCTTTTGCTCATACGCTGTTTTCGGGATATTCGAACGGGGGCTTTGGTTATATCCCTGTTCGCAGCGCTTTTGAAGAGGGTGGCTACGAAGTTGAAGCTTCTCCCTTTTCTCCCGAAGCGGCTGAGATCATCGTGAAGGAAGGCGTCCAATTACTTAAGGAACTGGCTGCCGCCCCATAACTCCCGGTCCTCTCTCTACCGGAAAGTGGACCCCGGCGTGCCGGGGTGGATAAGGGGCGCTCAGAAAGACAATCGCATCAACCTAAACCTATGGAGGCTGTCCATCATGTTGCTGTGGAGATTGTTCGTGGTTCTCTCTACGTGTCTCGGATGTGTGTCTGCTGCAATGGCCGCCTCGACTCAGAAAACCTATTTCGGGCACGACGCTGTAGTGGACCAATACGGAGTCATCGCTCCTTGGTACAGAGGTCAAAATGGACAGTTCGACTTCCGTGTTCGCGTGGCCGCGGAAACCATGAAGCGGTATCCCTGGGCAGGCTCTGACCGGGCTATTTCGCCTGCCCCGGATTACGTGTATGACGGGACCTGGAAGATCGATTCCGACGGCAAAATCACCATCGTGCCGGAAAGAGATTGGGCTAATGGAGATCTCGGGCAGCGCGCAGCCTACATTCTGGGGAGCATGATCGATTACTACGCTTATTCCGGCGACCCGGCGGCATTTGGAATTATCATCTCGGCTGCGGACTATCTTACCGAACACTGTAAAACGAGTTCCAGCCACGGTTGGCCAAGTTTCCTCATTAGCGTTCCCAACATGGGCATCCGATATGGAGACTGCTGGCTGGGACCAAGCGACGATCTCCGAAGCGGCAATGGGAAAATTCAGCTCGACATCGTGGCTGAGGTAGGACTGCAGTTGACCCGCGCCTACGAATTGACGGGCAATCTGAGTTGGTATAATGCTGCGAAACACTGGGCGGACCTTCTCGCTGCAAATCGTCGCCGCACGCCTGGGGTTGCTCCGTGGGGGCGTTATGCGGACAATGCTGACCAGAATGGAATGAACGGCATCCAAACCGGAGGGATAGCATTCATTCTCGATTTCTTTGAAGAGTTGATTCGCACAGGATACACAGGCCCCAACGACATCGCCCAAGCGCGCGATGCAGCCAGAGCTTATCTGCGCAATGCTTTGCTTCCTCGTTGGTACGTCAATGACACCTGGGGAAGAAATTACTGGGACTGGGAAGATCCTGTGCAGGCAGAAAACGTTACTGAATTTGTGGTGAATTATTTGATGCAGCATAAGGATTACTTCCCCCACTGGAGAGTGGAAGCTCGGAATATCTTGTCGCTTTTTCTCAACCATACCAGCGTCAGCCCAAAGTCGAATGGGAATACGTATAACGGCGCATGGGCCTATCCTGAATCCTCGAGCTGCTGCGGCCGCTCGCTTTCCTATCCGACAATGGAGTTGGCTAGCGCCTTCGCTCGTTATGGCATCGAAGCCCACAGTGAATGGGCTAAAGAAATTGCGCGGCGCTCACAAATCATCGCGACCTATGATGGTCTCGAAAATGGGCAGGCCATGGACGACATCGACGGGGGGAGTCTCGTTGACAAAAGCTGGTTTAAGATCGCACAGCCTATGGCCCTCTACTACGTGCTTAAGACCATGGGCTGGTTGCCTGCGATTATGGGACCCAACCGAGAAAATCACATCCTGCGAAGCACATCAATCGTGAAGCGTGTCGTCTACCGCAAGGGGAAGATCACGTACTCCACCTTCGATGCGCCTTCGGGAACCATGGAAGTGCTCCGTTTGTCTTACGCTCCCTCTCTAATCACCGCCAGTGGTCGAAGGCTTGCTTTGCAATCCAACCTCTCGACAAACGGCTACACTGAGCGCGCACTGGCTGGGGGCGATTTCATTGTTTGCATTCGACATGATGGAGCCACCCAAGTTGAGATCGAGGGCCCAGACCCGCAGATCGAAATCGACGACCAGAATCTTCACTTCGCGGGTCACTGGAATGTCTTAAAGGACCTTGAAGACGTCGGAAGCGACTCTCATGTTTCCAGCGCCGCTGATGCCGTCATGACGTACACGTTTACTGGGAACCAGGTTCGCCTGATAGGTCGGGCAGGTCCAACCGGCGGTCTGGCCACTGTAGACTTAGATGGTGTGTCGCAACTCGTGCCCATTGACTGCTACAGCCCGATCTCCGTATACCAGCAGACACTTTATTATCGAAACGGGCTTTCGAATGGGTCCCACACAATCAAAGTTATGGTGCAGGCTAGCCATAGGCCCGTCTCCCGCGGCAACGATGTTTATATCGATGCTCTTCAGTATTCGAGCGCAACCGGAGACAGCGGCTTCGGCTCAGGCGGAGGTCCTATCGGGTACCAGCGCTTTATCTTTGGCTATACTTGTCCCACGGATTATATCGACTCCCATGGAAACGCATGGCGTCCGGGCACTGAATTCGTCGCCCGGACAGGCGATTTGACTGACTCTGTGGCAAAAACGTGGTGGACGATGCGACAGGCAGTATTCGTCACCGGGACGGCGGATTCTGAGCTGTACCGGTACGGCATACACTGGCACGACTTTACAGTGAATCTCACGGTTGGTCCAGGCACGTATCATGCGCGCTTGAAGTTTGCCGAAAACCAATATTTGGGTACTAACCAAAGGGGCATCACGATATTCATCAACGGCCGAAAAATGGTAGAAAACCTTGACGTGTGCGCTACGGCCGGCGGACCTCACAAGGCCGTCGACCTCGTATTTGACGATATCACGCCCCAGAATGGGGTCATTGGGATTCGCTTTTTGGGAGACAAAATCAATGGTCTCCAGCGCGATGCCATGGTGCAATCTGTTGAAATTGGGCCGGGCCCCGGTGGTTCGGGGAGCATCCCTAAGAGGGTTGCAAGTTCTCCCGCTTCTGTGGAAAACAGATGAATAAGCCCAGAAGGGTGATGGCGTACAGTCGATTTCGAGATTGGGGATTATTATTGCTTTGCAACCTGATTTGGGGCAGCCAGTTTGTCGTCTATAAAATTGTTCAACGACAAGTGGGACCTGTCTTTGCAGCTTTTTTCCCTATCACTTGTGCCACACTACTGATGATTCCTCTCGTCCATCGAGCGCGGCAGAGAAATAAAGTCACAGCTGGGCGCGCCTCAAATCTCAAGGGAGACATACTTCAGTTCATTCTCATTGGCGCCTGCGGGCAGGTTGTCGCTCAGCTTGGCATAGCCTGGGGAGTGCGACTCACTCTGGCCTCCGGTGCAGCGCTTCTAGCGCTTATTTTGCCAATTGCAACTGCCTTTATGGCCTATCTGTTTCTTGGAGAACAGATGACGTTGATCCGTTGGGTGGGATTCGCTTTGGCCATCGTCGGGGTGGTCAAGTGTTCTGGAATCCGGTGGAGCAATCTGAGCCTGGCAAATTCAAAATTTCTTCTTGGAAACCTCATCTTATTCTGTGCGATCAATGGCAGCGCCTTCTATAACGCATACAGTAAGAGGCTTTTAGTCCGGTACTCGCCCCTCGAAGTCCTGCTTTACAGCTACTATGTGGTTGTCGCCTTCATGCTGCCCGCCGCGGTATGCACCGAACCCCAAAGCTTTATAAACATTCCGCACTTCACCGTCGCGGTCTGGTTGGGATTCTTGATTCTGGCCATCTTTCAGTATTTTTTGGCGATGGTGATTTTCCTGAGCGTTTTGACCCGGCTGGATGCTACGCAGGCCGGGCTGTCGAATTATTTGATCACATTCTTCGGAGTCCTCGTTGCCGCGATCGTGCTTCATGAAGGGCTAACTAAGGATATGGTTTTGGGTGGAATCGTAGTGTTGGCAGCCACTGTTCTTGTGACAGTTTACGAAGGTCGAACGCATTCATTGATCAAACCCCGTATTTGACGGTATCGAAATCTCAAAAAGTGCCAACCCCGATGGTTGTAATAGGGGTGAACTGATCGTCAACTGGGGCCCCAGCGTTCTCTGAGTGTTCAGGAGCTTTCCGGCATGATTGTAGCTTTTGACCTCAAACGCATGAGCCGACGGAAGCCACAATGCGGGGTCCACTTGCAGAGTCACGTACTGAGGCTGATCTGCCGTGTTTAGAACTATGACAAGAAGACTTTTTTCAAGCTGATAACCACGGATAAACGCCGAAGCAGGTGCGCTGAGCACCGAATTGCCGATAAAGACGCCATTCACAAAATAGGGCAAAAACTGCTTGCGAAGCTTTGAAACTTCCTTGAGCGCTGCCGCGAGCGCTGGTTTTTCACTAATCCACGCTGTACCGTTGGGTTCGTTGAGTTTACTTGGCATTACGTTCAAATAGAGGCCCTCCGCGAAGCATTTCTTAACCTCGAGCGGTGAATCATCGATGTTACAGTTCAACCGAGGCGCCCGGAGTACGTTCAGGAGGGGTCCCGCGTCGGCGTAATCCACCCAGTTCCAGGTATAGTCGAGTACTAAGCCATCGTGTTCGAGGTCAAAGGCCTCGGCGGCGAAGGTGGAATTCGGATCTTTAACCCTCGCCCGACTTCGTACCTGTTGGATCAGATTGATTAAGGCATCAATCTCCCCATTTTTTGTCAAAAATTCATCAAAATTGAAAGAATAGAGGCCTCGACTAATCCATTCTGTCAGAGCGTAGAGTACGTCCTGTTGCCAGAGCTTATTTTCAGTGTCGATCAACGCTCCATAAGCATCAGGGAATTTGACGTAATAAGGCCGAAATTGCGGAATAAGGTCTGTATGATACGTCCAATTATCAGCAGCACTGGCGCTAGGTGTGAAGCCGTATCGGGAACACTCCTGGGCCTTTATGTGGTGAATGCTCACAAACGGTGCAACGTTTACCCCGAGCCGACGAGCTTCCTCAATTCCCGTGATGAAATCGTGAACGCTTCCGAGTTCCGTCCGAAGTGGGATGGGAAGCGTGAAGTAGTCACACCAGAACCAGGGAACCAACTCAGTGAGACCGTAATCGCGAGCCTCCTGCGCAATTCTCGGCAAGTCGGAGAAGCGGAAAAAGGTTCTAGCGGGATCCGCATCATCCGGCTGGGCCATCCAGATTGTTTGGAAGCCAAGGCCGTCTCGGACTTGAGGAGGGAGAGCACGAGGCGCGTCCACCTGTTGCACATACTGGCGAAACACTTCAATCCCTTTAGCCCACCCTCCACGATGAGGAGTTAGCCAGAACTCTCCGCTCTGCCAAGTTTGGCCCGGTTTAATCGTTGCCTTGTGCTGCCACGCCAGTCGCAAACTGCCGGGATCGGATTGGCTGCGATAGGTAAGAATATCCGGCTTGTCAGGCGTACCCCACTTTCTCTGAAAAATACTTAGTCCACCCCGGAAAGTCCCATAATCCAGCCAGCGCAGGGCGTTGGCCGAGTAATAGCCGCCAGCGGGATATTCTTTCCAGCCTACCTGTGAATAATAAGGTGGCGCAGTTTCTGGTAGATGGAAAGGTACTGTAAAGGGATAAACGACAACTCGGGCTAAGCGGAGGTGTGTGTTGCGGATTCCTGAAAACGGCTTTAATCCCCAGAAGTCAGGAAAGAGGATTTGAGGAATCGGTACCGCAGAATGATTTTGGACCCGGCATGAGAACACGACGGATCTCCCATCATGTGCGGCTTGTATAGTGATTTGCGCGCTTACCTTTCCTGGAGGCAATGGGACATCTGTCCGGCTAGGGCCTAATTCTTGATAAGAGATCACTATGTTCCGTAGTCCTATGGTCACACTGCCTCGCGAAAAGCGAGAGGCCAACCTCATTGCCAGGAATGCGTGAATGGGGTAGGCGACATCAAGCAGGCCAGCAGCCTTTGGAGGAGCTTGCAAAATGAGCCCCGTTGCGGGATAGGAAAGCTCGATCAAACTCCCGGTTTGCCGGTCGATAGATATCTCAAGACCGTTAAGGGTATCTCGATAAGGGGTGGCACGGGTTTCCCCTGCAGCGCAGAAGGTCACTGCCATAGCAAGAGATATGACCAACTTCGCAAGACTTGTCATCAACCTCTGCCTCATACAAAACAACAGCGGCTAACCAGCAGTCGCCGACTACAACACTCGCTTTCTGAAGTCAGTTTAGTTGGTTTTCTCGAACGTCATCGACCAGGGCGCTGTCTGTTGCTCAAACTTGACTTGTAGATAGATGACTTCGGCACCCGAGGTTTGCCGCTCCGATCGATATGGCCCTGAAGCGGACCGAACTTCGTAGCCGGCCGGAGCATAGATCACAATGCGTCCCGAGTCGCCGGCGTGCCGGCTAGCTACCCCGCTCAGTTGCTGGGTCGAGCTATCATAGTTAACGTCGCGAAGCTCCACACCCCCTTGCGTCAAGTGCATGTTCGTGGAAAGAATCCATGGATGAGTGGGCAGTGAACGGACAGCATAGGTTTGTCCTTCTTCAGGACCCACATGGAGGATTGCACGGCCACGAAACTCTCCAAGCAGCCGTTGATCCCAGAATCGGAAAATTAGATAATTCTGGCTTCTATCCAGTCCCAGTTCCGAAAATGGTACATGGTAGGTCTTGCTCTCATCGCTCCAGTTTTGAATTATTAAAACATGCCAGCTATCCCACTTCGTTCTAATGCTCAGACCATAGACCTCGGGGGTGGTGTGAAGAAACAAATCGAGCGGCCGTGCGGCTTGGCCGTATATTGGTAGAACTAAAGTGAGCAGGCGCAACCTATCGGAGGTAAGGTCGGCAAGGTTCTCACCAATCGTTACCGGCCCGCCGCTGATCACCTGCTCCTGAAGTCGCATTCGAACCTCGCGCAACAAAGCTGGATCAGGCCCAAGAGGGCCGGAAGGCATATCGCGGTTGTATCGACCGCCAACGAACAATGGATCAGGGTCAGTTATCCAAACGCGCTGGTGGAGCATGTAATTCGCAGCAAACTGCCGAGCCATGGCTTTGAAACCTTCCCAGTCGCCAAGTGCTGGAGCGTCGATTCCAACCCTGACGCGGTCGACGAGCCCTACATATGTAAAATAGGGCCCACAGCAGAATTGATGAATGGCAACGTTGGGCCCAATGGCGCGCCGGATGGTCTCAAGCCCTTCGCGAATATCTTCGAATTGCATGATTTTGGTGGCGTCGTGGAGTGTCCCGCGGGTCGGTCCTCCATCAAAATCGTCCCACCATTCTACGGCTTTGTATCCCCCCGTGCGATGCGCCAGATTGTAAAGCCATTGCTGAGCGCGAGGATCAGTAAAGTCAATCGGGTAGCCAAAGTCGAGGCGTGAAAAATCCTGCCAATCAATCCAAAGCTCGTGCTTTTGAGCAATGCTTGAATGGGGTGCAGCGTAGGCATAGTTGGCACCGAACACGGTCTGGAATCCCATGCCTAAAATCTGATCCGCCAGCCATTTGATACCGCGAGGAAAGAGGTGAGGATCGACCTGATCTTCGCCGAACCCGTAGTTATCCCCCAGGTTGCCCGTTTCCGGACGCTGGTATTGCCACTCACCTAAAAACACGCTTGTAATTCCATAATCAGGGAGAATGGACTGACGGAGGAGCGTTGTTTGATGAACAATGTCGTCTTCCGTTATTCTGTCCCCGTAAATATACCAGCAGTTGAGAAACCCGCGCCGGGCATCATGATTGAAATCGGGATGCACAGTTTGAACCACTGCCTGCGCCCAATCATCCAGCATGTTAAGTGGGTTCTCACCGAAGTTCAGCAGCAAGCTTTCCGTCCGGAGTTCACTGCTTTCAGGCCGATAACCGTAATAGTGAGCCACTGCATCCACGCCAATTTCGTCTGAACCAAGATACTGCACTGCAACGGAAGTGCTGGCCCGGAAGAATGAGTAGAAGCCTAGGCCTAAGGCCTCTCCGATATGAGGGTCATACAGTACGGAGAGGTTCGCGCTGTTCCATCGCCTCACCCCCAAAGGCCACACCCCTGAATCGCCGCCTGCTGTTCCGCTATTCACGTAAACCCTTGTCCCGAGGGCTGAGACCACATTCACCTTGCCTTGAACGACAGAAAAATCGCTCAATCGATATTCGCCTCTCGGCAAAAAGGCAACCGCGCTGACCCAAGGCCGTCCTTGATACAGAGCGAGATCATACCTCAGGGTGTGGGGGTAGCCTTCGAAAGAGTACCGCACAACGAGCTCCTCGCCCCGACCTAGGGAATCTTCAAAACTCTGCCGGCTCACCGAGATACTTGTGATATTTTGGGCCGAGATCGATTTACTGTGGGTCGTCACCTGGTAAGGACTGTTGGGTTTCCCTTGCAGCCCGCCCACTTCCAAGCCCGGCCCGGCATTCAGAAGGCGCAACCCACCACCTTGCAACGAATACGCCCTGAAAAGACCGGTATGCTCATCAAATACCAGTCGGACCAGGCTGTTATCCAGGACATCCTGTTTCTGAGCCCGAAGCACACTTGCAAACGTGACGAAGCAACATAGAACAAGCAAGGCACTTCCCACTGTTTTCTTCCGCATCTGAGTCTAGTTGGACCTCCTCGGAGCGTCATGACTTTGTTCACCCAACTTTCGGTGCGGGTGGGTCTACGGTAAGTTGATGACAATAAATAATGCGACTAATTAACTAATTAATTGCGACCGTAGCATTCAATTCCTCGATGCCCTTGCGTACATTTTCGACCAACTCGTCAAGCGAGTTGAAAAGAAAGTTGGAGGCGTGACTGGCCTTGAGTCGCCTCCAAGTACGCTCAATGTCGTTCAGGTCAGGGCAGTATGGAGGTAGCCACCGTATTTTCAAACGGTCACTATGTTCCCTCACGTAGGCGTCCACTTTTTGCGTAGGATGGAAGCTCCCGTTGTCGGCGATCATTAAGATTTTCTGGTCGGGATAGGCGCGCAAGAGGGTTTCCAGGTACTCAATAAAATGCGAACCACTTTTGGTCGAGGCCCAGTAGCTGGTGAGTCGCCCGGTCTTCAGGTTCAAGCCTCCATACAACACGCGCTTCTGATTCTTTCCCGGCGTGGGCACTTCGGGCTGAGGACTACCGACCACCGACCAGATCGCTACCAAGTAAGGATACCGATGAAATTCGGTCTCATCTTGACGGATGACAACCTTCCCTCGCATGCGTCCCAGACGCTTTTTGAGGGCTTTGAGCTGAGCT
>Ga0209061_1004136_pt1 | contig 14420 bp, 10 predicted proteins | sample Coa_R1_10_FD_187157 | JGI IMG/M metagenome (GOLD analysis project Ga0209061, IMG submission 187157) | Surface soil microbial communities from Centralia Pennsylvania, which are recovering from an underground coalmine fire - Coalmine... | ecosystem: Environmental > Terrestrial > Soil >...
GATCCCAACATCATCGATGCCGGCTGGCTTGGCGAACAAGTCGCCCAGCTCGCAAAACGCTGGTCACGAAGAGCAGCGTCCAAACGCCCGCGCCTCACATAATCCGCGGTGCTCACCGGATGCTCACCTCTTTCTCGGCGTAAGTCTCGAAGATGTGGCAGTCCATCGGGACATTGATGACGAAGGGCGCAGTAAGCTTGCCGCAGCGCAGACCGGCAATGAAGGTCTGGGTCATCCAATGCCCAAAAGGCGCCTTTGCGCGAAGCCGCTGGCTTTTGAGGCAGCGGCCGCGCAGACGGGTCATCTTGGTTGTGCTTCCGGTCTCGCCGATGAAGACGAGCCGATGCGGCTCAAGCTGCATGTGCGGCTGGCGTGTGGCGGTCCAGCGCGGCCGAAATCGCCCTTCGCCTTATCAAGGAGACCGGCGCAAGCAGGAACATATTCCCGCCGCCGAAGCTGCGCGCGGCGCCTTTCTGGCCACTTCTCATGACCCGCAAGGATTGAAGCACAATATGGCAGCACAAGCCTGATTCGTGTGCTCCTTGGTTGCGGAGCGAGACGCCCTATGCCTCCTTATATTTCAGCTGGCCTTCGGTCTTATATTTCCGCCAGCCTTCGGCGCGAAGCTGGCAGGCTGGACAGGAACCGCAGCCATACCCCCACTCGTGCCTGATGGTCCGCTCGCCAAGATAGCAGCTATGGGTCAGCTCCGCGACGAGCTCGACAAAGGCAGCTCCGCCGAGCTTTCCTGCTAACCGCCATGTCGCTGCTTTATCGAGCCACATCAAGGGCGTTTCGAGAATGAAGCGGGCATCCATGCCAAGGTTCAAGGCGAGCTGCATGGCTTTGATCGTGTCATCGCGGCAATCGGGATAGCCAGAAAAATCCGTTTCGCACATCCCGCCAATAATATGTTTGAACCCGCGCCTGTAGGCGACGGCTGCCGCGAGAGTCAGGAATATCAGATTGCGGCCAGGCACGAATGTGTTGGGCAAACCCCGCCCGTCCGCAATGATTTCGACATTGCGCGTCATCGCTGTCTCGGAGATTCCCGCCAAGGCCTCTACGCGTATCAAATGATCGTCACCGAGCCGTTCGCGCCAGCGGGGAAAATCTTCACGCAGCGATTCGCGGATCTTGATACGCTGCTCAAGCTCGATCCGGTGCCTTTGACCGTAATCGAAGCCAACCGTCTCAACCTTCGCATATTGCTCGAGAGCCAACGCGAGACAGGTCGTTGAATCCTGGCCGCCAGAAAAAAGCACAATCGCTCCCGCGGCTTCGGCCATCACACTGTCCCTTGCTCATCGCCCGATGAAGATATGCCAATCGCCGATGGAGCGCGGCTATGCTTGCGTCCTGCCCAGCCCAGGCCATGGCTGCTGGACTCCTCACGCCCATCAATGAGAGGTATTTGATGGTTCGGACTTCCAGTGCGCCTCCACAGGGAGCTTTCTGCTGCCCTTGGTCCATTCGAAGCTATCTTACGCCAGCCGCTAATCATAGCCGCCATCAAAATTTCTGGCAGATTCCGAGCCCATGGCCCAGCTCCCTTGCAGCTTTCCACCGCAAGGGAGCGTGTCTCACTTTTGAATTTAACCCGCCTAATCTCCCGCAGGCACGCCATCGGGAGCGGCCGCCGGGGGAACTCCCGTAGATGTATCACCTGGTTTTACCAGCATCGGCACCTCGGCGGCGGACTGGGCGCTTTCCGCTTTCTGCGCAAGGATCAATTCATCCCGCATATTCGCGATGCGGCGCAGTTTGTTCATTGCCGCACCCGTTCCAGCCGGGATCAGCCGGCCAACGATGACGTTTTCCTTCAGGCCTTCCAGCGTATCGGTTTTGCCGTTGACGGCAGCCTCGGTCAGCACGCGGGTCGTCTCCTGGAAAGAGGCGGCCGAAATGAACGAGCGCGTCTGCAACGACGCCTTGGTGATCCCAAGGAGAACCGGTGTCCCCGAGGCGGGCTTTTTTCCAGCCGCAATCATCGCAGTGTTGGCCTCGTCGAGCTCAACTTGATCAACCTGTTCGCCGGGCAAAAAGTCGGTGTCGCCTGGATCGACGATATCCACCTTCTGCAGCATCTGACGGACAATCACCTCGATGTGCTTGTCATTGATGTTGACGCCCTGCAGCCGGTAGACTTCCTGGATCTCATTGACGAGATAGGCGGCGAGCTCCTCCACCCCTTTAATCGCCAGGATGTCATGCGGTGCGGGATTCCCATCAACGATATAATCGCCCTTTTCGATAATGTCCCCGTCCTGAAGATGGATGTGTTTGCCCTTCGGAATGAGATATTCGACCGGCTCGGCACCCTCCTCACTGGGAATGATCGAGATGCGCGTCTTGTTCTTGTAGTCACGTCCAAACTGCACGGTTCCGGAAATCTCAGCGATGATTGCGTGATCTTTCGGACGCCGCGCCTCGAACAGTTCGGCAACCCGCGGCAGACCGCCAGTAATATCACGCGTCTTTGCGGACTCCATTGAGATACGCGCGATGATATCACCGGCCTTGACCTGTGCGCCCGGATCAACCGCAATGATCGAATCGACTGGCAGCACATAGCGTGCTTCACCCCCGCGGGCGAGTTTACCGATCTTCCCTTCCGTGTTCTTGATGACAATCGCAGGCTTCAGCGTCGAAGAACGTTGATTGAGCCGCCAATCCATAACGAGGCGCTTAGCGATACCTGTTGCCTCATCGATGGTTTCCGTCATCGAGGAGCCTTCGACGAGATCCTCAAAAGCGACGATTCCGTCAATCTCGGTCAAGATTGGACGTGTGTAGGGGTCCCACTCGGCAATCCGGTCGCCCCGCTTGATCTTATCGCCGTCATCGACCTTGAGCCGCGCGCCATATTGGATCCTGTGCACCGCACGCTCCGTGCCGTCCGGACCCTCGATTATGATCGCGACATTCCGTGCCATGACCATAAGATCGCCCTCACTGTTGCGGGCGACATGGCGGTTGCGGACCTTCACGACCCCATCGAAATTGGACTCGATAAAAGACTGATCGGCGATCATCGCGGCGCCGCCAATGTGGAACGTGCGCATGGTGAGCTGTGTGCCTGGCTCGCCAATCGATTGCGCCGCGATGACACCGACGGCCTCTCCCATATTGACTGGCGTGCCGCGTGCGAGATCACGGCCATAACATTTGCCACAGACGCCATTCTTGGCTTCGCAGGTCAAGACCGAACGGATCTTCACTTCCTGGATCCCGGCGGCGTTGATGCGTTCGATATGCCACTCCTGAATCATCTCGCCTGCCTTGACAATGAGCGCCCCCGATGGATCCTTCAGATCCTCAGCGGCAGTGCGGCCGAGGATTCGTGACGCGAGTGAGGCGACAACCTGGCCTGCATCAATGATAGCCCGCATGCGGATGCCGTTTATGGATCCGCAATCCGTCATTGTGATGATCGAGTCCTGCGCAACATCAACCAGGCGGCGCGTCAAATAACCCGAATTCGCAGTTTTCAGAGCGGTGTCGGCGAGACCCTTACGGGCACCATGCGTCGAGTTGAAATATTCGAGCACGGTGAGCCCTTCCTTGAAGTTGGATATGATCGGGCTTTCGATAATCTCGCCCGACGGCTTTGCCATTAGGCCTCGCATCGCCGCGAGCTGCTTCATCTGGGTCGGCGACCCGCGCGCGCCTGAGTGAGACATCATGTAGATCGAGTTGATTGGTTTATCGCGTCCGCTATCGTCCTTTTGCACGGACGAAATCCCCGCCATCATTTCCTCGGCCAGCTTGTCCGAACACTTCATCCAGACGTCGACGACCTTGTTATATTTTTCACCCTGAGTGATCAGGCCATCATTATACTGCTGCTCATATTCTTTCGCGAGCGCGCTTGTCTCGGCGATAATGCGAGGCTTGGTTTCCGGGACGACCATGTCGTCCTTGCCGAAGGAAATCCCCGCCTTGAACGCCTCGTGAAATCCAAGCGCCATGATCCGGTCGCAGAAGATCACCGTCTCCTTCTGACCGCAATTGCGGTAGACGATGTCGATCATGTTCGAAATTTCCTTCTTCGTCATGAGCTTGTTCACGACGTCGAAGGGAATCTTGACATTGTAGGGCAGCAGCTGGCCAAGGATCATCCGGCCTGGTGTTGTGTCGAAAACCTTTGCGATGCGCCGGCCTTCATCATCGAATGTCCACGCCCGTCCTTTGATCCGCGTGTGCAGAGTGACGGCCTTGGCATGCAAGGCATGTTCGATCTCGCCCATATTGGCGAATGCCATTCCCTCGCCCGGCTCGCCGTCGCGCATCAATGAAACATAATAAAGCCCGAGCACGATATCCTGGGATGGCACAATGATCGGCTGCCCATTGGCCGGATGCAGAATATTGTTGGTGGACATCATCAAGACGCGCGCTTCAAGCTGAGCCTCGAGCGAGAGAGGCACATGCACCGCCATCTGATCGCCGTCGAAGTCAGCATTGAAAGCCGCGCAGACAAGCGGATGCAGCTGGATTGCCTTGCCTTCGATGAGCTTCGGCTCAAAAGCCTGAATGCCAAGGCGGTGCAGCGTCGGTGCCCGGTTCAGCATCACCGGGTGCTCGCGAATGACTTCGTCAAGGATATCCCAGACCTCTGGCTTCTCCTTTTCGACCAGTTTCTTCGCCTGCTTGACCGTTGCCGACAAGCCCTTCGCATCGAGACGCGAGTAGATAAAGGGCTTGAAGAGCTCAAGCGCCATCTTCTTGGGCAGGCCGCATTGATGCAATTTGAGATCCGGGCCCACCACGATGACCGAGCGGCCGGAATAATCGACACGTTTGCCGAGCAGATTTTGGCGGAACCGGCCTTGCTTGCCCTTCAGCATATCGGCGAGCGACTTCAAAGGACGCTTGTTGGCGCCAGTGATGACGCGGCCGCGCCGGCCATTATCGAACAAAGCGTCGACAGCCTCTTGCAGCATCCGCTTCTCGTTGCGCACGATGATGTCGGGCGCCCGCAATTCGATGAGACGTTTCAAGCGATTGTTGCGGTTGATGACGCGCCGGTAAAGATCGTTGAGGTCCGAGGTCGCGAAGCGGCCGCCATCGAGCGGAACGAGCGGTCTCAGATCCGGCGGAATGACGGGAATTTCGGTTAGGATCATCCACTCCGGCTTATTGCCGGAATGCATGAAGGCTTCGATGATCTTCAGTCTCTTCGCAAGCTTCTTCGGCTTGAGATCCGTTGTCGATTCAGCAATCTCAACCTTGAGCTCCTCGGCGATCTTTTTTAGATCCATGCTACGCAGAATTTCACGAATCGCCTCAGCGCCGATTAGAGCGGTGAAGGAATCCTGGCCATATTCATCCTGCGCACGCAGATAATCTTCTTCGTTGAGAAGCTGGCGCTCCTTGAGCGGCGTAAGACCGGGGTCGATGACGATGTAGGATTCGAAATAAAGGATGCGCTCTATATCCTTCAGCGTCATATCGAGGAGAAGCCCGATACGTGAAGGCAATGATTTCAAGAACCAGATGTGGGCGACCGGCGCGGCAAGCGAAATATGCCCCATCCGCTCGCGCCGCACGCGTGACAGCGTGACTTCGACGCCGCATTTCTCGCAGATGACGCCCTTATATTTCATCCGCTTGTATTTTCCACACAAGCATTCGTAGTCCTTGATTGGACCAAAAATCCGGGCGCAAAAGAGGCCGTCGCGCTCTGGTTTGAACGTGCGGTAATTTATTGTCTCCGGCTTCTTGATTTCACCGAATGACCAGGACAGAATCTTTTCCGGACTCGCGATCGAAATTTGGATTTGATCGAACGCCTGCGGCTGCACGGCCGGACTGAAGAGATTCATGACCTCTTGATTCATTGCCATCTCCTGATGCTTGGGCCTGCGCGATGCTGGTCAGAGACCCCTTGCCGGAAATATAAAAAGCCCCACCGCCCGCAAGCCATGCCTGCCGGCGGGTTTTTCCTGCCGTTCTCTATTCGGCCGCCTCAGCCGGGGGTATTTGGACCTGCGGTTTTGCCGCTTGGTTGAGTTCGACATTGAGACAAAGCGAACGCATCTCCTTGACGAGCACGTTGAAGCTTTCGGGGATACCCGATTCAAAAGTATCATCGCCCCGCACGATCGATTCATAAACCTTGGTGCGTCCCGCGACGTCGTCGGACTTCACGGTTAGCATTTCCTGCAGCGTATAAGCAGCGCCGTAAGCTTCGAGTGCCCAAACCTCCATTTCGCCAAAGCGCTGGCCGCCGAACTGGGCCTTGCCCCCAAGCGGTTGCTGGGTGACGAGACTGTAAGGACCGATTGAACGCGCGTGGATCTTGTCATCGACGAGGTGATGCAGCTTAAGCATGTAAATGTAGCCGACCGTCACCTTGCGGTCGAAGGGTTCACCAGTGCGTCCATCATAAAGTGTCACCTGGCCGGAGCTGTCGAGTCCGGCCTTCTTCAGCATTTCCACGATGTCTTTTTCACGGGCACCATCAAACACCGGCGTGGCGACAGGCACACCACGGCGCAGGTTCTCACCCAGTTCGACAACCGCCTCGTCATCAAGCTTCTCGATTTCCGCTTGGTCTCCATAGATTTCGATCAATTTGTCGCGCAGCGGCTTTGTATTCTTATCCCGCAAATACGCATTCACCGCCTCGCCGATCTTCTTGCCAAGACCCGCACAAGCCCAGCCGAGATGGGTTTCGAGAATCTGCCCGACATTCATGCGGGAAGGCACCCCGAGCGGGTTGAGAACGATATCCACAGACTGCCCATCGGCGAGGAAGGGCATATCTTCCTCTGGCACAATCTTCGAGACGACACCCTTGTTGCCGTGGCGTCCCGCCATCTTGTCACCTGGCTGGATCTTGCGCTTCACGGCAACGAAGACCTTCACCATCTTCATGACGCCCGGCGGCAACTCATCACCACGCTGCAATTTCTCAACCTTGTCGAGAAAGCGGCTTTCCAGACCCTTCTTCGCCTCGTCATATTGTTTGCGCATGGCTTCGATCTCAGCCATCGTCCGGTCGTTCTCGACCGCAAAGATCCACCACTGCGAGCGCGGATAATTCTCGATGATTTCCTTGGTGAGGATCGTGTCGCGCTTGAATCCCTTCGGTCCAGCAATGGCTTTCTTACCGGCGAGAACGTCTTGGAGACGCGCATAGACAGTGCGGTCGAGAATTGCGAGCTCGTCATCGCGGTCCTTCGCAAGACGCTCGATCTCCTCGCGCTCGATAGCTTGGGCGCGCTCATCCTTATCAACACCATGCCGGTTGAAGATACGGACTTCGACGATCGTGCCCTGCACGCCTGGCGGCACCCGCAAAGAGGTATCGCGGACGTCGGACGCCTTCTCGCCAAAGATTGCCCGAAGCAGCTTTTCTTCCGGCGTCATCGGACTTTCGCCTTTCGGCGTAATCTTGCCGACAAGGATGTCGCCCGCCTGAACTTCGGCGCCGATATAGACGATCCCGGCCTCGTCGAGATTCTTCAAGGCCTCTTCCGACACATTCGGAATGTCGCGGGTGATTTCCTCAGGGCCGAGCTTGGTATCGCGTGCCAGCACCTCGAATTCATCGATGTGAATCGAGGTAAACACATCGTCCTTGACGATGCGTTCGTTAAGAAGGATCGAGTCCTCGAAATTATAACCGTTCCAAGGCATGAAGGCGACGAGGACGTTGCGGCCGAGAGCGAGATCACCGAGATCGGTCGATGGGCCATCGGCGATGACGTCACCCTTGCGCACAAGATCACCGACGCGCACCAGGGGCTTCTGGTTAATGCAGGTCGACTGGTTCGAGCGCTGGAACTTCATCATCCGGTATATATCAACGCCTGGCTTTCCAGCCTCTGTCTCCTCGGTTGCCCGGATCACGATGCGAGTCGCATCAACCTGATCCACGAAGCCTGTGCGGCGTGCCGTAATGGCTGCACCAGAATCTCGCGCGACAATGGATTCCATGCCTGTGCCGACAAGGGGAGCATCCGCCCGGACGAGCGGCACCGCCTGACGCTGCATATTGGAGCCCATCAGCGCGCGGTTGGCGTCATCGTTCTCGAGGAAGGGGATCAACGCAGAGGCAACCGATACGAGCTGCTTTGGCGAGACATCCATGAAATCGACGCGTTCGCGCGGAACCATGACGACATCGCCAGCGTGCCGGCACACAACGAGATCCTCGGTCAGCTTGCGTTCCGCATCGACCGGCGCATTCGCTTGCGCAACGTAATATTTGGCCTCCTCCATCGCCGAAAGGTAAACCACTTCGTCAGTGACACGGCTATCCCTGAGCCGCCGGTAAGGGGTCTCGATGAAACCGTATTTATTGACGCGGGCAAAGGTTGCCAGTGAGTTGATGAGACCGATGTTCGGCCCTTCCGGTGTCTCGATCGGGCAAATGCGCCCGTAATGCGTCGGATGCACGTCGCGTACTTCAAACCCTGCCCGCTCGCGCGTGAGCCCGCCAGGGCCCAGCGCCGACAGCCGCCGCTTATGAGTAATCTCCGACAATGGATTGGTCTGATCCATGAACTGAGACAATTGCGAGGAACCAAAGAATTCCCGCACCGATGCCGCGGCCGGTTTGGCATTGATCAGATCCTGCGGCATGACCGTATCGATATCGACCGAAGACATACGCTCTTTGATCGCCCGCTCCATGCGCAACAATCCAAGACGGTACTGGTTCTCCATAAGTTCACCAACCGAGCGCACCCGGCGGTTGCCAAGATGGTCGATGTCATCGATTTCACCGCGCCCGTCACGAAGATCGACGAGTGCCCGCATCACCGCAACGATGTCTTCCTTGCGCAAGGTCCGAACCGTATCCGCCGCATCGAGATCCATGCGCATGTTCATCTTCACCCGGCCGACCGCTGAAAGATCATAGCGCTCCGGATCGAAGAACAGTGAATGGAACATCGCCTCCGCCGTTTCGAGGGTCGGCGGTTCTCCGGGGCGCATGACCCGGTAGATGTCGAACAACGCCTCTTCGCGGGAGCCGTTCTTATCGGCGGCAAGCGTGTTGCGGATGTAGGGCCCGATATTGATGTGATCGATGTCGAGCAGGGGCAATTCGGTGAAGCCGGCGTCGATCAAGAGCGCGAGCGATTTGGCGGTGATCTCGTCACCCGCCTCGGCAAAGATTTCGCCAGTCGCGGGGTTATAAAGATCGGAGGCAATATATTGCCCGTAAAGATCCTCATCCTGCGCACGGAGGAATTTTACGCCTCGCTCTGCAAGCAAGCGTGCGGTGCGCGCGGTAAGCTTCTTGCCGGCTTCGAGGACGACTTCGCCGGTGTCCGCGTCAAGAACGTCGAGGGCAGCCTTCATTCCCTTCATACGGTCAGGTTCAAAGGGAAGACGCCAGCCCTGCTCGTCCCGCGTATATGTGATCGTCTTATAGAATGTTGAGAGAATCTCCTCCCCATCCATGCCCAGCGCATAAAGGATCGACGTCGCCGGAATTTTCCGGCGGCGGTCTATACGGGCATAGACAATGTCCTTGGCGTCGAATTCAATATCGAGCCATGAGCCGCGATAGGGAATGATCCGTGCCGCGAACAAAAGCTTCCCGGAGGAATGACTCTTGCCCTTATCGTGATCGAAAAACACACCTGGCGAGCGGTGCATTTGGGAGACGATGACTCTCTCCGTTCCGTTGACGATGAACGTGCCGTTCATCGTCATCAAGGGCATGTCTCCCATGTAGACATCCTGCTCCTTGATGTCCTTGACCGATTTTGCCCCGGTGTCGGGGTCGACATCGAAGACAATCAGGCGCAAAGTCACCTTCAATGGCGCGGAGTAGGTCATCCCGCGCTGGCGGCATTCGTCCACGTCATATTTGGGCGCCTCGAATTCATATTTGACGAATTCAAGCAAAGCCGTGTTTGAAAAATCGGATATAGGAAAAACCGATTTGAAAACCGATTGCAGGCCCTCGTCCGGACGTCCGCCTTCCGGCTCGTCGACAAGAAGAAATTGGTCGTAGGAGGCTTTTTGAACTTCAATAAGGTTCGGCATTTCCGCGACTTCACGGATATGCCCGAAAAATTTACGAATACGCTTACGGCCGGTGAACGTCTGCGCTATGTTATGAGCCATGTCGCTCCTCGCACCTTCTGTAAACCGCGACTTCCTTCAGTCGAAACTCGCTCGATCCGCATCCAGCCCAGGCGCCGGAAGGGAGTGACTTTCACTGTTTGTTGTGGCGTTCACACCACAACAAACAGCCTTGCCCGAAAGTCTGAACCTTCACTGCAAAAGACACAGGTTCCCGCTGACGGCGGCCCCAAAATTTTTATGGAACCGCCGCCTGCGAAGCATAAAGACCTCCACAAAGGCCAAACTAGAATCACTTAAGCTCCACCTTAGCGCCTGCTTTTTCGAGGGCAGCCTTGATTTTCTCGGCCTCCTCCTTGCTTGCACCCTCCTTGAGGGGCTTGGGCGCTGCTTCAACCAGATCCTTTGCCTCTTTGAGGCCAAGACCGGTGACTGCGCGGACTTCCTTAATGACTTCGATTTTCTTGTCGCCGACGGCGGCAAGGACAACGGTGAATTCGGTCTGCTCCTCTGCGGGCGCCGCAGGTGCGCCAGCCGCAGGTCCCGCCGCAACAGCAACTGCCGCCGCCGCTGAGACACCCCATTTCGCTTCGAGCAGCTTGGCAAGTTCGGCGGCTTCCAGCACGGTAAGGCTTGAAAGATCCTCGACGATCTTTTCCAAATTGGCCATGTTCATTTCCTTCGATTAAGCTTTGGGTTCAATTAAAGAAGACTTGGCAGGTCCGTCACGCTGGCGAGGTCAGGCCGCATCCTTCCCGCCATAGGCAGCAAACACGCGCGCGAGCTTGGCAGCTGGCGCGGTAGTGAGCTGGGCGAGCTTGGCCGCCGGCGCCTGGATGAGGCCGGCGAGCTTGCCGCGCAATTCGTCTAAGGACGGAAGCGTGGCAAGGGAGCGTATGGCATCGACATTGAGCGCCACCGCCCCCATGGCACCGCCAAGGATCACAAGCTTCTCATTTTCCTTGGCAAACGCCACCGCAGCTTTCGGTGCCGCAACCGGATCGTCCGAATAAGCGATCAAGGTCGGACCCTTCATAAGCCCCGAGATGGACTCAACTCGGGTACCTTGTGCGGCGATTTTAACGAGACGGTTCTTCGCCACCTGTACCGTCGCTCCCGCCGCACGCATCTGCTTGCGCAGAGCCTGCATCTGAGTCACGGTCAGGCCGGAGTAATGTGCGACCACCACCACCGATGTCCTATTAAAGACATCGGCAAGGGCAGCAACACATTGTTTCTTTTCCCCTCTGTCCACGGTGTCTCTCCTTAGGCGGGCGCCGGTTTTATGAAAACCGGCCCCCAGGCTGCATCTGCCGCCTCAGTGGCAGGAAGAAACCCTTTCGAGGCGACGCTTTGCCTGTCCCCGGAGCGGGCAAGCCGCGCCGGACAGTGGGGTAGACCAAAATCGAAGGAACCAAAAAAGGCGGAGCCTTCCTGCAATCCAAAATTCGTGTCGTTACCCCGTCTATGCCGGCCCAAGATCGCCTCCAGCGGGAACCGGATTGGGCGATCGAGCGATTAAGTTTGAGTTCGGCCAATAAGGACGACCCCACGCCGGCAGTCTCGGACAGGACATGGCCGGAACGGACAGACGTCACCGCCTATCCTCCAGCCTTACCTACCGCGCCACGAAATGCCTTCTCCAGAAGCACCTTGCCCAGATGATTTCTGCCCAAGATGGTTTCTGCCCAAGAGAACCGGGACAGTACTTCGCAGCCGCGGAAACTTTGTGGATTCGGGGCCGCTATTTCCGTTCAGCCCCGAACTCCTATTTAACCCCATTAATATTCCATGCCAAGGGCTGAAATACAATTTTCGCTTTGCGGAAACGAATCCGTCATACCGCAAGCGTTGCTGGATCGACCTTGACGCCCGGCCCCATCGTCGAAGAAATCGCAACGCGCTGGATATAGGTGCCTTTAGCGCCTTGCGGCTTGGCCTTGGCGACCGCGTCCGCGAAAGCGGCAATATTTTCGATGAGTTTCTCCTCGGCAAAGGACGCCTTGCCGACACTGCCTTGAACGATACCTGCTTTCTCGACCCGGAACTCCACCGCTCCGCCCTTTGATGCCTTGACGGCGGCCGTGACATCCATCGTGACGGTCCCAACCTTAGGGTTAGGCATGAGGCCGCGCGGACCCAATACTTTGCCGAGCCTTCCAACGAGAGGCATCATGTCGGGCGTCGCGATACAACGGTCAAAAGCGATGGTGCCCCCTTGCACAGTGGCAACGAGGTCTTCTGCCCCGACAATGTCCGCCCCTGCTGCCTTGGCCTCGTCAGCCTTCGCCCCGCGCGCAAACACGGCAACGCGGAGGGTGCGCCCGGTTCCATTCGGAAGGTTAACGACACCACGCACCATTTGATCGGCGTGCTTGGGATCGACCCCGAGATTCATCGCGATCTCGACGGTCTCATCAAATTTCGCATTAGCGCGCTCTTTTACGAGTTTGACCGCCTCACGCACCGGATAAAGCTTAACCCGGTCAATTCCCTCGCGCGCCTTGCGTACACGTTTTCCGATATGCGGCATCGGCCCTACCCCACTATCTCAAGGCCCATGGAACGGGCGGAGCCTTCGATCATCCGCGCCGCCGCATCGGCCGTGGCGCAATTAAGATCAGGCATTTTTTTCTCGGCGATTTCCCGGATCTGCGCCTTCGTAATCTTGCCGGCGAAACCGCGGCCCGCGGTTTTTGAGCCCGACTGAATTCCCGAGGCCTTCTTGAGATAATAGGAAACCGGCGGCAGCTTCATCTCGAAAGTGAAGGACCGGTCCTGATAGGCGGTGATCACAACAGGGATCGGCGTTCCCTTTTCCATCTGCGCCGTCCGCGCATTAAATGCCTTGCAAAATTCCATGATGTTCAAGCCGCGCTGACCAAGCGCGGGTCCGATCGGAGGCGAAGGATTGGCCGCCCCTGCCGGCACCTGAAGCTTCACGTAGCCCGCGATCTTCTTTGCCATTGGAATACTCCCATACAATGCCGGCCCTTGCGGGTACGGCGGCTGCGGTCGTGGTTCCGGCGGCTCTGCCTGGTCTTGCGGGGCCGCCTCCCACGTCTTGCGCCATCGGGCGCAGTGCGGCCAATGGCGTCTCTTTCGAGTTCTATTTTTTCGAGTTCTATTTTCTCTTAATCACAACATCCCGGGAAAGCTGCAAGGGGAGAGCCACAATCCATCCCGTGGCGCAACCCCAAACTCAGACTTTCTCGACCTGCCCATATTCGAGTTCCACCGGCGTTGCGCGCCCGAAAATCGAAACCGCGACCTTGACCCTTGAGCGGTCCTCATCGACATCTTCGACAATCCCGTTGAAAGATGCGAAGGGCCCATCGGCGACCCGCACCGTCTCACCGATCTCAAAGGAAACCGACGCTTTCGGACGGTCAACACCTTCGGCCACCTGACCTTTGATCCGCTCGGCCTCGCTATCGGAAATCGGCATCGGCTTCTTGTCAGCACCTAAAAATCCCGTGACCTTGGGCGTATTTTTTATGAGATGGTAGACGTCATCGGTGAGATCGCACCTCACCAGGACATAGCCGGGAAAGAACTTGCGCTCCGAATTGATCTTACGGCCGCGGCGTATCTCAACGATATGCTCGGTCGGGACAAGGATTTCCTCGAATTTGTCCATAAGGCCGCGCTGAGCCGCCTGCTCCTTGATGGACTCGGCGACCTTTTTCTCGAAATTCGAATAAGCGTGAACGATATACCAGCGCATGCTCATTGGAAAAGCTTCAAACCTCTTCCGCCATTGCTCTAGCGGTCTGAATTGACAGGCCAGAACAGATCATTAGCAAGGAATCTTAATGTAATTTTTCAACGATTCCCGTCCCCGCATCTTGTTGGAGCGGATTTTGGAACCCGCTCCAAGCTCCTGAAATTTTTCATCCCGCCAGAAACTCAAAATGCCAGCCAGACAAGAGCGCGTCGCGATCTCTTGCTGGCGCTGCCCTGTATTTTCCGGTTTAGCATAATCTGTCCAAACGCTCTGCAAGCTGGATGGATCTGCTCTAATGACCCAGGCTCAGAATAGCAGTAACGATAAGGCGAAGAGCCCAATCCACCGCCAAGAAAAAGAGGCTGGCGAGCAAGACCATGAAAAGGACGAGCGCCGTCGTAATTAAAGTCTCCCGCCGTGAAGGCCAGGTCACCTTGCCGCCTTCAGCTCGTACTTCTTGAAGAAATTCCAGAGGATTGGTCATTGCCGTGGCAGTTCATCCTAGAAGTTGCGCATTGCTGCTGCCTGCGGGCTTATAGTCCCCGGCCGCAGCGATCATGGCAGACGGAAAATGGCACCGCTAAAAAAATCAGGGCGCGGAGCCCAAAGGCGACGCGCCACGAATTATCTTTATAATCAAAGC
>Ga0209061_1004137_pt1 | contig 14405 bp, 15 predicted proteins | sample Coa_R1_10_FD_187157 | JGI IMG/M metagenome (GOLD analysis project Ga0209061, IMG submission 187157) | Surface soil microbial communities from Centralia Pennsylvania, which are recovering from an underground coalmine fire - Coalmine... | ecosystem: Environmental > Terrestrial > Soil >...
CTAAACGGTGGTTTGACTACGCCTAGAGTGGGTGTGGCGTATTGGTAGTGGGTTCCAAAGCAGCCCGGGAAGGATACAACTATCCCACCCTTCCCTGAAACATTGCTCATCTGGTCGAGTGTACCGGGTCCAATGCACGCGTATGTTTCATTCCACACCTGGTCAATCAGGTCGAATGTGAACTGCCCACCCGAACTCTGGTTGAGCACCATGCCTATAACACTCCAGTAAACACCGGCCGTGGGTGAGTACACCGACGCGGCCAACTGGAGGAAAACCCCTCTTCCAAGTGCCGTGGAACCGTTTGAGTAAAGGTCGCCCAGTATGTTGAGCGAGTTGACACTCACGTTTCCAAGCAAACCCACATACTCTTGGCTTTGGGGCTCGGGGAGCGTGTACGATAAACCCGCCGCGAGGATACCCGCGGGGTCGAAACCCGAGGGGGAAAAACTCGCTGAACCAACACCGCCAGCGGGCTCCGCCCACAAGTTGTTTTGGCCGAGTACGGAGCCACCTAACAAGGATAGTGCGATCAGTGACAGAATCAAAGATAAGCCTAGCCGACGCATCGATTTGTGTTCGCATACACCCTTTAAAGCGTTATGCCAACCAAGTGGGCTAGGGCGCATTGTGTGCGTGGTTAGCACACCCCCCTATAGTTCTAGGTGATGTAAGGCGTTCAGCGTCTTTTAGTCCGACGGCGCACTTGCTGGCGGCATCCAGGGTTGTGGTGGGAACCTGTATCGGCGGCTTCTACCCACTATTTTGACGAGGGAGTACACTATGAGGATGAAGATGCCCAGTTTTAGGAGGCCGCCAAGTAGTAGTGTTGTGGGGTATAGTAATAGGAAGCTAGAGGCGTCCCAGAAGCCGTGCACAACTATTGGGCCGATTAAGCCGCCACCACACTTATAGTACGCCCACCCCAGACCGTAACCCATACCGATTATCTCGGCGAGAGCCACGAAACCAAGCGGGCCAAGTAGGTAGAAATAGTAGAGGTGGGCGAAGCCGAAGGCGGTGGCCTGAACAATGTTGAGTCTACGCCAGTTCCTCCACTCTGAGGAGTCTAGTAGGGACCCGTAAACCATCCCCCTGAAGATTGTTTCCTCAGCGGGTCCTACGACTAGTAGGCTCAGGGCTACAAGGGCGAGGGTCTGGGTCAGAGTCTGTGCTTGGATTGGTGTTGAGGGGTATTCATAGCGTAGCAGGGAGTTCAGACCTTCGGCGCCCACGATGAACCCCAAGATGATCACACCAATAATAATTGAGGTGAAGAGAGCTATACCGAAGTAGCCCCATACGAGAAAGATGGAATCCCTAAAGTTTCTTTTATAGTCATCCAAAACCCTCTTACCCCTAAGGGAGTATCCCACCCCTAGGAGGACCGCGTATAGTAAGGGCGCAAGCACCAGTGTGAGCGTTACGCTTCCGGCTAAGCCCAGCTTTATAAGTGAGAAGTTAACAGCGTTCACGAGCACATCGATAAATAAAATATAGGTTATAGCCTGCTTGAAGGACACCTAGAGTGTACGGGGAGGCGTGCTTTAAATTCGATCAGTTTAGGCCTAACTTCCTGGACTCTTCCACAGCGATTCTAGCTGCCTCGTAAAATATTTGTTTCATCCTTTGATTATAGGCGTCAACCGGCGTACCCTTGTCAGGCGTCTCGTGCACATAGAGGCCTACCACCACACTACTGGTTATTGGGTCCATGCGTGAGTATCTCACCAGGAAATCCTTGTCGCCATCAGGTCTATACTCTTCATTAGAGTATTCCTCGGTGTTCCTCTGAGGGGGTGATGACTTGGTGTTAGACTTTTTGTCTTTGCGGCCAAGTAGTCCCCCAATCGGGGACAACCTCTCCTTCTTTACTTCAGCCGGCTTTTCAACTTCGAAGTGGAGCACAACTCCACCTTCGAGCTCATCCTGCCTAATGAGCCTCACCATATACCCATCAATAGACCACTCCGCTATGCTGTCTGCGCCCATAGTTTAGCACCAGGCTACTAAGACACCTATATTATGAATACTGGGTTACACTAAAACCCAACGGGTAACTCTGCCATGTCCACGGTGGCTAAACGAATTTTAGGGATAGGTTTCTAAGCCTATTTTTCACTGAGACGTTGAGTATAAGAGGTGTGAGTGACTCCACTAGTTGGGCGGTTTTAAGGCTTCCAACATATAGCGGTCTCAGCCGCGGTATTGATTCAATCAGGCTCGAAACCCTCCTAACAGCCTCCTCTGAGTCGCCCGCCAGGGGCACGTCGAATTCGGGTTGAAGCTTCAGGTCAGCCAGCTTCTTCGCTGGCAGGGTGTGGAACGCCGCAACCACGGGCACGTTCACCTGCTCGGCTATCGCCTCAGCCATACTCTGGTGGCCGTCTGGTGGTGAATATAGGAAGCCATCCTCTGTCTTAACCATCGGCACAACCGGGGAGACAAGCACGCAGCCCGATGGGAACTCGCCAGAGAGGCTTAGAACGGTTTGCAGAGCATACTCAGAGGGCACAGCCAAAATAGCAATGTCTGAACCCTTCACCGCTTCGGGATTAGCGTCACCAGACACGTTGGGCTCGATGCCTGTCTCCTCCTTAACCTTAGCCGACAGTTCGCTTGCTATGTTCTGGGCCTTCTCCTTAATACGTGAGCCAACAACCACCTGGTGATTAAGGCTAAGCCTCTTAATCAACCCTTCACCCAAATCACCCGTTCCACCCACTACTGCTATCTTCATTTTATAAACATCATGAAAAGAGCACAAATAAGCTTGTTGGCAACCCTAAACACCACAACCCAGATTAGAACAGCATTTAAGTTGGTATACCAACACACGGAACACTGGGTACACCCAAACGTGAAAAATACCTCGCAATATATCGAAGTAACCAATAGTATGCGTAGAGGGATGGCTTAGGGATACAGGGTTGATTGGATAGCCCATGAAAAAACCTATTTCTGGTCTAATCGGCTCAGATGTGTGTCCAAAAAATTTGAGGTCATAGCCGTCACTGGTCTACCAGAGTTCGGCGCTGGGGACAATCTGGGTGAGGCAATACTGAGCCGCCTACGGGAAATGGATTTCACACTCGAGGATGGGGACATCATAATTGTTTCGCAAAAAGTGGTTTCCAAGGTTGAGGGTAGAATGGTTCGTTTATCGGATGTTAAGCCTTCCGAGCGGGCTATAACTCTCTCAAAACTCACGGGCAAAGACCCGAGGTTCGTTGAGCTAGTGCTACGTGAGTCCAGTCAAATCGAGGTGGCTACTAAGGGTCATCTTATAGTGACCACAAAGGGTGGGATAACCTGTGCAAACGCTGGTATAGATGTATCCAACGTTGAAGGAAGCGGGGAGACAGTACTATTACTACCGGTTAACGCGGATATATCGGCGAAGAAGATTAGGGAGTACATAGCCTCTAAGAGTGGTAAGAGGATTGGTGTGCTTATATCCGACACACACGGCAGAACACTTAGGGAGGGGCAGATAAACGTGGCCATAGGTATAAGCGGCTTGAAGCCGTTTAAGGACTATAGGGGTACAGCCGACATGAAGGGATATGTGTTAAGGGTTAAGATGATAAACGTCGCCGACGAGTTGGCTTCGGCGGCGGAGCTAGTCATGGGTCAGGCTACGGAGCGCACGCCTGTGGCGGTTGTAAGGGGCCTCGGCGAGCTTGTGGGAGAACACGAAGGCTCGGGGGAACTCAACATGCCCCAAGATAGATGGCTCTTCAAACCAGTGGGGATCACCGGTGCCGGTGACGGTGTCTAACAAAGTGAGCAGAGTTGGCTAAGTACAGGGCTCTGATGTTCGACTTCGACGACACACTCGTGGACACTGCGCCCGGGAAGCGCGAAGCCTATAGGCGTGTGGCTAGGCTCATCCACTCCGAAGCCGACGGAAACGTGAGCCAAGAAGAACTCATCAAACAGATTTCCAGAATCTCGGAGGAGATGAATCGACGCCGTGCGTATGATAGAGATGAGTGGTGGCGTATACTCGCACGGGAGCATGGATTAAGCATGACCAGGCACCTCGCGCTAAGAGCAACTGTCGCCTATTGGACAAGCTTCAGACAGCACACCCAACTCTACCCGGACACACTCACTGTGCTTGAGGCAATCAAGGCTCGTGGTATACCGATTGGCGTGGTAACCGACACCGATGGCTGGGTGGGTATAAAGCGTTGGAGGCTTAGAACGTCACCAATCTTTGAATATTTTGACGCCGTTGTAATAGCTGGGGAGGACACAAGGAAGACGAAGCCAGACACGAGAGCCTTTAATCTTTGCGCGGAGAGGCTCGGGGTGCGCCCACAGGATGCTCTCTTCGTTGGCGACAAGCCCTACACGGATATTGTGGGCGCCAAATCGGCGGGGATGTCAGCCGCCCTAGTGAAAAGGAGGGAGTGGGGGGATGTTATGGGCGCAGACTACGTGCTGGGCTCGTTAACCCCCATCCTAGAGGTCCTACGCTGAACACTATACGTCGAAGTACTGGTAGTACTCGAATGGTGTGGGTCTAATGGACTCCTCTTTCCACTCTTGGGTCTTAATGTCTTGGTAGGCTTCTAGCAGCGAGCTTGAGAACACGGGCTTGAGGAACTCACTATCCGAACGTAGCTCCTCCAATGCATCTTTGAGTGATCCTGGGAGCTCCCTTATACCAAGCTGCTGTCTCCTGTGGGGGGATAGATGATAGATGTTTTCGTCTACGGGGTCTCCTGGCTCCAGCTTCTTCTTTATCCCATCTAAGCCAGCCATAGCCATCGCGGCGAAGGCTAGGTAGGGGTTGGTGCTTGGGTCGGGTGGCCTGTATTCAACCCTCTTGGCGGCTTCGATCCCCCTATGGTACATGGGTACACGCACCGCAGCCGACCTGTTCCTCTTACTCCAAGCGAGGTAGACGGGTGCCTCGTATCCTGGTACAAGCCTCTTATAGGAGTTGGTTGTGGGTGAAACTATCGCCGCAAGAGCCCTACCATGCTCTATGAGTCCGCCGATATAGTATCTGCCCGTCTGGCTCAGCTCAGCGTACTCGTCCCTTGAGTCATAGAAGGCGTTGGTGGAGTCACGCCACAGGCTCTGATGTGTGTGCATACCTGACCCGTTATCTCCGAAGATGGGTTTGGGCATAAATGTGGCTACGAGGTTCATCTGGGAGGCTATGTTCTTTACAACGTATTTAACTGTTTGCAGGTTATCCGCGGTCTTGGTTAGGCCGCCGTACCTGAAGTCCACCTCGCATTGGCCCGCCGTGGCCACCTCGTGGTGGTGGGCCTCCACCTGCACGCCGAAGACGCTCACAAGTGTGTCCACAACCTTTGACCTATACTCCATAAGTGTGTCCTGGGGTGTGGGGGGGTAGTAGCCACCTTTGGGTTTGAGTATGTACCCCCTGGCCCCACCTGACCAAGGAGCCTCCCTTGAGGATACCTTATAATGGGCTTCACCAGCATCGGAGGAGAAGCTTACTGATTCGAAGACGAAGAACTCGGGTTCGGGTCCCCAATATGAGTAGTAGCCCTCATCCCTGAGCTTCTGCTCGGCGCTCTGAGCCACATAGCGTGGGTCCCTTTCAAGCCTACCCTCAGCGAAACCCCGATAAACATCTGTGAAAACCCTCCCAGTACCACTCTGCCATGGTATGGGTGCGAGCGTGGACCAGTCAGCCTTTAACACCAAGTCTGATTCGTATATCTCCGTAAAGCCCGCTACACTTGAGCCGTCAAGCTTGGCGGCGCCCTGAACCACGAACTTCTCATCTACTTCGGTCGTCTCCATCGTGACGTGCTTAAGGTAGCCCTTGACATCAGTAAACCATAAATCAAGGTGTCTAACACCCTTAGCGTCCAAAAGACGCTGAATTTCCTCAAAACTCTTTTCAGCCATGGGTTTTCGCCATGGCAAGCATAAATCACACAAAAAGATATAAGCATTCCTATCATAAAATAAAAATTGTAAGCCACGGCACTTAAAGCAAATAAGGTTTCACTCGGGTGCTCACTAAACTTTTTAATAAGAGGTTCTCGCTTAGCCCACGAAGGCGGAGTCAAGCACGCTACCACAACCACAGCCACGCTTCAACGGTATTTGGGGTATCACCGTGTATAGCAGCCTACGCGCTGCCTCAATGTTTTTCCGCTGGGTCTCAACAACCTCCTGCGCTGTGACCGGATGATCCGCCCACACATCATAGTCCGTCACCAGTGCTATTGTAGCATAGCACAACCCCAACTCTCTAGCCAAGTTGATTTCAGGTACAAGGGTCATACCCACTATGTGGGCGCCCATAAGCCTCCACAACGCAGACTCAGCCCTAGTGCTGAACCTGGGTCCCTCAATACATATGTATGTCCCCCCCGAGTGGTGTTCAAACCCCAATTTCCCCGCTGAGGATGATAGGATCGACCTCAGCTCGGCGCAGAATGGGTCGGCGGCAGAGATGTGCGCCACCCGTGGCCCATCGTAGAATGTGTACACCCTACTCTTAGTCATATCGATGAATTGATCGGGGAAAACCAAGTGACCCGGCCTTATCTCCTCCCTCAGGCTACCAACCGCACTAGGTGCGAGTATCCTCTCCACACCGATTTCCCGCAGAGCCCAGATATTCGCCCTGCTATTTATCTGATGCGGGGGTATCGTGTGGCCCCTACCATGCCTCGGAAGAAAAGCCACGCCCAAGTCACCCAGTCGACCCAAAAACACGGAGTCGCTAGGAGCACCATAGGGTGTGTGAACCCGAACCTCCCTAACATCCGAGAGCAGGCCCGGATCATAAAAACCACTCCCACCAATTATGCCAATCCTAGGCTTAGTGATTGTAGACATAGCCTCCGACGTCATCCTCCCACCCACAAACAAATGCTTGGGTGGTGTTAAGACTTTCCCTAATGGATAACGCCGTGGCCAAACAACGGGTTGACGTTGGTGGAATCCAAGTGTGAAAGCACATGGTTGGGACACCGGCATTCGAATGCATGATGCTGGTGAACTACCCCTCCCTCGCGGACGGGGACTTCCACCCCCCGAACCCCCATAAAGTTAAATTTGGGGCGAGTGGATGTGTATGAATGGCTGAGGATAAGTTCGATGAAGATATGGACACGATAACCCTCCGTGTATCTGGGGGAATGAGCTCACCACAACTGCAATCGGTGCTCAGAGTGTCCAACAAGCTTAAGGAAATGCATAGGAGAGGACTAGTTAAAATTAACCACAGCGTGATGGAGGTTGTTGTAGCATCCTACCTAATAAGGAAGGGATTCGACGTGGATGTTGAGCACCCCTTGGGTGACCTTGTGTGTGATGTTTACGCGCAGAGGGGTGGTGCGCTTATAGTGGAGATCGAAACAGGCTTCGTACCTCCCGAACACGCCTTGGACCCCGTGAGATATATGGTTGCAAGGCTCATAAGTAAGGTTGCGCGCTACAGCAAACACGCTGAGCGGTTTATGCTGGCCACGCCGGTTGACAACTTCGCACAACTCCACCCAGCACTCATAAAGCGGCCACAGGAGCGGACACACGAGGAGCTCCAAGATATGAAGGGTGTGTGCGATGAGTACTACCATAATCCCCCAATATCGTGGGAGGAACTAGCCAACGCCAGGCTTCACGGAGTATTCATTGTTAACGTGGATCAAGCCACGGTTACCGAACTTGAACCAGAAAAATATTACGGACTCGTAAGCCTGATGCCCAGGTGACCTCACTCGATTGACTTGGAACTTAGTACACGTTATTTATTTCTCTTGGCGTCAGCGAGAGCCTTGTTTAGGGCACGCTTGGTTAGCACACCCACCATTGCCCTCTTATACTCCGCTGAGCCACGTAGTGGGTCGTCTGTTGGGCGACAATCTTCAGAGGCAGCCCGAGCAGCCTCCTCTATCACGCGGTCATCCACTTTTCTACCCACAAGAGCCTGCTCCGCCTTCTTAGCGCGCAGATTGGTTGGTCCCACAGCTGTGAGCCCGATACCCGCATACGTGCAGGTACCAGAACCATCAATCGTGATCTGCACACCGACCGCAGCTATCGCGTAGTCGCCCGCTTTCCTCTCAAGCTTCAGATACGCCCCACCCGAGCCAGGCTTCGGGGTGGGTATAACTATCTCTCTTAGAATTTCACCCGTTTTAAGCGCGCTTTGAAAGCTTCCAACGAACCAATCATCACTTTCTATCACCCTTTCACCAGAGGAACCCTTAGCCACCATTTTTGCGCGGAGGGCTAGCATACTGGAACCTATATCTCCAGATGGGTCACAGTGTGATAGGCTACCACCTATCGTACCCCAGTTCCTGACTTGGGGGTCGGCGACCACCGACGCACACTCAGCGAGTATGGGCACCCTCCTCTTCACAATATCGGAGGTAATAACATCATAATAGGTTGTGAGAGCGCCGATTCTGATCTCCCCACTTTTCTCCTCAATGTATTTGAGCCCCTTAACCCTGTTGAGGTCGATGACATATGATGGGCGAAGAACTCTAAGCTTCATCATGGGTATAAGGCTATGGCCACCAGCGAGCACCCTAGCCTCCTCACCATGCTTATTAAGTAGCTCTATCGCCTCATCCAGACTCGCCGGAGCATAGTATTCGAAAGACGCGGGATACAAACACAAATCACCAAGCCCTAACACCTTAAACACCAAAATAAATGTTTCCAAAAACAAAGCATATCCAACGGATCCATGAAAAACCGAGACTAGCTACTAAAATCAACCTCTGCTTGCTAGGATGCACTCACTACAAATTTTGTTTGGCTTAAAGCTGGTCTAGTTTAGACTAAAAGACGAGTTTTTGGAATACCCATAAAAGGGAATACTCATGATGCGAGGTGGCTTTATCCAGCGTAAACCCATATGCTCACTAATACGACGAAATTACATACGTGACGCGGAGTCATACTTGAGCCCGACCTCGACGAGAATGGGGGCTTAGTCATCGCTACTCTCCCACGTCATAGCTCTTCAGCTTCCAGTCGAACCAGCTTTATTCGGCCAAAAAACCATGTACAGAGGTGATAATGGGTAGTTCAATAAGGATTCCGTGAAACCTACCATACACGGGGGTATATACCTACGTACATCAGTAGGGGACAAACTAACTCAATGGAGGGATTAAGCTAAAACTGAGGAGGAGGTTCACCGTTTTTAAACGGAGTAGCCCATAACTAGCCTTAAATCCTACTGCACCTTCTTTGTTATTGGTCTTATTAGTTGGCGGAGTCAATCCTCGCGTCCGTTATAGAGAAGTTCCTCGAGGATTACTTAGCTAAGATGAGTGAAAAGCTCGCAAAAGGTGAAAGGCTCACACAGTCTGAGGCTGCGCTTCTTATGGCTGCCGTCACTCAAAGAGACGTATCTCGCCTAATGAAGGCTTTGGATGACCTGAAAGCAGACACAAACCGAAGAATAGACGACACAAACAAGCGCATAGACGACGTACGCACAGAACTCCTAAGCAAACTAGAAGACACAAACCGAAGAATAGACGACACAAACAAGCGCATAGACGACGTACGCACAGAACTCCTAAGCAAACTAGAAGACACAAACCGAAGAATAGACGACACAAACAAGCGCATAGACGACATAAAACAGGACATCAGAGACGTTAAGCAGGATATGTCCTATATTAGAAATAGGTTGGATGAATTAGCGGATGGCGTGCTCAAAGCGCTAACCGGAACGGGCGGAAAATCGTAACAAAACTCATCCACACAATGTGAGCTACCCCGACCTAAATGGTAGATAAAAATCCACACTTGCCGCTTACTATGCTCCACACAAGAAATTTGGTTCTACAGTAGGGGGGCTAGGTTTTGAAACCTTATGAGAACTATTAGGATTACGTGTAGACTAAAACTTTTTCCCCTTACTGATTTTTAAGTGAACATCTCTTTGAGCGATATCCATGCGGGTTGATCGCTGAATCAACATGCTGGATAGTATCAAGTGACCTAACCGTGAGTCAATCCAACTCTACTGGGATGGGGGATTCAAGATTAACCACGTCAACGCCGACAGCGATTTTATAGGCCATGACTTCAACACCGCTATCATGAGCCTGTGAAAGCTCGTGGGAAAACTCTGGGTCGATTTTGGTGTTGGCCTTAAACACGGCTACATCATTTCTGAGCGCTACAAACAGGACTCCTGATTTGAAACCCTCCTCCACTAGTTTTACAAGAGTTGCGAGATGTTTTCTACCCCTCAGGGTGGGCGCATCCGGGTAGAGCGCATACCCTCGCTCTGCGAGTGTGCAGCCTTTGACTTCCAAGAAGTATTTCTGTTCCTCAGAGCACAGCATAAAGTCTAAACGTGACCCATGAACACTGACCTCCTCATCACAGAGTGTGTAACCCGAAAGCTCGTCTATGAGTCTACATCTGACTGCTGCCGCAACCAACCTGTTCTGGAGAGACGAATCCACAACCACCCTGCTTTCACCACACTCCGCGAGTACGACATCGTATTGTGTGCGACCAGTACGCCTTACCCCTCTCAGCCAAACCCTAGCTCCAGGGATGAGCGCGTAATCGAGCCTACCCGTGTTGGGGATATGCACCAAGTGACCTACACCGGCGAGGTCAACCTCCGCCAAAAACCTACTTAACCTGGCTTTGAACAAAGCTGGTACAAGGGAGCCCAAACACACCCCACATTCAGCCCTCAAGACACAACCACCAACCACTTCAAACGCTATACACAAACTATGGCTCCATTACAATTTACACCATAGCCAAGGCTTTGGATTCCGATAGCAGCATAAATGGTTTTTGATTGTGTCCCCATGATGTGTACACTGTGAGTTAAAGTGGACTCCTCCGTTAAATACTATTCAACCCGCAAGACGCCATTGGAACTCTCTTTATCCTCCCTCCCACCTGCGGCTATTAGGATATATTCACAGCTCACTGAGTTAAAAAACTGCAAAAATATGGTTATCTTAACCCTCCTAGTGTGTTAGCTCTGACATCCTTCTGGCACAAAAGCGTCTGAGGCCACCGGTTCATCGAAGCTCCTAGCACACGGTTCTCATTCCGCGGGCTCCATAAGGACCTCTGTCAGGAGCAACCCGCCATAGAAATGAACCCATGTCTTACCACCCATATCAACTGCAACCAACCACACCTCCGCTTACACCTGCAGCGATCCACGAGCACCCATTTCTCCTAGGAATAATTTATTGCCAAACAATTCATCTCCTATATCGAACAAATGTTTATAGTGTGACTGTTAAAACCCAACCCTAAATTCACCTACTTCCTAAAGTTAGGAGCCTTCTTGCTCATTTACCGCAAAAATTATCTTTTATGAATGAATTTATCGCTTATGAGTGTAGAGCTAAGGGGTTTAATACCTGTGCTTGTGACGCCCTTCAATGATCACTACGAGGTAGATGTTAAGAGCCTGGCTAAACTGGTTAAGTACTATTTGGATGCGGGTGTAGATGGATTTGTTATGCTGGGCGAATCCTCTGAGAGGGATTCGCTCACCCCGGCTGAGAGGGAGAGTGTTCTGAGAACCGTCTTCGAAGCTGTTGGAGGAGTGGTTCCCATAATTGTTGGGACTGGTGAAGACGAGGTGGAGCTCACCATTCATGCGAGCAAGCGCGCCGAGGAGTTAGGCGCTGAGGCGGTGATGGTGCCCCCGCCGAAAGACCCCAAACTCAAAGACGAAGATATCCTGAGGTACTACACATCCATCGGTGAGAGTGTGGGGGTGCCTATAGTTGTGCAGGACTATCCTCAAAACACTAGGCCGCGGATGTCCCCTGAGCTCATCGCCAAAATATACAGAACCGTACCAAAAGCAACATATCTTAAGCTGGAGGACCCACCAACTCCCCCGAAGATTAGAGAGGTGTTAAAGCTAACAGGTAACGGGATCGTGGTTTTCGGAGCGCTGTACGGGAGAGACTCCTTCTGGGAACTCGAGGAGGGTGCCGCGGGCATCATGACGGCCACCCCCACACCTGAATATCTGGTGGAGATGATAGAATCCCACTCTAAGGGGTTAAGGCAGAGGGCTAGGGATATCTATTACTTGACCACTCCCCTCACACACTTCTACCCTGAACTCGGGCTAGCCGTGAGGAAGCAGGTCTTGGCGTTCAGAGGGGTGATAGCCACCCCAAAAATCAGGCCACCAAGAAGAGAGCTTGATGAAACACAACGCAAACAGCTCAGGGAGACATTAAACTGGGTTGAGGATGAGGTAGCTATTAAACTGGGTATCAAACCCCTTCACCCCACAGCTTAAAGCACCTAGTCAGAGCATATCCTCCAAAAATGGGGGGAATGCAAAGCTGAGGATACGTAGTAAACAATCCAACCACCGAGCCATCGCCAAACTCAGCTCCTCTCCACGCGGACCTGGGTTGTATTGTAATTAGGCTTATTTAAAACCGAACCCATGCTTACGCGTTGCAGCTTGAGTGACACCCAGATCGAAAACGCCTCAATATATTTGGATGATGTGAGGGTTGACTACTATGTTGGGGGAGCCGGGCTCCCACCAATCATATTGGTGCACGGCCTCAACTCACACGCCGGTTCCTGGCGGAAGAATATACACGCGTTGGGAACAATCAGGCAGACATTCGCCATCACAATGCCGAGAATGGATCACCCCTCCATCAAGGTTAAGGCGGTTTGGGAAGCGCAGCTAGTTGAGAGATTTATAACACAGTTAGAAGTGCCAGCCGCAACCATTGTGGGCCACTCCCTAGGTGGCTGGGTAGCGATGCTCTACGCAGCGAAACACCCTGAGTGCGTGTGCTCTCTAATCCTCGAGGACACCGCGTTACCAGTGGACAACCATGCGAACGAGGACTTAGCGGGCAACTTCTCACGTCTGGGTGTACCCGTACTCATAGTGTGGGGTGAAAAGGACACGCTAATAGCCCCCAAGGTGGGTGAAGCCATCCACTCAGCGATAGCTGGGAGTGAGCTTGTAGTATTCAGGGACGTGGGCCATGTGCCACACTGGGAAACACCCGACGCGTACAACGCGACGCTCATAGATTTCATCCAGCGAAAAAACTGCTGAACAACCACTCACATCCTCAGCACACCCGCGGGACGCGTGGCTCCCCCAGCACGTCCAGGGCTACACCGGAGGCAACACCCCGCCGCGGAGGTATCCCCCATGACACGCTCTGTAGCTTCTCTACTGGGGCTCCCCCCACGCCTTCGACTCGAAGCCTCACCTCAAGCTTCGGATATATAGACCACAGTGGGGCACACCCGCTCAGCATACTACAGCCAAGAGGGATATTTAACACATCCATCCCGCCTCTAAAGGGTGTGGGCTTTCTGTGTCTTTATGGAAAGACCACCGGAAAATGGCTGTATAGGAAGACTAAAATCAGTGTCTAACAATCATTGGTCATGGTCACCCTGAAGATAAAGAGGGTGTATGATGCTCCCTCTGAGGAGGACGGCTACAGGGTGCTGGTGGACAGGGTTTGGCCTCGCGGGATAAGTAAAGAGAATGTCAAAGTGGATGTTTGGTTAAGGGATGTAGCCCCAAGTGATGCGCTCAGGAAGTGGTTTGCGCACGACCCAGCAAAGTGGGAGGAATTCAGGTCGAGGTACACCCGGGAACTCAACTCTAATAAGGAGTTTGAGAAGCTCCTAGACTTGGTAAGAGGGAAGGAAACAGTTACACTGGTATACTCTGCGCGGGACACAGAGCACAATCAAGCGGTAGTACTCAAACAACTCCTCGAAAAAAGGTTAAAGGGTTAAGACCCAGCCTGGCGGTAAAAAGTTTGCGCCGGTAACTCGATTGGGCTCCCACAGGCTCCCTCCGCCTAGCGAAGCGGATACTGGGTTTAGGCAGTGGCTCCCTAAGGCGACTTTTCAACTATAAGTGTGAGGCCCTCCCTCGCCTTCACTACTATCTTTTCACCCGACCCAATCCTCTCTGAGGCTGACCTAGCCCTCCAGACCACCCCTTCAACCCTGACTTCACCCTCGGGGTTGAGCTCTGAGAGAGCTACGCCCAGCTTACCTATAATTGACTCGGGCCCTGTGAGCTTCTTCTTCGCGCGGAGGGGTCTTATTATGGTTCTAATATAAACTCCCCCAACTATGCCCACCCCTACTAAGGCTAGGAGCTCAACCTCAGTCGTGGTGCTTATGAGGGATGGTGATGAGGGGACGCCGAGTGTTAGGAAGAGTATCCCTAGGGCGCCAGTGGCCACGCCGCCCATCGCAGCGAAGCCGTGCCCAAGCTTGAGCTCCAACACGATAAGTGCTCCCCCAACTATGAGGAGGATTACGCCAAGCGTGGACCCAGCCGCGGTGGGTGCTATTACACCTAGGCCAACTAGGCCGAGAATTATAGCTATGACGCCCCCCACTGTGAGCACTATCGT
>Ga0209061_1004138_pt1 | contig 14404 bp, 12 predicted proteins | sample Coa_R1_10_FD_187157 | JGI IMG/M metagenome (GOLD analysis project Ga0209061, IMG submission 187157) | Surface soil microbial communities from Centralia Pennsylvania, which are recovering from an underground coalmine fire - Coalmine... | ecosystem: Environmental > Terrestrial > Soil >...
GAACTCTTCTTCGCCGCAGGTCTCAACGATGAGGCGGATGGACTCTTTGGCAAGATCCAGTTTGAGAATTAAGCGAAGACGTTCACGCCGCTCCGCCGCACAAGCGATAGAGTTTGTATTGTGGAAAAAGCGCTTCGCGCTTTTTCCACAATACAAACTCTATAAGGCGAACGCTTACGGCGCTCGCCAGCGATTATGCCGGAAATCGGCCACGCTCTTACCCACCGCCAACCAGGATAAAGCCTTCCATCGGAACTGGATACTCCGACGCATCCTGCTGCGCCTGCGCGCGGTGCCAGGAGGAATTGATCGTGGCATGGGCCGCGCAATAATAATAGTACAGCCCGGCGGTGTGCAGTCTGACGACGCTGGTTCCTCCGTAGGGCGAAGCAGCCTGAACGCCCTTGACCTCCACGCTGCCAAACGGGCCGTTATTGATAGGCGCCGACCAGCCCGGGACTAGCGAGACAAAATGCGTGTCGGTATCGCGATTGCGCCAGGAAATGGTCCCGTTGCGCGCGATGGCGATGAAATCTGTGCTAAACTCATCTTTGCCGTCAGGGATGATATTGCTCGCTGTCGCAGGCAAATCCTTGATCGCCCCTTGCACCCAGATCACGCCTTCCATCGCCAGTGGGAAGTTCGGCACGCCCTTGTGCGCAGCTACACGATGATCTGTTGTATCCCAACGCGCCTGACTACTATCGAAGTAGTCATAGATACCGGGCGTTTTGAAGGTAAACATGGCCTTCTGCCCCGGCGCAACCATCAACGAGAATGGCTCGGGATTGAGGAAAGAACTGTGATCCCAGGTTGTCATGATATTATGCGTAGCCTTATCCTGGTTCTGCCATATGACCGTTGCGCCGGGCTGGATCGCCACGATAAACGGATCAAAGAGATCCTGCCCGCGCGGAATGGTCACTATGGAATGGGGTTGAGCAGGCCGGGAAGGCTCGCCTGTGTCTGTTGTGCCGGGAACTGGCAGGCTGCTACAGGCTGCCAGCAGCACAGCAAGCAGCAGCATGATGGTGAGCGCGAGACTTTGTGGCCTGAAAGGGCACGACATGCTATTCTCCTTATTTTCATGTTAAAGATCAACACGATCTTCTTTTCTCTACTGTCATTCTCCACCCTGGAGCAAATTGACAAACACGAGGCAAGTTCTTTATCCAGGGGTGACTGATTTCCAGCACCATCGTTGCTCACGCGGCGCGAGAAGAGTATCAGGCACCCTCTTACCAGGAGAAAAGCTATGTCGATTGCTGCTGACTCCCTTCAATCTCCTCCAGAGCCTCGTAGAGCCAGCGGATGTAGGTCTGCTCAAATTCGATGGCGAAACGGGCAGCCAGGCGAAAATAGGGATCTCCTTCTTCCCCAACTGCATAAGGATTCGGGCGCCTATCCTTTGGCGGCAGCGGTCCGCGCGCCGGAGGATAGAGCGCATTCTGACGATAGGCCAGCAGGCGTATCTCATGCTCGGCTATGCTCGCGCGCAGGTGCCGCGCGAGGTCATCGGGCGCGGCAAAGGTGCCAAAGAGCACCTTGAGGAGCAGTTCGTCGCGCAATTGAAAGACTTCCGGCGGTTGGGCCTGCCATTGATGCAGCGCCGCGTAACCCTTCTCGGTGATAGAGTAGATTTTACGATCAGGGCGCGATTCCTGCTCCTCACGCTCCATCTCTACCCAGCCGAGCGCCTTCATACGTCGCAGTTCTTTATAAATCTGGCTCTGCGCCGCTCCCCACATCGTGGAGAGCATATGGTCGAAGAGACGCTTGAGATCGTAGCCGGATAATGGCCCCCAGAACGCCAGCAATCCAAGAATTGCATAGGTAATTGGATAAGCCTCCTGTCGCTCCATAGCTGCACCTCGTCATATTCCACGGCCCTCTAAGGTGCCTTCGCCCCCTCTCGTCAGCCACTCGTGCGGCGGAGCCGCACCAGACGTGGATGATAGTGTGTGGGAAAATGCGCTTCGCGCATTTTCCCACACACTATCATCCACAAAGCGAGCGCCGCAGGCGTGAGCAGACGACGTTGCCGGAGATTAGACATACCCCGGGAACCGCTCATTCATAATTATTATATGACATTTCGTCATAATTACTCTTGTCATATCCAGCCATCTCTGGGTATAATCTACATAGCTATATGACTTGATGTCATATGACAAAAAGATAGGCAGGTTTATTCCATAAAGGAGATCACAATGAAATTCGCTAAGATTGTGTTTCTGATTGCGGGAATCTATGGGATTGTGGTGACTGCGCCGCTCTTCCTGATGGAAGGGCTTGTCGATACTATGACGCCGCCGGCAATCACTCACCCGGAGTATTACTATGGCTTCGCATGTGTGACGCTGGTATGGCAGTTGCTCTTCCTCATGCTGTCGCGCGATCCGGCGCGCTACCGGCCAATCATGCTGATGGCAGTCTTAGAAAAGGTATCCGGCATAGCCTTCATCCTGCTCGTGCTGCTGCATCGCTCGCCGCCATCAATGCTGATCGGGGTAGTTGATGTGGTACTGGGCACACTCTTCCTGATTGCCTATATCAGAACGGCTCCAGCCAGGATTCAACAGGCGGCTATGTCATCCTGAGCGGGAGCGAAGGATCCCGCCCGACGCAGGAAGGGCGAGTTACTCAGCCGGAGCGGGAGATCGCCAGGCCGCTGGCACGCGCCCGCCTTGTAGCAGGCGGATCCTTCCACTTCGTGCCTCAGGGCTGCGCCTCACTGCGCTCAGGATGACAGGGGTAAGTCTCTTGCGCGTGGTCAGGGACGAGACCAGAGCGCGGCAACCGAGTCCACAAGTTCACGGCCCTGTGCGCGGCCAGCCAGGGCCGAGGGCCGCCGGGTCGCCGGGTCCAGAGGGTTCAGTCCGATAGCTGCTGCGGATGCAGCATCGGGCGCGATTACCAGCACCCGGCCGCCCTCTCGTTCCAGAGCCTCTACTTCCGCAGTAAGGCCCATCCCCATATAATCCGCGTTTGCCCCCAGGGGGTTCAGGATCAAAACGCGATTATAGCCCCTTGCCAGATCCGCGTTTGTCGCCGAGCGCACCCCGCCATCCATATAGCGTCGCCCCGCGATGGTCACGGGCGGCCAGACACCGGGAACGGCGCAACTGGCCGCAACGGCATCCACCAGAGAGACCCCGGACTCTCGATCCATGATGTATTCCTCGCCGGTTGCCGTATCTACAGCCACAATCAGAAGACGCTGCTGCGGCCACATACGAGAGGGAAGCCGGGACTCGATGATGGCATGCCGGTCCGCTTCCGGCACTGTCGGCGCTGCCAGAGCGTAAGCGCCAACGCGCGCCCGCATTGCTTTGACATCTGAACCGACTTCGGCTGCTGCCTGACTGAAGGCATTCATCAACTGTGCAGGATCGAACTCCACCTTGCGTTCCTTCGACTGCTCAACCGGGGTCAGTTGAGAGGCGAAAAGGCTCTCAAGGTCGGTCCCGCTGGTGATCTGAGCGCCAACCACAGAGCCAGCCGAGGTTCCAATGATGACATCCGCATCCCGCACATCCAGGCCCTTATCGTGCAGGCCCGTAAGGATGCCCAGCTCCCAGGCGACTCCGGCCACGCCTCCTCCTCCGAAGACCAGCGCTCGTGTTCCTATCCCATTCGTATTCATCGCAATCCTCCATAAAACAGCAAGTATCAATCACAAGGGGATGGTATCGTTGGATAATTTCGCAACGTACCACTTCTCATTCTACCATCATCCTGACTCGGAGTATGTCTGATTCCTGGCGCCCTTGCTTGCTCGCGCCTGCGGCGCTCGCCTTATTTACTGTGCCGGGTGAGAACATGCGCCCGGCGCATGTTCTCACCCGGCACAGTAAATCCCGGGTGCGGCGGAGCCGCGCGACCAGCCGCCTGCAAGGGTGTGGGCACCGGGAATATGTTCTCACCCGGCGCAGTAAATCCCGGGTGCGGCGGAGCCGCGCGACCAGCCGCCTGCAAGGGGTGTGGGCACCGGGAATCAGAGTTATTCTTACATTTAAGAGGAGAGAGACGAGGCTTGACCTTGCCCCAGGGGCAAAGTTTTATGGTATTGGTAGTAGCAAGGAGATGAGTTTATGAAGCAGAGAACGCAACTGCACATCGGCGAGGTCGCACAACTGCTCGGCGTAACGCCGAAGACAATCCGCCACTATCAGAGGATCGGCCTGCTCAATGAACCTGAACGCACCCGGGCCGGCTATCGCCTCTACAACGCGCAGGACATACTGCACCTGCACCGCATCAAGCGTTTACAATCACTGGGCCTCTCGCTCAAGCAGATCAAGGCACTGCTGGGTCAGTCCAGCGACAAACGCTCACTGCGGGAGGTGCTGCAAGCCCTCGATGAAGAGCTGAGCACGCGCATTCGGGCACTGGAGGAGCAGCGCAACAAGATCAGGGCCTTGCTTGCCGAGGGAGAGATCGAGGATATCAATCAGTTGCCAATCGCCTCGCCCACAATGGATTTCATCAAAGAGCATCTGGGAGATTATCTGGCGCAGATGAGCGCTGAACTCAGGGGCGTCGAGGTGAGCGCTTTTGCCGTCTTCGAGGGCCTGCACTGGTCAGAAGAAGTTCAGGAGCAGTTGAAACACATAGTGCAGCGCTTCACTTTGCATGTGGCCGAGCACCCGGCGGAATATCGCGCGCTGCTGGCTCTGGGCGAGCGCTTTGTTGCGCTGGCCTCGGTCCCGGAAGATGACCCGGAGGTAGAGCAGCTCGCGCAGGATTTTATCGGGTACTTTGATGCCTACCCATTTCTCAAAGACCTGATGCAGCAGATACCGCAGATCGATAATCCTTTCACGCAGATTGCTTCACATATGATGATGCCTATCTATAGCCCTGCCCAGCTGCGCGTCTTTCAGAACCTCGCGCGGGCGATGGGAACCGAGTTCGCTCTCCCTTCCTCGCTTCACGAAAGGCAGTAAACCCATGCAGCAGCCCGTAAGAACGTTTTCATATACTGCCCGGCGCGGTCCCTATCTTGCCGTAGCCGGCACGCTCGGCTTTCTGCTGCTCGCTGAGGGTAGTATCATCGCGCTTATCATCCTCATCTTTGCCCACACGCTTCTACTCAAGCTGATCCTGTTAAGCGCACTGGCGGCTTTCTACCTCTTTTTCATTTCCGGCCTGCTGCTCGCCCCCTTATGGACGCGGCACCGTCTGAGCACAACCCATCTTCACCTGCATTATGGCCTCGCGCTCAATGTAGCCATTCCACGGTCCGCGCTCGCTTCCGCACAGGCCGTACATGAGCGACTGACCGCGTTTCAACCTCTGAGCGCGGGGTATGAGGCCAAACGGCGTCGCATCGTCGCCTCATTCTCCGAACAGGGACAGGTGCTGCTCTGCCTCGCTCACCCCATGTCCATCAAAGTTGGACGCGCCAGGGGCCAGGTCGAGAAGATTTTGATTAACGTCAACACGCGCGACGAATTTCTGAAAGCCCTTGCGCTACCCGGCTACTCATCCGCCTCGTCTTCTATTACCGCTACATCTGTACGACAGGATGAGTGTATTTCCGAATCGATGCACAGCTCGTGGATATCATCTACTGAGCGGGCAAAGCAGAAAGCCACTTCAACAACCGCGATTCGCGCCGAGGGGCTGACGCGTAGATTCGACAACTGCACCGTCGTCGATAACCTGGATATGAGCATCCGGGCGGGCGAGATTTACGGTTTTCTTGGCTCGAATGGCGCCGGCAAAACAACCGCCATTAAAATGCTTGTCGGGCTGCTCCAACCGGACGCGGGCCACGCCTGGATCGCGGGATACGATGTCTGGAACGAAGCGAGCGCCGCCAAAACTGCCCTCGGCTATGTCGCTGACCGCGCCATGCTCTATGAGCGTTTGACCGGGCGCGAGTTCCTGGCCTTCCTGGGGCAGATGCGCGGCCTGCCACAAGCGGAGACGGAGATGCGCAGCGCTCACCTGCTGGACCTGCTGGAGTTGACGGAACACGCCGAACGCCTGTGCGGAGCCTACTCCTTCGGCATGAAGCGCAAGCTCGCGCTGGCGGGCGCCCTGCTGCATCAACCGCAGGTTTTGATCCTGGACGAACCGCTCAACGGGCTGGATCCGCGCAGTGCGCGCCGCATCAAAGCTCTCTTCAACGCACTCGCCGCCACCGGTACAACCATTCTCCTCTCGACGCACGACCTGGCAACCGCCGAAGAGATCTGCCATCGCATCGGCATCATTCACCGGGGACGCCTGCTGGCAGAGGGCAGTTCCGCAGAGTTGCGCCGTATAGCCAACGTGCCAGACCTCGAAGCCATCTTTCTCAATCTGACTTCAGAGGATGCGCCTCTTGCCCAGGAGCCGACACTATGAATACCATACTGACCATCTGGCGCGCGGATCTCAAATCCCTGCGCAATGCCGCCCGTCGTGATACACGCATGCAGGTCGCCCTGGCTTTCACGTTCGCCTTCAACCTGGCATTTAGCGCATGGTCTATCACGCAACTGGCAGTACATATACAGCAATGGCAGGCAGCGGGTCCGGGAGCAGTCAATGCAGGGCTGTGGTCGCTATGCCTGCTCACATGGAGCGGCCTGAGTTTCTTTACCATCATCGGCGTGCAGCGCGCGTTGAGCGACAACAAGTCGATGCTGCTTTTCACACTCCCTATCGAGCCGGCGACGCGCTTTCGCGCCCTCTTCGGCTCGTTCTTCATCGAGAATCTATGGCCCTGGCTGCTGCTCCAGGCGATGATCCCGGGCTACACGCTGCCATTCAGGCTCGGCTGGCGAGCGCTGGCATGGCTATTCGCACTCGAATCCGGCATCATCATCACCGTCTTTTGCACGCTGATTGCTACGCTGCTGGTCATACGCTATCTCCTGCCACATGGCCGGATCAAAGTGCGCATCGCTACCGCGCTCGCACTCGCGCTGATCCTGGCCCTGATAGCTCTCTTTGCCGCGAAAATAGCGCCGGGCGTTGTGGCGTCCTGGCCGCGGCCCGAAATCATCGGCCTGCTCTTCACGCTGCTGCTGATCGTCGTACTGGGACCAGGCGCTGCACCATGCGGACGGCTCTATGCCGGGGTATTCTACACGCTCCAGAGCCGGGACCGCGCGCGCAGGGCGTTCACGCTGCCGGGCGCGCGAGCGCTCAGCCGCATCTTCGAGCGACGCCGGGATCTGGTCGGTGCGCTCTTCGCCAGAGCGGCCTTCAATCAGAGCCGCAACCTCCTGACGTGGCTGCGCCTGGCGCTGATCCTGGTGGCGCTTATGTTCTTCTCGCCGCTGCGCTCAGCCCTGGCCCATTACGGTTTCCCGGATACCCTGCTGGCCGCCGGGTACGCGGCCGGGCTGGCGATCTTGCAGATCATCGAGACCGGGCCATGCGCCATCAGCGGCGAGGGGACCAGGCTCGTGCTCTACCTGACCGCGCCGTTTGACCTGCTGTCTATTCTGCGCGCTAAACTTGCGCTGTTTTTGCTGCCCGTGCTGGCCGAAGGATCGGCAGTTGCGCTCTTCCTATCCTGGCGACTCGGGCTGACGCTGAGCCATGTATGCTTCGTCATCGTGGCTGCCGCGCTGATCGTGATCGGCTGCACGACTTTGCCTGTGCTGGGAAGCGTATGGGACCTGGACCTCAATCTCGTCGTCGAGGGAGCAACGGAGGCAATTTTGCAGGAGGAGGCGCCCGTCTCCCCGCGCCGCATGGCGCTATTCAACCTGTGCCTGCTGCTCTTTGGCGCGATGTTCCTGCTGCTCTGGAAGCTTCCCGCCGTGGCTGCCCTGGCTGGCCTGATCGCGCTCGACCTCGCCCTTATCATCGGCATGCAGTCGTTGAGCTGTAAGCATCTGCAAAAGTTGCTGAAAGGCGATTAAAGGGCAAGGATGAGTTTTAGCAATCAAGATTGGTGATCTCTCATAGTGCATAGCCGCGCGATTGATCGCGCCTGGGAGCGCTCTACAAGCAGAACGAGGCGTGATAATGAATGTCAACGAACAAGCTTGGGAATGAATCCCACATTATCGGGTAGGTGTGCATGGGCCGCCCTTATGGTGGCCCACGAAAACGTTCCATTGCCGATCTTGATGGGTAACGTTCATTATCGCGCATCGAGGTGCGAAAGGCATTGCCAATCTTGATCGTTAACAATTATCATCGCGCGGCTACCTACGCACCGGGGGACAATCCCGATCCTGGTTGTTACATTTCATCACCTCGCCACTATGCGCGGTAGAGCGCGCGGAAGCGCCTCCAGGATGGTTCACCCTCTGGCTCTATATCCTCAAAGGAAACGAGCTGCAAGCCGCAGCGCTCGAATAGCGCCAGATCTTCCTTCGCCAGCGGGGGAGGCATACCCTCCTCCGACTCGTCCTGATGGCGTCCCCGGCAGATGACCAGCAATTCGCCGCCGGGGGCGAGGAAGCGCGTCAGACGCTCCACCGCCTGCGCGCGCATCTCGGCAGGCATGGTTTGCAGCGTGTAGATCTCCAGGATGAGGTCAAACGCGCCGCGCCAGTCCTCCGGCGGGTTTAGCAGGTCGGCGACCATATACTGCACGGGCGAGTCAGGGAAGCGCCGCCGGCACCACTCGATGGCCGCCGGCGCAATATCGAAGGCCGTCACGACGAAGCCCCGGCGCGCCAGTTCCTCGGCGTCGTCGCCCAGGCCGCAGCCAACCTGGAGCGCCCGCCTGCCATTGCCTGCGAGGTCGTGCTGTTCAGCCCACGATACAAACAACGGATTGGGCTGCTGGCGCGCCCAGGGAATCACTTGCATATCGTCCTGAGCGCGAACATACAACTCTTGAAACATGCTCGCGGTATCGCCTCGCTGCAAGTGCTCGGCGATAAATTGCATCATCTTACGGTGTGCTTCGTCCATCTGCTCAGTGTCCATAGTCGCTCCCCCGGAACATCTCGCTGATGCTCTCGCGTTTGTGGATGCGCTTGATCGCCTCGGCGAAAAGCGATGCCACAGAGATAACCTCGATCTTATCGGAGAACTGCACCGGCTGATTCTCGACCGTATCGGTGATGAAGAGCCGTTTGAGCGGGCTTCTATCGATCAGTTCAACGCTGCCCGCTGCCAGCACACCATGCGTCACCGCCGCGTAGACCTCGCTGGCGCCATGCTCCATCAGCGCGACGGATGCGGCGGCCAGCGTACCCCCGGAAATCGTGAAGTCATCCACCAGCACGGCTGTTTTACCACGCACATCGCCGATAATCTCAAGCACCCTGGCTTTCTCGTCGTGCCCGATCCGCTCTTTATCCACGATAGCCATAGGCGCATGCAGGTAGGAGGCATAGCGCCGGGCCGCCTTCGCGAAGCCCACATCGGGCGAGACAATGATGACATCATGGAGACGGAGCGATTGAATGCGCGCACAGATGAGGGGCAGAGCATAGAGGTTGTCGACTGGACGATGAAAGAATCCCTGGATCTGCGGCGCGTGCAGATCCATTGTCACCACGCGGTCCGCTCCGGCTACCTCGATGGCATCGGCGCAGACGCGAGCGCGAATCGAGACGCGCGGCTCATCCTTCTTGTCGCCCTTCGCATAGCTGAAGTACGGGATGACAACCGTCACCGTCTCTGCTCCGGCGCGCTTAAATGCGTCGATCCAGAATAGCAGTTCCATGAAGTGATCGTTGGAAGGAAACACAGTCGACTGCACTATGTTCACACGGCGACCACGCACGTTCTCCAGAATGCGCACGAAGGTATTGCCGTCCGAGAAGTGAAGCGTCTCGTTCTTGCCCTGTGGAATGTGCAGGTACTCACAGATGCGCGCTGTGAGCCGTGGACTTCCACTGCCGGCGAATACCATAATCGGATCATCGTCCATTGTCGGGCTTACTCCTCATAGCGCCCGCCGAGATAGCGAGCCAGGAACTTTTCCGCTGCGGCGTAGAATTTGAGCCGGTTCTCCGGTTTGGCGAAGCCGTGGCCTTCATCGGGGAAGAGCATGTACTCGTAGCTGATGCCCTTGCTCTTCATAGCCTCGACGATCTGTTCGGATTCGGCCTGCTTCACACGCGGATCGTTGGCACCCTGCGCGATCAGCATCGGGATCTTGATCTGGTCAACTCTGAACAGCGGCGAGCGCGACTTCAAGAACTCTTCCTCCGTATCTGGATTGCCGACGCGCTTATGGAAAGTCGCCAGGAAGGTTGACCAGTAGGGAGGTATGGTCTTGATGAGCGTGATCAGATTGGAGGGGCCGACGATATCGACAGCGCAGCAGAAGAGGTCGGGCGTGAAGGTCGCGCCGACCAGGGCTGCGTAGCCACCATAGGAGCCACCGTAGATGGCGATACGTTTTGGATCGGCGATGCCCTGCTGGATGGCCCAGTTGACGCCATCGACGAGATCGTTATGCATATTGCGACCCCATTCTTTATTGCCGGCGTTCAGAAAGTCCTTGCCATAGCCGGTTGAGCCGCGAAAATTCACCTGGAGGCAGGCGTAGCCACGATTGGCGAACCACTGCGCCTCGGGATTATAGCCCCAGGCGTCGCGATGCCACGGCCCACCATGCACATCGAGCACCATCGGCAGATTCTCGCGCCCGGCGCCGGGCGGCAGCGTAAGGTAGCCGTGAATCGTCAGGCCGTCGCGCGAGGTGAAAGTGATGGGTTCCATGTGCGCCAGCGTATACTTGCTCAGTTCCGGCTGGTTATCGAAGAGGAAGGTCGCGCTCTGGTTCTTTCTATCGTAGGCGTAGAACGGCACCGGGCCATTGTCTACGGTGAAGGCGACGATCCAGGTGGTATCAGCATCATCGCGGCTGGTGATGAAGAAATCGCCCTGGTGAATATCGCGAATGCGGTCAAAGTCCGCGCGGATCGACTCGTCAAGCACTACCCACTCGACGCGATCCTTGTTGAAGGCGACGGCCTGTACGTCATAGCTATCGGGGTTGATTACGACAGAGCCGACATCGTAATGGGGATCGGCGGCGAGAACGTCGAGTGCGCCTGTGGCGATATTCAGCCTGACGAGGCGGCTGGCGTTGGCCTCGCGCGAGTCTTCGAGATACAGCGATTCTCCATCGCGCGTGAAGCCGACGGGGCCGCTGGTCAGCGCGTCGTCGGCATTCCAGGTGATAAGCTTGCGCCACCCGGCCTGTTCGTTGTCGCGGATCAGCAGCTCGGTGCCGCCATCGGGCAGTGCCGTCACCGCGCCGCGCACCTTGAATTGCGTATCTATCACCCACTGCATGATATTGCCGGGATTTTTGGCGACGAGCGTGAGTTCGCCGGTGGTCAGGTCGAGGTGGTAGACATCATGCACCTGCGGATTCTCTTTGTTCATAGCGATCAGCAGTTCGTTGGGGAAGTGTTTGTCGCGGTCGATTACCTGTACCTGCACGTTTTCAAAGGGCGTCAGGTCGCGCGTCTCCTTGCTCTCCAGATCGGTTGCGTAGAGCCGCCAGTTCTCGTTGCCGCCAACATCCTGAATGTACATAATATGCTGGTTGTCAGCGGCCCAGAAATAGAAGCGCACTCCTCTATCGGTATCTTTCGTAACCGGCTGATAATCGTCCTGGCCGACGGTTCCTACCCAGACATTGAGCACACCATTGACGGGGGCCAGGTAGGCCATTCTTGTTCCATCCGGTGAGATCTGAGGATTGGTCTTCTCCGGGTTGCCAAACAATATTTTTCTTGGAATTAACGCGACTTGCGATGATACGGTCATTTTATGCCTGTTCGCCTTTCTTGTGGCCTGCGCCATCTATTGCATAATCTCAGGCGGGGGCAAGCCCCGCCTCTACATGTCTATCCCTCAGGTGCATGAATTAATGTAGAGGCGGGGCTTGCCTCCGCGTCTTATTTTACGACCTGGCTGGAGCGGACTGCAATAGCATCTCGCGATAGACCTCGTAGGTCTGGCGCGCGATCTGGCCCTGGGTGTAGTGCTCCAGCACACGCTGGCGGCCTCGTCGCGCAAGTTCGGCGTAGAGTGCAGGATCGTCGAGCAACCTGCGTATGCACTCGCTGAGCGCACGGGCATCACCCTCTTTGAAGACCAGGCCCGCATCGCCGATCACGTAGGGGATCTCGCCTGCATCGGAGCCAATCACCGGCGTCTCGCAGGACATGGCCTCGGCCAGCGTGCGCCCGAATTGCTCCTTCCAGTTGGGCCTGGTAAGCGATGGCAGGACATGCACGTCCCACTGCTCCATCTCGCGGGGCACCTCGTAGGTCGGCATGCCCGGCTTGAAAAGCACGCGATCCGCGACGCCCAGGCGCGCCGCCTGCTCCTCCAGCGCGCTCCTCACCGGCCCGTTGCCGACGAAGACGGCACGGCAATACGGCGGCAGGTAGCTAAGAGCCTCGACAATGAGCGCAAGGCCCTTCTCTTCTTTCAGCCGCCCGATGAAACCGATGGTGAAGGGATCGCCCGGCCTGCGCGGCTGACGCGGCGCGCTGCGCTGGTAGATGTCGGTATCGAAGCCAAATTGCGGGATGACTCGAACTGGCCCCTTATAACCCTTGCGCCTGAGTACCTCGCCGGCCTCGCGGTTGCCGGCAATAGCCATCGCCGCATGGCGGTAGTTGTAGAGTTCAAACTGGCGAAAGGGCGGCGGGTACTCGCGATAGAGGTTCTGCCAGGTAAAGAAGAGCGCTCGCGCCTGATGCTGGTGAGCGAGGCGCATGGCCTGGAAGGTTGCAAGATTGTACGGCTCCTCGTCGATATGCACGATCTCTGGCCGCACCTGGCGCATGATCTGACCCAATTGTGGATAGTAATGCAGGTGAAAGTTGCCGTTCAGCTTCATTGGCGTAACGATCATCTGATAGCCGCTGGTATAGAGACGTTCGAGCACCTGCTTGCTGCCATCGTCGCTCTGCCAGTAGGGGGGCGTCGCCAGCGTCAATTCAACGCCCGGACACTTCGCCAGCTCCTCTAATTTACGCTGCGAGGTCCCGGCAACGAGGGCTTTGGAGATCATCAATACACGCATAGTCGTTCTTCTTGATTATTATTTCTTCCTGCGCGCGCTCGCTGCACGCTCAAGAGTTTCTTCATACACGGCAATGGTCTCGGCAGCGGTCTTGTGCCAGTTGAATTGCGCGGCCCGTTCCAGCGAGCGAGCGCGCAAATCGGCCCGCAGCGCAGCATCGGTCAGCACACGCTTCATGGCAGCAACCAGTTCCGAGAGGTTTTCGGGATCAACGGTGATCGCTGCATCGCCCACCACTTCGGGCAGCGAGGTGCGGTTCGAGCAGACAACCGGCGCGCCGCAGCTCATAGCCTCCAGAGGGGGCAGCCCGAAGCCCTCGTAGAGCGAAGGGAAGACGAAGAGGCTGGCGCCGCTGTAAACCGCGGGCTTATCTTCCTCCTCGATGAAGCGGTAGATGATCTGCCCGCTCATGCCCAGATCGGCGGCAACGGGGCGCGGATCGGGAAAGAGCGGCCCCTTCTGCCTGTCAGGATTACCGGCGATGAGCAATTGCAGACCGGGATCGCCAACCTGCTTGTAGAGATGAGAGAAGGCGCGCACCAACTGCGGCACGTTCTTGCGCTGGTCCAGGCCGCCAAGATAGAAAATGTAGCGCTCGCCCACACCGTACCGCTTGCGCACCGCCGCCAGCTTCTCCTCGTCCGTCACCGGCTGGAACTCCGGGCCAGCCGCCTCATAGATGACCCGCATGCGTTCGGGTGGGAGGTTCAACATGCTGATAATATCCTGTCTGGCGTGCTGCGAAACGGTAATAACCATCGTCGCATTGTGCGCGGCGCGCGAAACCAGGCTCATATAGGCTCTGACTCTGGCATCGGGCCTGTATGCCGGCAGTCGCATCGGGATCACATCATGGATCGTGACGACGGTTGGCGTGCGCTGGAGCAGCGGCGGCGCGAAATAGGGTACATGGAAAATGTCCACACCCGCCTTATGCGCCGCCGCTGGCCCCGTCAATTGCTCCCAGAACAACTTCTGAATATTCTCGCTCTTCGTCGCCAGGCCGGGGACAGGCTGAACCTGATAAGGAAACGAGGTGAGCGATGCATTGCCGTTCTTTACCGGCTCCGGCCCCAGTAAGACATACTCGTTCTCTTTATCGATCTCGTTAAGCGCGGCCAGCAGGTGAATCATGTACTGGCCGGTCCCTGTATTGGGATATTGAAAAAAGAGTGCATTGATACCTATTTTCATTGCGTATCTCCCTCACCGGCGAAATCTTTTTCCCCATGATAAAGTTTTTCATAAATGCTCAGCATTTTGCGTGCAGACATAGCCCAGGTATATTGCTGTGCGCGCTGATATCCCTTTTGTCGCAAATCCTCGCGTAATTGTTCATTCTCCAGCAGTTCACTAATGGCATGGGCGAGCGCATCGATATCATGCGGATCGACGAGCAGCGCCGCGCCTTCGGCAACCTCCGGCAGTGACGACGTA
>Ga0209061_1004140_pt1 | contig 14399 bp, 11 predicted proteins | sample Coa_R1_10_FD_187157 | JGI IMG/M metagenome (GOLD analysis project Ga0209061, IMG submission 187157) | Surface soil microbial communities from Centralia Pennsylvania, which are recovering from an underground coalmine fire - Coalmine... | ecosystem: Environmental > Terrestrial > Soil >...
CGGTGACCGGCCATGACAGGCTGCTGGCGCAGCGGCCCGTGCTGTCGCGCGCCGTCGCGCTCCGCGACCCGTACGTGGACGCGCTCTCCCACCTGCAACTGCGCGCGCTCGCCGCCCTGCGCAACGCCGCTGGAGACGACCCCGGCGAGCGGGAACGCCTGGAGCGCCTGCTGCTGCTCACTGTCAACGGCGTCGCCGCCGGCCTGCAGAACACCGGCTGAGCTGTGCTGGCCTGGATGGCGCAGGCTCTCCCGGAAAGCGCGGGATCATAATGCGCTCCCTGCGTGCATCCTTGCCGGCCAGGACGAGCAGCGCCCCGGCCGGGATGCCGCAGCGGGCGTCGGCCAGCGGAACGCTGACGCCTGACCGGGCGCCGCCCGGCGGCGCCAGCCTGCTGGCCGTCGCGCGGTGCAGGCCACGGGAACCACGGATTCGTTCGGTATGCCTGCCGCCGGCCGGCTTACGGTGGGTACGTACGGGCACGGTGCGGTACCAGGGGGACGAGGCCAGTCACGGGCGGCAGCCCGGGGGAGGTCCGGCGATGACAGCATCCGGCGACGGCACCGGCATCCCGGTCGGCGTGTACCGCGGGCCCGGCTGCGGCATCGAGGCCATCGAGGCCTACGAGTCGTGGCTGGGCCTGCCGGCCGGGTCGACGGTGGCGTACGTGCTCGATTTCATGGTGGACCGGCCGGCGGACTGGGCGGAGTTCGAGCGGGGCCGCCTCCCGGCGTGGACCAACGCCAGCACCCCAGGCACGGATGTCTCCGTGTGGCAGGACCAGCTCGGCGGGCGGACGCTGATGCTCGGCGTACCCGCATGCGTTCTCGGCTCGACATGGGAGACCGAGCAGGGCGCGAACGACGCGCACTGGAAGGCCCTGGGGACGCGGCTCATCGAGCTCGGCTTCGGGGGTGCCGTGCTGCGGATCGCGCGGGAATTCAACGGAAGCTGGTATCCCTGGCAGGTCCGCGAGGGCGAGCAGGCCGCCTACATCGCAGGCTACAGCCACGTCGTCGAACTGCTCCGCGGCCTGCCCGGCGCGCGGTTCACCTTCATGTGGAACCCCCACCTCGGCACCGGCACCCTGAACCGCTCCGGTGCCGAATCCTGTTACCCGGGCGACTCCGTGGTGGACGTGATCGGCATCGACGTCTACGACGGCGACTGGTCCGGCATCTACAGCCAGTCGTTCATCCGCTCGCTGATGCGCTCCTACCGCCGCAGGGAGCGCCAGCAGCGCGCCGTGTGGGACAACATCGTCAAGCAGTGGGACGGGCTGGACGGCTGGCGCAACCTCGCGGAGGACCACGGGAAGCCGCTCGCCTACCCCGAGTGGGGGCTGCGGCTGTGGCTCGACGACGGCGTGTACCACGGAGGCGGGGACAACCCGCTGTTCATCAGCCAGATGGCGGCCTGGATGAAGGACACCGGTGCCCTCATGCACGCCATGTGGGAGGACCCGGGGATGGGCGTGTCCGACCCCGACGACGCGCCGCGCCGCACGATCGCCGTCCCGCAGTCCCGGCGGGCATTCCTCGCCGCGTTCGGCAGCCGGTGACCCGCACTGCCCTGCGGGCCGGGCGGGTACGGCCGGATGCGGCCCGCCGCACGCCCGGATGCGGCCCGCCGCGGGCGGGGGGTGGCAGCAGTAGGCTGCTCCAGTGAGCGAGACACAGTGGCGGACGCACCGGCTCGAACTGGACGACCAGACCCTCCGCGAGTGGGATGCCGTGGTACTGGCGGCTGATCCCGAGGGGATCGTGCTGGACAGGTCGGCGTTCTACCCCGGTGGTGGCGGCCAGCCGCCCGATCATGGCACCCTGCTGTGGGGTGGCGTCCAGACGAGGATCGTCGGCGCCAGGAAGGGCGACGACCTGTATCTCATCCCCGCCGAATCGGACCCGGTCCCGCCGCCGGGCACCGCCGTGCGCGGCGCGGTCGAGGACGAGCGCAGAACCGCGCTGATGCGCACCCACTCGGGGCTTCACGTGCTGTGCGGCGTCGTGTTCCGTGACTTCGGCGCCCTGGTCACCGGCGGGAACATGGAACCGCTGACCGCGAGGATGGACTTCAACCTCCCCGAGGTGCCCGCCGGGTTCCGCGAGGCCGTCGAGGCGGCGTGCAACGCCGAGATCGCCGCGGGCCGGCGCATCGACGTCCGGGTGCTGCCGCGGGATGAGGCGTTCGCCATCCCCGACATCATCCGCACCGCCACCAACCTGGTCCCGCCCGAGGTCAAGGACGTGCGGATCATCGACATCGTGGGCCTGGACCAGCAGGCAGACGGCGGCACGCACGTCGCCTCGACCAGCCAGATCGGCCGGATCGAGGTCGTCAAGGTCGAGAACAAGGGCAAGGGCTTCCGCCGCCTGCGCATCCGCGTCGCCGGCTAGCGGGGTTCCTCCCGTTCGCGAACAGACATTGGTCCTGGCCTGGGTAGACGGCCGTTGTTCATGACTGCGTAGCCATGTAGGTTCCCCGGGTCGCAGCGCGACTGCCCGGTCAAACGGCCGGGTTCACCAGCACGGGGTTCCGGGCTTAGGTGCGGCTGACTGCCCGCCGGCCAGGGTTGACACAGACGCCGGCAGGCCCTGGGCCCGGGCGGGATTGGGCTCTGGGCTCAGGCGGGATACGGGAACGCGTGCAGGCAGTCCGGGGCGCGAGCCGTGGCCGGGTCGAGGGCGTTGAGGACAAGCTGGAACACCACCTGGTCGTAGGGCAGGTTGACGTGGTCGACCGTGTCGAGGGGGCAGAAACTCTGCACATACTCGTTGGTGACGCCCGGCTCGCTGATGAACGAGGAGCCCACCGGGGTGACGACGGTCTCGTTGCGTGTCTCGATGATCGTGTAGCTGACCCCCGGCTGGGCGATCGGCCCGTTGTCGAGGGCACGGATCACCGGGGAGCCCGCTTCCTGGTCGGTGCACGCCGGGCAGAGGGCACCGGTGAACTGGTTCGCGTCGGGAAAGTATCCGGCCAGCGTGGTGAGGCCGTCGAGCGTGGTGCCGTGCGTGGTCGGTGACAGGCCGACGAGGTCGTGGATGTAGGGAGCCCCGCCGAGCAGTTTCGCGTAGTACTCCGCGAGCATGCCGCCCTGGGAGTGGCCGACAAGGTCGGCCTTGGGCGCCCCCGTGGCGGCGAGGACATACTGCACGAAACTGGCCAGGGTCTGCGCTGACTGGGGCACCGCTCCGATCGACTGGACGAACTGGCTGGACGGCGCGCCGTAGGCGAAGGTGTAGACGCAGTAGCCGGCGTTGGCCAGCGTCGGCGCGAGCGCGCCGAAGTCGTCTTCGGCGTTCGCGAATGTGCCGTTGACCAGCACGACAGGGTAGGGGTGCGCGCTGCTGTGGCAGCCGGGCACGTTGGCCCCGGGCGGGGCCTGAGCGGGGTCCCGCGCCGCCAGGACGGCGGCGGCTGCGATGTCCGGCGCGACCGGGTAGGACGCGGCGGCCGAGGCGGGTGCCGCGCTCAGCCCCAGCGCCGCCAGCGCGAGCGCCGCGGCGAGAACCGGCCCGGCGGCCGCGAGCACGGAGGGCGCGGAAAGCACGAAGGGGCGGCGTTTCCGGGCTCGCTGCCGGACGCCGGGGCCGGTGACTGCCACGCGTGACATACGGGAGGGTGAGGGGGACCGTGCCTGCCGACGGAACATGCCACGCTCTCCGTTCTCTCATGAGAGAAGATCATCATGTCCCGCGCGGTTATGCGCGGAAGAGAGGCTACTCAAGAGTAGCTTGTAGTGATCTTCGCCACAAGAGGTGACGACCTGGCGTGCCGCCGCACCCTCCCCCACGGAGGGTGCGGCGGGCGATCTCGTTTCAGGGTCCCGGTAGCGGGAACCTTCGCGTGGACAACGGGCATCATCTGAGGGATCGCCCGGGAAGGGGGACCCATGCCGGACTTCAGCGAGTTCGCCGAGAAGGGGAAAGAGCTCGCCAGGGAGCACCCCGAGCAGGTAGAGGAAGGCATCCAGCGGGCCGGGCAGGCCGTCGGCCAGCAGACCGGCGGCCGCTTCGACAAGGAGATCCAGGAGGGCGAGCAGTACGCGGACAGGTACGTCACCGGCGGCGGCCAAGGTAGCGGCGGCCAGGGCCAGGGCGGTGACCAGGGCCAGGGCGGTGACCAGGGCGGCTACGGCCAGGGCGGCTACGGCCAGGGCCAGGGCGGTGACCAGGGCCAGGGCGGGGACCAGGGCGGCTACGGCCAGGGCCAGGGCGGTGGCCAGGGCGGCTACGGCCAGGGCCAGGGCGGTGGCCAGGGCGGCTACGGCCAGGACCAGGGTGGCGGCTACGGCCAGGACCAGGGCGGTGACCAGGGAGATTACCGGGACCAGTAGCCAGTGGCGATGCGGGCGGGCCTGGTGGCGAGCCGTGCCCGCCCGCACGTGCCCGCGGGTTTGCTAACCGGTAGCGGGCGGCCCGGCGCCATCCCCGGCCGCTGCCCGCGGGCGGCGGGCGAACGCCAGACCGAGGGCGAGGCAGGCTAGCGGCACACCTGAGATGGCATACCGGTAGCCGCGGTCAGCCAGCGCAATGGGAACGACGAGATCGATGAGGGCGACCGCCCACGGGAGCACGGCGAGGGCACCCCATCGCCGCCAGTGCCTGACCACCCCCGCCAGGCCGACGAGCATCACGAGGAAGAACGCGATACCGGTGAAGTACACAGGTGACTGGTACAGGAACATGAAGAACGCCCAGGGCTGTACCGCATGCGTGTTCCTGGTGGTATGCGCGTAGAGATTCTCGTCGTGCCGCTGATAGGCGGCCAGCTTCGTGACATGGGGCTCAGGCGAGAAGTACATCGACAGGTAGCTGCTCGACCTGTCCGTGTCCAGAAACGTCAGCATCACTCCCTCGCCCACTGCCTTCAGGTAGGCGAGGGGCTGCGCCTCGACCGCCCGGATCGCGAACTGCTCGCCAAGCTTGTTGTTGTACCCGTTGACCCCCGGGTGCGCGTCAGTGCGATACCACGCGTCCGGTGCCCAGAGGTAGTCGGAGGGGCTGCGCTCGTTCAGCAGGTACGGCAACGACCACGCGGGCGCGGGGCCGGCGGGGTGGCCGGCCTGCCGGTCGCGGCAGAGTGGACGCAGGTCCGGCGGCGGCTTGATGACGGCGCAGTCCGCGAACGACATCGTGCGGGACCAGGCAAACAAGCCTGTACTGTCCGTGATGGTGAACTGTCCGTATTCGGAAAAGAACACCAGCATGTATCCGGCCAGCGGTATCGCGAACGCCGCCACGCACGCGAGGAGAGGCCGCCAGCCGACCCGCCGGATCAGCAGGAAGATGAAGACGGCTACGAAGATGGGGGCGCCGTTGCCACGGATGACCGACGCCCACGCGACGAGCAGCCCGGCGAGCGCTGTCTGCCACGTCCTGGGCGCCCGCCTCGTCAGCAGCAGGACAACGGCGACCACGATGACGAACTGGAACAGGGTGTCGGCCAGGATCGACGATTCGAGCCAGATCTGCCGCGGATCGAAGAGCGTGGGCGCGGCGGCGAGCGTCGCTCCCCACGTGGGCAGCCTGCGTGAGCGCAGCAATGCGTAGATGATGACACCGGTGGCGATGCCCATCAGGTGCTGCAGCGCCGTCACGAGCAGCAGGCTGTGGAACGGCTCCAGAACCCGCAGGAACAAGGGATAGCCCTCTGGGCGCAGCGGGCTGAGCGGCGTCAGGCGGACGCCTTGCTCCATGTAGGGGAACGAGTCCTGGATCAGGAGCGCCGGCCGGAAGCCGAGCGCCGCGATGATCCGAGGCGCCAGTGAGACAAGCACCACCACGGTGAACAGGCGATGGTGCCGCCACAGAGCGGCAGGCGTGACCTGCGCGCCGGCCAGCCATACCCGCACGCGGGCAGGCGCGTGACCCCGGTGACGCTCCGGCGGCCGCAACCTGAGCGCACGGGGCAGGCGCAGCCTCCCTGCGTCGTTCCCGCCGCCGGTCCTCGGATAAGGCCCGCTCGGTCTCAGATCGGTCACCGGTTCTCCTCAGCCCGTCCCCTGGTGCGTGGTACCGCGTTGCACGCCGGGACAACGCCGGCGGCCCCGGGAACCGGATCGCTATCCCCGGCGCAGACAATAGTGCGCCGGGACGATCATGGAGGGCCGTTCCGGCATCCTGGGGCACCGGTCGTGATCGAGGGCCGGCGGCAGCGGGCATGGCGCGCAGCCGGGCCCGGCAGCCGCCGCGGGGAGCAGCCGCCGCCCGGGTGCCAGCAGCCGCCGCCCGGGTGCCAGCAGCCGCCGCCCGGGTGCCAGCAGCCGCCGCCCGGGTGCCAGCAGCCGCCGGGGTGCCGAAGGCATAGGGAAACCGCAGCTCACCCCCGTATCCCGGGTGCGCCGGCCGGTACGTCCCCGGCGCCCCTGCCTATGCCGCAGGTACGGCCGGTGTCCCCGCGGCCTGGCGCGAACCGTACGGCGCCGTCCGCATGAACGCCATGCCGGCTGCCAGGCAGGCGAACGGCACCGCCGAGATGGCATACCTGTAGTCGGCCTCGGTCAGCGCGATGGGCACCACGAGGTTGATCAGGGCGACCGCCCAGGGCAGGACGGCGAAGGAACCGGGCCCCCTCCAGCGCCTGATCACCCCTGCCAGGCCGCCCAGCATCACGAGGAAGAAGACGATGCCGGGAAAGTACACGGGCAACTGATACATGAACATGAAGAATGCCCAGGGCTGCACCGGATGCGTGTTGCTGGCGGTATGCGCGTAGAGCATCTCGTCGTGACGCTGATAGGGGGCGAGCTTGGCCACGTGAGGCTTCGTGGTGAAGTGCATCGACAGGTAGCTCTCCGACCTGTCGGTCCACAGGAACGTGTGCATGAGGCCCACGCCGACCGTCTTGAGGTAGGCGAGCGGCTGCGCCTCGATCGCCCGGATGGCGAACTCCTCGGCCAGCTTGTTGTTGTAGCCGGTGTAGCCGGGATGCGCGTCGTGGCGGTACCACGCGCCCGGGTCCCACATGTACGCGGCAGGGCTCCGCTCGTTCATGAGGTAGTGCACCGACCACGCGGGCGCCGGCCCGCCGCCGGGATAGCCGGGCTGCCGGTCCGGGCAGAGCGGCTGCAGGTCCGGCGGCGGCTTGATCACGGCGCAGTCCGCGAAGGAGGTGGTGCGCGCCCAGACGAACAGCCCCGTGCTGTCGGTGATGTCGAACTGGCCGTGCTCATAGTCGAACACCGCCATGTAACCGAGCAGCGGTATCGCGAACGCCGCCACGCACGCGAGGAGAGCCCGCCAGCCGACGCGCCTGATCAGCAGGAACAGGAAGATTGCCACGAAGACGAACGCGCCGTTCCCCCTGATGACCGAGGCCCATGCGACGAGCAGCCCGGCGAGCGCGGCCTGCCACACCCGCGGGGTCCGCGTGGTGAGCAGCAGGATGACGGCAACGAGGATGACGAACGTGAAGAGGGTGTCGGGCAGGATCGAGGATTCGAGCCAGACCTCCCGCGAGTCGAAGAGCGTGGGCGCGGCGGCGAGCGTCGCCCCCCAGGCTGGCACGCCGCGGGAGCGCAGCAGGGCGTAGATGATGACGCCCATCCCTATGCCCATCAGATACTGCAGCACCGTCACGAGCAGGAGGCTGTGGAACGGCTGGAGGACCCACAGCAGCATCGGGTAGCCGGACGGGCGGAGCGGGTCGGCCCTGAGATGGACGCCGTCGTACATGTAGGAGAACGAGTCCTGGATGAGCAGGGCGGGCCGGAAGCCGAGCGCCGCGATGATCCTGGGCGCGACCGAGATCAGCACCGCCACTGTGAACAGCCGGTGATGCTGCCACAGCGCGGCGGGTGTGAAGCGGCCGGCGGCCGTCCGGAGACGCCCGGTGGCCGCGCCAGCCGGGCCCGCCGGGCTCTTCGTGGTCTTCAGGTCCGCCGGGCTCTCCGTGGCCTCCGGGTCCGCTGGTGCCGGGCTCAGCTCACGTCCCAGCGGCCAGAACTTTCCCCGGAGCTTCCCGTTGCGGAGAGCGCCGTTCCTCAGACCTGTCAACGATTCTCCTCGGGCTGTCTCGTCGTGCGGCCCCGCCGCATCGCATACGTTCATCCCGTAGGGGGGACTCTGCGTACCGCCCTGCTACCCCAGACACCTGACAATAGCGGGCCGACATGACCACGTGCCGAATCCAGCATCTCCGCCGCCCGCTGGATGCGGCGGAACTCACCCGTTCGCTTGCTCACCCGGGCGGTCTCTGGCAGGAGATCGCCGTGGCGCGGCGCACCGGCTCGACCAACGCCGACCTCATGGCCAGGGCGCGCGACGGCGCCCCGGAAGGAGTCGTGCTGGCAGCGGAGGAGCAGACCGCGGGCCGCGGGCGGCTGGGACGTTCCTGGGTGAGCCCGCCGCGGGCGGCGCTGACCTTCTCCCTGCTTGTGCGGCCGCACCGGGTCCCGCCCGCGCGGCGGAGCTGGCTGCCGCTGCTGGCGGGGGTGGCCACGGCGACGGCGGTGCGTGAGGCCACGGGGCTGCATGCGGCGCTGAAGTGGCCGAACGACGTCATGGTCGGCGAGCGGAAACTGGCAGGGATCCTCGCCGAGCAGCCGGGGAACGCGGGGCGGCCCGGTGACGCCGTCATCGTCGGGGTCGGGATCAACGTGTCCATGCGCCGCGAGGAACTGCCGCCGGCCGGCCGGGGATCGCTGGCGGCGACCTCGCTGCTGCTCGAAGGATCGGCCAGCCTGGACAGAGAGCGCCTGCTCCGCGGGGTGCTCGCGGAGTTCGAGCGCTGGTACCTGCCCTGGTGCGCGGCGGCGGGAGAAGCCGGCGCGGGCCCGGTGGCCGTGCAGGCGGCAGACGCAACCGGGCAGGCGGCAGATGCGGCCGGACAGGCGGCGGGCGATCCGGAGGGCCGCCGCAGCCTGCGCCAGGCGTACCTGTCCCTGTGCAGCACGCTCGGCCGCGACGTGCGGGTGGAACTGCCCGGCGGGCGGTTGCTGTCCGGTGCAGCCGTGGATGTCGACTGCGAGGGCCGCCTGGTGGTACGGGCAGGTTCTGCTGGATCGGTGGCGGTGGCCGCGGGAGATGTCGCGCACGTGCGCTGACCTGTGGCCGTGGCCGGTCAGCCTGTGCCGGCAGGCCCGTTCCCCGCACGCTCGCCGCCAGCCAGCCCGTGCGCTGGCAATTCTCCCGCTGCGGGGTCTTCTGCGACCGGCTCTCCAGTCACTGGCTTTCCCGCAGCCGGTTTCCCGCGACCGTGTTTCCCGTCGTCTGGTCCCCCGCCGCCGGGTCCCCTGCCGCCGGGTCTGCTGCCGCCGGGTCTGCTGCCGCCGGGTCTGCTGCCGCCGGGTCTGCTGCCGTTGATCCGCCGGCAGCCTGCCAGCCTGCGGCCGGTGCGCCTGCGGCCGGCCGGTGCGCCGGGCGCCGTCCGGGCGCCAGGGGGGCGAATGCCAGCACGGCGGCAAGGCAGGCCGCTGGCACGGCAGGAACGACGTAACGCAGGTCGAAGTCGGCAACCGCCGGCGGTACGAGAAGCCCTGCCATGGCGAACGCCCACGGCAGCATCGCCGGCCCGAACCGGCCCGCCCCCGGCAGCCCGCCGGGGAACCGGGCACCCCGGAGCCTGCGGAGCCGGACGGCGGTCCCCGTGAGGCCGGCGAGCAGGATCAGCCCGAGCAGGGTGCCGCGCAGGTACACGTCACGCTGGTAGCTGACCATCCAGCTCGCGTAGGGCTGCACGGCCCGCGTTGCGGGATCGCGGCCGCCGGTGTAGGCGAGCTGGTCAGTGCTCAGCCTGCCGCCGCCGGTGGTGTGCAGGCCGGCCGGTGCCCAGCGGGTGGTCGCGTTCGAGAACTGGTATTTGGACACGGTCCTCGGGTCCGGGTGATCGGGCCGGTTCCATGTGAAGCTCAGGGCGAAGTCGCGCAGGACCGCCGTCACGTAGCCGGCAGGCTGGGCGTCGATCGCCCGGAGCGCGAAGTCCAGGGCTAGCCGGTTCGTCCGCTCGCCGAACCGCCCGCCGGGCATGTGCAGCAGCGGCGACCAGGGCTGCCAGATGAACTCGGAGGAGGCCGGCCGGCGCGCGGGCGGCATGTGCGGGCAGAGCACCCGCTCGGGGGCGGGCGGCCCGATGACGGCGCAATCGGCGAACGTCATGGTGCGGGCCCACAGGAAGACGCCTTCGCTGTCGGTCAGCGTCACCTGGTGATAGCTGGCGTCGAACCACGCCGCGTACCCGGCAACCGGCGCCGCCCCTGCCAGCGCGGCCGCGACGAGCACCGTCCAGCCGGCCCGCCTGGCGGCCAGCGCGGCGAGAAGCAGGAGCAGCAGCGCCAGCCCCACCGGCCACACGATCACCGACAGGCCGAGCAGCAGCCCCGCGGCGGCGGGCGCCCAGCCGCGCCAGCGGGCGCGCCCCGGCCCCCGGCTGCCGCCGGGCAGGACTGCGGGGATCTCCCTCCCCGGGGCAGCGCCCCACAGGACCAGGGTGAGGGCCAGCATGGCGAGGAAGCTGAACAGGACGTCGGGGACGACATCATGCTCGAGCTGGAGCTGGTAGGCATCGAACAGGACAGGGACCGCCGCGAGCGTCGCCGCCCATGCCGGCAGACGGTACCTGCGGGCGAGCAGGTAGATCATCACCCCCATGGCCAGCCCCGCCATGTGCTGGACGGCCGCGACCGCCGCGAAGCTGTGCAGCGGCCGCAGCAGCCACAGCAGCAGCCCGTAGCCGCCGAGTCTGCTGGGATCAGGCATCAGCCGCAGGGCGGTGGCCACGTATGAGGCGGAGTCCCCGCCGAACCACAGAACAGGCCGGAAGGCGAGCATCGTGACCGCGCGTACCACGACCGCACCCGCCATGGCGAGGACGAACAGCCAGTGCCTGCGCACGGTCCCGCTGAGCGGGCCGCGCAGCAGCCCGCCGGGCGCAGCGCGCACGTGCTCCGCCGGCGACACGTGCTCCACCGGTGAATTGTGCCACGCCGCGGCCTGCGGCCTGCCCGCCGGGGCGGGCGCGCTGCTGGAAGCGGGCGGGCCCGGCCGGGTACGGCAGGCGGGATCGCGGCACCCAGCGGGCAGCGCGGGCCCGGCTGCGGGGACCCGCGGGCCCCGGCGGGGAGAACGGGCCCCGGCGGGGAGAATAGGAACATGATGCGGCTCACCAAACTCACGCATGCATGTGTCCGGCTCCAGAAGGACGGCGCCACCCTGGTCATCGATCCCGGCGCCTGGAGCGGGGCCGGCACGCTGGACGGCGCCGACGCGATCCTCATCACCCACGAGCATTTCGACCACCTCGACGCCGATGCCCTCCGGGCAGCGATGAACGCGGACCCGGCGCTGGCGCTGTGGACCAACCCGGCAGTGGCCGCGCAGTTCACGGAATTCCCCGGCCGCGTGCACGCCGTGCGGCACGGCGACACGTTCAGTGCCGCCGGCTTCGAGGTCCATGTCCACGGCACGGACCACGCGGTGATCCATCCCGGCATGCCCGTCGTCCAGAACACGGGATTCCTCGTGGACCAGACCGTATTCCACCCCGGCGACGCGTTCACCATCCCCGACGAGGACGTCCCGGTCCTGCTGCTGCCGGTCAGCGCTCCCTGGCTGAAAGCCTCGGAAATGATCGACTATGCCCGTGCGATCGCGCCGCGCCGCGGATACGCCATCCACGACGAGCTGCTGAACGAGAACGGCCTCAGCCTTGTGGGGAATCTGCTGCAGTTCGCCGCCGGGTCCGGCGGCACGTCGCTGGCCCGCCTGGAACCGGGGACCAGCGTGGACCTGTAGGCCCCGCCGGGTCGCTGTGCACGCCGGGGCCGCGGATGATGCTGAGGAGGTGCGTGGATGGACGAACTGCCGGAGCGGATCTCGCTGCGTGAGGTCGGGCCGCGCGATGGCCTGCAGAACGAGGACCCCGTGCCGACGGACGCCAAAGTCGCGCTTGTGGACCGGCTCTCGGGGACGGGAGTGGAGCGTATCGAGGCGGTCTCGTTCGTCAGCCCGAAGGCGATCCCGCAGATGGCCGACGCTGACGAGGTGTGGCGGCGGGTCCGCAAGGCGGCGGGGATCCGCTACTCCGCGCTGGTGCCCAACTTGCGGGGCGCCCAGCGGGCGCTCGGCGCCGGCTTCACCGAGCTGGAAGCGGTGGTGTCGGCCTCCCAGACGCACAACAGGAAGAACGTGCGCCGGTCCACGGAGGAATCGCTGGACGATATCGCGGTGATCATCGAGGCGGCCCATGCGGCGGGCGCGACCTGCCAGGTCATCGTCTCGACGGCATGGGGCTGCCCGTACGAGGGCGACGTGCCGCCGCAGCGGGTGGTGCGCGTCGCGGGCCGCGCCGTGGCGGACGGGGCAGACTCGATCTCGTTCGGCGACACGACCGGCATGGCCACGCCGGGGCGGGTGCGCCGGCTCGTCGGGGAGTTCCGGTCCGCCTACCCGGACGTCCCCCTCAACCTGCATTTCCACAACACCCGCGGCACCGGGCTCGCCAACGTGCTCGCCGCGCTCGAGATGGGCGTCGACGACTTCGACGCCTCGGTCGGCGGTCTCGGCGGCTGCCCGTACGCGCCGGGCGCGACGGGCAACATCGCCACCGAGGAACTCGTGCACATGGCCGAGGACATGGGGGTGGGGACCGGCATCGACCTGGAGGCCATGATCGGCGCGGCGGCGGAGGCGGAGCGCATCGTCGGCCGCACGCTGCCCTCCCAGGTGCTGCGGGCCGGCCCGCGCACGAGGACGATCCCCGCCTGAGGCGAAGGCCGCGGTGTGCCGCGGCGTCCTCCGCCCCCCGGCAGGCACGGAGGGCCCGGCAGGCGCCGAGGGCCCGGCAGGCACGGCGGTTTCCCGGCGGTACGCTGCCAATCTGTGAGCGAACTCATCGATCTGGCCAGGATGCGTGATCGCATCGAGCGCGGCGGCGCAGCCAAGTACCACGAGGCGGCAGCCAGCAGGGGCAAGCTGTTCGCCAGGGAGCGCATCAGGCGCCTCGTGGACGACGGCAGCTTCACCGAGGACGGGCGATACGCGAACGCGCTCGCCGACGGCCTGCCCGCCGACGGCGTGATCACCGGGACGGCGGCGATCGGCGGCAGGCCGGTCGCGCTGATGGCCAACGACTCCACGGTGAAGGCGGGCTCGTGGGGTGCGCGCACCGTGGAGAAGATCATCCGGATCATCGAGAAGGCATACACGTCCGGCATCCCCATCGTCTACCTGGTGGACTCGGCGGGGGCGCGGATCACCGACCAGGTGGAGATGTTCCCAGGCCGCCGTGGCGCGGGCCGGATCTTCCACTGCCAGGTCCGGGCGTCCGGCTCGGTCCCGCAGGTCTGCGCGCTCTTCGGCCCCTCGGCTGCGGGCGGCGCGTACATCCCGGCGTTCTGCGACTTCGTCGCCATGGTCGAGGGCAACGCCTCGATGTACCTGGGCAGCCCGCGGATGGTCGAGATGGTGGTCAGGGAGAAGACCACGCTGGAGGAGATGGGCGGCGCCCGGATGCACTGCACCGTCTCGGGATGCGGCCACTACCTGGCCTCCTCCGAGCAGGAGGCGATCGGCGCGGTGCGCTCCTGCCTGGAGTACCTGCCGGGGAACTGGCAGCAGGCGCCGCCGCGGGCACCGGCGAAGGACCCCGAGGACGTGGACCTGGCCGCGCTGGTCCCGGCCAGCGAGCGCCAGGCGTTCGACATGCGCCGCTACGTGCGGGGCCTGGTCGACGAGGGCTCCTTCTTCCCCATCCACGAGCTGTGGGCCAGGGAGCTCCTCGTCGGGTTCGCGCGCCTGGACGGCGAGGTGATCGGGGTCGTGGCGAACAACCCCCTGCACAAGGGCGGCGTGCTCTTCGTCGATTCGGCGGACAAGGGCGCCAGGTTCATCGAGACCTGCGACGCGTTCAACATCCCGCTGCTGTTCCTCGCGGACGTCCCCGGGTTCATGGTGGGCACGGCCGTGGAGAAGCAGGGCATCATCCGGCACGGCGCGAAGATGATCGCCGCGGTCTCCGCCGCGACCGTGCCGAAGATCTGCGTCGTGGTGCGCAAGGCGTACGGCGCGGGCCTGTACGCGATGGCGGGCCCCGGCTTCGAGCCCGACGCCACGCTGGCGCTGCCGACCGCGAAGATCGCCGTGATGGGCGCGGACGCGGCGGTGAACGCCGTCTACGCGGGCAAGCTCGCGCAGGTCAGGGACGAGGCCGCCCGCGCCGCCGAGTTCGAGCGGCTGCGCCGCGAATACGAGCGCGACATCGACATCGCGAGGCTCGCCTCCGATCTCGTCGTGGACGACCTCGTCGAGCCGGGGGAGCTGCGGGCGGAGCTTGCCCGCCGGTTCGCCGCGGCGCGCGGTAAGGAACGGCCGCGGGTCAGGCGGCACCACCCCATCGCGCCCGCGTGAGGTCGGCGAGGGAAAACAACCAGCGGATAACGTCCTACGATCGAGCCATGA
>Ga0209061_1004141_pt1 | contig 14397 bp, 16 predicted proteins | sample Coa_R1_10_FD_187157 | JGI IMG/M metagenome (GOLD analysis project Ga0209061, IMG submission 187157) | Surface soil microbial communities from Centralia Pennsylvania, which are recovering from an underground coalmine fire - Coalmine... | ecosystem: Environmental > Terrestrial > Soil >...
GGGGAGGAACTTGGTCATTGCCTCTCGGGTCTCATAGAGGTGGTTGTCGGCGTCGAAGGTGCTGTAGGGCAGCTCCCGGTGGACGACGTGGATGTACTCGGTGTCTGCCATGGCCCTATTCCTCCTCTCGGCGATCTCGGGCTCAGCCGTTGATGGCACCCGGACCGTTCACAATGTTAGGCCCTTCGCAGAGGCGAGACGATTGGCAGGGATACAGTCCATTGGCAGCTTCCACTTCGACGAGAGCACAGCCACGATCCCGCTTTCCGCCGCAGCTCGCTGCTCGCGAGGCTGTCTTCCTTCATTTCGGTAGACGAAACGGTGACGACGTAATCTCCAGCAACAACACCGAAGGCTTTCCGCCCTCCCGGTCACCGCTTGCAGCTCGTCTCCATCGACCCGGCGTTCGACACCGGGGCGATGCACAAGCGTCGGCATGACAACCTCATGACCCTCGCGATGTCGAGATCCCAAGAATGGCGTTCGTGGACGAGAGGCAGCCACGACCGAAGACCTCATCGAAGGAGGACCTGGAGTTCCGAATCCGTAAAGCGAGAGGGGCCTCGACTGTCATTTGACGCAACTCGGCTGGAGTCAGGGGTCTTTCTTCCTTCGTCGTCTGCGCGCCCCGCACCACCAATGCGAAGCAATGTCATCGTTTCACCCAGATTCGAGGTTTCTTGGCGGGGTCCGCAACCCATCGGTGCTACACCCAAGTCAGTGCTGCCTATAGTTGCCAAGTGAACACGATCGATCTTGGGAACCGACCACTTCCCAGGGACACGGTCGGACTGCTCGAAGGACTGACGACCACCCGAGCGATCAGGCGCTACACCGCGGACCCCGTACCGCCAGAGGCGCTACGCGCCATGCTGTTCGCGGCCACCAGAGCTCCAAGCGGATCGAACCGACAGCCTTTCCGGTTCATCGTGCTCACCGACGGGCCGAAAGCGAACCGTGCGAAGCAGATCATCGCTGAGAGTGCCAGGGAGATCTGGAAAGCCAAACGCGAGTTCGATGCCTACGACCGCGGGAGCGGCGCTCGAGCCGATTCCCCGAAGGCCCGCATGGCCAGGACCATGGAGCATTACGTCGATCATTTCGCCGAGGCCCCGGTTCTCGTCCTCCCATGCCTCGTTCGCTACCGGGAACCCAACCCCATGGAAGGCGCGTCGATCTATCCGGCTTGCCAGAACCTTCTCCTCGCAGCCCGTGCCTTGGGCTTCGGGGGAGTGTTCACCGGCATGCACCACGGGGTTGCATCCGAACTGCACGCCCTACTGGAGATCCCTGAAGGGGTCTTCATCGCTGGGACCATCACCATTGGCAAACCGGTAGGACGCCACGGGCCCGTTCGCAGGCGCCCGATTGCTGAGCTTGTCTACACCGAGCAATGGGGCGTCGCGCCAGATTGGGCCGTAGATCCACCCGGCACCCGGCACACTGCGGCTGGGCCGCCCAAGGCGGGCTCTTCGTCGGTGACGACTTAGCCCATAACGGGCTTCTGACGCCCTGTCGTCACTGCCCCGTAAAACCCTCCATCGGTCCAGAGGACCTCTCCGGTCACGTAGCTCATACGCGGGCTGCACAACAGCACCAGTGGCCAGGCCTGTTCCTCCGGCCTGGAGTACCGGCCGATAGGACCAACTGCGGAATCGACGACCTCCTTGGTCGCCATGGCGTGGAACGCCGGCATCATCGGGGTGTCGGTCGGGCCGGGGTTGATGCAGTTGATTCGAATCCCGCGCTGCATCAGCTCAGGACACCACCAACCGACCCAGGCATCGATCATGTACTTCGAAAAGGCATAGCCGCTCCATGACCACTTCTCCTCGTTGGCCTGCAACCATGCCAACGCGCCATCGAAACCCGAGGTCTCGAGAAGCTCCGTGAGGGTAGCCAGATGCTGCTGCCAGCCGATCGCTGCAGACGAGGAGATCGCGCCGATCGCAGAGCCTTCGGCCATCTTCGGCACGAGCTGCTCTGCGAGGTGTCTGGCACCGACGAAATTCACGAGCACGGTGTCGAGCTCGCTGAAGGGCGGGCCGGGCAGGCCGGCACAGCTAAAGAGTGCGTCGATCGGCCCGTCGATCTCGGATGCCGCGCGCTCGATCGCCTGCGGGTCGCGAAGGTCGAATTCGATGGCGCGTTCGACACGCACGGTCGTCGGCTTGACGTCAAGCGCCGTCACCTTTGCCCCCAGGTCCAAGAGGATCTGGGCCGTCGCCTGGCCCATGCCAGACGCTGCTCCCGAGACCACCACGGTCTTGCCTGCGTAACCCAGCACATCATCCACAATGCACCCCCGTCTTTCCTCGTTCCCTGGATCGAATCTGCTCTCGGTTGCCTCGACCGCTTCTGTGTGTTCCCGGTCGCGCCCTTCGTCGACGTCGAGCCGGTTCGCCGTCGTCGGCCAGGACAGCATCCTCACCTGCAGACGCAAGGAGCGCAAGTCCAGCGGGACCACTGGTGAACAAGCGCTCACTCGATGTAAGATCACCCTTGCTTGGAAGCGGGAGGCTGGAGGCGTCGGCATGGGGGGTACGAACCTGCAGGGCAAGGTGGCGGTCGTGACCGGGGGCGCCCGGGGAATTGGTCGCGCCTACGCCCTCGCACTCGCAGGCGCCGGTGCGGCGGTGATGATCGCCGACCTCCTGGACGAAGAAGGCCGCAATACCGCGAAGTCGATTCAAAGCGAAGGGGGCCAAGCCGTATACCGTCACGTGGACGTCACTGACGTAGCGTCGACGGAGCGCATGGCTGCAGCGGCGGTCGACGAGTTCGGCGGGATCGACATCCTAATCAACAATGCCGCCGTATTCGCAGGTCTGACCCCAGTCCCCCTCACGGAGCTTCCTTTGGATCGCTGGGCCCGGGTCATGGACGTCAACGTCAAGGGAGTGTGGCTGTGCACCAGGGCTGCCGTTCCGCACATGCGTCGCCGTGGAGGCGGGGTCATCGTGAACCAGTCATCGATTGCCGCCTACGCGCTCCACGGAGGGCCCTTCGTGGATTACGCCACCTCGAAGGCGGCGGTCATTGGATTCACCAAAAGCTCGGCCAAGGAGCTGAGTGCCGACAACATCCGAGTGAACGCCATCTGTCCAGGGGGAGTCCTCACTGAGGCTGCGCTCAGCTTTGTCAGCGGCGACGCGAGCCGTGTCGAGCAGGCGGCGAGCAGTTCGCAGCTGATCCCTCAAGTGATTCGGCCAGAAGACCTGGTCGGTCCCATGCTCTTTCTCGTCAGTGACGCTTCGAAATTCATGACCGGTCAGACCGTCGTCTTCGACGGCGGGCGATTTTTCCTGGGGTAGGCAAGTGAGCACACTCGCGACTCTTGATCTGCTGTCTTCCGAGCTCAAGGGCCCCCAATATTGGGAAGCCCTGCGAGAGCTCCAGCGTCGTGGTCCGTTAACCTGGATCGAGGGCCATGGCGGATACTGGGCAGCGACCGGCTATGACGTCGTACTGCAGATGGCCCAGGACTGGACGACCTTCTCCTCCGCGGAAGGCATCACGATCCCACGTCCGGGTCCCGACGTCGTCCCCTACATTGTGCCTCTGGAGACGGATCCCCCCCGTCAGCGGGTCTATCGCAAGCAGGTGAACCCGGAGTTGACAGCGAAGGCGCTGTCAATCCTTGAGGAGCCCATCCGCCAAGTCGCCAACGAGTTGATCGACACCTTCATCGATCGGGGGTCGTGCGACATCGCCAAAGACTTCGCCAGGAGATTCCCAGGAACGGTCTTCTTCAAGTTGATCATCCGTTGCCCTGACGAACAGTTCCAGCTCGTCGAACCGATCGCCCGCGACATTACGTTCGAACCGCCTGATACCGAGAAGTGGCGCAATGCCATCAATGGCCTGCGGGAGTGGGCGGATGCGACGTTGAAAGCGCGCGCTGGCGACTCCTCGGACTCCGGAGGGGTCGTCAACGCGATCCTGCACCTCAACGACAACACGGCAGAGGAGTTGGAGACCTTCGCGGACCATGAGTTGGCGTCAGGCCTGCAGATCCTGGTGCAGGGTGGCATCGGCACTTCCGCGAGCGTCATCGGGGTGATCGTCAGGGAGCTCTGCGAGGACCGAGGGCTGCAAGAACGCGTTCGCAATGATCCCACGTTGATCCCGCGCCTCATCGAGGAGTGCCTGAGGCTCGAACCCCCGCTTCCGATCGTTTTTCGCACCACGCGGCGAGATGTCGACGTCGCTGGCCGGCAGATCAAAAAGGGCGATAAAGTCGGCATCTTCTTCGCAGCGGCGAATCGCGACCCGACGGTGTTCGAACGGCCCGATGAGCTGGACCTCGAACGTCCCCACTACCGACATCTTGCGTTCGGCGCTGGGGTTCACCGCTGCATCGGCTCCAACCTGGCTCGCCTGCAGATTCGAGTCGCCATCGAACAGCTGCTAGCTCGCCTCAGCTCGTTCTGGATGCCAGAAGGAGCAATAATCGAGTATTCGAGCCTCCAGGCACGTGGCCCTTCGTCGATCCCGCTCGAGTTCACGAGGACATCGTGAACTCGAGGTGGCTCAAACCTCGCTTACCCCGAAGCGGCTGTCCTGGTTCCACGAACGCGATTCAACGCTTCCCAAGCCGGAGGTGATCCATGATGACCAGTTCGATCAACGGCGCGTACATCGTTTCGGTCGATGACCACCTGATTGAGCCTCCCTCTCTCTGGGAATCTCGACTGCCCGCCAAATTCCGATCGCGAGGTCCTCGGGCCCTGGATACCGCCGAGGGGATCTTCTGGGAGCTCGAAGGAGAACGATTCCAGCTCTCAGGGGTCGGCGCCTCCGCAGGACGGGCGCTCGACGACCGCAAGGAGCTCGTGCACTGGGACGAGATGCGACCTGGCTGTTACGACCCGCTCGAGCGTGTGAAGGACATGGACATCGACGGCATACTGGCGTCCTTGTGCTTTCCATCGTTCCCTGGCTTCGGCGGCACGGTTTTCAACCGTCTGCAGGATCGGGAGCTCGCTCTGGCATGCATCCAGGCCTATAACGACTTCCAGCTCGAGGAATGGGCAGGGTCGGCTCCTGGCCGCCTCTTTGCCATGGTCTTGCTGCCGTATTGGGACACCAAGCTCGCGGTCGAGGAACTTCATCGGAGCGCAGCGAAGGGCGCGGTCGCAATAGCCTTTTCCGAGAACCCCTATGCGCAAGGCTTTCCTTCTATCCACGACAAGGACCGGTACTGGGATCCCGTATTCGCTGCAGCACAGGAAGCCGGCCTTCCCTTATGCATGCACTTTGGTTCCTCCTCTCGCGTCGTGACACCAGCACCTGACGCGCCGCGCATCATCCAGGCGACTGCTGCACCACTCAACTCGCAGTTCGCGTTCATCGACTGGATCATGAGCGGGGTGTTCGAACGATTTCCTAGATTGCAAATCGTGTTCTCCGAGAGCTATATCGGATGGATCCCGTTTCTTCTCGAGCACTGTGATCGACACTGGGCAAACCATTTCAGTTGGGCAATCGACCATCGAATGCTTCCACATCCACCGAGCGAATACTTCCGCCAGAACATTTCGGTGTGTCTCGTCTACGACCATTTTGGTGCACGGATGATCGAGGAGATCGGGGTCGACAAGGTTTTGGCTGAATCCGATTATCCCCATCCTGATTCACAATGGCCGAATACTCGCAAGGTGCTCGAGGAGTGTCTCGGACATCTTGCTGAGGAGGATCGGACGAGAGTGCTCCAGACCAACGCCGACCGCTTGTTTAATTTGCATCTCAGCGAGGGCACATCGGTGGGGGCGGGCTGATCAGCATTCTCTCCGCATTTGCTGACGGCTGGGCGAACTGGACACTTGACTCCAATACGCTCAGGACTAACGTATCCTCAATACTTCTGGCGTTCATCTAAGGGGCAATCAATGGCATCGAAGAACCTCGAAACATACAACCGCCTGAGAGCTCAAGCAGAGTTCGAGCACGACCTCACGAGTGAGAAATCTCAACAGGCGATGCTCGATGCCTTCACCCCTGACTTCGAGATCGTGGAGCCACCGTCACTCCCCCATGGCGGAGTCTACAAGGGGCGGGAAGCGTGGCTCCAGATGCATGCCACGATGCGATCGTTGTGGCAACAAAAGGTCTGGGTCGAACACGTGTGGGACTTGCCCGAGGACGACATCATCGTGCTTTACTCAACGATGGAGTGGACCGCGAACGCCACAGGACGGACTGCACGGTTTCCTGCCGTTGAGCTCCTCCGGTTCCGGGACGGCCGGATCGCGAAGGTCGAAATGTTCCTCCAGGACACCAAGGTCATCCTGGACACGCTCCAATAGCCTCACGTTCCGCGGTCAACAGGATCCTCGCGGGGAGGCCCTACACGCGTTGTCTCGATAGGCAAAAACACCTGCTGTTGAGCTCCGTCGTCCAAATCTGCACTCGAGCCTCCTCCTGCCGATGCGGGCCGTGCGGGTTCCGCTCCAACGGTGCCGTGCACGTACCTCCCGCCTCTCATGAGCGAAGCCACCGCTGCAAGCGCGCATGCCGCTGCGCCAAAACTGAACGCAACGTTGATCCCTGCAGCGAAGGGCTTCGAAAGGAGGTTCGGGAAGAAAGTTCGCCCGCTCAAAGTGACCACTGAGGACGCGGGAAGCTTCGACAGAACCGAGGGGCCTAGGATTTGCCTGATCGGGTTGTAACCCAACAGTGATGCAAAAAGGCTCGTGATCGGTGGCAAGTGGGACACAGCGGCTGCCGTCGGCGCTGGTACGTGCTGAGTCACCAATCCCCGGTAAAGAGATTGAGGGAGGACTGACGAGATTCCGGAGATCATCAGCGTGAAAAAGATGCCCATCGATAGGACCATCGCTGCGTTCTGGAACACTCCGGACATCCCGGCGCCCACTCCTCGCTGATCGGAAGGAAGGCTGTTCATGATCGCAGCCCGATTCGGCGATGCGAAAAGACCCATTGCCATGCCGTTGATCAGCATCAAGACAGCAAATTCCCAATATGAGAAGTCGATCGGCAACAGCTCGAAGCCGATGAACGTAAGCGTCGCGATCACCATGCCAGAGGTCGCGAAGGGCCTCGCTCCGTAGCGGTCGGACAACATCCCTGAGATCGGACCAGCGAGGAGGAAGCCTCCGGTCATCGGCAGCATGTAGATGCCCGCCCAAAGCGGTGTGGACGAGAAGCTGAATCCATGGAGCGGGAGCCAGATTCCCTGGAGCCATATCACGAACATGAACATGAGCCCCCCTCGCCCGATGCTCGCGAGCAATGATGCCAAATTCCCGAAGAGGAATGCACGAATGCCGAACAGGTCGAGCCGGAACATCGGTTGAGCAACCTTTTTCTCAACGATCACGAAGGCGACGAGCAACAGGACGCCACCCAAAAGTTCGGCAATCACTCTGGGGCTGCCCCAGCCCATGGATGAGGTCCCATAAGGCTCGATGCCATACGTAATCCCGACGAGGATGAGCGTGAGTCCGATCGCAAAGAATGCGTTCCCCCACCAGTCGATGCGTGCCGATGACCTGACCCCAGTGTCCCTGAGCATAAGGTACGCCCAAACGGTGCCCAACACGCCGAAAGGTGCCGAGACGATAAACACGAGGCGCCAGTCGATGGGCGCCAACACGCCACCCACGACGAGACCGATGAACATCCCGGCGACGCCCATGATGTTGTTGATGCCGAGGGCCAACCCGCGTTGATCCTCGGGAAAGGCATCAGTGAGGATGGCCGACGAGTTCGCGAAGAGGAACGATCCACCGATGCCTTGGCCGATCCGCATGATGACGATGAACATGCCTGCGGTCGCTCCGTGGAGCCAGTTCACCGAAAGAAGGATCGAGAAGATCGTGAACACCGCAAAGCCGAGGTTGTACATGCGTACGCGGCCGTAGATATCACCTATTCGGCCGAGCGTTACCACGAGTACCGCTGTCACAAGCATGAAGCCGAGCAGGATCCACAACAAGTAGAACGAATTCCCAGGCACAAGGGGGTTTAGGGCAATGCCGTGAAAGATGTCCGGTAGGGCGATGATGAGGATGGATTCATTGATCGACACCAGAAGGATGCCGAGTGTCGTGTTCACAAGCGCAATCCACTTGTAATTCTGCGAGACGGCCTCCACCTGCTCGGAGACGGCCGAGATAGTGACCGCGGACTGATTCACTGCCGGCTTCCGTTCAATTCCATGTGCCCATCTCTTCCTTCGTCCTCCGGAGCACTCATATCCTGATCTTCGCGGGTCCTCTGCGGTCCAATGCCTGCACGCGCAAGGATCCGTTCGTGGATGCGGATTAGCGTCACAAGGTCCTCGTCGTCGATTCCGGCAAGGACTTCGGCAATTCGCTTGCGCTTGAGCGATTGGAAACGGTCCACCATCGCCCGGGCTTCTTTGCTGAGCGACAGCCGTACGACTCGGCGGTCGGAAAGGTCCACCTCTCGCACCACCATCCCGCGAGCGACAAGACGGTCAGACAGTGCCGTGCCGGCGCTCTCGGAAATATCCAGATGCTCGCAGAGCTTTCCCATCGTCAGACTGCCCTGCTGGAGCGCGACAAGCGCCTCGAGCTGGTGCACTGTGAGCGACGACCATCGCGTGCGTTCCTCTCGGCTCGGCCGCACCTCGAACACCCGACGCACTGCGGGTGCCATGTCGGCGATTCTGGCGACGAGCTGGTCGCGAACCGAGGGTCTCGGCCTCACGGCTGGAATGCTTCGAACAGATCATTCACCAATCGAATACTTTATTTTACTAACTAAAGGGCCGACCTCCAAGGAACTCGACGCGACCCGGGCTCGGAGGCCACTATGAGCTGTTCGTGACCTCGAGGACTAGGAGCTGATCGTGAGCACTTACGTTCTGGTGCACGGTGGTGCGCATGGCGGTTGGTGCTATGCGAAGGTCTCGCCGCTGTTGCGGTCTGCGGGACACGAGGTGTACACGCCAACGCTGACCGGCCTCGGTGAGCGTTCGCACCTCCTCCATCCCGGCGTCGACCTCAATCTTCATATCACCGATGTGGTCAACGTCCTGCACTACGAGGACCTCCGTGACGTGATCCTCGTCGGGCACAGCTATGGGGGTATGGTGATCACCGGCGTTGCTGATCGCGCCTCCGATCGGATTCGCCATCTCGTGTACCTCGATGCGGCGCTTCCCGAGGACGGCGAGTCACTTGCATCGATGAACCCGCTGACCATGGAGCCTACGTACGCGGGCGTACGTATCGTCAATGATGTGGAACTGGTGCTCTGGCCTGATCCAGCAGCCGATTCCTATTACGGTGTTACCGATCCTGCCGACGTGGAGTGGATGCGAGGCCGGCTGACGCCACACCCATGGAGATCGTTCGCTCAACCGCTTCGACTTCGAGATGCTGCGCGCGTGAAACGAATCCCACGGACGAACATCAATTGCACTGAGACATTGGCCCGCAGGCCCCCTGAACGTCAGGCTCGGGCATTCGACGCCGACAACGTCTGGGAAATCAACACGGGGCACGATCTCATGATCACCGAACCACGCGCGGTCGCCGACCTGCTGCTCCAAATTCCCAAGCTACCTCAGGGCAGGCACCAGCCTTCGTGACGCGTACGCCTCACGGCTCGCGTGAAGCTCACGCCGCTGCATCGACAATCCGGAGAACTGCCGAGGCAGAGGTCACGGTTCGATCCTCGTATCCCTCGTCGTGCAGCGTCAGGCGCACCCCAACCTTACGGTCCACACCGCGGACGGCCTGCCCGTCGACACGGAAGGGTCCGACCTTGCCCCTGGCGAGGAACATGACGTGCCAGGACTCCATCTGCAAGAGGTCCGTGCCAGCGACCTGAGCTGCCAGATCGATAGCCGCGGTCTCCAACACGATGTGCTGCGGACCGATGTGCAGAGCGGCATCCGGCGATGCCATTTCGAGCGAGAGCTCTGGCAGAACCCAATGACCATCGTCCCGGCGAGATGCTCCAAACACCTTCCACAGCGGCGGCAGGTCCGGTGAGTCAATGATCTCGATTCTGTTCTCGGGCATTTTCTCTAGCCCTTCAGGCACGGTTCCGATCTTGACTCCCTGCCCCTCATTGAAGGCGATGACCCGTGAATGGTTGTCGGCGTCAACGATCTTCGACCTGCTGTAGCCCATGCGAGCGCCGAGGTGAAGGACCTCGTGCTCGATCACTTCGATGCGCTTCACCCCCCGAGCATCGTCGAGAATCTGGACGCTGTTGATGACGGGGTTCGGCACCGTCTCGATGTCAGCTCCGACATCACCTTCTGGGGCACTGATCGCCAGAGGAGCCACGAGCACGCCGCCCGCAGCATTGCGCATGTCATGGCGCAGCGTCACTGTGTTGTCCTCGGGACCGGTGTTCATCGAGTGGTGGTTCCGGCCGATATAGCGATAGCTGAGCAAGCCCGACCAGCGTCGCTCGAGCTCCTCAGCGTACTTCTTCGGATCGTCCCTCAGCTCCCGGATATCCTTCACCATGGCCATCTCCTCTCATGGTTGGCGGCTATGACGTGTCACGAGCGAATGAACTGGATGGAGCGTGACTGGCGACCGGCTGCCCCTTACCAGGACGGCGCGTGGACGAAAGCCCTGCCTGCCATACCTGCATTCTCGACGGCGCGGCGAAGCTGTGTTTTTGCCCTCTCCGGAAGAATTCCCTGGGGCGGTCGGGAATACGGGTACTCCCCAGTCGGAAGGCCGATGATCGACGCGACATATCGGAATGCCTCCCCCCAGTGCGTGAAGTAGTCTGCCCGCCCCGGGTACTCGGTGAACCACCTTCCGAGTGCGGCCTGATAGGCATCAAGACCAGACTCCCGAGCAAAGGCAATAGCCTCAGCGATCTCCCCGTCCCAGAGGAGTTGCCAGTACTGGCTGTAGCACCGCTTGTCAGGCGTCTCAAACAAGTAGCCGGAAGTCCCGAGTTGAGCAGCTCCCACAATCCCCTCCTGGAGCCAACCCGCTCGATAGACAATCAGGTCGCATTCCCAGATCACGAGTTGAGGCGCAAGCGAATGCAGTACAGCCGATCGTGAAATGCTGTCCTGGACTCCTTCTTTGACCGCCACCACCGCCGGAATCCGACGGTGGATCTCAGCCATCTCCTCGGCCGTCAGTACGTAGCCCGACGACGGAGTGTTGAAGATCCCGAGAGCGATATCGCTCCGATCGGCTATGTACTGGAAGAAACGAAGAACGCCTTCGCCGGCATGAACCTCAATTGGCGGCGTCTGGAGGTAGCAGATGTCTGCGCCGCAGCCCTGAGCGTGGAGCGTGAGCTCGAGTGCCTCCTTGACGGAGCACGCGGACGTGCACGCCTGCACCACGGTCGCAGGCGCTACCGCACGCGCCTCGTCCACTGCGACCTCGACGAGCTTCTTGCGCTCCTCCATCGTCAGCGACCACCACTCGCCAATCCCGCTGGTGAGCCACAGCATGTCATGGCCCAGCGCACCGACGCAGTAGCGCACGAGCTGACGGTAGGCATCGAAGTCGATGGCATCGCCGTGGGTACCACAAAAGGGTGTGTACAAGGAATCGCCGATCCCGTGCAGGCCCCCGCTGGCTGCCCAATCGCGCGCCTCGCGTGCAGAAACCATGTCCTCTCCTCGCCAAACACCACCGATCGGCCAATTCGGGCTTAGCGTACGTCAAGGAAGCAGCGCGATCGATTCGGAAGAGCGAAAAGCAGGTCTTCAATGCGGTGATGCTGCGTTCAGCGTGCCCACTCTCACGCGTCGACGCCCAGCAACGACAGCGTCCGCCGACGCGGCATCGCAGGGGATAACGTCGTGGAGGCTCGCCAGCGGAATGGCAATAGGTAGGTCGACTCGGCCCTACCTCATCGTCCGCCAGTCGAGGATCCAGGCTTCTGCGGCCGATGCGCGGGAAGGATTCGGCGGACTTCCTCCGCTGAGGAGCTCTGCACCCTCGAACCGAGCATTGGCACCGTCACCATGATGCGGAAAGACCACATCGGCTGCCTCCGCAAGCGTCACGTGCGGATAAAGGATCTTGATCACGCCGAATGCAAGGACCCCACCCACAATCTGCGCAGCGATGAAGGTCGGGACCGACGAGGGGGCAATTCCCGCAAACGAGCGTGAGAACATGCGTCCAACCGTGATCGCCGGATTGGCAAAGCTGGTGGAGCTGGTGAAGAAGTAGGCCGCTCCGATGTAAGAGCCCACAGCGACAGGAGCCAGCCGGCCTCGACCCGTTCGCGCAAGGGAAAACACCACCAACAACAGGCCCAGCGTTGCGACCACCTCTGCCAAAAAATGCGCAGCTGATGCTCGGTGCTTCTCAGACACGCTGATGGCAGCCGAGTTGAACATGACGTTGGCGGTGAGGGCTCCGGCGACGCAGCCGCCGATCTGACCAGGAAGGTAGGCCAGTGCATCTCGCCAACGCAGCCCACCAAAACCTGCGTCGACGAAGGAAACGACAGGATTGAGGTGCGCACCGGACACGGGACCGAACATCACGATGATGGCAAAGAGACCAGCGGCAGTCGCAGTCGCGTTTTCGAACAGCTCGAGCCCGACATCGCCGGGAGAAAGACGTTGTGCGGCGATTCCCGAGCCGATCACGACTGCCGCGAGAAATGCACTGCCCAGGAACTCAGCACACAGCCGTCGCCACAAGGGATGCTCAGTTACAGCGTCCCGACTGATGTCCGCTCGCTCAATGGGTTCCGGAGCCCTCCTCAAGGTCCTTGATCCTTCATGCTGACGTGGCCATGCCACTCAGCGAGAATCGCATCTCCCGACCGCCACCTGGGCGAGGTCAGGACGGCTTGCGCAACAGGCCATCTCGGTCGATTCGACTGATCGAACCCCACCAACCGAACCCTCGGCGTCTGCAAGAACGGCATAGATCTCCCAGGGCGAGCCATCCGGGCCCGTGACCCAGACCTTGTCTTGAACCGCGTAGCAGCATGAGACGTGCTCCTCGATTCTTGTCTCCAGTCCTGCCTCGGACAGGCGAGCCTGGGCACCTTTGAGCTCATCAGTCGCCTCGACTTCGACACCAAGGTGGCTGAGCGAGCCTGAAGGCTGGATGGGATCCTCGATCAACACCAGCTTCAGTGGCGGATCGGCAATCGCGAAGTTCGCATATCCCGGTCGAACCTTTGCCGGCCCGACGTTGAAGAGCTTTGCATAGAACGCGATCGCCGAATCGAGTTCTCTCACGTTGAGGGCAAGCTGCAGTCGCGCCACGCCGATGACCTCCTTGATATATTCACACATGTCAATATACAGCCTACCCAATATATTGATGGACATCAATATATTGACCACTCGGCGGAGCGATGCACATGGTTCCAAGACCCGTGGGAGCAGAAGTCGTGCGAGATCACAACGCAGAGCTGTGCTGCTCCTCTGTGGTCGACTCGCCACTCAGCGAGGAGGAAGCATCCCAGCTCGCACGGCTTCTGGCCGCACTGGCCGATCCGGTGCGGCTCCGGCTTTTGTCCCTGGTGGCTTCCAACGAAACCGTCTGCTCCTGTGACCTCGAAGGACCCCTCGGCAGGAGCCAGCCGACCATCTCTCACCACACCAAGGTGTTGGAGCAGGCAGGCCTCCTCATCGGCGAACGACGCGGCCGATGGATGTGGTGGAGGGTGGACGGCGACCGACTGGCCTCGGTCAGGAAGGCCCTCGGAGGGTGAACCCGCAGAACGTCTGCTGAAGGGTACGAGCGGCGCTGCGGTCATCGCGGCTCCCGAGCACGAATCGGATCGGTGTCACCGACGCACACGTCACCGTTACCGGTAGCCGGCGATCCGACACAGCCCTTGGTGATCGACTTCGCGATCATCTGGCCACCTCATCGAGAGCATGCCGATGGGCTCGTCACTTGGGAAGCTTCCGCCGCGAACCGTCCCTGCTGGTCTTCACCCGACAAGCCACCGACCAGCGCATCTATCTGAACCGGTTCCAGCCCCTGAACCGAGCACCGAAAACAGCCGGTGCCTCCGCACCGCCTTGCCATTCCACCCCGCAGCACAGTGGACTCCACGCTCCAGGTGCGAGAGCAGCCCCCATACTCGTTCCGCGGGAGCATCGATATGAACCTGGACGATCGGGTGGCTGGCATCGTGATTCCTCCACTTCTCATGCGGATCGGTCTTTGTCCGTAGCCATGAAAAAGTCCTCGCGTGTGGCCAGATCCAGGTCCCCGCGTGTGGCCACAGAAAAGCTCCCGCCCCTCGCTGAACCATCCACCACGGTCGTCCCCCGGCCGGGGACGGTGGCGGTACACACCACCCACCGCTCCAACCGGAGGACGCTCAATGAAATCAGCGAGGGAGAGAATGGACATGGTCGCCGCCTACGCCGACGTGGGCAGCTTCCGGGGCGCCGCCGCCATCTGCGGCGTGGACCCGAAGACCGTC
>Ga0209061_1004146_pt1 | contig 14368 bp, 14 predicted proteins | sample Coa_R1_10_FD_187157 | JGI IMG/M metagenome (GOLD analysis project Ga0209061, IMG submission 187157) | Surface soil microbial communities from Centralia Pennsylvania, which are recovering from an underground coalmine fire - Coalmine... | ecosystem: Environmental > Terrestrial > Soil >...
GTATGATCAGGCGCTGACCGGTGACGACGCGATCCGACGCGCCGATCTTGTTGGCATGCGCGAGCGCCTCGGGCGCAACCCCGTGATGACGGGCGATCGATCGCAGCGTCTCGCCGCGCGCGACGACGTGGACATCGCCCGTGCCGCGCCTCGGTTCCGCCTTCGCAACCGCGGCGGGAGCATTCGACACGTAGCGCGGAATGACCAGACGCTGTCCCGGACGGATCGCCGAGGCATGCGAGAGCCCGTTGACCTGAAGAATGGCGGAGGCCGGCACGCCGTGGCGCCGGGCGATCTGCTCGAGCGTCTCACCGCGCGCGACCGTCACCGCCGATCCGCCGTCCCAGGTCCAGCGACCCTCGGGCCGGCGATCGACGCCGACGGCGGCATGGTTCGTCGCCACCACGGCGCCGCGCGGGGTCGCGGGCGTGGGCAGCGGCTCGGCGACCACGCGGCTCGGCTGCGGCGGCAGATTGACGGCACCGGTCACGTCGGCCTGCGGCCGCGGCGGACCGGGATTGAACTCGAACGACGTCGACTGGAAACGTGCGCTGTCCGCGCATCCGGCCGCCATCAGGCCGACCGTCATGAAAACTGCGAGGCGCGGCCAAAGCGGCGCGCGAGGCGGCACGTTGAGGCGCGGCATGTGGTTACTCACCGGTACGCAACAAACGTCGAATGCCCGGCAAATAAAGCAGCGACGAGTAAACAAGCTTTTAAGAATTACCGATTGGTTGCGAACGGCGCCGCGAGCGGGCAGAAATGTCACAGTTCGCGGGCGGTGCCCGGCAGCAGCGGTACGAACCGCACTGCGATCAGCTCTTCGCGCGTGAGGCCCGTTTGCGACTTGGTAAGCTTGACGATCTGTTGCGGCCCGTCGTGCGGCCCGAGCGGCAAGACCATGATGCCGTCCTGCGCGAGCTGCTCGAGCAGCGCCTCCGGCACGGATTCGGCCGCCGCCGTCACCATGATCCGGTCGTAGGGAGCCTGTTGCGGAACTCCGGCGAGCCCGTCGCCGACCACCACCTCGATGTTGTCATAGCCGAGCGCGCGAAAACGCGCGCGCGCCTCTTCGGCGAGGGTGCGGTAGCGCTCGATCGTCACGACCTTTTGCGCAAGCCGCGACAGCACCGCCGCCTGATAGCCGGAGCCGGTTCCCACCTCGAGCACGCGGTGATCCGGGCGCAGGGCGAGCAGTTCGGTCATGTAGGCAACCACATAGGGCTGACTGATCGTCTGCCCGCAGGCGATCGGCAAGGCCTGGTCGGCATAGGCGATATCCGCCTGCCCCTCCTCGACGAAGCGTTCGCGGGGAACCTCCTCCATCGCGCGCAGCACCGCAGCGTCGCTGATCCCGCGCCGACGCAGCGTCAGCAGGAATTCCATGCGACCGACATCGTCGTGCTCGCGCGGCTTCCGGGTCACGGCGGCTGCCTCATTCTGCCGTTTTTTTAGCATGTTTTGTTGCGGCGAATGGCAGGTTGGCGCATCATCCCCGCCCGGCGGGCGCCGGCGCGCGCAGGGTGACGCGTTGCGCAGAGTCGGGCAAGCACGGACGCGCACGCGAAACGGATCGTGCATGAGCGATCTCGAGCGCCGAGGTCTGCGCCGCACCGGCGACGGTTGAGGGCGGAGCTGAAGATGGACGGACCATCCGGACGCGTACCACGCGTATTCGTCGTCGAAGATGAATATCTCATCCGCATGCTGATCGAGGACATGCTTGAGGAGCTCGGCTACGAGCTCGCCGCCGCGGCCGGTACCCTCGCCGAGGCGAGCGAGCTCGCGGCCACGGCCGACTTCGACGTGGCCATTCTCGACGTCAATCTGGGCGGCAAGGAAGTCTATCCCATCGCCGAAATCGTCGGCCGGCGCGGGCTGCCCTTCGTCTTCGTCACCGGATACGGCGAGAGCAGCCTGCCCCCGCCCTACCGCGACCGGCCCTCCCTGCAGAAACCGTTCCAGGCCGAGCAGCTCCGGACCACGCTTTCGGGGCTTCTCGCCGCGGCGTGAGCCGCGCGAGGCACGCCGGCCGGCGCGCCGACGCGATCTCCCCATTCATGCGTCCGCCTCAGTTGAACAGCTCGGCAAGCCGCGTCATGAACGGCTCGTCGGTGAGATCAAGCCGCAGCGGCGTGATGGCGATGCGGTTCTCGTTGAGCGCCGCAAGATCGCTTCCCTGCGCGGCGCCCGCATGACCCCCGCGCGCGAAGGCGATCCAATAGTAGGGATTGCCGCGTCCGTCGCGCCGCGCCTCGATGCGCAGGAGCTCCTGGTCGCGCTTGCCCTGCACGGCAACGGCGGTGCCGGCGACCGCTTCGGGCGGACAATCGGGAAAATTGACGTTGACGAGAACGTCGCGCGGAATGCCGGCCTTGAGCACGCGGCGAATGAGATCGGGAGCATAGGCGATCGCGGTCGCCCAATGAGGGTCGTGCTTGTTGGTGGACGAATAGGCCTGCGACAACGCGAAGGACGGAATCCCGAGCGTGGTGCCTTCCATCGCGCCGGCCACGGTGCCCGAATAGGTGACGTCCTCGGCGCAATTGCGCCCGCGGTTGACCCCGGACAAGACGAGATCGGGCATGGCCGGCATCAGATAGCGTGCACCCATGATGACGCAGTCGGTCGGCGTGCCCTTGACCGCGAAATGCCGCTCGCCGACCTCGCGCAAGCGCAGCGGATCGTTGAGCGACAGCGAATGCGAGACGCCCGACTGGTCGGTCTCCGGCGCCACGACCCATACATCGTCCGACAACGCGCGCGCAATCGTTTCGCAGACCGCGAGTCCGGGTGCGTGGATGCCGTCGTCGTTGGTGATGAGGATGCGCATCAACCTCCTCCGGCGACGGCCCTGCCCGCGCGTATCGGCTGCGACGCGTTCATAGCGGCCGCTCGATCATGGTTGCGCCCCCCATGTAGGGCCGCAGGACATCGGGCACGGCGATCGCGCCGCCCGCCTGTTGATAGGTCTCCATCACCGCGATCAGCGCGCGGCCGACGGCAATGCCAGACCCGTTGAGCGTGTGCACGAAGCCTTTTACCCTGCCTTCCTTGCCCTTGTAGCGCGCGTTCATGCGACGGGCCTGGAATTCGCCGCAGTTCGAGCAGGAAGAGATCTCGCGATAACTGCCCTGGCCCGGCAGCCAGACCTCGATGTCATAGGTCTTCTGCGCCGCGAATCCCATGTCGCCCGTGCACAGGATGACCACGCGGTAATGCAGGTCCAGCCGTTTCAGGACCTCCTCGGCGCAGGCAAGCATGCGCTCGTGCTCGTCGCGCGATTGGTCCGGCGTCGTGATCGAGACGAGTTCGACCTTCGTGAACTGGTGCTGCCGGATCATGCCGCGCGTATCCTTGCCCGCCGCACCGGCCTCGGCGCGGAAGCACGGCGTGCAGGCGACGAGCCTGAGCGGCAATTCGTCCTCGGCCACGATGGAGTCGCGCACGAAATTCGTCAGCGGAACCTCGGCGGTGGGGATGAGCCACCGGTCATCCGTGGTGCGAAACTGGTCGTCGGCGAATTTGGGCAATTGTGCCGTCCCGAACATCGTGTCGCCGCGCACCATCAAGGGCGGGCTCACCTCCGTATAGCCGAACTCGCCGGTGTGCAGGTCGAGCATGAACTGCGCCAGCGCGCGCTCCATGCGGGCGAGGCCCTGCTTCAGCACGACGAAGCGCGCGCCGGACAGTCGCGCGGCGAGATCGAAGTCCATCATGCCGAGCGCTTCGCCCAGTTCGAAATGCTGCCGGGGCGTGAAGGCATAGGCCCGCTTCCTGCCGAACGCATGACGCTCGACATTGCCGCTCGCATCGCTGCCCGTCGGCACGTCGTCGGCCGGAATGTTCGGGATCGTCGCGAGAAGGCCGCCCGGACCGTTCAGTTCTTCGTCGAGTCGCTTGGCATCGGCCTCGAGCGCGACAAGGCTGCTTTTGAGCTCGGCCACTTCGGCCATCAGCCGAGCCGCTCTGGCTTCGTCCTTTGCCTTCTTGGCCTCGCCGATCTCGCGCGAGGCGGCGTTGCGGCGGGCCTGGGCCTGTTCGAACCTGGTGATCGCCGCGCGCCGCGCTTCGTCGAGCGCGAGCATCCGATCGAGCAGCGCCTTGCGCTCGGTCTCGGGCATGCCGCGGCGGATAAGGCCTGCGTCAAAGGCCGGAAGATTCTCGCGGATCCACTTGATGTCGTACATGGCCGGCGTTCCAGCGCGACGCGACCGGGCCTGTCCCGGCCGCCCGCATCCTCCTTGTGGCAAGCGAACCGGGGTGCAAGCAAGCCGCGGCGACCCGGCATAAGGCCGCGCATGGCGGAGTCAATCCCTACTCGGCGGGCTTCGCCGAGGCGTTGGCCGCTTCCGCCGCGGCGGCCGCGGCCGCCCGCTTCTCGACCATCCGCACCGACCATACGGAGCCCTCATAGAGCAGGAGCAGCGGCACGGCGAGCGAACACTGGCTCAGCACGTCGGGAGGGGTGAGCACGGCCGCCACGATGAAAACGCCGACGATGGCGTAGCGGCGCTTGGACCTGAGCTGCTCCGAGGTGATGATGCCGACGCGACCGAGGAGCGTCAGGATCACCGGAAGCTGGAAGGCGACGCCGAAGGCCAGCACCAGGGACATCATCAGCGAGAGGTATTCGCCGACCTTGGGCATCAGCGAAATGGAGGCTTCGCTCGCGCTTCCCGGCTGCTGCATGTGCAGCGAGAAGCGGACCAGCATCGGCAGGACGACGAAATAGACGAGCAGCGCGCCGAGCGCGAAGAAAACCGGGGTCGCGATCAGATAGGGCAGAAAGGCCCGGCGTTCGTGGCGGTAAAGTCCCGGGGCGACGAACTTGTAGATCTGCACGGCGACCAGCGGGAAGGAAAGGAACGCCGCGCCGAACATTGCGAGCTTGATCTGGGTCACGAAATATTCGAGCAGCGCGGTATAGATGAATTTGGAATTCTCCGGCCCGGCGACGAGCACGAAAGGCCATACGAGGATATTGTAGATGTCCCTCGCGAAGATGAAGCAGAGCGCGAACATCACCGCAAAGGCGAGCAGGGCCTTGATCAGCCGCGCGCGCAGCTCGATCAGGTGATCCATCAAGGGCGCCTTCGTGGCCTCGATGTCCTCGTGCGTCATGTCAGCGTCACCGCCCGTGGATTGGCGCCTCGCTCGCGCCCCGTGCCCGATCCCCCTCGTGCGCCGTCACACGCCGCTCCCCGCGATCTTCGGCGCGGCGTCGTCGGGCGGCAAGGGCTGCGAGGGCTCCGGCCGCTCCGTCGGCCCGGGCGGCGCCTCGGCGTGAGCACTGGCCGCAAGTGCGGCCGGTTCGCGCTCGCCCGGCTCGCTCGTCAAGGCGGCTTCGACATGTTTCTGCGCGTCGGTCAGGGGATCGACGCGAGCGAGATCGCCCACCGATTGATGGAGCGTGCTCGAGAGGTCCTCGGCCTGCTTCCGGATCTCCTGCAGCTCCGCCTCGCGCAGCGCCTCCTGGAACTGGTCCTGGAATTCGCTCGCCATGCGCCGCATCTTGTTCACGAAGCGGCCCGCCGTGCGCAGCACCGTGGGCAATTCCTTCGGCCCGATCACGATGAGCGCGATCACGCCGATGACGATGAGTTCGCCCCAACCGATGTCGAACATGGATGAACCCACTCCGGCCGCCGGCGCCGCCGGCACGCCCGCTTGATCGACGCAGCCGGACGATCAGGAACGAATGCTTTCGGCACGCCGCTCCGCCTCGGATTTGGCCGGGGCGCTTGCCTGATGATCGATGCTCTTGGGCGGCTCGTTCGCCTCGCCCGGCTTGTCGTCCTCGGACATGCCCTTTTTGAACGCCTTGATGCCCTGCGCGAAATCGCCCATCAGCGACGCGATCTTTCCGCGTCCGCCGAACAAGACCAGCACCACCAAGAGGACGATGATCCAATGCCAGATACTTAAGGAACCCATCGGCATACCCTCCGCAGCGACGGGCCTGGATGCGCTCGTCCCGCCTGTGATTTGCCCGTGAAACTAGGCTCGGGGCGCGGCAAAAACAAGGACTTCCGGGTCCCGCCGGGGACCGTGACGCGGACGCAAAGCGCACCGCGCCGGCGAAAGCCGTGCCGTCGTCGCGCTTTCCGCGACTCTCGCCGGTCGGCCGGCACGGGCGATGCGACGCGCGCGGAAGGCAGACCCTTCGGGTCCGGACGAAAGCAGGTGCCGAAGCACGCAGGTTCCGAAGGATTGCATCGGAACCGTCACGGCACGGCGATCCGCAGCGGCAACGACGCGATCCGGACTCGGCTTCGTTAATAATTCCGGTTGGCTTCGCCGCGTGCGCGAGGCTCGCGCAAGGGCGCGTCGCTATCGCCGAAAGCGGCGCTATTTCTTGCTCTGCTCGACCTGCGGCGCAAGGCCGAGGTCGAGGTCGCCCGGCTCGAGCGGATCCTCGTCCTCGCGCAGGGCGGCGTCGTCCGACGGCATCGGCACCGAGAATCCGGGCGGCAGATGGCCCTCGAGCAGGCCGGCGCCCTTGAGCTCGTCGAGGCCGGGCAGATCGCTCACCGCTTCAAGGCCGAAATGCGACAGGAAGTCCTCGGTAGTGCCGTAGGTGATCGGGCGACCCGGCGCCTTGCGCCGGCCGCGCGGGCGGATCCAGCCGGTCCTGAGCAGCACGTCGAGCGTGCCGGCGGCCGTGGCCACGCCGCGAATTTCCTCGATCTCCGCGCGCGTGACGGGCTGATGATAGGCGATGATGGCGAGCGTCTCGATCGCGGCGCGAGACAGCTTGCGGGTCTCGACCGTTTCCTTGGTGAGCAGCCAGCCGAGATCGCTCGCCGTGCGGAACGTCCATTTTTTTCCGATGCGCACGAGGTTGACGCCGCGCGCCGCATAATCCGCCTGCAGCCGTGCCAGTGCATCCTTGAGGTCGACGCCGTCCGGCAGCCGCCTTGCCAACGTCGCTTCGTCGAGCGGTTCACTCGAGGCGAACAGCAATGCTTCGAGCAGGCGCAGTTCTTCCGGCCGGGCCGCGGCGGCGGGCGGCGTTTCGTCCTTTGGCACGATCGCGAGCGTTTTTGCCATGCTCGGCATGGACGGATTCTCCTCAGGGGTTTTCTGGCGCGTCATGCGTGGACATAGCGGCATTCGCGTCGACGCGCCTGCGCATATAGATCGGCGCGAATGACTCCTTCTGATGAATTTCGGCGAGCCCCTCGCGCACCAATTCGAGCGCGGAGGCGAACGAGGAAGCGAACACCGTGGCTGCATGCGACGGCTCGACCACATAGGAAACCAGGAACTGATCGAGGCACGCCCAGTCGCTCGTCTGACCGATCAACCGTTCGAGCGCCGCCCGCGCCTCGGCGAGCGACCATACCTCACGCTTCTTGAAACGCACCGTCGACAAGGCGCGGCGCTGGCGCTGCTGCGCATAGGCGGAGAGAAGATCGTAGAGCGTCGCCGACCATTGCGGCCGCTTGATCTCGGCGATCGGCTCCGGCTGCCCGCGCGCGAAAACGTCGCGATTGAGTTGCGGGCGGCTCATCAGCCGGTTGGCCACGTCGCGGAAGGCTTCGAGCCGCCGCAGGCGATAGGCAAGCGCGAGCGCCATGTCCTCCGCGCTCGGCCCTTCGGCCGGCGCGCTTTCCGGCAAAAGCAGGCGCGATTTGAGATAGGCGAGCCATGCCGCCATCACCAAATAATCGGCGGCGAGCTCGAGACGCAGCTCCCGCGCCGCGTCGATGAAGGCAAGATACTGGTCGGCGAGCGCGAGAATGGAGATTTTGGCGAGGTCGACCTTCTGCTGCCGCGCCAGCATCAGCAGCAGGTCGAGCGGGCCCTCGAAGCCTTCGACGTCGACGATCATCGCCGGTTCGCTGATCCCGCGTTCCGTCGCGAGCGTGCTGGCAAAGTCCTCGACGCTCATGAGATCATCCCCGCGTTCGGCCGCGCCTCGGCCAAGGCCTGCGCCAGGATGCGGCGTGCCGCATCGGCATCGAAAGCTTCCGGCGCCCGGCGCCGGGCGAGCGCCGCCTCGGCGCGGAGCGCGGACTCGCCGGCCAGCACGGGAACCGCCTCGGCGAGCTCGCTCATCTCGCGCAGATCGCCGTTGCAGTGGAGCACGATGTCGCAGCCCGCGGCGAGCGCAGCCTTGGCACGTGCGGCGATCGTCCCGCTGAGGGCGCCCATCGAAATGTCGTCCGTCATCAACAGACCTCGGAATCCGATGAAACCGCGAATCACGTCACGCACCATTGTGACCGAAGTTGTGGCCGGCGCGACCGGGTCGAGTGCGGAAAACACAACATGCGCGGTCATGCCGAGCGGCAGCCCCGCAAGCGGCCGGAACGCGGCGAAGTCCGTCGCCTCGAGCGCCGCGCGCGGCGCATCGACGACCGGCAGACCGCGGTGACTGTCCACCGTCGCCCGGCCGTGGCCGGGAAGATGCTTTAGGACCGGCAGCACGCCGCCCGCCATCAGCCCTTCCGCGAGCGCCGCGGCAATGGCGGCGACCGTGTCGGGATCCGACCCATAGGCGCGGTCGCCGATCACCGGATCGCTGCCCGCCGCGGGTATGTCGGCAACCGGCAGGCAGTTCACGTCGATACCGACCGCGTGCAGATCGGCGGCGATCAGCCGGCCGGCAAGGCGCGCGATCGCCAGCGCGCCGGAACCGTCGCGGTCGTACAGCGTGCCGTAACGGGCCCCCGCCGGATAGGCGGGCCAATACGGCGGCGCAAGCCGCTGCACGCGGCCTCCCTCCTGATCGACGAAGACCGGCGCTTGCCACCCGACGCAATCGCGGAATGATTCCACTAATTCAATAAGTTGCTCGGGTGAGCTAATGTTCCTGGAGAAGATGATCAAGCCCCAGGGCCGCGCCCCGCGCAGGAATGCGCGCTCGGCGGCCGAAAGGGTCGGTCCGGCCACGCCCGTGACAAAGCGCCTCGACGTCATGCGGGCCGGCTTAACCTCCGCTCGCCGGCCCGGCAAGCCTCCGCCCCGCTAAATCCTTTGGACGAAACAGCTTCCGCCGGCGGCCTTGAGCGCGGCGCAGAATCGACCCGCCTCGTCCGAGCTCTCGAAAGGCCCGACCATGGCGCGGTAATAGGTGCCCTTGCTGCCGAGATCGACGCGCCGGATGAGCGGCGTGCGTCCGCCGAGCTGGGCGGGAAACTTGGCCTGCAGACTCTGGAAATCGCCGCGCGCCTCGGCTTCGCTGCGCCGCGCCGAGATCTGCACCGCAAAGCTTCCGTGGGCGACGGCGTTCGGCGTGGCCGGTGCCGCGTTAGGAACCGAGGCGGTCCGCGCCGGCGCGGCCGGACGGTCCGCCGCCGCATTGGGATTGAGCGACAAGGGTGCATTGGCGGGCGCGGCGGCGACGTGCGGACGCGGCGCGGGCGGCGGGGACGGCGGCAGGGGCGGCGCGGCAGCGGCGTTCGCGGACGCGGGCGGCGAGGCCTGGGCGGAGGGAGGCGAAGGAACGGATGGAGCGGAGGGAGCGGAGGGAGTCGCCGGCGCGGTGCTCATGTCCGGACGGATGGTGATGGTGTGGATTCTCTTGGGTTCCGTCGCGATTACGCCGCTTGCAAGCGGCGCGCCCGCCTGAGTCGGCGCGGGCTGCGGGGCGGCGGGCGACTGGAGGTCCGCGCGCATGGCTGCGGGGTCGACCGGCGTTTCTTCCCGCGAAACGACCTTTTCCGTGCCCGGCCGGGAGCTGAGGCGCTCCTGGATGAGCTTGGTGTCCTTTTTCGGCGGCACGATCTTGCTTGGCGTCGGATCCGCCTTGATCACGGGCGGCGGCGAGGACCCGTGCTCGCCGAACAGCGTGCGGTAGCCGAAATCGCCGACGACGCCGATCACCGCCACCGCGAACACGGCGCCCGCTGCCACGATTGGAGTGCGGCGGCGCGGCGGCGGCGCGTAATCGTCGTGCGTGATCTCATCGTTATAGGCCGCAAGCGCCGGGTCTTCGAGCCCATGTTCGAACGGCGGCGGGGGATAGGTATGAGAGGCCGGACGGGCCTGCGCCGCGGCGCCCTGGCTTTCCGCAGGATGCCCGAACGATCCGGCCGCGGGGGCGACACCCGGCTGCGGCGCGGCGGACGACGCGCCGGTTTGCGCGCCCGCCGCGCGCGCCGATTCGCGTCCATACTCGCCGAAGGGATCGGTCTGACCGATCAGGCGGGCGAGCTCCGCCAGCGGATCGTTCGAGCCCGCGGCCGCAGGGCGCGACCCGACGTCGCTCATGCGGGAGGATCGATAAGGATCGTCGGCCATCGGCTGTCCGGTTGTACGCCCATCCCTCGGGTCCGCCCGCGCACGAGCGCTCATCGCATTTCGTCGGGCGCGGAGACCCCAAGCAGGGCGAGCCCCGAAGCCAGCACCTGCACGACCCCCTGGACCAGGGACAGCCGCGCCCGCGTGGTTTCTGGATCATTCTGGATAATGAAGCGTAAATGAGGCAAGTCTTTTCCCCGCGTCCAGAGCGCGTGGAACTCGCTTGCCAGATCATAGAGATAGAACGCCACGCGGTGCGGCTCGTGGGTGGCCGCCGCCGCTTCCACGAGGCGCGGATAGAGCGCGATGCGGCGCATCAGGTCGAGTTCCGCCGCGTCGGTCAACCGCTCGAGCGGCGCGCCGCGCAACCATTGCACGCGCGCGCCCGGCGCCTCCGGCAGGTCGGGGAACTCGGCCCTTGCCTGACGGAACACCGACTGGCCGCGCGCGTGTCCGTATTGGACATAGAACACCGGATTGTCGCGGCTTGCCTCGATCGCCTTGGCGAGGTCGAAGTCGAGCACCGCGTCGTTCTTGCGGTAGAGCATGTCGAAGCGCACGGCATCGCGGCCCACCTCGTCCACGACCTCGCGCAGGGTCACGAACTCCCCGGCCCGTTTGGACATCTTGACCGGTTCGCCGGCGCGCAACAGCCGCACGAGCTGGATGATCTTCACGTCGAGCTGCGCCGCCCCGTCGCTGAGCGCCTGCACCGCCGCCTGCATGCGCCTGACGTAGCCGCCGTGATCCGCCCCCCAGACGTCGATCAGGTGACGGAATCCGCGATCGAGCTTGGATTTGTGATAGGCGATGTCGCTCGCAAAATAGGTGTAGCTGCCGTCCGATTTCTTCAGCGGTCGATCGATGTCGTCGCCGAAATCGGTCGAGCGGAACAGCGTCTGTTCGCGATCCTCCCAGTCCTCCGCGGCGCCGCTCTTGGGCGGCGGCAGACGACCCTCATAGACCTTGCCGCGCCGGCGCAGGGCCTCGATCGCGGCGGCGACGCGATCCTCGCCTTCGGTGAGGGAACGCTCGGAGAAGAACACGTCGAAATGCACATTGAGCGCGGCAAGATCGTCGCGGATGGCGTCCATCATCATCCGCACGGCCGTATCGCGCGCAATGCGCAAGCGTTCCGCCTCCGGCATGGCGGCAAGCGCATGGCCGTGTGCGGCCGCCAGCGCGGCCCCCACCGGCTTGAGATAAGAGCCGGGATAGAGCCCTTCCGGGATCGGCCCGATCTCTTCGCCGAGCGCCTCGCGGTAGCGCAGATAGGCGGAGCGGGCGAGCGTCTCGACCTGGGCGCCGGCGTCGTTGATGTAATATTCGCGCGTCACCTTGTAGCCGGCGAAGGAGAGCAGGTTGGCGAGCGCATCGCCGAAGACGGCGCCGCGACAATGGCCGACATGCATGGGGCCGGTCGGGTTGGCGGAGACATATTCGACGTTGACCGGCTCGCCTGCCCCGATGTCGCTGCGGCCGTAATCGCTGCCCGCTTCGAGCGCGGCGCTGAGCGCCTCGCCCCAGACATGCGGCTTGAGCGTGAGATTGATGAAGCCGGGCCCCGCGACGTCAACCTTGGCGACGGCCGGCTCCGCGCGCAATGTCGCGGCGATCGCCTCCGCAAGTTCGCGCGGCCTGCGGCCGGCCGCCTTGGCGAGCACCATGGCGGCGTTGGTCGCCATGTCGCCGTGCGTCGGATCGCGCGGCGGCTCCACCACGATGCGCGAGAGGTCGGCGTCGGAGGCCACGAGCGGCGCCACGGCCGCACGCACGCGTGCGAGGACGGCGGCAAAAAGATGGGCGTATTCGGACCGGGCAGGCATCGCCGCTGCGGGTAGTGGAATTTGGATGAGGAGTCAAAGGACCGCCGGGCGCTCGCGCATGAGCGCGGCCACGACCAGACCCGAGATGAAGGTGAGCGTGCCGATCGCCGCGATCGCCGCGGCGAGCCCGAACAGGTCGGCGATGATGCCGGCCGCAAGCGCCCCGACCGCGTAGCCGAGATCGCGCCAGAAGCGGTAGATGCTGAGCGCGCGCGCCCGCCAGGCCGGATGCGCGGCATCGGACACGGCGGCGATCAGGCTCGGATAGACCATCGCCGTTCCCATCCCCAATACCAGGCTCGCGACCAGCCAGTAGCGGAATTCGTGCGTCGCCGCGGTCAGCAAAAGCGCCAGGGCTTGGATCCACATGCCGGCGACGATGAGGCCCTTGCGCCCCCAGCGATCGCTCAAGGGTCCGGTCACCACCTGGAGGATACCCCAGCTCGCCGGATAGAGCGCCTTGAGCAGACCGATCCGTTCGACGCCGAGCCCGAAGCTCGCAAAGAACAACGGAAAGATGCCCCAGCTCATGCCGTCGTTGAGATTGTTGACGAGCCCCGCCTGCGAGGCGGCAAACAGATTGCGGTCGCGGAACGAGGTCAGAGCGAAGACCTCGCGGAAGCCGAGCGGAGCGACGGGCTGCGACGCGCCGCCGATCTCGAGCCGCACATGCTCGCGCGTATCACGCACGAGAAGAACCGCAAGCGCGCTGCCGGCGATCGCGTAAGCGACGCCGAGATAGATCGGCGCCGGGCGCAGGCCGTATGCGGCGGCGAGATAGCCCGTCAGGAATGCCGTCACGCCCACGCTGAGGTAGCCGGCGAACTCGTTGAGCCCCACGGCGAGTCCGCGCGATTTGGGACCCACGAGGTCGATCTTCATGAGCACGGTCATCGACCAGGCCAGACCCTGATTGATGCCGAGCAGAATGTTGGCCGCGACGATCCATTCCCATCTCGGCGCGGCGATGATGGCGAACGGAACGGGAAGCCCGAACAGCCATCCTGCGACCAGCACTCGCTTGCGGCCCCACGCGTCGGCGAGCGGCCCGGACACGAGATTGGCAAACGCCTTGACGAGGCCGAAGCTGACGATGAAGGAAGCCACGAGCGTCGTCGAAGCGAGGTGGAACTCCTCCGCGCCGATGAGCGGCACGACGGTGCGTTCGACGCCGACCATGCCGCCGACGAAGGCATTGACGAGGACGAGCAGCGTAAACTGCGGCCAGTTCGCGCGCAGACCGAGGGTGACGGCCTCACGCGGCGAATCGCGGGAACGGACGCCGCCCGTATTCATTCGAGTGTCGCGGTCAGACCCGCATTGACGGCGCGAATCCGTGCGGCCTGCGGCGGCGGCGGGGGAATGTCCGCGGTCATTATGCGCAGGAACTCTGACTCGTCGTCGAGGCGAAAGGCCTTGTTGTGGCGCTTTTCGAAGCCGATCGTGGAGGTCGGCTTGCCGCTCAGGCCGCGTCCGCATACCGAGCCGGAATAGGCTCCGGGCAGCACCTCGAGATGATCGGGCAAGGCTCGCAAGCGGCGCGCGCTCGCAAAGAGTGCCCGCGCTCCCTCCTCCGCCGAGCTGGCCAGCTCGGTGCGGCCGAGGTCGCCGACCATCAAGGTGTGCCCCGTCAGGACGAACCAGGGTTCGGGTGCGCGCGTGCGATCCGCCACCAGGAGCGAGAGATGCTCGGGCGTGTGTCCCGGTGTGTGCATGACCGTCATCGCCACGTTGCCGAGCTCGAGCACCTCGCCGTCCCGCACGCCCTTGAAGGGGAAGTTCACCGGCGCCCCCGCGAACAGCACGTAGTCGGCGCCGCAGGCCCCGGCGAGGGCTCGGCCCGAAGACACGTGGTCGGCGTGCAGATGCGTGTCGATCACGTAGCGAATGCGCATTCCGCCTGCGGCGGCCGCCTCGAGATAGGGCGCCACGTCGCCCACCGGATCGACGACCGCCGCCATCGCGTGGCTGGCACAGCCCAGAAGGTAGGACGCGGCTACGGGCTCGGAATGCAGGAATTGGCGCAGGATCATGGCACCTCCGCTTCACCCGCCGGGCGCGATTCCGTCGCTTGACGCGCACGGTCACATATTCAATTGTGCTATTGATTGTTGTTATATATGACAACGATGTCAAGCGAGACCCCTAAAGAAGCCCTGTTCGGCCAGTTCGCGCTGGTGGCAAGAACCCTCGGCCACGCGCATCGCCTGGCATTGCTCGAACAGGTTGCGCAGGGCGAGCACAGCGTGGAAGCGCTCGCCAAGCGAACCGGGCTCTCGACCGCCAACGTC
>Ga0209061_1004149_pt1 | contig 14363 bp, 6 predicted proteins | sample Coa_R1_10_FD_187157 | JGI IMG/M metagenome (GOLD analysis project Ga0209061, IMG submission 187157) | Surface soil microbial communities from Centralia Pennsylvania, which are recovering from an underground coalmine fire - Coalmine... | ecosystem: Environmental > Terrestrial > Soil > Unclassified...
TATGTGCACGCCTACAATAAGCGCACCGGCAAGCAGATTAGGTGCTATGTGCCTACGCACAGCCTCATCAACTACGCGCACTGGCGCATCGTAAGCCCCGAATCCAGCCTTCGATTGGTGGGGGCGGACGGCTACATTGCCCAGGTGTGGACGGGGACGGCACGCACGCCCAACAACTACGATGGAGTGCTGCGCGAGAGAACTTTTGAGACGGCGTTTTTTGAGTATGGCGCCATGATGAACGTGGTGCGGGCCGGCGGGGGGCGCGTTTGGTTTTTGAACGACCCGGTGGAGGACGACCCGAACCACTCGTGGGATGACTATCAGAAAAACTGGGAGGCCACCGTGACGGCCTCGCTGATGTGGCCGCAGGTTTGGCGCTATGAGGTGATGCCCTGGCCTGAGCGCGTTTGGCACGGGAAATATCCTCTGCTTTCGGCCCAGCAGAGGCCGGCAGGGCAGCCGGAGGAGCGCGTGCCGATACCGCAGCCCTATGCCACCGAGTTGCTAATGGTAATCAATGCGATGAACGACATGAAACAGTCCGATGTGCATTGGGATTGCGGCACGCAGGGCATTGGGGTAATGGTGTCGGATACCATGATGTTTGAACGCGGCGAGCCGGTCTCCTCCGATGACCATCTTGGCTCTTTCTTCGGTTTGGCCTTGCCACTGTTGAAGCGCGGCATGCCGGCCGCTCCGGTGCAGTTAGAGACCTGTGGGCGCAAGGGGGCGCTCAGCCCTTATCGGGTGCTGTTTATGACCTATGAGGGCATGAAACCCCTCGCGCCCGATGTGCACGAGGCGCTGGCCAAGTGGGTTCGGTCGGGGGGAGTGCTGGTCTTCGTGGACAACGATGACGACCCTTACAACGCCATTCACTTTTGGTGGAACGAGGGAGGGCTGCATTATGCCACTCCGCGCGAGGCGCTTTTCGACCGGCTTGGGGCCTCCTACAGGGGAGTGCCCGATTCGGTGCTTGCAGACCCGCAGCTCACTCCTGTTCGCCGAGTAGAGAAGGGGGCGTTGATCTGGTGGCGCCAAAGTCCGGCGGCGCTTACCCATTCGGCGGACGGCAGTGCGCGTTTACAGATGGTGCTAGAGCGTGCCTGCAAGGCCGCCCATCTTGTCTATCGTGCCACGAACTATGTCGTGTTGCGGCGAGGGCCGTATGTGGTGGCTGCGGGCCTAGACGAGTCGCTGCCGGAACCGCCCCATGTGCTGGAGGGGCATTTCCTCGACCTTTTCGACCCCCATCTGGCGTTGGTGAACAGGGTGGTGTTGACGCCGGGCAGTCGGCATCTGCTGTTGGATGTGGAGCGCGAGGGGCAAGGCAGTGTAGAACAGGCACAAGACCTAGGTGGCAGGCACAAGGCCTGCCACAACGCAAGGCCGGCGGCCTCTCCCTCACCGAGGGTACTTGCCGGGGCCTGCAAAATATTGGGTATCGGTGAGGGAGAGGGATTGTTCCACTTTTATGCGGAGGGGCCGGAGGGCACTACTGCAGTCGTTTGCGTGCGCTTCCCGCACCGCCCCAAGCAGATAGTCGTGGACGGTCAGTCGCTGCCTGCGAGCGATTGGGCATGGGAGCCGACACTGCACCTGCTCCATCTTCGTTTCCCCAACGCCGCCGAGGGGCATGTGGTGAAGGTGAAGCTGTAGCCCTGCCTTTTCGTCCTATTCGGTGCGCAGGAAAGCGGCCGTTCGCCTGCCTAGCCCTCCTTGCCGATCCCAAAACCGGCCTTTCAGCTCTCCTCCCATCGGTGAACGGTGGCCCCAATCTGGCTGAGGGTCTCGCGCACCTTATTATCCAGATCCATGCGGCTGAACCCGTTCTGTGAAGTCGCTTGAATCTCTATGGTAAGCTTAATATCGGCCTGATTCTGGCGCAGAGGCCTAATAACCCCCGATAGAATAAGGGATAGCTGATCCCACGGAACGTCGGCTTGAATGTAGAGCCGTGTCGTATTCGTGCTGACTGTTGTAGTTGTAGAGGATTGTGGAGGTGCGGCGACGCGCATGTCGGCGGTAGACCCCATAGGCAGTTCGGGATAGGTGAAAGTCTCCTGCTCGGTTGGGGGCGTCTGTTCCGCTTTCTGCTGCTGGGCGATCTCGGGTTTTAGCACGTAGGCATGCATGGGGATTTCGGAGAGAATATCCTCTTTAAAGAAAACCCGATCGTCCTGTCGCAGCCCAAATATGCCGCTTTTCACACCCTCCCTTACCGCTTCAACGAGAACGCTCTCGTTTTCCAAGCAGGGCAGCCCGGGCGTCCTCAGGAAGATGCTATAGATGTCTTCAAGGCTCTTCTCCTGATCCGTATCGCTGAAGGCTTTATCTAAGATCAGTCCGGGGCTGATATGCGACAGAACACGCGACTCCTGTTTCACGAACTGAAGTACCCGTTCGATGAGGCGATTTTGGCCTATGGTCGGGATGCCCATATCTTTCCAAGTAAGGCCGGAGGGGCCATGCCACCCGACGCACCGATAGGCGGTGAGGATAATGTGAGGCAGATCGTCTTGAGCTTGTTGCAACCTTCGTTTTAAATCCGCTTTATTGCTATCTGTTAGTAAGAGTTGGGCGTTGTCTTGAATGTCTTGGAGGGCTAACACCAGCCGCAGTTGACGTTCGAGGGGTGGGTAAGAAGCGGCTTCGACTACAAGCAGAAAAAGGGTGTTCCGATAGATACGGGGGGCTGTTCCGGCCCGATCGATCAACGTTTGGCTGAAGGAAGCGGTTGCAGCGCTTGACTCACTGCAACCCTCTTCACGATATTCAGGAGAGAGAATGGCCAGCTTAAGCGCGCGGTTATCGGGCACGTCGGACGGTTGACCCGGCCAGAGATAAGAGCTTAGAGAGGTATTGCGCGTTGCCAACTCCTGTAGCTTTGCTTTCAGAAGGTTTCGTATCTCGTCATCGCGAATGGCGCTCTGCCGTTCGAGAATAACGCGATTGAGATTGGGTTGGTTCTTGAAACTGTAGTGGCGTCTCTCAACGTGAAGGTACCAAAGCCTATCTTCTAGCTTATCGAGGGCATCGCCCAAAATATTGAGAGGAAACCCCGGATAGAACAAGGCCACGCGCAACTCCGGTTGGGTCATTCCTTTGCGCTCGCTGCCGCTAAAGGAGTAGAGAAAGATGGTGGTGGCCAATGCTTTGGCGATGCCGTAGCGGGCATACTCACTGCCCATCTCCTTATCGATCTCTGGAGCTTTATGAAGCACGTCGGCGGAGATGACGCTGTCGTACTCAGTACCGATGTATCTAATAAATTCTCCCCTGATTGCTGGGCTTGTTAGATTCACCATGGAGGAGTGGATAAGCGGGGCAGGCGTTTTAAGCTCGTAGAGATCGCCCACGATCTGGGCAAGGAGGCGCAGCACGCCGCGGGTACGTTGAAAGGTAGGGAAAGAGCCCCAGCGCTCATAGAGCAGGTCGAGCAGTTCTGGGTGGAAAGGGTAAGCGGCTTGGATTTTATCTCGGTACTCGGTGCCGGTTACTTCTGCAGGCACCTCACTGCCAAGCTCACGATAGAGCTGAAAGTAGGCATCGGCAACGGCACGATGGGTGTTGGTATCGCCCAGGCTCTCAAACAGTCGTTTGCGAATAATCTCATAAAGCTCTGTTCCCTTTACCGGCTCATAGATGCTTTCCATGCGCCCATAGACATGCTGGATTTCGGTAAGCATCTGCGCGGCGTTAGCGTCAAATTGCTCAAAAAGGCCTGTGGGGAGGGTAAGCACCACCACGCTGTGCGAGGAACGGGCAACAGCTTGGGAAAGCTCTTGAAGAAAAGCAAGTATCTGGCCTTGAGGCATTACCTGTGCGGCTTTTACGACGTACTCCAGCAGTTCATCAATGAGGATGAGGTTAGGGCCGGCCGTTTGCAGCATCCGCTCCAAAACATCGGTGCCAGGAGAGACTCGTTTGCTATCGTGTTCTTGCACAAGGGAGTAGAGGCCGAACTGTTCCGCGATGGCCCCCCAGGGGGTTTTGCCGTGAATGGGGTCGGCTTTCGTCCCGACGAAGATGGCCACCTTAGCCCCTTGAAAGTTTGGGTAAGCGGCCATGAGGGCTTGAATCTGGTCAAGATGTCGAACCTCGTTGTAGGAGTGCACAAGATGGTAGAGGGCGAGCAGGGCATGTGTCTTGCCACCGCCAAAGGGGGTTTGTAGCTGGATAACGGGATCGCCCGAACCGTGGCAAAGACGCTTTAAGATGTTGTTCAAGAGGCTTTTAAGCCCTTCGGTGAGGTAGGTTTTGGTAAAAAAGAGGCGTGGATCACGGTAATCGCTTGGTGCCGTTGGATTCTGCACATCGCCTAAGTCCGCCGCAAACACGGCCTCGGAAAAGCTTTTGTTTCGAATATCTTGGTGTGGGGTGGCGACCTGCCACCACGGGTCTAATCTCATGATGACCTCCTGGCAAGGGGATGGTGGATGAAGAAGCGTGCTGATTATCCAATATTTTTGAATATCATAGCGCGATTCCTGCTTTTCCACGTTTCGTTTTTAGGGAAGCCTACGGGGATTCCGGTGAACCTCAAGAGTTTGCTCCTCTTGGAAATACTCTGGAAGCCCTTATAACCGGAAACCGAAAGGACGTTTTTGTAGTATTTGTAAATTATAAATCAAAAATCGAGCGTATCGGATCATCGAACATGTCTGCACAAAAGATAAAAACGAAGCAACCACTCGATCCTCAGATAGAGAAGCTCTTGAACGTGCTTTTGAACAAGTATCCCGGAGCCTATCTAGACGACTTGCGTGGGCGCCTTAACTCGAATGATCGGGCGACATTCCTCGGAGCCTTTAATGAATTGATTGCCTATGCACTGTTGAAGCGGCTTGGGTGCTCGATAACCCTAAACGCGCCGGCAGATGGTGAAGAATCGAGTCCGGATTTTAGCTTGCAGACTCGCCAGGGGCCGGTCTGTGTAGAGGTCACGGTGTTGCACGAGATAGACGGAGCTAGAAGCGGTGAACGCCGACGTATCGAGCAAGTTCAACCGGTGATTGATAGGGTCTATGCGGAAAGTCCACTTGGGCCACTTTCAATTTGCATTTGTAAGGTGGGAATGCAAACACTATCTCTTTCGAGCCTTGAACAGGAACTGCTTCAAGCGATACTAGAGATGATTGTTCAGAAATTACCTTGGAAGCTATTCGAGAAGGGCGATTGGCGTTTCTGTATTCGCAGCTTGCAAGCCAGCCCACCGGGGTGCCCTGTTAGCTCAGAGTGTCGTTGGGCCGGTTATGCACCTACAGAGTATATGCAGCGTTTAAGGAAAAGGCTTGTGAAAGAACTAGCGACGAAAAGAAAGCAGTGCCGCGGGGCAAGTGGAAACTATCCCTCTATCCTCGTCATAAACATTCTCAAGCCCTGCATTACGGAGCCAAAATGTCTCGAGCTTTTTTATGGCTTGCCGGACGATGGGGTATGTCGGGCGAAAAATTTTGATAGCTATTCCGAGTATGAACTTGAATTGCAGGCGATATCGAAGGACTTATGGGGGCATAGTGATGACTGTTTGGCGATACTCATCCTGCCTAACTTAGGGCCTAACAGCCTTCCTTTTCGTGTGCCATTCGTTTTTTACAATCCGTTTGTGGACTCCAGCCACCCCACTGTCAAAGAGTTGAGGGCGTCCCCGTTTGGAGGCCTCAGAAGCTATTTGCCTGTGAGCCGCGGTGGTCGCCAGATGCTGAGAATGGAGCCTGCGCAGAAGACCCTTTACAACATCTTTCTCGAGCTTGACTCCTACGCGCGGAATCTCTGGGCAAGGGATTTTCATTTTGTAGGAGACCAGCTATTTTAAGCTCATCCGAAGTCAGGAGGTTGAGGAGAGGGTGAATGGTCTCGAAGTCGCGCTCTTTTTTAGCAGCATGGATTTTTCCGTTTTTTGGCAACGGGGTGAAGATCGCCTGGGAGAAGACAGACTTCCCCCAGGCCAGATGCCTAAGAACCGAAGGTTTTTAGCCGGTTGCCGTGTGTGTTTAGTCGTCGGTGGAAGAGAACAGGTTGTCGTTGCCGCGCTCGTGCACGGTCTCGGCGCCATAGTTGGCGCGTCCATAGGCAAAGCCCTGCAGGAGCTGTTTCTCCTTGTCGCCTGCCGGCAGCGATTCGGCGATGGCCTGCACTACACGCCAAAAGGCCGGATTGGTGTTGGTGCCGGTGGAATCCAGAATCTGTTGAATGCGTTTGCGGTCGTTCTTTTCCCATAGAATGAGGCAGGCATGCAGCACATCTATCATGTGGTTTAGCGGCCTCTCCGGCAGGTTTGCCGCGCGTTGGGTAGGCCCAAGAAGGCGAATGTTCTCCTTTTCCTTCTGGATAAACCCCCCATCCCAATAGTTGCTCAGCTCGATGCCCACGGCGGTTGCCAGCTTGCGCGCCTCATCGAAGGGCAGGAGGCGATTTTGGTAGGTCCACCGCCAGAGGAGGTAGAAACGGGTCTCCGGGTCAATGGTGCCGGAGTGGCCGTTCTTCAAGATTTTTTGGATGGCGTACTCGCTCACGGTTTTGCGAATCTCCTCCAGCAGTTTCAGCACGGAAACCTCCTCGCCAGCGTAGGTTTTCACGTTTTCATATCGGCCGAACACTTCAAGGGCGGGGCCGATGGCGGCGATGAAGAAGTCGCTGCCTCCGATGCCCTCTTTCCAAAACTGGTCTAGCTTTTGATAGATGCGGGTTTTCATCGTGTCGCGAATGTCTTCGTAGTAGGCCGTTTCGTGTTTGGCGCGCTTGCGGCAGACCATGTAGATCGAGGAGGCAAGGGCGGCCGATTCCTGAGAGCGAAGTCGTGTCTCCATTTCCGTATTCAGCGGCCAGGCCGCGGTGAGGTAGAGGCCTGAACGCAGCAAGGCGTTGATAACCGTTTCCCAGCCCTCGGTGCTCTTGTGGGCGTAGACGATGACCGCGATGCCCTCCGGCTTCAACACGCGATACATCTCACAGAATGCTTGGGTCAGTGTCTCCTCGAAGAGGCGTTTTCCCTCTTCAAACCCTCCTTCGCCGTGAGAGTAGGCCACGGCCTCCTGTTTTTTAGGAGTCAACGGTGTGGTGAAGAGTTCGGGAAAGAGGTCACCGACGGAGCGTTTAAGCCACACATAGAAGAAGTCGGAGAGATGAGAATAGGGCACATTATCGTAGTAGGGCGGGTCGGTGATCACGGCATCAAAGAAGTTGTCTGGATAGGGCAAGGTGGTCGCCGAGGTTTGGGTGGCATGTGGTGCGGGCAAGTCGGTTGAAATAAAACGGCTTAATTCATCCAGTGGTCTAACGATTTGCCTAAACATACTTTCGTAGGTACCTGTGAGGATCGAAGCAATTGGGTTTAACTCCGCATAGTTCCATGTCATCGGCAAGGCCTGGAGTGAAAAGAGATTCGGCACAAATTCCCACTGAGGCTGCCATCTTACAAAGGCATTATTAAAATCGGTTATCCGGCTGATTATAAGTGCCAGATAGGTAGTTACAGCCTTTGCGTAATCCTCTACGTAGCCGGACCGACACATTTGGGTATGGGCAAGACGCACCTTTTCGGTGAAGGTGATGAGCGCGAGGAGCTGGCGGGGATTGAAGAGATCGCCCCACGTATTCATGCCATATCGTTGTACTCGAAAGCCTAATGTGCCGATTTCAGGAAGAGGTTCATCTGGCACGGGGTCTAAGCCCCATTGCGCATAGAGGGCTTCGCGTTTGGCCTTGAGGGCGGTTGCGGCTGCGGTGAAGACCTGCATGTCGTCCTCTGAGGCCAAACGATAGAGTTTGCCCGACTGCCCGGGCCGATGGGCGACTACGGCCACCATCCTCTGCCCGGCTTGGCCAGCTTGAAACTGGGCGCGAACCTCTTTATCCGTTAGCCCGCCCCCACAGCAAGGGCAGATCACCTTAGCCCGCGCCACCGTGCCTATTTCGGGGTCGAAGTCAATGGCGGCGTCTTCTGCCAGCTCGAAATCCACACGACCTTGGTGGAGTACGAGACGTAAGGCCAACTTTTTGTTGGGTTTGTTGATCAACCACGTCTGTCGCATGAGGGGAATCTCGGCTCGGCAGGATGGGTTTTGGCACCGTACCGTTCGCGCCCAGATGAACCCAACCGGTCGTTCGCCGTTGCTGCCGACGGGATAGAAGCACTCCAACTCTTTTTTGGCCTCCTGCAGCACCCACTGCCCCCAGCGCTTTACGTCGTCTAACAGAGGGTTTTGTGGGCCGGAGCCGTGCGGCGCTGTTGTGGCTTGGGCTGAAGGGCTGGAGTCTGTTTGAGGGCACCCGTACTTTTGCGGAAACTCCAGAACGGCCTTCTCGATGAGCACGGCCACCGGGTTAAGGTCGGAGGCGTAGGTTTGGCAGCCGAGGCGCAGGGCTTCGAGCGGAATAGAGCCGCCGCCGGCAAAGGGATCGAGCACTTTAGGGGGCGATTTTGGCTCTCCATCTTTAGCGGAGCAGGCCTCCAGAATATCTTGCCGAGCGCGTTGCAGCAGATGGATGTTGGCGGAGTTTTCCCATTTGGCCAAAAGGCGAAGAAACTGGGCTTTCTGTTCCCGTTCCACATCGTCGGCGGGTTCGGGAGTAAGGGCAGCGTAGATCGTGGTTCGCGAAGTCGCCAAGGGCCGTCTTGCCCACCAGATATGCATGGTAGAGATGTGCCCCTGTCGAATGTTCTTTTCTTTCACCGATTCTTGGCTAATCTCGCGCACAGGGAAACTCGTTTCGATAAAGGCTTTCTTGTTCATTGTCGAGTAATAGTACCTCCGGTATATGTATGTGTGATATTAATAAACTATATGTTAGACATTTGACAATCTGGATAATCCGCGGGTTCAGGAGGTATTGTGTGGAACAGTGCGCCTGTGGGGTTGGGGCGCGAATAATTCTGAATCCATGACCTATCCCTAACACACTCAACCTGCGAAAACGCATCAGCTATCTCTTGAAATCCTTGTTTTCTAGCTTCAGCGATACAATAGCAGATAAGCTGCAGAAGGAAATATGCAATATCCTTCGCAGTATTCAAAAGAGCTTGGTTGAGTTGCGAGACCTGTAGCGTTATGTTAGGAACCTGCCCTTGTTGATTGGCGTTGGGAATGAGTTTGTCTAAATTCGTATCAAACTCATCTATTAGCCAATTGATGTAGGTGACTTGTCCTAGGAGTCTTGCGAGGAGTTCTGGAGGCAATAAAACCTGTTCACAGAACTCTTGAACATAGCCGAAGAGTTCGAAAGGTGCCGTCATCGGTTTATACCGGAGCAAAAATATGTCCCACTCTTGTTTTAGGGCGTGTAGATTAAGGGTGAGATTCCCCATGACAATGTGATTGAGAAAGAATTGTCGGTACTGTCCGAGTGTCTTGCACAAGCGTACAAGTGTTTTTTGAAAAACGAGCTGTTTCCTCAGCTGCTCGGCTTCCTGACGGGTAACTCGCGCTTCCTTTACGCTCTCCTGAGTGTAGTAGGCCATGGCGGCGGTTACCGCCGCCATGATGATGGTGGCAACCGCGGAGGCTTGGAGTGCCCATTTGGATGATAAGACACAAATAGCGATAAACGCAATAAGCAAAACAGCCATTAGCAGTCTGATCAACGCTTTTAAGATGAACTGTGCTGTTCGTACGAACGAAGGAGGCACTTTCATTCTCATTCAAACTCTCCTAAATTTTTTCTGCATATTTGCGCCAATCGGTTACAATATACCTAACGATCTCGATCTCCTCTTCCGGTTGGAGTTTCGCGGCAGGGTTTTGAAGGGTGTAGAGGATGGGGCGGATGGCGGCATTCTCCACCACATAGAGCCAGTACTCATCCCCAAAACGTTGGGCCATTACCCACTCGTTAGGGGTAAGGGCAACGGCTCCGGTCTGGGCACGGGCCTTCACCTCTATGTAACGAACGGCGCCGGTGGCGGCATCGGTTGAGCGGACGTCGTAGCCCAAACACTGCGCCGAAACGTCTTCAGGGCATCGCCCTTGCTGGCGCTCGAAGGCCATAGCCACCTGCATGCCAACCTGTTCGATGTCCGCATCGCTGCGCATCTCCTGGCCGATCTGGGGCATGGGCAGCACACGCACAACCGCAAGCACCTTCGGGGTGGAGGGATAGAGGTTCGTCTCGATGCGTATCTCCTCCTCCAACCGCCTCTTTTTTTGCACCAAATCCTCTCTATGCCGCCGTTCGTTTTGAATGGTTGCCTCCGGAATGTGCTGCCCGTACAACCGGCGCGTTTCGTAATCGGTAAGCTTGGCGTCAGACTCTAAGATCATCGCATCGAGGGAAGAGAGGCCATATCGTCGCTTTATTTCCGCTTGGTGTTTGCGATGCGCCAGCAGCTCCTGTTTGTACCGATCCAGCTCGTCGAGGGCCTTATCCAAAGCGGAGTTTTGGAGGTCGGGGAGGGCGAGGCCGGAGAGCGCATCCTGCTCGGCGACTACTGCCGGTTTGATGTCCCACAGGATGGAGGAGGGAACGACCTGTACGTCCCCTGCCGTTGGTTGATAGAGGCAGATCAGCCTTTGACCTGCCACTTTACGGTTGCCATCGAGCACCTCGCCCGAGAGAATCCATAGAATGCCGTCCATTTTTGCTTCTGGGTCATAAAATACGGCCCCAGCGTTGGCATCGGGTTCGTGGTTTTTGAGCACCGTTTCCACCACCGTTTCCATGAGCGGATGCCCCATGGTTATAAACTCGGCCTGTTCGCGGAAGGCTTTGTCTTTATCAAAGGTAATCCGCCTGTAGTCATTGCCGACCTTGCCATACCTATTTTGAAAGCTCACCGGAACGTTGCGCAGCTCCCACGGAACCGAGGGTACGTTCCAGCAGCCATCGCGGCGTTTTTCGATGTGTAGCCCCAGCCGGCGGCTCGCTTTTAGAAAGAACTGCTCAAGATATTCCGGCACTAGGCGGTTTTCGCGTGCCAGGCGTTGCTCACCGAGTATGCGGGTGAAGTCAATATGTCTGGTTGCCAGGGCTTCGAGGGTCGCCTCACGGGCTTTACGGATGCTTTCGGCGTTGGGGATTCGATCCATTTCCGCGACGATCTCATCCAATGTGCGTTGATTGCTAATGGCCTCTAAAATCAGCTCTTTAAGGCTTGCCCCGAGAAGGACATCGCCGATCACGTCGAACACGCGGTCGCCGAGCTGAGCCCGCATTTGGTCGAGCTTATCGAACAGCACGGAGAGAATGCGTCCTTCCAGAGTATCTGCGGCGACGAGGTTGTAGATGCGCACGGTGTTCCGTTGGCCGTAACGATGGATACGCCCCATACGCTGCTCAAGGCGATTTGGGTTCCAGGGGATGTCGTAGTTGACCATGAGCCAACAGAACTGAAGATTGATTCCCTCGCCGGCGGCCTCGGTGGCCACCATAATCTGGGCGCTATTACGAAACTCGTGTTCGGCTTGGATGCGGGCCTCCATGTTCATCCCGCCGTGAATGGTGGTGACCTGGAAGCCCCAACTGCTTAGTTTATCGGCAAGATACTCCATGGTTTCGCGCGCTTCGGTAAAGATCAGCAGTTTGGTGTTGCTTCTACTAATGGCCTCGGTCTCCTCGATTACCTTGCGAAGTTCGCTGAGTTTGGTCTCGGCTTCGCTTTGTTCCAAGCATTTGGCGAGGGAGGCGAGCCTCTCTACCTGATCGATCTCTGCCTTTAGCTCCTCTAACGTTTCGGCCGCGGTAAGCTTTTCCAGCAACTCCTCTTCCTGTTTCCATTGCTCCACCTCCTCGGCGTTCTCCAGGCTCTCCTCGTCTAGGCTGACGTTCTCCATGGCCTGCCGGAACTCGGCGCCTAGGTTGTAAAGCTCGGTGAGGCGTTTTTGGCGTCGTTCAAGAGAACAACGGATGGCGCGGATGCTGGAGGCCATACGGCGTTGCAAAATGGCAAGAGCGAACGCCACGTTGCGTTTTTGACTGCTCAAGGCCTTGTTGTAATGATATTTTACGTAGGTAGTTACCTCATTGTAGAGCCTTTTTTCTCCCTCGCTCAGGCGGTACTTAACCGTTTGCACGTGGCGTGGGGGAAAGAGCGGAGTGCCGTCGAAATTCTTCAAATCTTCTTTGAGGCGTCGTAGGAACAGGGGGTTATCCTGGTTTTGAATGGACTGTTCTAACATCTCCTGTTTGGCAAACAACCCCGGTTGAAGCAGATCGAGAAACAGGCGAAAATTTTCCGGGTCTCCACGATGCGGGGTGGCAGTGAGAAAAAGGAGGTTTTGAGAGTTTCTAGAAAGGATTTCGCCCACCCGATAGCGCTCTGTTTTGTCAATCTTATCACCGTAGCGGTAGGCGGACATTTTGTGTGCCTCATCTACAATTACCAAATCCCAAGAGGCCTCTTCCAGAGCCGGTAGCACATCCTCTTGCTTGATAAAGTCTATCGAAGTGATGAGCTGGTTCTTCTCTACCCACACGTTCTGCCCCCAATGGGCTTCCATGACTGCCCTATCTATAGGGAGAAACGTCTCTTGAAAACGCTCTTTCATCTCGCGCGTCCACTGATCTTTTAGGTGACCTGGCACCACGATGAGGGTTCTTTCCACCAGTCCACGATATTTCAGCTCTTTAAGGAGAAGCCCGGCCATGATGGTTTTGCCGGCGCCTGGGTCATCGGCGAGGAGAAAGCGAATGCGGGGGTTTTTGAGCATGTAGTAATAGACGGCCTCGATCTGATGAGGAAGCGGGTCTATCTGCGATACGCTAATGCCGTAGAGGGGATCAAACTGATAGGCGTTGCGGATGCGAATGGCTTCTACATAGAGGAACAACCCTTCCGCGTCGCCTGTGAAAGAGAGTCGTTGTGACTGGGAAACGGTAAGCGCTGCAAGCTCGGATTGGTTTAAGATGACATTATAGTACGTCTGGGAACTCACTCCAACCCCTTCGATCTGCACGCGGTTTCCGATCGCCTTCGCAGAAAGAATGCGTATTGACTCGGAGAATGCAGGCCCGCAGATAACGGTGTTTTCAGTTAGTTGCGATAGGTCCATCGTTTCCACCCTCAGGCAAGCGAAGTAAAATCTAATTCGACACCATCAGAAATACTCCTCTTTTTTGAAAAGAGGAAATTCGTTGACGCCAGAGACAAAGCTTTAATTTCGCCGGAGACTTGTCAGGGCTTTAAACTGGCCGAGAGACCTGCGGGTGTACCGTCTGTTAGGACGCAGAGAGAGATGGACATGGCTGCCGCTTTACAAACTCGCTTTCAAACCGTAATTCTCATTTTCTCGACCTCTCTGGCTGTGGCAGCAGAGCAATCCCTCACCCACCGTAAAACGGTGGGTGAGGGAACCATTTCAGGCGAGTTCGATGGTAGAGGCGTGGGCGATATGGGCCGAGGAGTTGCCGACCATGAGCGTGGCGGTGCCGGGCTGAAGCATGAATTTGGACCGATCGGCATCCCAATACCAAAGTGCGGGCGATTCGTAGGGTAGGCTCAGCTCCACGCGCTTGGTCTCACCCGGGCGCAACTCCACCCGCTTGAAGTCCACAAGCTGCTTGTTGGGCCGCTTAACGGGCGATTTGGGCGGTCGAACGTAGAGCTGTACCACCTCGGTGCCTGCCCGCTTGCCGGTGTTGGTAACGTCTACCGATACGGTGATGGAGCCTCCTGAGGTAAGACGCGGATGAGACACCTGGGCGTTGCCGATTTGGAAGGTGGTATAGCTGAGCCCGTAACCGAAGGGGTAGAGCGGCTCGCCTTCAAAGTACATGTAGGTGCGCTTGGTAATGTCGAAGTCGTGGAAGTCCGGCAGGTCTTCCACGCTTTTGTACCAGGTGGTGGCGAGCTTGCCGCTGGGGTTGTAGTTGCCGAAGAGTACGTCCGCAATGGCCGTGCCTTGGGCCTGGCCGGCAAAGATGGCTGCCACAATGGCCGGCAGGTTCTCCTGCTCCCAGGTAATCGCCACTGGGGCATTGGTGGAGAGCACGAGAATGGTTTTAGGGTTGGCCTGATAGACCGCCTGAATGAGTTCATGCTGCGCACCAGTGAGCCGAATATCGTCACGGTCGTGCCCCTCCCCATCTACCTCCTGGTTCACGCCGGCCACGACGATGGCCACATCGGCCTGACGTGCGGCTTCAACAGCCTCGTGGAACATAGCGTCGTTGCGAGGGCCGGTGATGGTGCAGCCCTGGTGGTAGGTAAGGGCGATGCCGTTTGGATTGTGGATTTCCGGCGGAGAAGGCGGGTTAAGCCGGTACCAAGCCACGTTCAGCAGGTAGCCATCGCCGCCCTTAAAAAGGAAGAAGAGCTTATGGCTGCCTGTAACCCCGTTGGTAGGCGCCTTAAGGCTAATCCAGTTTTGCCAGCCGCCGGTGTGTGGCACCTTGAGGGAGCAGAGCAGGGGGCCGTTGAGGCG